>Ga0265309_10000493_pt1 | contig 16028 bp, 10 predicted proteins | sample Helome_FD_192492 | JGI IMG/M metagenome (GOLD analysis project Ga0265309, IMG submission 192492) | Marine sediment microbial communities from subtidal zone of North Sea - Hel_20160524 (Illumina Assembly) | ecosystem: Environmental > Aquatic > Marine > Subtidal zone > Sediment ...
GGCATTGCCTGCGCGACAGGAACGTCATCGGGGACGTCGACAGCGGTTCGGTGACGGCGATTGCCGCACGGCTGGGCGGCGCGCGTTTTGGCCTGCTGGTGTCTCACGGTGACGTCGAGCAGATACGTCGCGTCAACCAGGCGATTGTCCGCCAACTCAGCGAACCGTTCGAGGTGGCGGGGCAGAGCATCTATCTTACTGCCAGCGTCGGCGCCGCGATTCATCCGCGCGACTGCAAAAACACCGAGGATCTCCTGCACTTCGCCGAGAACGCGATGTTCAGGGCGCAGGACAATGGCAGCGGCTTCGAGTTTCATACGAATCTCGACGATACGGGGAGCCACAGGTTGTTCGCTCTCGATGGAATGCTGCGCGAGGCTATTCGCAACGGAGATCTGAAACTGGCTTACCAGCCGATTACCGATGTTGCCAGCGGCAAGGTCGTTGCAGCCGAAGCGCTGCTGCGCTGGGAGCACGCGGAGCAGGGTCCGATTTCTCCGGCTGTTTTCGTGCCGGCTGCCGAGAGCAGCGGCCTCATGGCCGAAATCGGGGACTTCGTGATCGAGAAGGCCTGCCGCCAACTTGGCAACTGGATCGCGGCCGGTATGCAGCCTATCCGCATAGCCGTCAACCTGTCGCTGTGCCAGCTGCTGCGCGGCGACGTCGTCAAGACGGTGGACGACGCGCTGAACAAGAATGGTCTGACGCCGGAACTACTGGAACTCGAGCTCAGTGAGCGCGGCGTTCTCAACAGGAACCCGGAAGTCGTCGATGTGGTACGCAGGCTCAAGGCCCTCGGCGTTCGCATTTCGATCGATGATTTCGGCACCGGTAATGCCGCGATTGGCTACCTCAAGGACCTCCCGATCGACGTTATCAAGATCGACCGTTCCTACATCAGCGGTGAAGATCGAAACGAACGCGACGAAGCGATTGCGTCGGGCATAGTAGCCCTCGCACAACGCCTCGACGCGACCGTAATTGCCGAAGGTGTTGAGACAGAAGCACAACTCGAAATGTTGCGTGACTGGGGCTCGCAGGAATGCCAGGGCTTCTATTTCTCCCCCGCGATTGACGGGGACGAGTTCCGGGCGCGATTCTCACACAAGGCCCGGTTTTGAGACGCGGGTCACACTCCGTGCTCAAGATCGGGGCCCGAAATGCCGATATTTCTGCATGAGGGCAATAAGATACGTGTACACGGGTGCGTCGCGACATGCACCGTTTCTTTCGCTCGAATACGAGCATACAGGCGTCGGGTAGGGATGAGATCGACGAATACCGCAGGTAAACAGCGATGGGCGCCGGCAGCAATGCTACTGGCGCTGCTGTTTCTTGTTGTCTCGACCGCGCATTCGTTGGAGACGCATACGATGCGTTTCCAACGCATCACAGTAGCCGACGGCCTCGCCCAGAGCCAGGTCACGGCCATCGAGCAGGACCAGTCCGGATTCCTCTGGTTTGCGACGGAAAGCGGCCTCGATCGCTACGATGGCTTCACGTTCAAGCACTATCGCCACGAACGTGGCAACCCCAATGCCCTGGCCAGCGATTTCGTGCGCGATCTCGACCTCGCGGATGATGGCAGTCTCTGGATCGCGACCGACGGCGGCGGAGTCTCGCGCTGGGATCCCGCGACGGACAGGATCACGACTTATCGCTACGTCGCCGATGACGAGACGTCGCTGGCAACAGACCTCATCCGCACGATCCTGGCGGGCGACGACGGGACCGTATGGATCGGTACGCGTGACTCAGGGCTCGACAGGCTCGACGTAGCGACCAATCATGTGACGCACTTCGTCAGCGACCCGGGCGATCCGGGCTCGTTGAGCAGCAACGAGATTTACGCGCTGGCGCTCGATGGCGCAGGTTCCCTCTGGATTGGTGCGAAATCCGGGCTTAACCGACTCAATATCACGACCGGTGGAATCACGAGAATCCCACTCGATCCCGCGAACCCCGAACGACTAAGAGAGAGCAGTGCCCGAAGCCTGCTGTTCGGGAGCGATGGCGCGCTCTGGGTGGGTACCGACAATGCGGGTCTCGTCAGCTTTGATCTCGAATCCGGTATCGCCAGGCAGTATGGCCACGATCCCGACAACCCACACAGCATCAGCAGTAACCGGGTCGATACGATATTCGAGGACGATCGGAATCGTCTGTGGGTCGGCACCGACAAGGGCCTGAACCTGATGGATGCTGAACGCGGTGAATTCACAGTCTACAAGAACGATGCCACAGACTCTGCGAGCATTGGCGGCGACGGTATCATGTCGATCTACCAGGATCGGGGTGGACTACTCTGGATTGGAACGCTCGCATCCGGACTCAGCAAGTGGAACCCGCGCTCCTGGTCGTTCGGCCATTACAAACCCGAGGCCAGTGACCGGGCAAGCTTCAGCAGCCCGAATATCACGGCGTTTACCGAGGACTACGATGGCAACGCGTGGATAGGCACCTTCGGCGGCGGCATCAACGTGATCGATCGCGCGGGGCGGGTGATTCAGCAATATCAACATGATCCTGCCGACAGCAGCAGCATCGCTGGAAACCGCGTAATGGCCCTGATTACGGACCGGCATGGCCAGATCTGGGCGGGCACGATGCGCGGGGGCTTGAGCCGTATCGACCCGGCGACAAGCGAGGTGGTCACGTTCAAACACGACCCGTCCGATCCCCAGAGCCTGGCCGCAAACGGCGTCATGTCACTGCTGCAGAGCAGTTCCGGCGATATCTGGGTGGGTACGTTCGGCGGCGGTGTGAGCCGCCTCGATGCGCAAAGCCGCAAGTTCACGAACTTCTCGCACGATCCCGAGGACGATACGACGCTTTCGAGCCCGCGGGCGACCGCCATCGCGCAGGGCCGCGACGGTGTCATCTGGGTGGGTACCGACGGCGGTGGCCTCAACTACCTGAACACGCGAACCGGCAACTGGCACCAGCTGAAACACGATCCAGACGATCCGACGAGCCTCAGTGCGAACACGATCTATTCGCTGCATGTCGATCCGCGTGGTCGGCTGTGGGCCGGTTCGAGAGAAGGCCTGGACAGGGTGTCTGCGTGGCCACTGTCGGGGAACGGAGCGCGAGTACTCGACATCTCCACGCCTGAAGGTATGAATCGCAGCGCCGTCTTTGGCATCCAGTCGGATACACGCGGCAATCTCTGGATATCCTCGTCGCAGGGCCTGGCGAGTTTCAATCCCGATACGGGCGAGATCCGGAGTTTCCATGAGAGCCAGGGACTGCAGGGCGAGGAGTTCAACTTCGGCGCGTCCTACGCAAGCCCCGATGGCAGGCTGTATTTCGGTGGCGCCAACGGTTTTAATCGATTCAACCCGACCAAGCTGGAAATCAACAGGACCCCGCCGCCCGTGGTCCTTACCTCGCTGTCGATCATCAACGAGCCGGTCAAGTCCGAACAGCCTTATGAACTGATTCGTGGCCTGGACCTGGACTACAGTGACCACGTCGTCACTTTCGGTATCTCAGCCCTCGACTTCACGGCGCCCGAAGAGAACCGCTACGCTTACATGCTCGAAGGCTTCGACGACACCTGGGTCGATGCCGGCAATGAGCGGCGCATCACGTACACGAACCTCGACGGCGGCAACTACGTCCTGAAGGTACGTGCCGCCAATGGTGACGGAGTCTGGAACGAGACCGGCGTGGAGATCCCGCTAGCGGTCGCGCATCCACCCTGGAAAACCTGGTGGGCGTACACGCTGTACCTGTTTGCCTTCGTGGCCGCCATATTCATGTTCTGGCGTCACCAGGAGAAAAAGCTGCAGCGCGAATCCGAGTACAGCCGCCGCCTAGAGAGCGAGGTTCATGAAAGGACCCGGGAACTCAACAATCGCAACAAGGACCTCAAGATCGTCAATGCCAAGCTCGTGGAAGCCAGCACGACCGACGCGCTGACGGGCCTCAGAAACCGGCGCTACCTGTTCCAGCAGATCAACAAGGACGTCGACCTGGTGCTACGGCACTATCGCGACGGCACGGAGACGATGCGACCGGGCGGCAACAACGACCTGCTGTTCCTGATGGTCGATCTCGACAACTTCAAACCCGTCAATGACAATTGTGGCCACGAAGCCGGCGACCGCTTGCTGTTGCAGGTTCGGGACGTACTTCTCGACGCATGCCGCGCATCCGACGACGTGATTCGTTGGGGTGGCGACGAGTTTCTCATCGTCGCTCGCGAGGCAAACCGCAAGTACGCGGCAAGACTTGCCGAGCGCGTACGTACCAACCTCTCCGATCGCGTATTCCCGGTCGGGGATGGCCAGGTCGCCCGCATCACCTCGTCGATCGGCTACTCGTCCTACCCGTTCATCAAGGACCGGCCGGACCTGTTGTCCTGGGAAGAGGTGCTGGGCGTCGCCGATGCTGCTATGTACGAGGCCAAGCAGAACCGCAACGCATGGCTTGGCATCGAGGGTATTGAATGGCAAGGCAGCGGCGACGAGCTGTACCGGTCGATCAAGTCCGATCCGGGCCAGCTCGCTGAGGACGGCGTTATCCGTGCGGTCGAGTCGATCGAAGAGGCGGCTGAAGAGCTGGCCTAGGCGAAAACGCCAATAATTCGATGCGTGACCTGGGTCACAGCAGGGTCGCGTCGTTGACCGCAGTATTATGGTACATATGGACTGATTAGAAGAGTATTGAGCTATGTGGTTACCCACACCTGTTTACAAGGCCCTGCCCACCGCGTACGCGGTGATCGGCGTCGCGTTCATCCTGGGCGTCCTGTACGTCGGGCCCAACGCGCCGCTGGGCCGGATGTACCTGGGCATCGGCATAGTATCGATACTCGCTTCCGTCACAGTATCGATCTGGCGCAGCAAGCACAAAGAAAACAGAACCAAGGTCGACACCGACGACGTGCCAACTGCCTGACCCCGCTATTCCCTGAGCTGATAGGTCCAGCGGCCGTAGACGTACATTCCGGCCGCCGCAACGATTCCCACTGAACCCATGATGTACCACGCGACGCCAACGTTGTTCGCGGCGTAAAGCTCGGCCGTCAATACCTCGGCGCTTTGTCCGCTAATCTCCATTAGCCGCTGGAACGCCTCGCCAACGGGTACCGCGTCGACATCGGTTTCCGACAGGCCGCCGTCGAGCAGCGCCTGCCGCGCCACGGTGTCCTTGGCGCCAAAGCGCGCGTAAAGCACCTGTCCCCAATAGCCTTCGAGCACCCAGCCGATACCGAGCGGCAACTGGCTGAATCCCAGGTACATCGCTTTCTTTTGCGGCGGCGCGATGTTGCCCAGGTACTCGGAGCACTTCGGGCTCGACAGCATCTCGCCGATCGAAAAGCACACGATGGCCAGTACCATGATCCATACGTAGTTGAAGCCGCCGAACAGCATCAGGGTGCCGGCCGCGAGGAATGTCCCCAGCGCCATCGAGTTCGTCGCTTTCATGAGCGCGCTCCAGCCCGCGACGATAAAGCAGACGAACATGATCAGCATGGCGTTGAGATTGACGAGTCCTTCGGGCTGGATGCGCTGGCCGTCCTGCGTCATGCCGAAGAAGAAGATCCAGAAACGGTTGCTCGTGCCGTCCTCGCCGAACATATGTCGCACCATGACCGAGGTGTCGACCCAGTCGCGGAAGTACAAGGGCGCGACGTCCCAGAACGCCATGAGCATGAACCAGAAGCCCGCGAACAGCACCATGTACCAGATCATGATCGGCCGCCCGAGCTCTTTGAGGCTGTCGAGCCACAGGCTCTGTTCCCTGATCTCGCCGGCCTTGACCTTGCGGCGGTGCTCGAGGCGCGCTTCCTTGTCCTGCTCCTTGTACGTCAGAAGCAGCAGGAAGTTGAGCGAGATGATGGCGGCGCAGGCGTAGAACACGTAGGCCCATTCGAGCTGCCTGAGTTGTGCCGCCAGCAGTGGTCCCAGGAAGCCGCCGATGTTCACGGTCTGGTAGAAGACGCCCCAGGCCATCGAGCTGTTCTCGCGACTTGTCGACTTGACGATCGTCGCCTGGATACCCGGTTTGAAGATACCCGTGCCGAACGCGAGGACGATGGCGCCCGCCATGAATCCCCAGTAGGTCGCGAACCAGGCCATGATCAGGTAGCCCAGGATCTTGAACACGGTCGACGCGAAAATGGTTTCCTTGTAACCGACCCGGTCCGAGATTCCGCCGGTCAGCACGGGCACGAAAGACTGCATGAGTGCCCAGACTGCGAAGATCGTACCGATCTCGGTGCCGGCGAGTCCGAGGCCGCCGTTGGATTTTGCGTCGGTCGCATACAGGCTGGAGACCTGGCGCACGCCGTAATAGGCGAGGCGCTCGACCATCTCCATGCCGCCGCAGACCCAGAACACATAACCCAGGGAGCCGAGCGCGGCCCAGATCCCGAGTTGTTTGACATCTCTTGCGGTTGTGGTACTGCTGCTGCCGAGATCGGAGTTGGCCATGGTCTTCTCTTGTTGTTAGTTGAATACGTCGAATATGTAGCTGTACTTCACGATGAACTCGCGGCCCGTCGGCTGGCCATCGTCAGCCTGTTCGTCGACCTCGTTGTAGACGATGTACAGACCGGAGCTTGCCGTACGCAGCCACGAGAAGCGCAGGTTGGTAGCGAACTCGTCATCGGTCTCACTATATTGCAAGAGAGACTCGATCTGCATCTTCGGCGTGAACGAATACGACAGCCTGACCCGCGCGAGGTTTGCCGTGAAGTCACCGTTCGGGAGGTCGAAGTCGTTGTAGCGATAGGATATCTCGGAACGGAAGGTATCGCCGATGCGATAGTTAAGCGTTGGCGACAGCGATACGCGGTCACCGCCGAAGCGCCCGCCGACCGTCACGCGAGTGCTGAAGCTGAGTGGCTGTGAGCGGTCCGTGAAGTAGACGAGCTGCACTTCGGAGTGGTCGTACGTGCCGGGGTCGACTGTGACGCCGTCGACGATTTCGAAAGCCTCTACGACACCGTCCTTGGTGAAGTTGTAGCCCGTGTGGAACTCTGTGCCCGTCCGGAACTCCCAGTGCGTATCGAGATGCAGGAAGCCGGTTTCCTGGAAGCCGTCGAATTTCCAGAAGCCGGTATACGACATGTGCGGCCGGATCTCGAGCAGGCCCCACATGTCGTCGGGACGTATGCGCCGCAGGAGGGAAAACCGGCCCTTGCGATACTCTTCGCGAGCGAGGAAACCCACTTCGGGATTGAAGTCCTCGCGGACCTCGGTGTAACTGCCGCCAATGCTCCACTCGGCCGAGCTGTAGTCGCCTTTTACCGATAAGGCATGGTCCTTGCCGTCACGGCCCGGTGTGTCGGTCCGGGCGAGCCAGCCCTGGAACAGCAGGTTGTCGCCGACCCCCCAGCGACCGTCGACGCCGTACGTGCGGTTGTAATCGTCGCTCTTCGCTAGCAGGTAGGAGCCGTCGCCATCGCGATTAATGAAGATCGCGCCGATCGCTGAGCGGTTCGGCAATTCCTGGTTGACGCGGGCGACCGCGAAGTCGTTTTGCGGCGCAGCGCCGTCGAACGCTTCGGTACTCATATACAGGAAGCCGACATTGGTGCGTTCGCCGACCTTGCCGGAGAGTCGTGCGCCGCCGTTGACGGGGATAATCTCGCCATCGTCGCCGATGCCGATGCGGCGGCTGAAGAAGAGCTCTACTTCCTGGCCATTGCCCACAGCGAATTGGCCGGCGTTCTCCAGGAAGAACGGCCGCTTCTCGGGAAAGAACAAGTTGAAGCGGTCGAGGTTCACTTGTACCTCGTCCGCCTCGACCTGGGCGAAGTCGGTGTTGTAGGTCAGGTCGAGTGTCAGGCTCGGTGTGATCGAGTACTTGATATCGAACCCGGTTTCGCCGTCGGACTCGCTGCTGTCGAGTTCCCCGCCGTCGCGCGTCTTGCCGAGTACATAGGGCGTAAATTTCAGGTTGCGCTGCGCCGGCGGCGTTATACCGTTGAGGGTGCCTGCCTCGGAGACGCGGTACAGGTTCCTGTTGAGTTCCAGCGGTGCCCAGTAGGCGATTTCGTTGTTGCGACGAATATTGCGCTGGAAGTTGATGCCCCACTGTGCGCCATCGCCGTAGCGGAGCGTCCGGAACGGGATCTCGAACTCCGCGCTCCAGCCGACATCGCTGATTTTCGAAGCCACTGACCACGTGCCGTCCCAGTTCAGGTTAAAAGCGCCGCCACCCGAGCCGAAATTGTCGCCCGAACCTTCCTTGGTGACCTGGCCATCGTATTCGATACCGGCGGCGTTGGTGCCGAAGACATAGCCGTTCTGCCTGTCCAGCAGTCCGTCGATGACCATGAGGAAAGCGTCGGTGTCATTGAGACTCGAGTCCCTGCGGCTGTCCGACACGATGATGCCTCCAGGGTTATCGTCATATGCGACGACTCCGACGTAGATCGCGGTGTCGGTATACCCGATAAACACCTCGGTCTTCTGCGAGGAGGGCATGCCATCGTTCGGCTGTACCTGCCAGAAGCTCGTGGCCGGTACGGTCGCAAGCCAGGCATCGTCGCCGAGAACCTGCCCGTCGATCACGGGCGCGGTGCTGAGCGGGCTCGCGTTCATCTGTGGTGGCTGCGTTGGGCGATCGAAAGACTGCCCAGCTGCGACCGCCGAAAGTAGCAGGGCCACGGTGAGAAGTAACAGGCGACCCAGGGTTGCTGGTTCGTTGCTAATTCGGAGAATGATACGATGAGTAATGATTATTCTTCGTCGGCTTCTGGCCAAGATGCGCCGCCGCCGTGCGTTTCGTCTGGCGGGATTATACATAGTTGCGGCATTGGCGGCGTGCCGTTGACGTGACTGCTGGATCGGCAAAACGCTAGCCACGATGACCGAATTCGAAACAGCGTTCTACATCATCGTAGGCGGCAGTTTTCTCGCGGCACTGTGTAATGCGGCGTTCTCGGCCGGCGGGGCGATGATCATACTGGCCATCACGAGCACCGTGCTGCCGGTCGGTGCGATCGTTCCCATCCATTCGACTTTGCTAATCGGTTCGACGTCATCGCGAGCGTTGCTCTTCTGGGGCGACGTTGAATGGAAAATCGCGGCGCCGTTTCTTGCTGCGAGTGTCGTAGCAGTCGCGATTGGCGCGCGCATCTACGTAGCACTGCCCGAGACGATTATCGCTGCCGCGATCAGCGTCGTCATGCTCGTAGCGATATGGCTTCCCGAGATCAGCTGGCGTCCGAAGATCAGGCACCCCTGGGCCATTGTCGGCTTCCTGCACTCGTTATTGTCGACGCTGTTTGCTTATGGCGCGGTATTTCACGCCGTGATCCTGCATACAGGCCTCAAGAAACGGCAAATCGTTGGTACGATGGCCGTCGCCCTTACGGGCATGAGCGTTTTCAAGATCACGGGTTATGTCACCAATGGATTCGACTACACGCCGTATATGCAAATCATCGTCTTCTCGATTGCCGCGGCCCTTGTCGGTACGTGGGTTGGGAAGCTCGTGATCGACCGTATATCCGAGGCGGTGTTTCGCACGGCGTTCAGAGTGCTGGTTACGCTGACGGCCTTGCGCCTGTTGTACACAGGTCTTGTCGCATAATCATGGCCATGTTCAGGTTCTTCGAAGAGCGGGTGGCGACAGGTCGGCCAATGGTGCTGGCGACCGTATTCGAGACTGCCGGTTCCACCTACAGCAAAGCCGGGGACCGGATGATCATCGACGGCGAGGGCAACTTCTGCGGGATGTTGTCAGGCGGCTGCCTCGAGGGCGACCTGGTCGAACGCGCGCGGGCCGTGATCTCGACCGGGCAGGCGCAGACCGCGACCTACGACCTCGGCGCCGACGACGAACTCTGGGGCCTCGGGGTCGGCTGCGACGGCACCATGCGTGTGCTGCTGCAGGCGCTGATGCCCGAACAGGACTACCAGCCATTTTCCGCAATCGCCGAAATCCTCAATGGCGGGCATCGCGCGATAGCGGTGACGGTCATTGCGGCAGACACCCTGGCAATGGGTTCCCTGGTCCTCATACGCGATGGCAATGTCGAGGGGTTCGGCGTCGATGAGCAAACTGCTGCGTCGTTCGCCACCGATTCCGATGCAGCGGTCGGGATCAGGCAAGCCGACACGCCGCATGGAACTTGCCAGGTCCTGTTCAGCAGCATCGCGCCCGCGCCGGCGTTGCTCGTTCTCGGCGCAGGGCTGGATTCGGAGCCCGTCGTCCGGTTTGCGGACGAGCTTGGGTGGCGCACCACGGCCACCGATCATCGCCCGGGGTACATCGAGGGGCGCCACTACCCGGATTCCACGATCGCTCTGTGCTGTGAGGCGGCCACCGTGGACGCCAGTGTCGACCTGTCAGATTTCGACATGGCGATCGTCATGAGCCACCACCTGGTCAGTGACAGGACCTATCTCGAGCAACTTGCGCGGTCCAATATCGGCTACATCGGCCTGCTCGGACCCGCCGCGCGCCGTGATCGGCTGCTCGGCGAACTCGGCGCCCTGGCAGATAGTCTGCGAGACCGCTTGCACGGCCCGGCGGGCATGATGCTGGGCGGCCGCGGCCCGGCGTCTATCGCGTTGGAAATCGTCGCCGAGATGCAGAAATACCTAGCTAAGCGTCGCTAGGTCGCCCGGCTCGTCGATATCCAGGGCGGCAGGCTCGAAACGCACGGTCCGGACATTGAAGCGGCTGTCGCGGAGCAGGGCACGAGCACCGTTGTCACCCGTCAGTACCTGCAGGTCGTCGAATGCACCTCTCGGGAATAGCACAGGCGGTCCCTGTGTGTCGTCAAAGGCCGTCGCTACGATCTCGTCGTCGCCACCTGACCAGGCATCAACGAGCGCCTGCAGATGAACGGTCGTAACGAGCGGCTGATCCGCCAGGTGTAACAGGATCGCGTCCGCGTCTTTGGCACAGGCTCGCACCCCGCGAGCGATACTGCCCGACAGGCCGCGATGGTAGTCGTCGTTGACGACAACGAAACCGGCATCGGATCCAAGCGCGTCCAGAACTTTCCCGCAATCGTGGCCAATAACGGTAATCACGCGTTCGCCACATACGTCGCGGGCCAGGGCCGCCGCGCGCCGCACCATCGGTTCGCCGGAAATTTCGATGAGCTGTTTCGTGCTGCCGAAACGGGACGAGCGGCCTGCCGCCATGATTACTGCGAATACATGCGGTCGTAATTCATTCATACGGTATCAATTCGTACATGTACGAAGTGTCAAAGTCACCGTGGCTGGGTAGCCTATTCTTGCATAGCTGCGAAGAGGTGATTCATGAATCGCACCGTACTTTGTGTCGTCGAACTCGACAACTACCCCGACCAGGTCGTTGACCGCGCTGCGTGGCTCGCAAAGCTCCACGATTGCGACCTCGAACTCGTGCTCAGCGATCCCGCAATGAACTATCTCGGCGAGAGTTTCGTTTACTTCGCCGAACTGCAGGTGCTTGCGGATTCCGTAACCGCGGAACAGGAAGCCCGCCTGCAGGAGCTCGCCGAGTCGGCCGGGAAGGCCGGCGTGGCCGTGCGTACGAGTATCTCGCATGAAAGGCCCGAAGCCGACATGATTATCGCCAAGGCCGACGAGTGCGATGCCGTTCTCGTCGTCAAGGGCACGCACTGGCACAGTCCCACTGAAAGGGCGACCTTCGCGTACACCGACTGGCGCCTGATTCGCCGGCTCAAGAGGCCACTGTGGTTCGTCAAGCCCGTCGAGTGGGAAGACAAGGGCGTCATCGTTGCCGCGGTCGATCCGACCCATAGTAAAGACAAGACGCACGAACTCGACAAGGCAATCGTCAATTCGGCGAAAGACTTTGCCGAACTCTGCGACGGCAGCGTGCAACTCGTGCATACCTACCAGCGGCTCGAGGAGATCGGTACCAGGGCAACCTGGACGTTCAAACCGATCAAGCTGCCCATCGAAGAGCTTGACAGGAAGATCCGCGAGGAACATCGCAAGGCTCTGGATGGTTTCGCCGCCGAATGTGGGTTCGACGATGAAGCCGTTCACCAGCTACCCGGCCGCACGCACGAGATCCTGCCGACCTTCGCCCGATCGAACGGCGCGAGCCTCGTTGTCATGGGCGGTGTTGCACGGTCGGGCCTCAAGAAACGTGTCGTCGGCAGCACGGCGGCGAGGGTCCTCGACCACCTGCCGTGCGACGTGCTGATCGTTCACGCCTAGCCGTAAATCTCCTTCATGACGGGCGCCATCTTGCGGGTGCCGACCATGTTCATCGTGGTTAGCAGGCCTGCCATCATGGCCCCCGTGACACCACAGGTCAGGATGTCCTGGCCCGTCAGCCAGAGGCCCGGAATTCGCGTCTCGGGCCTTAGCCAGTCCTGCTGCATACGCTCGGGCGTATGTGCCAGGCCGTACAACTCGCCCTGCTGGTAGCCGCCGAACCAGTCGGTCGACAGTGGCGTAGACACTTCGTAGTAATCGACCTTGTCGCGGACCTGGGGCACTTTGTCATACAGGTGCTGCATGAGCCGCTCGCCAAATTCGGCTTTGAGGGCGTCATAGTCTTCGCCGCGCTTCCCCCACGTTCTGTCGCGCCACTTCGCGAACCATTCATACGGCGCCGGCGCTACGATTTCAATCGTCGCAGTGCCCGGGTGGCGGTTCAGGTAATCCGGATCCTTGGCCGACGGGAAGGAGATGTACACGACAGGAAAAGGCGCCGACGGGTCCTTGACGAAAGCGTCGACGGCCGCATCATAATCGTTGCCCGGGTAGATCCAGAAGTTGGTCTTGGGCAATTCAAGCTCTTCCGCGGTCGCATTGAGCCCGATGTAAACACCCAGATGCGCGTAACTCGGCTGTACCGTTTCGAGAGCCTTTTCGTAGCCGCTCTGCTCGACGACCGCCTGTTGTAACAAGTGTCGGAACGTGTTGTCGACACCCGCCGACGAAATCACGCGCTCGCAGGCAATATGGTGGCCGTCCTGCATCTCGACACCGGCGACGCGACCGCCCTCGACGAGGATTTCCTTGACGCGCGCGTAGGTAAAGACCTCGCCACCTGCCTCCTGGATCTTGGGGATGATGCTGTCCGCGATCTTCCAGGCGCCGCCGACGGGATAGTAACCGCCGTACAGGTAATGGCGAGCGATCATCGCGTGCACCATGAATGTCGAGCGCTTCGGCGGCAGGCCCATGTCGCCCCACTGGCCGCAAAGGACGGCGATCAGGTCCTGGTTATCAGTGAGTTCGCTCAGCACGTCGTAGGTATTCCTGAAAAACACGTCGGGTGTCTTCCAGTTGAGCCAGGGCTTCGCGAGCGATCGCTGCCAGGACTTCATTGCCCGGCCCATCGCGAACGCCGACAACGCACTACCCGTTCCGGACAGCAGCTTCAGGTATGCGTCGATGGCCTGTTCTTCTCCGGGGAACTGTCGCACCAGGTTGTCGCGAAACGGCTGTTTCCCGGCGCGGGCAGTAAAGACCTTGTCGCCAACGTAGAAGCGGTCGTACTCATCGGCCATCGGCGCCCATTCGAGCTTGCCGTCGGACAGGAAGTCGAACATGCGCCGCGTGCGGGTCTGTGTGCCGACGTCGCCGATGTAGTGGACGCCGACGTCCCACTCGTAGCCGCTGCGCTCATAGGAGTGGGTATAGCCGCCGGCCGTATAGTGCTGCTCGAGTACGCAGACTTTCCAGCCCAGCTCGCTCAGCAACGCGGCAACCGTCAGGCCGCCCATGCCCGAGCCTATGACGACGGCGTCATAGTCGGGCGCAAGGCGTGCAGGGCGATATCGATAGCCGATTCGCAGGGTGCTTGGTTTCATCGCTGCCATCCCTGGCAGCGTAATCTAAATCAGGCGCTCTTGGCGAGTTTCTGCTGCCATCCCGGGTACAGCCTGTCGGCGTCGCCCGGGAAGCTCTCGAATGCCCGTGCCAGTTCGTGGTGTTCACGGGCGAAGTCGATGACGTTCTTCCCTTCGCGCCAGCATTGTTCGGCCTGGCGCATCGAGCGTGCGCCGGCTGCCGCGCCGTCGACGTGGCCGTAGGAGCCGCCTCCGGCGGTCATGACGACGTTCGAGTGACCCAGGTTCTCGAAGAAGCCCGGAATCCTGAGCGCGTTCATGCCGCCCGAGATGATCGGTGTCGTCGGATTCATGCCCTCCCATTCCTGGTGGAAGTAGGGGCCGTCGGCGCTATCGCGCTCGAGCATGTAGGCGATAGCGCGATCTGCCTCCTCGCCTTCCATCTTGCCGAAGCTCATCGTTCCCGTGTGAATGCCGGACGAGCCCTGGATGCGCGCCATCTTGCAATGCACGAATGCCGTGTATCCACGCTGCGTCTGCGGCGACGTTACGGCACCGTGACCGGCGCGATGGTAGTGCAGGTACTGGTTCGGGAAGCGGCGCCTGGCGGTCGTGATTGCGGTCGGGCCTGCGACGTAGCCGTCAACGAGGAACGCGACATGGTCGGCGAGCTCACCGAAGGTCTCGAGGATGTACTCGCCGCGCGCGATCATCTCGAACGGGTCGTCGGCAGTGATGTTGGCTGAAAACAGCTTGGCTTCGCCGGTTTCGTCCTGGACTCGTCTCATGGTATCGGCCACGAGCGGGATCGTCTCTTTCATCGGGGCGAATACCTGGTTGCCCTGCGGTTCGTCGTTCTTGATGAAGTCACCGCCCAGCCAGAACTCGTAGCATGCGTCGGCGAAGGGCTTCGGGCGCAGGCCGAGTTTGGGTTTCACGATCGTGCCGACAACGAAACCGCCATCAACATGCGGGCGTCCAAGTACGCGCCACATGTGGGAAATCGTTGTTGCCGGTCCGTCGAACTGGCGCAGGAAATCGGGCGGGAAGAAAAAGTCGTGGATTTTCGCGTACTCGACGTCACCCATGCCCTGGTTATTGCCGATGGCCAGCGTCAGGAAAGACGCGATCATTGCGCGACCGTCCGTTATGTTGCGATCGAACAGATCGACGGGGTAGGCGAGCTTGATCAGCTCCCGGTCTTCGTCGGCCTCGTAGACGATGGCGTCGACGCCGCGGGTGAACGCATCGGTCGTCGAGACTTCCACGTTGGTGCCCGTGGACGACTCGGCGGCGAAATGAGCCGCGGTTTCGACGTAACCGCCGAAGCCTGCCTTGGGTTTCATGTGATAAGCGACGAGGACATGCTTGCCGTCCCTGATCAGCTGCTGTTCGTCGAGGTTGAAATCTACGTAGCGATTGCTTTGGTCGAGAGCCATGATGAGTGCCTTTGGTGTTTACTTGACACGCACCCTAACCGATGAACTAACATAAGGAAATTAATTAGTTTTTATCTATTTCATAAGGTTCTCTTATGCATCTGACGCTACGGCAATTACAGTGTTTTTCGGCTGTTGCACGCAACCTGAGCTATACCAAGGCCGCCGATGAGCTGCACCTGACTCAGCCGGCCGTATCCATGCAGATTCGCCAGCTCGAGCAGCAGGCGGGGCTCGCGCTGACCGAGCAGCTGGGCAGGCAGGTCCACCTGACAGAGGCTGGCGAGGAGGTGTTCCGCTACGCGCGCTCGATCCTGCAGCAGGTTGACGAGATGGATGACGTGCTCGACAAGCTCAAAGGCTTCGCGGGCGGCCGGCTGCGCATTGCGGCGATATCGTCCGCCAACTACTTTGCGCCGCGGTTGCTCGGCACGTTTCACGAGCGTTTCCCTGACGTCAATGTCAGCATCGAGACGACCAACCAGGCCGCGGTGGTGAAGCTCGTCACGGAGAACGAGGTGGACATGGCGATCATGGGCGAGCCTCCCGATGAGGCGCACATTGAAGCTCTCGTGTTCATGGACAACCCGCTGATCATCGTGGCTCCCCCGAGTCACCGCCTTGCGGCGCGCAAGCGTATCGCGCTCAAGGAACTCGAGAAGGAAGTGTTCCTGACGCGTGAGCCCGGATCGGGAACCCGCGGCGCTATGCACCGCTTCTTCCGTCAGCAGAAGCTCAAACTCACGACAGGCATGGAGATGGGCAGCCTGTCCGGTATCAAGCAAGGCGTTCAGGCCGACCTCGGTCTCGGCCTGCTACCGCGTGGCGCCGTGCAGGTCGAGCTGCAGCTC
>Ga0265309_10000496_pt1 | contig 15950 bp, 23 predicted proteins | sample Helome_FD_192492 | JGI IMG/M metagenome (GOLD analysis project Ga0265309, IMG submission 192492) | Marine sediment microbial communities from subtidal zone of North Sea - Hel_20160524 (Illumina Assembly) | ecosystem: Environmental > Aquatic > Marine > Subtidal zone > Sediment ...
ATTTGGAAAACGTGTATCTGCAGTAGTTTTTGGTGTATTTGATTTGCTAAATGATTTAGGTGTAGAGTACACAAAAGATTCTGAAGGAGAAAAATATTCTAGAAGGAAAATACCTGTAGATGCTCATGCTGCAGGTGTTGCAGTTATCGATGCTATCTGGCAAGATCTTGAAGATTCTAAAGGATTGCAAAAGGATTGTAAATTAGGAAAAAGTCTGGGATATTCAGGAAAAAGTATCATTCACCCAGATCAAATACCTGTAGTTCACAAATTGTTTCATCCAAACAAAAGCGAAATATCTTGGGCTCAAAAAGTATGTGAAATTTATCTTGAATCTACCAAGAAAGGCAAAGGAGCAACTACTGTAGATGGAAAAATGATAGATGAGGTACATTTCAAGCAAGCAAAGGCACTTCTTGAACTTGTAAAATAATGATTTTTTCTAATTAATTCTATTCAAATGACTCAATAATTGATTTCATACTAGTGCTTTTCTCAAACATTTTTTTATTTACAATTCCAATAATTCCAAGTTTGTCCTTTTTAATCTCTAATCGTATTTCTTGAAATACGCATTGTAGTTTAGATATTTTTTTACTTTCGCTAAGAACTTTACCAGACTCTATAATCAAACCATGTAAAATCAAATTTTCTATCTTTCTATACCCTGATGTTTTAGGAACTTTAGATTCTTTAAGAATTTGAGGAATTGTATATTCATTTTCTAGCAGTGTAGAAATTATCTTTCTAGTTTCAACCTCTCCAAATAACTCTAAAATCAAATCTCTTAAATTAGAATCAACAATAGTTACTAAAAATTTGTCATCTCTTTTTTTTACTTTGATAATTTTATTTATACAATCTTTTTCAAATCTCTTAACATCCATTGTAGAATTTTTTCTAAGTACACTAGTAAATTTATGGAAATGTTCTATTGACAATTTTATTGACATACCATGTTCTAAAAATAATTCTCTCTCGATTTTCTTTAGAATTTCTAAATCTAGATCTTTTTTAATTTCACATGATAGTGCAGTTGCTATCATTCTATCAATACCGCCCATACTATAGTTGCAAATGATGGAAAATATTAAAGCACTGCTCTTTATAGTATGACTAGATATGCCAAAATCGGTTATTGTTGTTGATGATGATGAGGATACTGTCAGATTATTCAGTGAATTCCTTGAAGAGCATGACATCAATGTTATTGGAAATGGATTTGATGGAGTTACAGCTGTAAAACTATTCAAAGAAACTAATCCTGATGTTGTCTTAATAGATCTCAATATGCCAAATGGGAGCGGATTTTATGCAATTAAAAAAATTCAAGAAATTAATCCTAAAGCACGAATAATTGCTGTATCTGCAGATGGAAGTTTTACAACTGAAGAAAAATTGGAGAAATTAAACATCCCTCTTATCCAAAAACCATTCAAAATGGATCAAGTTATTTCTATAATCAAAAACTAACAAATTCCCATTTTTGGAACTTTTCATATAATGTTATATTAAAAACCTCATACAATATTTTTGATACAAATGAGTAAACGAGTAACAATAATGATTGATGAGGATCTTGATAAAAAACTTAGACTACGTCAAGCAAAACTGATTCAACAAGAACAATCATCATATAGTTATTCCAAAGTTTTGAATGAAACACTTCGTAAAACTTTGAAGTAAATCATTTTTCTTCAAATTTCTATTTAATTAGAATAGATTAAAGATAATGATAATTCTCTAATTAAGAGATGGTTGATCTTCTTGATCCTTCAAGTGTGATAACTAGGATGTTTAATGCTGAAAAATATGAAGAGATGTACACCTATTGCAAAAGCTTGTTGGAAAAAATCCCCAATGATATGCTTGCTCTACAAAATATTTCATTATCCTTGATTTATCTAAAAAAATATGAGGAATCTATTGATTATTGCAATAAGGTTCTAGAAATAAAAAATTCTGATACATATGCCTTAAAAAATAAGATTTTTGCTCTTGAAAATTTAAAACAATATGAGCAAGTTTTAGAATTATGTCAACAAATCCTTTCAACTAATTCAAAAGATACATGGGCTCTAAACAGTATGGGATTGTCTCTAAATGAATTAAGTCGTCATAAAGAAGCCCTTGAATGCTATGACACATCACTTCTAATAGATTCAAATGATATTACTGCTTTAATGAACAAAGCAATTTCATTAAGTCATTTAGGAAACTATAGTGATGCCATAAATTACTATGATAAAGCTCAAATGATTGATCCAAAATTAAAGGAACTCCAACTTGCCAAATCACGATTATTTGAAAAATTAAAAATGAGCGATGATGCCTTTTTAGCTGCTCAAGGAATTCTCAATAAGGATATGGAAAAAATCAAAAATGATGCAAAAGAAAACAAATGTTCTGTTTTTCACCAATTTTGTAATGATGAATTTAAGACATTAAATTCTGAATAATTTTGTAGGTAATTCAAATTTTTCATAAATACGTGAAGGATTTTATAGATACGATTCATAGATGTTCTGATGTTTACTGGAATTGTTGAAGGGATTGGTAAAGTAGAAAAAATTTCTAAAAATACAAAAAATAGGAGTGCTATTCAAATGACTATAAATCTAGGAAAACATGCAAAGGGGTTGAAAATTGGACAAAGCGTTGCTCTAAATGGAGTTTGTCTTACAGCAACCAAACTTTCTAAATCCAGTTGTATTTTTGAAATGATTGAAGAAACTACCAAAAAAACTGATCTTGGAAATTTAAAGATTGGAGGAATTGTAAATATTGAACGTAGTTTAAAAGCAGGTGATCGACTTGAAGGACATTTTGTTTTGGGCCATGTAGATGGTGTTGCAATAATTAAAAAAATTCTAAAAAAACCTAAGGAAGTACAAGTTTGGTTTGAAGTTCCAAAAAAATTATCTAAATTTGTGGTGAAAAAAGGTTCTATTGCTTTAGATGGAATTAGTTTAACTGTTGTCGATATAAAAAATTCACTAGCTTCAGTATCCTTGATACCTCATACAATTGAGGTTACAAATTTTCACACAAAAAAAGTAGGCGATAAAGTTAATATTGAAACTGACATTCTTGGGAAATATATCCTAAAGTAAAGCCAATTATCTACAATTTTAGTGGTAATTACCAATTTTTTAGTAAACTTTATAATCAGATTAAGAAGTTTTTTGATATGTCACTTGATTCTGCATTACAATCTTTGAAACGTGGAGAATTTGTTCTGTTGTTTGACTCTGCAGGAAGAGAAAATGAAATTGATATGGTAGTGGCTGCAGAATTTGTAACTCCTGAACATGTTGCAAGGATGCGTCAACATGCTGGTGGACTATTATGCATTGCAATTGAAAATAATTTTGCGGCATCCCTTGATTTACAATATATGCATGAAATTCTTGCCGAATCTCCAATTTCAAACAAAGAGATGATTATGGGATTAGCTCCTTACGGTGATCATCCAACTTTCTCATTATCTGTAAATCATTATCAAACATACACTGGAATTACTGACAAAGATAGAGCATTAACAATCAATGAAATGGCTAAAATCTATAATGTTGAAAACAAGCAGAAAAAATTTGCATCGTCTTTTAAGACTCCTGGACATGTTCCGCTATTGATAGCATCCAAAGGTTTGTTAGCTGCACGTCAAGGACATACAGAGATGTCAGTTTATTTAGCACAAATTGCAGGTTTAACTCCTGTAACTGCAATATGTGAAATGATGGATGCTGAAACTTATACTGCATTATCTGTAGATAAAGCAGAAAAATTTGCAAAACAAAATGGAATTCCATTAATTGATGGAAATGAGCTATTAGAATACGCTAAGGTGAATTAGTTTTGAATATAGCAATAGTATTTTCGGAATTTAATGAGGAAGTGACATCTAGGATGCTTTCAATTGCCAAAGAAAAGGCAGAATTAATGAAATTAAAAATATCTTTCACTTGTATGGTTCCAGGAGCCTATGATATGCCTATCATAGTTGATTCATTATTGCAGAAAAAAGATGTTGATGCTGTAGTTACTTTAGGTGCTATCATTAAGGGACAAACAAAACATGATGAAGTAATCTCACATGCAGCTGCTCAAGCATTAACAGATTTGTCATTAAAATATCAAAAACCTGTATCTTTAGGAATTTCGGGTCCAGGAATGCAGGAAAGACACGCTTATGCTAGAATTAGACCTGTTGCAGAACGAGCAGTAGAAGCAGTAGTAAAAATTTCTGATGAACTAAAAAGGATTCAAAAATGATTCAACTAAGTATCTTGAAAATTACAGAATATGGTCCATGGACACTAACTCTTGGTAGTGATAGAGAACATGAACTGCAAATGCTTCAAGCATCTATCTATAAAGAAATACAACGACTATTTTCTGAAAAAAATTGTATAGTTTTTTTAAATAGAGCAGATGAATTTTTTGTAGTTTCAAATGGTTTGGATTTGGAGGAACATATTCAAATCCAAAAAACCCTTGAAAAATTATTTGAAGTTGGATTAACAATTTCTATCGGTTATGGTGATTCACCTTTTGAAGCAAATCTTAAAGCATATGAGGGAAAACAAAATAAAATTATCTTAAACACTAAACATAATATTTTTGGTTTTATTTATGATAAATCTAATTCAAAAGTTTCAATAATGCATCTAGATGTTGATGATCTTACATCCAGCCGAAAAACAAATTCTCCTTATGAAATTTCATCTATAATATTTGGATTGTATTCAAAAATGTCTAAATTCTTTTTGGAAAAAAATTCTCTTACATTTTTTATGGGCGGTGATAATTTTATGGTTGTGTCAACTGATGAAGCAAAAGAGTCTGTTCAAGATTTTATCAATCTTGTAAAAGATGAAGATGAGATTTTATTAAATTGTGGAATTGGTAATGCAATTACTGGCAGAGAGGCAGTAAAATTAGCCACAAAATCCCTTGATACAATACGTGAAATTCGAGATTCAGGAAAAGAAAAACCTGAAGTTTATGAATTATCATGTTAATAAAAAATATCGACGCTTTAATTGGTCAAGAATTAGATTACGTTTCAAAGACTGATATTAGAATTCAAAATAACAAATTTAAAAAAATTCATTCAAAAATTCAACCAATTTTAAAAGAAGAATCTGTAGATTGTGAAGGACTATTAATGATACCTGGATTCATTAATGCTCATACGCATATTGGGGACTCTGTAGGGAAAGATATTTCTTTAAACAATACAGTGGATGAAAAAATTCATCCAGTATTTGGAGCAAAATCAAAAATTTTAAAAAATACATCAAACGAGATCCTGGGAAATTTTATGAAAAATACATGTCACTCGATGCTTAGAAAGGGAATTACTACATTTGTTGATTTTAGGGAAGGTGGTTTAGATGGTGTTGTTTTATTAAAAAAAGTCCTAGAAGATGTTTCTTTACGTTCAATTATTTTAGGTCGAATGGAATTTTACCAGGATGCCAAAGAAATTAAAAAAAATTCATCATTTCCAAGGGCAAAATCTTCTGAATTGTTTGAATTACTCAAAAAGTGTGATGGTATTGGGGTCAGTGGCGCAAATGAAAACAGTAATTCAGTATTAAATTTTTATTCAAAAATACCAAAAATTAGAGCAATTCATTCTGCTGAAACTAAACAAAGTATTACTCAATCAAAAAAAGTAACTGGAAAATCAGAAACGATTAGGGCCTTAATTCTAAAACCTGATTTCTTAATTCACATGACATATGCCTCAAAATCTGATCTTAAAATAGTCTCTAAAAAAACAAGAGGTATTGTAATTTGTCCTAGAGCTAATTCATCACTTGCTGAAGGGATTCCTGATATTGATTTAATGCAAAATTCTGGCTGTATTTTAGCCCTAGGCACAGATAATGTTATGATAAACTCTCCTGATATGTTTAGAGAAATGGATTTCATTTGGAAAGTAACCATGGGTTTACACAAAAAAAGAATTGATGCCAAAGAAATTCTTAAAATGGCAACCGTAAACGGTGGAAAAATTTTGAATAAAAATATTGGAAGTATTGAATCTGAAAAATTTGCTGATTGTATATTTTTAGATAAACATGCATTAGATTTAGAACCAATGCATGATCCACATGCATCAATTGTACATAGAGCATCTGAATCTGCAATAAGGGCTGTTATGATTGGAGGAAAAATAGTACATGGAAAAATTTAAGCCGTATATTATTTTAAGTGCAGCCATATCTGTTGATGGAAAAATTGCTACTAGAACAGGAGATTCAAAACTTTCTTCTGATCAAGATCTTCGTAGATTACATAAACTAAGAGCAAAAGTAGATGCAATAATTATTGGAAAGAATACTCTAATGCGTGATGATCCTTTGTTAACTGTACGTTATACTAAAGGAAAAAATCCTATTAGAATAATTTTGGATTCTAAAGGCGAAATCTCTACTAAATCAAAAATTTTACAAACATCTGTGAAAGTACCAACAATAATAGCTGTATCTAAAAAAATTACAAAATCCAATTTACAAAAATTAAATAATTTTCCAGTTCAAGTAATAGTTACTGGAGAAAAATCAGTCAACATCAAATCTCTATTGAAAAAACTTTCAGAGAAAAAAATCAAAACAGTATTGGTTGAAGGTGGCGGAACGGTGAATTGGGAATTTATCAAACAAAATATTTTTGATGAATTGATTATTACCCTTTCTCCATTTGTAATTGGAGGAAATGATTCAATATCCTTTGTTCAAGGCAGTGGATTTGATAAAATTTCTAAATCCCCAAATCTACAACTCAAATCTGTCAAGAGGCTCAAAAATCATCTTGTTTTGAATTATCGAAAAGTGTAAGTTATTATACTTTCTTTGAAATAAAATTACAAGAAATTGGCAATAAAAAAGAAAACTACAACAAAAAGAAAAGCAGCTCCAAAAAGAAAAGCAGCTCCAAAAAGAAAAGCAGCTCCAAAAAGAAAAGCAGCTCCAAAAAGAAAAGCAGCTCCAAAAAGAAAAGCAGCTCCAAAAAAGAAAGCAACCAAATCAAAATCTAAAAAACCAGCATTTGGCGGATATGCAATTAGTTTTGCAGGACGTTCTGAAACAGTAGAACAAGTCTTTGGTAAAAAACCAATTGCACCAAGTGAAATGACTAAAAAGATTTGGATATTTGTTAAATCAAACAGCCTTTCTAATCGTTAAACCCACATGTTAACGAATTATCGTTAACTAATTTCTATCTTTTAATTATTTTTTTGAAATGAATAAGATATAGATAATGGATTTTATTTTAATTAATTATGTCTACAACATCATTAAGACGCGATCATGAATTAATAGAAAAAGTTATCAAAGCAATGGAATCTACTATTCAGTTACTAAATGATGGTAAACAGATTCCTGAATCAATATTATTACCAGTAATTGATTTTTCAAAAAACTTTACAGATGTTTGTCATCATAGCAAAGAAGAAAAATCCTTATTTCCAGCTTTAGAACAAGCTGGTTTACCTACCAATATGGGGCCAATTGCCATGATGCTAATTGATCATCAACGTTCACGAGAGATTGGTGCAGAAATGGAATTGTCAGCTAAAGAATATCTTTCATCTGGAGATTCAACAAAACTAGTGAGTGATATGCAACAATATGTTGAACATATCACTGAGCATTTGTGGAAAGAGAATAATAAATTATTCATGATGGCAGAGGCAAGATTACAATATGTTTCAGAAAAAGTTGACAAAGAATTAAACGAAATTGAAAAATCAAAACTTGATGAGATTGGTAAAACTAGGAAACATTATGAACAACTAGCAGAAGATCTTACAAAAGATGTTTCTCAGCATGGTAGTTAGATTTGGTTCACAGTATATTTGGTGAAGTAACAACAGTAAGGAAATTTGCTCATGGAGATATTGAATTTGATTTTTATCATGAAGATGAAATTACTACCTATAGATATTCATCAGATCCTAGCAGATTAGGAAATTTTCCTAAAGAACTTGTAGAAATTCTAGTATCCACTTTAGCTACCAATGTCTGTGTTGAGATTTTTTTTGGAGATGATGGAAATCCAACACATGTTGAATTGGAAGAATGTGATGATGAAGAAGATTTAGAGGAAGAATTAGATGATGATTCTGATTTAGACGATTGATATTTTAAAATTAAAAAATAATTTATTCTACGTAATGATGATGTGTTAAATTATCATAAAACCTGACTGATTTTAAATTTACAAATTCTAACATACCATATCTTGATAACTCTCTTCCAAATCCACTATGTTTTATTCCTCCAAATGGAATTCGTGGGTCTGAAATTACTACATTATTGACACTTACTATGCCTGATTCAATTCGTCTAGACATTTTATCTGCTTTAGCGAGATCTTTTGTCCATATACTTGCACCAAGACCAAATTCACTCTCATTTGCTAATTTTACCGCTTCACTTTCATTTTCAACAATTGTAATTGGAGCTACTGGTCCAAAAGTTTCCTCTTGTGCTATTCTCATATTTGATTTGACATTTTTAAGAATAGTTGGTTGGTAAAAGAATCCTTTTCCCTCTATTTCAGAACCTCCAAGAAGAATTTCAGCACCTTTCTCTTTTGCATCTTCAACTATTCCAGAAATTGTTTCTAATCCATCTTTACTTGATAATGGACCAATATCTGTTTCAATTGACATTGGATCACCTATTTTGAGTTGAGATGCTTTCTTGATAAATAACTCAATAAATTCATCTGCAATATTTTTTCCAACAAAAAATCTTTTTGATGCAACACAACTTTGACCACAATTGATGAATCTACCTTTAACTGCACCTTCTGCTGCTTTTTCAATAATTGCATCATCTAATACTATGAAAGGATCACTTCCTCCTAATTCCAAAACACATTTTTTCAAATGTTTTGCAGCTCTTTCGCCTACTTTTGCACCTGCATTAGTACTGCCAGTAAATGTAACTGCATTAACATCAGAATCGATTAAATGATTTGCAGATTCTACACTTCCAACTACGGTTTGAAAAATTCCATCAGGCATTCCAGATTCGGTAAATGCTTTTTCAATTTCAATACCTGATTGCATTGTTACTCTAGATGGTTTCATTACAATCACATTTCCTGCCATTAAACAAGGAGCTGCAAATCTCAATGCTTGCCAATAAGGAAAATTCCATGGCATAATTGAGCCTATTACCCCTAGTGGCTCAAAAGTTAGAAAACTCTTTCTTGCATCTGTGTTTAGTACTTCATCAGAAAGAAAACTATCTCCATGATCTGCATAAAATTCTAAAGCCCATGCACATTTTTCAACCTCTCCAATTGATTCTTTGAGTGGTTTACCCATTTCAGATGTAGCTACTTTAGCTAGTTCTGTTTTATTCTTCTTTAGATATTCAACTAAATTGTAAACGTAACCTCTTCTCTTCTCATAATCTTTTTTCCATTCTGGATATGCTCTTTTTGCTTTTCCTACTAAATCAAATACTTGATTCTGATCCATTGCAGAATAATTTGTAATATCTTCACCTGTTGCTGGATTTACTGTAGTGATTTGACTCAAGGATCTTCCGAAGATTTTCTCCTATTTATTTTAGTAACCTATTTTTCAAAATTTTAGTCTATCAAAATGTCTGTTGCATATCTTGTTTGATTTCATCAATTTTCTTTTGATATGCTTTTCTGGATTTATCATTCTTTTTTAAATTCAAAACATTTTGACATGATGGACATTTGAACATCCCATCAAGAGCACTTTCAAATGTCACTCTAGGACAATCTTCATTCCCACAGTGATAGAAATCTGATGCATTTTCATAATCTAATCTCTGTTGCAATCTTTCATCGATTTTCTTTTTTTGATTTTCAATAAAATGTTCTACCTCTTCTCTTCTAGTTCTCCATCTATAGACAAACCATCCTTTTCTTTCATCTTTAACTCTAATTCCAGTAATGAGGGATTTTCCAAATAGATCATACAATACTTTTCTTACCATATTGATTCTGAGACCCGTAGAACTAGCAATTTCTTCATCAGTGGCATCTTCGGCTTTTAAAAGAGATCTTGCTACTTTGAGATATTCATCTCCTCCAATCATTGAGGCGATTCTAACAAAAGGATCTTCGTATTTGTCTACCAACTCTAATGACTTCTGGTTTTCTACTATTAATCCCTTGTTTCTTTTACTTGCACATTTTTGCCATTTTTAGTAGGAATGATCTTTCTTTTTGCATTGGGAAACTCTTTCTCAAATTGCTTTCCTTTTTGAATACGATCTAAGAGAATTGCTAAAGCACTAATCTCTGAATGCGGTTGGCTACCAACTCCAACATTATAGTCTGCTAATTCATAAATTTCTCTTGGAACTTTTTCAGCACCTACAACAATCAAAAGGTTTTCTTCATCTCCAATTTTCTCTTCAGCATCATTGATACTTTCACCATACATTGAAAGATGTACAATTTTGAAACCTTCATCTTTTTTCTTTTTTACAATTGTTTTCCATTTTTCAATAAACTCAACCTGAAAATTACCTCCCCAAGAATTATTGATTTTTTCAATAGTATCCTTGATTTCTGGATTTACCTCTGTCATGTAAATTCGCTCTGCACCAAATCCTCTTGAAACAAGTGCCACATGCGTAGTTACTCTGTCATCTCTTACAACACGTTGTCCTATTCTAACTACTTCAATTACCAAATGTTTTATCCGCTCCTTCCCACGCATTGTTTTTTGGTTTATGATAATTTTGACTTTCTGTAATTTCTTTGATTAATTTTTTTAATTGGGTGATGTTTTTTCCAGTTTTTGCAGATACTGAAATCAATTTTTTATTTTCTGTTAAATTGAGATATTCAACTTTTCGTTCAATTTCTTCATTTTTTAATAAATCTGATTTGTTTAGAGCGTAAATTATCTTGTTTTGTTCTACCCCTAATTCATTTAAAGTTCTCATACAACTAGAAAATTTCTTTTTCAATTCAGAAATTGAATCATTAATATCAATTACCAGAATAATTACATCAGTATGCTTTAATTCTTCTAGTGTTGATTTGAACGCATCAATCATGTAAGCTGGTAGTTTGCTGATAAAACCAACTGTATCTGCAATTAAAAATGGTTCTTGATCTATCACCACTCTTCGTGTGGTTGTAGTAAGAGTTGTAAAAAGTTCTTTACTTTGAGTTTTTGTTTCACCTGTAGTTTTGTTAAACAATGTAGTTTTTCCTGCAGAAGTGTAACCTGCAAGTGATATTGTCTTAAATCCCATTCTTTTTCTTCCCTGTCTGTGAAGTTCTCTTTGCTTTCCAGCTTTTTCGAGCTTTGATCTTATTGTCTGCATTCTATGTTTAATGTCATTATAGTACACGTCAACCTCGAATTTTCCTATTCCCATAAATCCAGGCTGTTCACCCATATTTGCAAGTCTAACTTTCTCTTTAGCTCTTGCCATTTCATATCTCAACTGTGCCAATTTTACTTGCAATTTTGATTCTGCACTTGAAGCTCTACTTTCAAAAATTTCTAGAATTAATGCTTCTCTATCTAATACTTCCCTGTGTAATTCTGTAGCAAGATTATAGTTCTGACTCGGTTTTAAAATCTCATCAAATACTATAATATCTGGTCTTAATTTATCTGCAATTTCCTGTAATTGTTCCAGTACCCCACCACTAATGCCATACTTTGGTTTCTGAAGATAATCTTGTGTTATGATATGGACTACTTGATATCCTGCAGCATCACATAGTCCTTTTGCCTCATTTATTGCGTCTTCTTGATCATATGTGATTAAAATTGCAGAATTCATTCTATTTCATTTTTTTAATTGAATCTAAGATAATTGTATTGGACATGTTTTTGGTAAATTAATCGGATTTTTTTAGTGTTTTTTCAATATTCATATTCAAAACTATCTCAGCTATATCGCTGGCATATTCAGCAACTCTTCGAATATTTTCAGTCATTCTTCTTACCCTGTAAATTTCTTCAGCATCTTTTAATGATTTTGAGGCATCTCTTACTTTTTTCTCATATTTTGTAATCTCCTCAATTTTTGTGATGGTTTTTTCAGCCTGATTGTAATCTTCTTTGAATAGTGCAAGGCATGAATCATCTAAAACAGTTAAGCAAAACTCATTCATTTCTTGTAATTTTTGCAAAATCTCTTTTTTTACAGGTTTTTTAAATTCAATCAAATCTTTTGCTATGAATGCAGCATGATCTCCTGTTCTCTCTATGTTTTTTACAATGAGTCTATATCCTAAGCAATTTCTAGCATTTCTGAAACCCATCTCTTTTAACATATGCTCATTTTGAATTGCAATCTTTAATTGTCGAATAATATAAAATCCAAATCTATCTACTTCATCATCTGTATTGATGACTTCTTGAGCCAATTCTAAATTATTTTCTTTTACAGCCAAAATTGCATCACTTGACATTGACTTTGCCAGGTGAATCATTCGCTTGAAAGCACCATCTACTGATAATTCTAACAAATTAACAAGAACTTGAACTGTAATTCCACTTGTCGAATCTGCAATTATTTCAGAACCCATTAACATTCGTTTTACAGCTTCTTTCACTGCATTTCTTTGATGAGGATTTAATCTGCCATTTTTTGGTTTTACATTAATGGTCTTGTATCCTAAAAAATATAACGAAATTAATTTTCTAACAATAGAGGCTGCTTCTACTCCTTCATCAATCTCTATCACGGCATCTTCTTTTTTCTGAGTTCTGGATTCAAATTTTGGTGGATATAGCTCTAATGTTGATGAGCCTTTTCTAATCATTCTGATTTGGTCTCCTTGTTTGAGACCTAATTCCATAATCCATTGTTTTGGTAATGAAACTATGTATGACGATTTACCAGTAAACTGTATTTTTCTTGTTTCTCCCCCATCTTCCATAATCTAAAGGGAAAATTTTATTCTATATAGTTTGATCCTTGTAATATAGACTAGCACTGAACTAATATTTAGAAAAAAATCCTACTATGAATATTGGACCATATCATTAAACTTCAGCATTCTCTTGATGCATTATTTGGAAATGGCACATCAAAATTATTGCCAAAAGATATTGAAATAACTTTTTCTCGAAAAACTGGTAGAATTCGAACAGTTTCGCAAAAAGGGAAATTTCTATGTACTTTGAGAATTGATGGAAGTCTTGCAATTAGTATTCATTTTGCTCAAATGTTATTGAAAAATAAAAAATTTAAAGAAAATTGTATTGAGATAAATTCTGATGCTGCTCCTTATGTTGAACAGGGAAGATCAGTATTTTGTAAACATGTTGTATCATGTGGAAAAAATGTCCGAATATCTGCAGACACTCCTGTATTATTCAAAAACAAGGTGATAGCCGTAGGGAGGGCACTTTTGTCATCTGAAATGATTTCTGATTTTGATAGAGGTGTGGCCATAAAGATTAGAGATAGTTTAAAAAGTCGTAATGAGGAAATAACATCATGATGCGAGGAGGCGGAAATCGCGAAATGCGAAGAATGATGGATAAGATGGGTTTGGATATGAATGAATTATCTAATGTTCAAGAAGTTATAATTAAAACTGATAAAAAAGAAATCATTATTTCAAAGCCTTCTGTTACTGAAATGAAAGCAAAAGATAATTCAATTTTTACAGTAACTGCTGATAGTTATGAGGAAAGAGAATTAGAAGTTCCAATTTTCTCAGAAGAAGATATTCAGCTTGTAAGTCAACAAGCTGGGGTTGATGAAGAAAAAGCTAAAAGTGCTTTAGAAGAGGCTGAAGGCGATCTTGCACGAGCTATCTTGCTTTTAACAACAGGATAATCTCAGAATACCTAATTCTTGTGCCTATGAAATGAATGATTTAAGTAATGGATTATTAGATTTAGAGCATAATGAGTAGTATGGCTGAATCCAAAGTTACAGGAATTATCAAATCATTGAATGCCTTAGAAGATGATCTAGATTCTCTAAATAGCAAAGTTGGGGATATGAAAAAACAACTATCTGTAAAAGCTATTACTGAAATTGATAATTTACTAGAAAAAACTCGTGAAATGGCTACTAAAGAAGCTGAAGTTATCATTAATGTTTCTAAAGATAAGGCAACTGCTGAATCTGCAAAAATCGCTCAAGAGGGCGATGTAAAATTATCTGAAATCCAATCTAAAATTGATGCAAATTTTGATGAAGCAGTCAAACATGTAGTGTCAACAGTTTTGAAGGCATAAACCTAAATTTCATATTCCCTTTCATCAATCATCGATCCCTTACAGAATTCACGTATTGGAATTGCTACTACCTATGGTAAACCATACTATAGATTTTCAACTTATCTAAAAAGTCTCAATCTGTCTTTTGATTCTATACTTCCAGGAGAGATTCAGGACTATCCTGGAAATCTTATACTTACAACTTTAAAGGAATCCCCTAAAAAATGTGAGAAAATTTTACTTCATGAAGATGTTCTTGAACATCATCCTACGGTACTTAGAGGTATAATGATGCAAAAACTTAATCTCAGTTTTGAAGAAGAAAATCTAATTTTAGGAGTTGATCCTGGTCAGAGAATAGGGTTGTCTATATTTTACTATGGTGTGGAAATTGAGAGCTCAGTTCACAATTCTATTGATGAATTGGTTTTACATACTATTGGAATTTTAGGCGGTCTTAGAGCAAAAAGAAAAATTCTAAAAATTGGTAATGGAAATATGTATGTTGCAAAACAAATTGTAAAAATACTTAATCTAAAATATTGCTCATCATTTGAATTGGAATTTGTAGATGAAAGAAAAACAAGTATGAAAATTAAAAATTTTAATCAGCGAGGAAAACGAGATATGCTTTCAGCAAAATATATTTCTCAGCGGGAGGGATATCGACATTCAATTCTTCCATTATCTATTACTGGTTAGTAATTTTGAAAAAAATCATAATTTATTGAAAATCTCTGGATTTATGATTAATCAATGATGATGATAGTATGATAATATTATAAATTTTTATCAATTTTCCCAAAAAAATGAAATTATTTGTCTAACAACTATATTGATAGCTGTAAATTTTTCAAAAAATATGATATTGAAATCAGCTATACATATTTATTATTAATTTTCTATTTTTTTTTGAAAATAATAATTTTGATCGACCAAAAATATAGAATATTTACAAGAAATTTTAATATTTCATATGAAATTTATCGATCCATCCTTATATAGTTATGAATTCTATATGATAATACCAAGATGACTTGTAAAGGAATTTGTGTAAGATATAAGGCTCAAAAGCCTGTTGGCACTGGAAGATATGCTTCTGGACAACGTCGATGCCAGATTTGTGAAATTTTCATCAAATGGGAAGGACTTTGGTGTCCATGTTGTGGATATAGATTGAGAACAAAACCACGTAATTTGAAATACAAAGCAAAATTACGAGCAAGAGTTGAGGCTGATTCTATGGAAGCTGCAGCAGCTACTGAAATTGAATCAGAAGTTGTAGAAGTAACTGTTAAAGCAAAATCCAAATCTAAGGCTAAAACAGCTAAGGCAAAAACAACAAAATCCAAAGCTAAGGCAAAAACTAAAGAAAAAACTCCATGCACACATTGTGAAAAACTCTTTGTTTATCCAGATAAACATGAGAAGAATTGCAAGAAGAATCCTGAAGTTATTGCTTCCCAGAAAAGTGAAACAATAGCAATAAAAGCATAAGATTTGTTCGTAGCTCATTGACCTCTCCAAATGGATTTTTCCATAAAATGGTAAATTTGGAGAGTCGTAGTTTTTCTTTACAAATTCAAAAATTTGAAAATGGTTATTTTATTTCAGTTACTGAAGGATCAAACAAATTGGGATCAATGGTAGTTTCATTAGCAACTGGACCCACACCAATTACAACCACTATTATTCCATCTAGATCAGAATCGCTTTTTTTAAAACTTGT
>Ga0265309_10000498_pt1 | contig 15923 bp, 15 predicted proteins | sample Helome_FD_192492 | JGI IMG/M metagenome (GOLD analysis project Ga0265309, IMG submission 192492) | Marine sediment microbial communities from subtidal zone of North Sea - Hel_20160524 (Illumina Assembly) | ecosystem: Environmental > Aquatic > Marine > Subtidal zone > Sediment ...
CTACAGGATATGGGTGCAGAAGTTTACGGTTATTCATTAAATCCACCTACTGAGCATAATTTCTTTACAGCAGCTGAAGTTGGTAAAGGAATGAAAAATAGCACCATTGCTGATATTCGTGATGCTTCTACCCTGATACGAGAAATGCAGGCTGCACAACCAGAGATAGTATTTCATCTTGCAGCCCAATCTTTGGTTCGCTATTCCTATAATGAGCCAACAGAGACTTATGCTATTAATGTGATGGGAACAGTAAACTTACTTGAGGCAGTCCGAATGTCTCCTACTGTGCAAGTAGTAGTGAATATTACAACTGATAAATGCTATGAAAATAGTGAATGGACGCGGCCTTATAGTGAAGATAATCCAATGGGAGGATACGATCCATATTCCAGTAGTAAGGGTTGTTCCGAATTAATAACTTCCGCATATAGAAGATCATTTCTTAAGCAACGCGGTGTCTTTGTTGCCAGTGCTAGGGCAGGAAATGTTATAGGTGGTGGCGATTGGGCGCCAGATCGATTAATTCCAGATTTTCTGAGGGCTATAGATGCTGAAAAGCCACTTATTATTCGGTTACCAAAAGCTATCCGTCCCTGGCAACATGTTTTAGAGCCATTGTCAGGGTATCTGATGTTGGCTGAAAGGCTATTTGTTGACGGATCAAGCTTTGCAGAGGCATGGAATTTTGGCCCATCTGACGAAGATTCTCATACTGTTGAATGGATTGTAGAACAGTTGATTGCTTCCGTTCCAGGAGCTTCATGGCGGTTAGACACTGATGCTCAACTTCATGAAGCTGGTTATTTGAAACTAGATAGCAGTAAAGCAAAAAGGAAGCTTGGATGGGAAGCACGTTGGAAACTACAGACGGCGTTGGAAAAGACTTTAGAGTGGCATACAGGCTGGCGTAACAAAAAGAATATGAATGATATTTCAATCATGCAGATTTCTGCATATCAATCAGTAAAAGAGGCTACTTAACTTGGTACGTTTGGATTTTATTGATACACCACTTACAGGACTTATGGTTATTCAGCGTAATCCTATTGAGGATACACGTGGTTTTTTAAGCCGGCTCTATAGTGATGAGGAATTTCGTCATGCCGGATTAAGCAAGCCTATTATTCAAATTAATCACAGCTATACTCGTATGAAGGGAGCGGTACGGGGATTGCATTACCAGGCCCCGCCATTTTCTGAAACTAAAATAGTAAACTGTCTTAAGGGAGAAATATTTGATGTCGCGGTAGATTTGCGCAGAGATTCATCCACTTTCTTACACTGGTATGGAGAGAGATTGAGCGCATCTAATAATCGTAGTTTATTGATACCAGAAGGGTTCGCTCATGGATTCCAGGCATTATCTGAAAATTGTGAGCTAATTTATTTTCATACTGCTCCATACGTACAAGATGCAGAAGCTGGATTAAATGTTGCAGATACCATGCTAGGAATCAATTGGCCTCTACCCATTACGGAGATCTCAGATAAAGATCACTCATATCCAATGATTCATTCTGATTTTGAGGGGGTAACTCCTTGAATTGTCGTCATTGTAATACGCAGTTAGAGTTAACATTAATTGATCTCGGTAATGCGCCACCATCAAATGCCTATTTGACTGAATCAACTCTGCATCTTCCTGAGAAATGGTTGCCATTAAGAGTGCTGGTTTGTAAACAATGCTGGCTTGTTCAAACGGAGGACTATGCGGGAGCAGAAGAACTTTTTGATGCTGAGTACGCCTACTTCAGTTCTTTTTCTGATACTTGGTTACAACATGCTGAGACTTATGTAACAGATATGATCAGACGGTTTAAGTTGAATACAAACTCAAATGTAATTGAAGTTGCCGCTAATGACGGGTATTTGTTGCAGTATGTAAAAGCAAAAGGTATTCCATGCTTTGGTGTGGAACCTACCACTAGCACTGCTGCAGCTGCGCGTGAAAAAGACATTACAATAATTGAAGAATTTTTTGGGCCACAACTTGCCGATAAATTGATAGCTGCAGGAAAACAAGCAGATCTAATAGTTGCAAATAATGTATTAGCGCATGTGCCAGATATTAATAATTTTGTAGCAGGATTCGCTCCATTACTTAAGCCACAAGGTGTTGCCACATTTGAATTTCCACATCTTATAGACCTCATAGAGCATACTCAGTTTGATACGATTTATCATGAGCATTTTTCATATCTATCACTGACTGCTGTAAAAAGTGTATTCGATTTTAATGGGCTCCAAATATTTGATGTTCAGAAAATCCCTACTCATGGGGGAAGTCTGCGGGTATTTACTCAGAGAAAAGATGAGGCTAAGCATAAAATTACTGCCGCTGTTGACATACTTATGACAAATGAAGCTAAAGCTGGTGTACAGACAGAGCAGTATTATACTGATTTTCAGAAGCGTTCTAATGCTATTAAACAGAGTCTAATTAAGTTTCTAATAGAATCAAAACGTGAAGGGAAAAGTGTCGCGGCGTATGGTGCAGCCGCAAAAGGAAACACGTTGCTTAATTTTGCAGGTATAAATTCGGATTTACTTTCTTTCGTAGTTGATCGTAATCCATCTAAACAAGGTAAATTCTTGCCTGGTAGCCATATTCCGATTGTTAGTGAAGTGTATTTACAGAAAGAGCGCCCTAACTATATAGTGATATTCCCCTGGAATTTAAAGGATGAAATAACTAAACAGCTAGACTATATTCGTAAATGGGATGGAAAATTTGTAACATTTATCCCGGTGCAATGCGTGGATTGAAGTTTATATGAAGATTGCAGTTACAGGCGCAAATGGATTTATTGGTCGGCATGTTTTAACAGAATTGCTAAAGCATGAAGTTGAGGTTATTGCTGTAACACGTAATTCAAATCGTCCTAGCTGGATGAACAAAGCTATCCATAATGTAGAAATTGATATTTCTAGATTCTCACAGGATTGTTTTGAGAAAATAGGTTGTCCAGAAGTCTTAATACATCTTGCTTGGGATGGCCTGCCTAATTACAAATCATCATATCATCTTAAAACCGAGCTTCCTAAGCAATTCAGTTTTCTTAGGGCAATGATTAAATCCGGTTTATCTTCACTTCTTGTGACGGGGACATGCTTTGAATATGGAATGCAATCAGGTTCCCTTTCAGAAGAAATGCAAGTCAAACCAAATAATCCATATGGGCATGCAAAGAATGAATTAAGAAAGCAGATAGAAACTTTGAAAGTAGATAATCCTTTTAGCCTGGCATGGGCAAGACTTTTCTACATGTATGGTCAGGGTCAAGCTGATACTTCACTTTATACTAAATTAAAAGAAGCAGTAATGCGTGGTGATCAAGTATTCAATATGTCTGGTGGGGAACAAATAAGAGATTATTTGCCAGTCGAAGAGGTTGCTAGATTGATTGTTAAGCTGGCAATGTTGAAACGTGATTTAGGGATTGTAAATATTTGCTCAGGAAAGCCGATTTCAGTACATAAGCTAGTTGAACAATGGTTAGCAGAGAACAACTGGAATATAGAACTTAACCTGGGCCATTATCCTTATCCTGATTATGAGCCGATGGAGTTTTGGGGAGATTCGTCACGACTTGATAGTATCAGCGTGCAAGAATTATAGATTGATACTTTGTGGAGATTTATAGTGTGTCAGATATATGTGTAGTTCATTTAGTAAGAAAAAAGAATGGTATTGGTCCTTTTCAGGATTTTCTAGAGTCATATTTAGAGTATTCTGCGGGAGCAGACCACGAACTATTAATTCTTTATAAGGGATTCCTTGGTGAGTCTGACGTTATTCCGTATGAAGAATTACTTAAAAATGTTCCTCACACCTTTCTAATGGTTTCAGATTTTGGTTTCGATCTGAGAGCTTATTTTATTGCAGCTGAAAAATGTAATAGTAAATACTGCTGTTTTTTAAATTCTTTTAGTGTCATTCTGGATAAAGACTGGCTATTGAAACTTTATCAGCACATAAGTCAACCTGGTGTAGGGTTGGTGGGAACAACTGGCTCATGGGGAAGTTTGTGTCCGAAGAAGAAGCCGTATAATAAAAATATGCCTTACTTGATGAAGCTGATAAGGTCTCTCATATTGCCAGTATTGAGGCCTTTAGTTGGAATGTACTTTGATTACTTTCCTAATTATCACATAAGAACTAATGGATTCATGATTGCACGCAGCATCATGCTGAAAATTAATCGGGTCATAATTTTTACAAAATTCCAAGCATTTTATCTTGAGAGTGGAAAGAACAGTATTACAAATCAGATTCGGAAGATGGGGCTCAAACCAGTAGTTGTAGGTAAAGATGGCAGGGGTTATGAGAAACATGAGTGGGATATTAGTAATACATTCTGGCGTGGGTCACAGGAAAACCTGTTAATTTCGGACAACCAGACGAGAAAGTATGACAGAGAAATCTTAGATTGGAAGGAAAAATGGGAGTTCTTCGCGTGGGGTAGTATCGTTAATAAATCTTTGGATCGATAAATCGGTTGTGTATAAAAGTTAGCGGACTATGAAAAAGAGCTGCCCAAATTGTCATTCTGAATCTTATCTATATTTCCAAAGTAACGACTACAATCGTAGAGTTAGTCAGGAGACATTTAATCATTACCGGTGTTCTCAGTGCGAGCTAATTTTTATATTTCCAATCCCAAATAATCTTACTGATTACTATCCTGAAACCTACCATTTCATACCTGACTCGGATGAATATTTAGAAGCTGCATCAATACCAGAACGTTATAAAATTGAACTGGTACAGCGTTTCATTAGTAGTGGCAGATTACTGGAAATTGGGCCGTCATATGGTACTTTTACTTATCTTGCTAAGAAAGCAGGGTTTGAGGTTGATGCAATTGAAATGGATATAAAGTGCTGTCAATTTCTGGAGAGAGTTGTAGGTGTAAATTCTATTAATAGCAGTGATCCTATCTCAGTTCTTCAGCAGAGAAAATCCTATGACGTGATTGTACTTTGGCACGTAATAGAGCATTTATCTGAGCCATGGGAAACATTAGGCGCCATTTTTGATGCACTAAATCCGGGAGGTATTGTGATTCTTGCTGCGCCAAATCCGGATTCATTTCAGTTTAAGATTATGGGACGTTATTGGCCACATGTTGATGCTCCACGACATTTAATGTTGATTCCAAAGAAACTTCTTGTCGAGAAGCTTGAGGAGAGAGGAATGCAGAAAGAGCTTGTTACAACAACAGATAAAGGCAGCATTGGCTGGAATATATTTGGTTGGGAGTTTTTCTTTACAAATTCATGCTCAAATTCTTACATTAAGAGAGTATTACGCTTAATTGGGAGATTTGTAAGTTTTTTATTTAGTCCGATTGAAGGGGCTGAGGGCAAGGGGAGTGCTTACACAATAATATTTAGGAAAAAAATATAAATGAAATTCTCTGTATTATTGCCAACTAGGAATCGACTAGATTTACTCTCTTATGCTATTGAGACAGTAATAAGACAGGACTATTCAGACTGGGAAATTATTATTTCAGATAACTGTTCAGAAGAAGATATTGAAGATTATGTGATTTCACTTAATGACCCAAGAATTAAATACTATTGTACTGAAGAATTTATTCCTGTTACTGAGAACTGGAATAATGCACTTGATAAAAGTAAGGGTGATTATGTCATTATGTTGGGAGATGATGATGGTCTAATGCAAGGCTACTTTTCAACATTGAAAAAAACGATCGAAGAATACAACGAGCCAGATTTAATATATACAAGTGCTTTTCAATATGCATACCCAGGTGTCATACCCGGTATACCAGATGGATATTTACATTCATACGTTAGCAGAGAAATATTCCGAAACACACGTAAACCATTTTGGTTAGAAGAACCAGATGTTAAAGAATTGGTTAATCAATCCTTAAACTTTAGGATGGGATTCGATTACAACATGCAGTTCTTTTTAGTTAGCAGAAAACTAATAGTAAGAATGGAAAAATATGGTTTGTTTTATCAGTCTCCATATCCAGATTATTATGCTGCTAACGCAGTGATGCTAAAAGCTAGAAATGTTTTGATCGTTCCACAGCCTCTTGTAGCTGTTGGGATCAGTCCAAAATCTTTTGGTTTCTATTATTTTAATGATTTAGAAAGTATGGGAAGCGAATTTTTAAAATGTTTACCAGATCCTGATATGAAACTTCGATTACAAAAAGTGATTCTTCCTGGCACCGACTTAAATACAGCGTGGTTATTTTCAATGGAAACACTTATTAATATTTTTAGTAAAGATATTAATGAAAGAGTAAATTATGATCGATACCGATATCTCCAAATTTGTGCGGTTTATTCATCGGTTTTATATGGAAAAAATATTTCAAAAACTACTGTACAGCGCCTAAAAAGCAGAATGACCATGTTGGAGAAACTTGTATACGGTGTACCAATGTCGAGCCTGGTAGGCATAGCTTTAATTTTGCCAAAGAGATTTCATTCTTTAGGAGCGGGTTTGATTATGAAATTTACTCGTTCTGTTCCTAGGAATCTTTCCTCAAAGACTTCTGATGTGATTCAAGGAAAATTTACTACAATTCTTGATGTTTTTGAGAAAATTAAACTTACATCGGGAAAATATTAGGGATAGTTTGATGACTGAGTCAAATAAACCAATAATAAGTGTTTGTATCCCTACATTTAATGGTGCAGATTATCTACGTCAGGCAGTTGAATCTGTTTTAGATCAGGATAATAGTCAGAATTATGAAATAGTAATAGTAGACAATGCTTCAGTAGATCAGACAGTAAGTATTGTTGAAGATCTGAAGAAAGAAGGAGAGGGACGTATTAGGTTTTATCGAAATAATAAAAATATAGGTCTTGCCGGGAATTTGAATAAATGTTTGGAGTATGCTCAGGGTGAGTACATTAAATTTTTGTGTGTAGATGATGTGTTACTACCTGAGTGTTTAGAGAAAATGTCAGCTGCACTAGATACACATCAGTCTGTAACGCTAGTTTGTAGTGGCAGAATCTATATTAATGAAACTAATGAGAAACTAGGATCTAAGAGATATGCTTCTCAGAGTATTATCGTTCCGGGTAAAAAGGCGATCTCAAGATGTTTATATGGTAAATGTTACATAGGTGAGCCCTCAGCAGTTATGTTTAGAAAGAAAGACCTTGTAGGACTCTTTCGTGAAGATTTATCACAGTTAATGGATATGGAGATGTGGTTTCGATTGCTAGAGAAGGGTGAACTACTAAGTATAGAAAGGCCATTATGTTCTATACGTGTACACTCTGAGCAGATGACAATTAAAAATATAAGATCAGGAAAATTGTTAGATGATAATGTAAAGCTTTTCGATAGTTATTCGAAGAAACCATACTTGGAAACTACATTCTTATTAATTATGCAACATAAATTTCTAATGGCCTATAGAGTTTGGATTTCTAGAAAATTTATTTCAGATCAAAAAAAGAAATTAGTATTGAGAAAATATGCAAGCCGATTAGCATACCTATTGATGCCACTCGTTTGGTTTGTGAAGAGTCTGCGAAAATAGATTGTACGTAAAATGAGAAATGTACATTTGTAAATTAATTTATTGTCAGAGAATATAAATCTAACTGATATTAATTATGAGAATTTCAGTCATAACAGCTTGTTATAACGCTGCCGATACATTGGGAGATACTCTTGATTCTGTTGCATCTCAGAATTATTCAGACATTGAGCATATTGTTATTGACGGTGGGTCAGTTGATGAGACTGAGAAAATAGTAAGCGAAAAAGGGCAAAGAGTATCGGTTTGGCGTTCAGAGGCAGACGAGGGGGTTTATGATGGTATGAATAAAGGGCTATTGCTAGCTACTGGTGATGTAGTTGGTTTTCTCAATGCCGATGATGTTTACATACATTCAGATGTACTTGTTAAAGTTGCAGCCACAATGACCGATCCATCTATTGATGCTTGTTATGCCGACTTAGTTTATGTTGATCGTATTAAGATCAATCGTGTGGTGCGACACTGGACATCACAAAATTATGTACCTGGTTTATTTGAGAAAGGATGGATGCCGGCTCATCCTACTTTCTTTGCTCGTAAAGCTATTTATGAAAAATTTGGTGGATTTAATCTCCGTTATCGCTTGCAATCAGACTTTGATCTTATTCTTCGTTTTATGCGTGTACATGGTATTAAGACCCGCTACATTCCAGAATTATGGGTGCGTATGAGGATGGGTGGTATGAGTAACAATAATATTTTAAATATGATAAGGGGGAATATAGAAGCCTATTCATCTTGTCGTGCCAATGGTTTAAATGTACCTCCATGGTTCATTCTGAGTAAGATGTTTTCACGGTTACCACAATTTATTAAAGCGCACCGGATGAAACAGGATTGATCACTACCTTGGAATCTCATAAAGTACTAGTTACCGGTGCTTCAGGCTTCGTTGGCAGTGCTCTGTGTAGCGACCTTTTAAAATGTGGCCATGATGTCACTGGTACGGTGAGGAAGTTACCAGTTTCACTTGTATCCGGAGTAAATTACAAAATTGTAGGTGACTTAGGTACAGATACAGCATGGTGCGATGATATCTTTTCTGGAGTAGAAATTATTATTCATTGCGCTGCCCGCGTGCATGTAATGAATGAATATGTTCAGGATCCTTTAAAAGAATTTCGACGGATTAATACACAAGGCACAGAAACTTTAGCAAGGATAGCGGCTAAAACTGGAGTCAAGAGATTAATTTTCTTAAGTTCTGTTAAAGTCAATGGTGAGAGCTCTTCGTTGTCTTCACCAATAGATGAAATGTCTCCTACGGTTCCTAAAGACTACTATGGAATTTCAAAATTAGAAGCGGAGAGATCTCTGCTGAGTATTGCAGATGAAACTGGTTTGGAAACTGTAATATTTCGTCTCCCATTAGTATATGGTCCTGGAGTTAAAGGAAACTTTCTAAGACTTTTTAAGATGGTAGACAAAGGTATCCCGTTGCCATTATCTTTGGTAGAAAATCTGCGAAGCCAAATAAATCTTGATAATCTTATTGATGTGGTTGGAGTTTGTTTGGCAGACCATAGAGCAGTTGGAAAAACTTATATGGTAAGTGATAGCAAAGATATTTCTACGGCGCAGCTAATAACCGAGATGGCGTATGCTCTAAAACGACCTGTGCGATTATGGCCCTGCCCTTTACGTTTAATCAAAATGGCTGGTACGTTGGTAGGGAGGTCAGATGAGGTTTCAAGATTACTCGGATCATTGCGTATCAATAGTAAGAAAATTTATAGCGAGCTTGGTTGGGTTCCTCCTCATACCTTAACTCAGGGGTTGTCACAAACTGCAGCTTGGTATCATCAAAAAAAATAATCTTGTAAATATGAATGATGTTTCCCCATTTCTACTTATTTCAGCACCAATACTTTCATTCGTAGTGACGTTTAGTTTTATATTCTGGCTAATTAAGTACAGTAATATAGAGATGTTTGATCATCCCAATCATCGTTCTCTTCATACAGAGTCTGTTCATAGAACCGGAGGAATTGGTTTAATTTCAGGAATTCTTGTTGCCGGGATTATGGTTCCTACCATATTTCCTTGGACAGTATGGGTAGGTATTCTCATGCTGTTTCTAGTTTCAATTTTGGATGATATTTTTAATTTACCTATTTGGTTGAGGCTGCTTGTACATTGTGTGGCAGCAATATTTGTCTCTATTGCAATGTTATTTGAAGTTCATGGCTGGTTAATTGCCTCAATAGCAGCATTCTTAATTTTATGGATGACCAATCTTTATAACTTTATGGATGGGTCAGATGGACTTGCGGGAGGTATGGCCCTATTCGGTTTTGGTTTTTATGGTTTGGCTGCTTTGTTTGGTGAGAATGAGATATTTGCTATGATTAATTTTTCTATTTCTGCAGCAGCTATAGCTTTTTTGTTCTTCAACTTTTATCCTGCACGTGTATTTATGGGCGATACCGGTTCCATTCCATTAGGATTTCTTGCTGCTGTATTAGGTATATTAGGTTGGACTGATGGTTTATGGCCAGCTTGGTTTCCATTTTTAGTGTTTTCACCATTCATTGTAGATGCTTCAATTACACTTGTAAAAAGAGGTATACGCGGCAAGAGAATATGGCAAGCACATCGTGAGCATTATTATCAGAAACTTGTTAAAGGGAGCTTTGGACATCGCACTACAGCATTGCTTTGGTATGCTTTAATGTTTTTTGTAGGCACGAGTGCAGTATGGGCTGTACAGCAAGAAATTATCGTCCAGTTTAGTACAGGTATAGTATGGAGTATAGTTTATCTGATCTTGATAATTATCTGTGAACAGTATTGGAAGCAAGGCAAGGGTGGTGGTTCAGAATGCTGACATCTAATTTATAGTATGCGCACATTTTTAAAATTTATTAACGATGTAATAGCGGTCATTCTGGCATGGTGGCTTGCTTATTTATTTCGTTTTAATTTTGAAATTCCTACCTTATATCTTTTTTCATTGAAAGAAACTCTGCCATGGGTAATTCCAATTCAAGCCGCATCATTTTTTTGTTTTGGTCTTTATCGTGAAGTTTGGCGGTATGTGAGTTTACATGATCTGCGGCGCATTCTTTATGCTGTTCTTACAGCAGCAACATTAGTGCCACTGGTATTATTCATGTTACAGATACTAGTAGGAGTGCCGCGCTCTGTATTATTACTGGATCCAATATTACTATTATTCATGATGGGTGGAAGTCGTATTACTTTTCGTTTGTGGAAAGAGGGGCGGCTATTCAGAAAGAATAATCTACAGGGAAATCCTGTTCTTGTTTTAGGAGCAGGTGGCGCTGCAGTTAGGTTATTGAAAGAATTCTCACGGAGTATCGAATGGCGGGTAGTGGGGTTACTTGATGATAATGCTACGAAGCGTAGTAAGATTCTAGATGGCGTTCAAGTATTAGGGAAGATCTCAGATTTACCAATTTTTGCTGAGAAATTAGGTGTTTCCCATGCAATCATAGCAATGCCATCAGCTACTCATAGTGAGCGCCGTAGGGCCCTAGATGCATGTTCCTTAGCTGGGGTTAAGGCGTTGACTGTTCCTTCATATGACGATCTGGTTAGTGGCAAAATTACTGTATCACAAATTCGCAATGTCGAGCTTGACGATTTATTGGGACGTAACCCAGTAGCGCTTGATAGTGAAGGGTTATACAGACTACTGGAAGGAAAAACTGTTCTTGTTTCGGGTGCAGGAGGTTCGATTGGGTCTGAATTATGCCGACAAATCACAAAATTCAAACCAGCTCATCTTGTATTCTTTGAATTGAATGAGTTTGCGCTCTACAGCATTGAGCAAGAGTTTCGTTCTAAATTTCCAAAAATGAAAATGGCATTTATTATTGGTGATGTTAAAGATCAAGCTCGTCTTGATCAAACTTTTACTCAATTTCGTCCTGCAGTAGTTTTTCATGCTGCTGCTTATAAACACGTTCCGTTAATGGAGCAAGAAAATGCCTGGCAGGCAGTATTAAATAATGTATTGGGAACTCGGGTAATTGCACAAACTTCGATAAAATATAATGTAGAAAAATTTGTGCTAATTTCAACTGATAAGGCGGTTAATCCTACTAATGTTATGGGTGCAAGTAAGCGGCTTGCAGAGATGGTATGCCAAGCAATGCAATATCCATTTCTTTCTGACTCTGTAACAGATAAATCAGTAGCAAATAAAACAGGGATGAGTACGCGTTTCGTTATAGTTCGTTTTGGTAATGTACTTGGAAGTGCAGGAAGTGTTATACCAAAATTTCGTGAGCAGATAGCTATGGGCGGGCCTGTTACTGTTACACATCCAGATATTACTCGTTATTTTATGTCGATTCCTGAAGCAACGCAGCTAGTACTACAGGCAGGGTTGATGGGAGGTGTAAAGAGTGATAGAGAAATTTTTGTGTTAGATATGGGGGAGCCAGTTAAGATTTCTGATCTTGCAAGAGACCTGATTCGGCTATCTGGATTTAGTGAAGATGATATAAAAATAGTCTATAGTGGTTTACGTTCTGGTGAAAAGTTGTATGAAGAGCTGTTATCCGATGATGAGAGTACCTTACCTACTCCTCATAATAAATTGCGTGTTGCCCAGGCTTGCCAGGTAGATGAGAAGTGGTTAGCAGAATTGATGGAATGGTTAAACAAACATTCTGTACTATGTGATGATGAGGTTAAAGAGGGGCTTGTGAATTTTGTTCCAGAATACTCAATTACAAATTCGAAGGAATAATTATTACCTATATGTCTGCATTAGTTAACTTTATCATCTAAATGAATTGTATTTAAAGTTTAATGGTAGAGTGAGTAAAGCTTCATATAGAGTCCTCCTTCTGATAGTAGTTCTTTATGACTGCCAATTTCTTTAATACGATTCTCATCTATTACAATAATACGGTCTACTTTTTCTAAGGTTACTTTACGGCGTGCAATAATTATGGTGGTACGATTTTGCATTAAATTATCTAGTGCTGATCGCATAAGATTTTCTGACTCAGGGTTAAGCATTGTAGCTATTTCATCTATAATAAGGATAGGTGGATTTTTTAGGAGTATTTGGGCAATAGCAATATGCCGACATTGTTCTCTGGAAAGTTTTGTTCCATGATCACCTATGAGTGTTTGCATTCCTTGTGGCATTCTTCGAATAAACTCTATTGCATGAGCAGCCTGTGCTGCTGAAATTATTTCACTTTCAGTTGAGCACCTCATTTCTCCATAAGCAATATTAGCTGCAATTGAATCATTAGATAGTGGCGTCTCTTGTGATAACAATCCAACTTTAGAGCGTAGGCTAGATAATTTAATGTCTACCAACTCATAAGTATCGAGTAATATTTTTCCATCGGTAGGATGGATAAATCGTGGCACTAAATTGATGAGAATATTTTTGGTGTTATCTGAGGTGCTAACCAGGGCAATTCTTTCACCTGATCTGATAGTAAGTGAGAAATCTTCTAAGTCTTTAGAAAAACTAACATGTTCAAATTTTAGGTCTCCTTGTACATGATTAAGGATAACTTTCCCATTATCTAATTCAGTTTCTAGGTCAAGGAAAGAGAAGAGATTTTTCGCTGCAGCTAAACTATTTTGTAGTGATTTGTTTACTTTGGTAAGTTGTTTTAATGATAAAAATAAGATTAAAACCGAAATGATAAATGAAACGAAACTACCTATTGTTGTTCCATCAATAAAAGTTTGCTGGATAGTAAGATAAAATATAGTGGACAAGGCAATAGCTATAATTATATGTATTAACGGCACCCTAAAAATATTAGTATTTTTTATATCGAGTTGTTGTATCTGGTTAGCCTCATTTTGGATGCGGTGAAATACGTGCTGTTGACCCCCATTTAATATTACTGCTTTGTAATTTTCTGTTGTTTCTTTTATTATTTGAGTAAATTTTTCTGTTGTTTGATACGTCTTTTCATCGTTGTCCTGTGGTTTGCCATAGATTAATTGTGCACTTAGTAAGACTATTGGGGTTATCATAATGATTAATAATGATAACTCCCAGTTCAGATAAAACATCCATATTAATAATCCTGTAATAGTAAGTATATTCTTTACAAAAGTTATTATTGTTCTTGTTCCATCTTGAGTAACTTGGGTTAGATCTAAAGTGAGTTTTGAGACTAAGCTCTTACTTGTTTGGTCCTCGTAGAAATGGATGGGTAGCATTAAGAGCTTGTTAATGATTTCTGTTTGTAGATCTACTGTAAAGGTCCTACCTATCCAGTTGATTCCATAGCTACTAATATAACTAGATAAGCTGCGTACTAAAAATAACACGATGAAAATTAGTGGGATTAATTGTATGGAATCATAGGTCTTACTGACAAAAATACTATCCAGCATTGGTTTAATAAATACTGGTATTACTGAATCAGTGATTGCCATTAGAGTTGTCCCTAATAAGACCAATATAAATTTTAGTCGGTAGGGGGCAAGATGACCCATTAAGCGTAGATATAACTGATAATTGGTTATATTTAGAGTATTTTGCATGAACGCACAATATCAGAAATAAGAGAAATTGAGTAACTGGAGTTCCATGTTTCTAATGTAGGGAGAGTGGCTAGAAGCATCGGACTAATTTGATATTTAATAGTAATATGGAAATTATGCTCGCGAGTATGTAGTGCTGGAAACTATTTGCCCGTACCGTTTTAGTTAATAGATTAATTGTGAAACAACATTTGGAGTACTCTGTTACCGGTTGACTTGGAAGGGATTTTCAAATTATAGTGCTCTGATGGAAGCAGAACTTAAATCTCTAGAAGAAAAGATTAATCAATTTGTACAATTGTGTCACCGTCAGCGTACGGAAAATATTCAACTGCGCCAGCAATTAGCAGGAGCTACTAGTGAGAATAAGCATTTGTCAGAAAAAATAAATGTAGCGACTAATCGTTTGGAAGCCCTCTTAAATCAACTTCCTGGTAACAAATAATGTCTAACAATGCTGTGGATGTTGCCATTATGGGACGTGAATTTAGAGTTACTTGCCCTGATGAGGAACGCGAGGAATTACTTCAGGCAGTGACATATCTTGATCAAAAGATGTGTGAGATAAGGGATAACGGAAAGGTAGTGGGATCTGAGCGTATTGCAATTATGGCGGGTCTTAATATTGCCCACGAGCTTCTTGTTACAAAAGTAAAGGGAGGTTTTGACATGGGAGAATTTAAGCGTAGAATTGATCACATGCAGACGTTGCTTGATACAGCTACACCTGAGCAGGACAAATTGTTTTAATTAGAGACTGTGACAAATAAGAGTTGTCCCCTGTGATGTTAGCTTAGGTGTATATTCTTTGAGCCAATATTTATGACTGGTTGTTAACCAATGTGATGCTGTTGTGTATATCCTATATGGAAATACCTGATGCGTCCGGAAAACGACCGCTTTGAACCTTATGGTTCAAGATGATCGCCTGGCGGCATTTACGGGGGGCTTTAGTATTTAATAAAAAAAGCGGCAATGCCGCTTTTTTTATCAGGTAAGAATAATTAGAGTTAATATTATTTTCTAAATATGCGTTATTGGTTAATGAAATCTGAGCCTTCAGATGTGAGTATCGATGATCTTGGAAAAAGGCCCAACAAAACCATAGCTTGGTATGGTGTACGTAACTATCAGGCACGGAACTTTATGCGTGATCAGATGAGAGTTGGTGATCAAATCTTTTTCTATCATTCGAGTTGTAAACAGCCTGGCATAGTAGGAATTGCTGTAGTTTGTAAACTGGCATACCCCGATGCAACTCAGTTTGACTCCAATAGTAAGTATTTTGATCCGAAAGCTACATCAGAATGCCCGCGCTGGTTTAATGTAGATGTAAAGCTTGTCAGTAAATCTCGGTTAATTAGTATTAAGGAACTTAGAAGTATTCCAGCTCTTGAGAACATGCGTATTTTACAAAAGGGTAATCGTTTATCTATCACACCCGTGGATCCTGCAGAGTGGAAATATATTATTGGGATCATGTAATAGTAGTTTCATGGTGGGGCCCTTATAAACAAGCCAGATTAAAAATGCTGAAACTAAATATCAATCTAAGCAGAATATAAAGTGGAATGGTGGTTGGGTTATCTGTGCTTAGGCGCAGTTGTAGGATTTTTCGCCGGATTACTTGGTATTGGCGGCGGATTGATTATGGTGCCAGTATTAAGTTTTTTCTTTAGTACACAAAATTTTCCCCCTGATCGTATTATGCATCTTGCTCTTGGCACTTCCATGGCAGCGATAATTTTTACTTCTATCTCCAGTTTACGTGTTCATCATATAAAGGGAGCAGTAAACTGGTATATAGTAAAATTTGTTACACCAGGTGTCATCTTTGGTACATTCTGTGGTGTAACTCTGGCGAATAGTCTT
>Ga0265309_10000500_pt1 | contig 15887 bp, 15 predicted proteins | sample Helome_FD_192492 | JGI IMG/M metagenome (GOLD analysis project Ga0265309, IMG submission 192492) | Marine sediment microbial communities from subtidal zone of North Sea - Hel_20160524 (Illumina Assembly) | ecosystem: Environmental > Aquatic > Marine > Subtidal zone > Sediment ...
CGGATTACCACCTTTGGCCGGCATAGACAGCGGCTTACCCGGTGTCACCAGCCCATCGCGGATACTGGCGATTAACGTCTCGTCCGACTTGGCTAATGGACCATCGGCCTTGCTGAAGTCGCTCACGCCGGGAATGGTCCCCTTGCCGTTTGCGCCATGGCAGGCAATGCAGGTTTGTGAATAGACCGTCTTGCCCGTTTCCACCGCATCGTTGGCCGAGGCCGTGGCTGGCGTCACGAATGACGCCAGCGCTACGATGGCCAGGCTCCTAATTACTCTGCTGCAGGAAAACCAGGACATCTGCCGCCTCCTTAGCGGTTAGACCCGCACGTACCCGCATGTGAGCCATGGCTGCGCGCCATTGGTCATCACGCAGCGACTTAGGATCACGCATGTTGTGGCAACGGGCGCAGGTGTTGGCCCAGGTTTTCGACCCGTTTACAAACTGCATCGGGTCGCTCCTTGTGGTGGTGGCTTCCTCGGCCGCGGCTGGTGATTGAGCGGCCAGCACTCCGAGGCCCAGAACAGCGGAGATCACCGCGACTGGAACCAGTGTGAATAATTTCGTTCTCATGGTGGGTTCTCCTTGAACTCAGTAGCCGTAGGCAATCTGGATTAGCCAGCGATCGTCATCGGTAATTTCGCCCGGCTCGCCCTCGTTCGATTCGTACCCGAACTTGAGCATCGCGCTGGGGGTGATTAAGTAGTTCACGCCAAGCGCCAACTGCTCCTGGGTGTCGTCTGCGTGTGGCGATTGGAAGTCGGTGTAGCGAACAACACCTTCCCAACTACTATCACCTCCAAACCTGTATGCAGCCTGGGCGAACCAGGTTTCCCACTTGGCGCTTTCCGGCGCAACACTCATCTCGGCTGCGTCGACTTTCTGGCTGACGTATTCGGCGCGCAGATCGAGGTTTTTCCATCGGTAATTCGCATCAATACCGAAAACGCTGTAGCCACGAGTGGGATCACCTTCGAGATCCTCGCCATCGTTTTCCACGACAGCTACGTCACCAGTTGCTCCGGATACGGCAAACTCAAGGCTCGGGATTGGGAGGAAAGCAACGCGACCGCCGAAAACTTTCTCATCGTCTGGGTCGCTGGCGAAACCTTCGGCTTCAATCGCGTGAATCTCGCCATCTTCACCTTCAATCTTCGGGCCGTTTCCAACGTAGGCGGCGTAGGTGATCCTGCTATTGGCACCAACCGGGTTACCACCACGAATCTGCAGGCCGACCTCCGAGATCGGTGCCGCGCCGTCATGCCCGAATCCTGGCGGTGCTGACGGCAGCTTATTGATCCAGGACGGGTGAATGTTCTGACGGAAGTTACCAATCGGGCTCAGGAACTTGCCCGCGATCAGGACCAAGCTGTCGTTCAGGAACCAGTCCACGGTGCTGTATTCCAGACCAATCTCGGTTTCGCCATTCTCGTCAACAACGACTTCGAGCTCGGCTTCCCACAGAATCTTGTTGTCATACAGGAAGTGGAACATCGGGTTGAAGTTCGCGGCGAATGCCGACGGGCCGTCCTCGACGCTAACGTAATCAGCCGAAGCGTAGCCGGATAAGTGCGCGACTGACGTCGCATCGGTAAACGTTGTCGCCGACTGCGTCGCCTGAATGGCGACCTTATTGGCTTCGACGTCCTTCTTGATGGTCTCGAGGCTGCCTGATTCTTTGGCCTCGTCCAGCTCTGCACTCAGTTCACCAAGCTGCTCGGTCAGGGTAGTAACCTGCTCTTCAAGCTCGGCGATGCGTTCGGGATGCATTTGTGCGAAAGCCGGGCTCGCGAGCAGCGCAAGCGCTGACGCGGACCAGACGATCGTCCTGCATCGTTTTGTCGTGTTCATCTTCGTCTCCAGATAGGGGGGGTATCGTTAAAAAGTTGTCGCATAGCTGGCGCCTGCTGTGACGCCAAGAATGCGATCCAGCAAGTGCACGCCGAAATGAGGTTTGTCGATCACATCGATTGCACCCGCTTTGAGAGCCTCAACCGCGATGTCGTTATTAAGCGTGCTGATTAGAACGACGATCGGGATGCAGGGGTACTGAGCACGGACTTGTCGTATGAGCGCAAGACTGCCAAGACCGGGCAGTTCCGCTTCGACGAGAAGACAGCTTCCGTCGACCATGCGGGATGCACACGTCGCCAAAAATGTTTCGGCCGTTTGGAAACACTCCACCACCAAGTCCGTCGGCTCAAGGAGCGTTACCAACGCGTCATGGACCGCATGATTTGGGTCAACGACGAATAAGGTTTGATGGCTTGCGTGCATCCGGGAATTCCAATCGCAGTGATTAACTGATTGGAATTATGTTTGCCCCGTTCACGTTGGGCTATTCGAGATTTCTTGTTGTTAGTTGTTGCGGACCCGTACCCGCGTGCGGGGCACCACGTGATCTTGCATGCATATCAAGAGCAGTAAGTGCCGCTAGTCAAGCTCCGACAAAGTCTCTATCTGGATTTTCAGCCGTATGAGCTGTGCAAGTGTATGAATCCCGAGTTTGTGCATAATGTGCGAGCGGTGGGCCTCCACTGTTCGCTCGCTTATCCCGAGGTCATCAGCTACAACCTTGCTCATTTTCCCTTGTGCCACGAGCTCAAGCACCTCGAGCTCTCGGTCTGAAAGGCTGGCGAAGCGATCCTGCAACTGTCGCTTGTCCATTAGCAGCTTGCGCTTGCCATCCTCAAGATCCAGCGCCTCATTGATACGGTCAAGCAGGTTCTGATCGTGAAACGGCTTGCGAATGAAGTCGATCGCTCCTCGCCGCATGGCCTCAACAGCCAAAGTGATATCGCCGTGACCTGTAATGAAGATTATGGGCAGCAGTGATCCCTCGTCGTTCAGCTTGTTCTGCAGCTCGAGTCCACTCATGCGCGGCATGCGTATGTCGAGCACCAGACACCCTCGCATGTCCTCGTGGTAGTCACCAAGGAAGGCCTGCGCCGAATCGTACTCTTTGAATGGTTGTCCGACCGTTTCCATCAAAATCGTGAAACTTTCGCGGACATCTGGATCATCATCCACAATGTAGACAATTTGCTCCTGGCTCATCGTGAATCCTCTTGCTCAGCGGCTGGCAATACGAAATAAAATGTTGCACCGCAATCACTGTTGTTCCGAAAATCTAGCTGCCCGCCATGCGCGGTTACAATCGCCCGGCTGATCGACAGCCCCATTCCCATTCCGGATTTCTTGGTCGTCGAGAACGGCGCGAACAGCGTGTCAACGGAGTTCTTATCCACACCACATCCCTTGTCGATGACCGAAAACTCGATTGCGCTTTCGTCGCGCAGCCGGGCTTGCAGGCTAATTGTGTTCCCGTTTCGGCAGTCAATCGATTGCATCGCTTCCATACCGTTTCGCAATAAGTTCAGTAGGACCTGCTGTATCTGCACTGCGTCCACTGAAACATCGGGCAGTCCCGTTTGTGTCTCCACGGCTATCTCGATATCACGAATTCCAGCTTCGGGCTCTGCCAGTCGAGCTACATCGCGAACCAGTTCTTCACAACCAACTCTTTCCTTCGGACTCGCATGACGTTTCGCCATTCTCTGTACTCGGTCAATCACCGAGCTCGCTCGATGAGCGTGCTTTAGCAGCTTTTCGAGAATCGCAGATAGCTTCTCATATCGTTCGGTGCGGACAAGATGGTCGCTGGCCTGGACCAACAGCGCAATAGCGGACAATGGTTGATTAATTTCGTGTGCGATACCGCTTGCCATTTCACCAAGCATGTTCAGCCGGTCCACATGCGCCAATTGCTCGCGATGCTCTCGTGCTTCATTCTCAGCCGAGCGTTGTCCGGTAATGTCGGTAACGAATCCTTCCAGATGAGTCTGGTGGTCCACTTCGGAGGCAACCGCCCTTCCCCGCTCCCTCATCCAGCGAATGTCTCCGTCAGCATCGATGATCCGATACTCCACCTCGAACGCATCACCTGTGCCAAAAGAATTCTGAATACCGTCCACGACTCGCACTCGGTCGTCCGGGTGTACAAGATCGAGCCAATCCTTGTCGCCCTTTGAAAACGTGCTGCGAGGATAACCCGACAGGTCGCTGCAACCTTCGCTAATAAATGCCATCGGTGTGCCTGGCGTGTCATTACGCCGATATGCCATCCCCGGTAGATTGCGGAACAATGTCTCTAGCTGCTGTGCAATGTCGTGATACTGGTGCGAGCGATCGCGAGCTGCGAACGCGAAATACATTGCTAGCGCCGTGAGCGCACTGAGCAACAGTCCAAAAATGAGAACCAGACTCGAAGAATCGGCGTGACCGGTGGACAGGAAAGACGATGTCGGTGTGATACGCACGGTCCAGTCCAGTCCACCCGCGGAGAAGTCGTGGGAGAGTGATTGGTGTGGATCTGCAACATCATCGGCGACCTGATGCTGGTACACGGGCCGATCCTCGAGGAATATCTCAACGTGGTGTTCAATTCCCTGCAAGCGCCCGATCACACTCTCGAGCCACTCGTTGGGGTGAAGGAAACCTGCAATCACACCCTCGAAGTCGCCGTGGTGTAACACCGGCACGATCACTGCGATGCAAGGCTCACCCTGAGCGTCTGTAAAGAGATCGCTGAAGGTCCGGGCACCGCCGTCGCGCGAACGCTCCAGCGCGTCTCTTACCTGGGCGATCTCGTCGACCGCAAACGGGGAAGCGCCGCCATGCTCTCCGGCAACCTGCCACCGGGTCTGACCATTCGTATCGATCCAATGGACAGCGACAAACCCAGGCATGTCTGCCATATAGCGAGTCGCGTCACCCTCCCAGTCCTCCTGCGAAGGTTCACCGGTTCTCATCGAACGATAGGCCAGTCGATCCAAGGCCAGTAAACGATTCTCCGCATCCTGTCGGATAAGGAGCTCATTCATGTGGATCGAGTGATCCGTTGACGATCCGGCATGTTCGTGGGCGCGTTGATCAATGACGTACCACAGCGCAACGACGCCTGCCGCCATGACAGCACCGGCCGCAATGGCCAGCCATACCGCAATTCGCCTTGGTCCTTGCTCCGTTTGCACGATGGTTCCTGTCGTCATTCCGCCTCTTGTGCCTCACGTCGGACCGGGCGTTTGAGTGTAGCACCGGTCCGATTGGCGAGGCTTGAGAGGAATTACTCGACGGTCTCCTTGCCGTGACGCGTTGCGTAGACGCTGGTGGTGCCGTCGACGTGGTGTGCAATGATGTCGTATTCCACCGGGTTTGGTCCTTCCATACCCGGCGAACCCATGGGCATGCCAGGCGCTGCGATACCGCGAATATCGGCTGGCTTTTCTGCGATCAGTTTCTGGACCAGATCGGCTGGCACATGCCCTTCGACCCAGTAGCCGTTGATCGAGCCGGTGTGGCACGAGAGCAATTTAGGAGGCACACCGAAGCGTTCACGTGTCGGGGCCGTGGATTCTACTTTGACCACCTTGACAGCCAGGCCATTTGACTCCAGGTGATCTACCCACTTGAGGCAGCAGCTGCAGGCTTCGGTCTTGTACACGGTAATGACGTCGCCATTGTCGCGAGTAGTCACTGTCTGTTCCGACGAATTGGCCTGCCCTCGGGCAAACAAGATGCCGGCAGCGATGGCGATGACGACGCCGACCGTCAGGATATTTTTGAGGTTCATGATGTATTTCCTTTCGCTTAAGCGTTTACGAGCAGTGATCGCTTGCGCCATAACAGGAACAGCGCAGGTATCACAATCAATGTAAGAATGGTGGCGCTAACCATGCCGCCGACCATGGGTGCGGCGATACGCCGCATGACTTCTGAACCGGTGCCGCCACCGAGCATGATCGGCAACAAGCCCGCGATGATGGCAGCGACCGTCATCATGATGGGCCGCACACGCATGACCGCACCGTCAATGACAGCCTGGCGGATATCGTCCAGCGTGAGTGCACGGGATTCAGACTCGGCCGTCGCAATGTGCTGTCGAATGGCCTGGTTGAGATACACCAGCATCACCACGCCAATCTCAACCGCGACACCGGCCAAGGCGATGAAGCCAACCCCGACAGCTACCGACAGGTCGTACCCCAACAGATACAGCAGCCACAAACCGCCGATCAACGCCATCGGCAGCGTGCCGATGATGATGGCGACTTCGGCAAAACGACGGAAGTTGAGGTACAGCAACAAGACGATGATGGCGAGCGTGACCGGCCCTACGAGCGACAGTCGTTCCTTGGCGCGGACCATGTACTCGTACTGTCCAGACCAAGCGAGTGAATATCCCGCTGGCAAGTCGACGAAGTCTGCAACGACCTGCTGCGCCTCTGCGACATACGAACCCAGATCACGCCCCGCGATGTCGACGTAACTCCAGCCATTCAAGCGTGCGTTTTCACTCTTGATAACCGGTGGCCCATTCACCACCTTGACGTCGGCCACGTCCGATAGCGCAATGCGCGCGCCCGACGGTGTGACGATAGGCAGCAAGCTCAGCTGCTGCACCGAATCGCGCACCCTCTGTGGGTATCGAATGTTGACCGGGTAGCGCTCGCGGCCTTCGACCGTCTGCGTGACATTCATGCCACCCACAGCCGACCGCACGACATCATGGACATCGGCGATGTTGAGACCGAATCGCGACGCTCTGGCGCGATCGATATCCACGTCCACATAGCGGCCACCGGCGACGCGCTCCGAATACACTGACGCGGTACCCTCGACATTGGCGAGTACACGCTCAAGGTCCTGCCCTATTCGCTCAATGACTTTGAGGTCGGGACCGGACACCTTGATGCCGACCGGCGTTTTGATGCCGGTTGCAAGCATGTCAATACGGGTCTTGATGGGCATCACCCAGGCATTGGTGAGACCGGTGTACTTGACCACACGATTAAGTTCGGCACGCAGACCCTCCGGCGTCATGCCTTCACGCCATTCCTCACGGGGTTTGAGCTGAATGACCGTTTCAATCATGGTGAGCGGTGCCGGATCGGTGGCGGTCTCCGCACGACCGATCTTACCGAATACACGCTTCACCTCCGGAACCTTGGAGATCATGCGATCGGTGTGCTGCAGCATTTCGCGGGCCTTGTCGATCGAGACCCCGGGGTAGGTGGTCGGCATGTACATGAGATCGCCCTCATCGAGCGGCGGCATGAACTCGGAACCGAGCTGAGTCGCTGGCCACAACCCAACCACCAGCACTGCTGCGGCAAGCACCAGCGTCCCTCTCGGGAAGCGAATGACCGCGTTGATGACGGGGCGATAGGCGGCAGTCAGCACCCGGTTGATCGGGTTCTTATGCTCAGGCGTCACATGGCCGCGGATGAAGTAGCCCATCAGCACCGGAACCAGCGTGATCGAAAGACCCGCCGCGGCCGCCATCGCATACGTCTTGGTAAACGCCAGCGGGGCGAACAGGCGCCCTTCCTGAGCCTCCAGCGTAAACACGGGGAGGAAGCTCAGGGTGATAATCACTAGCGAGAAAAACAGCGGTGGTCCGACCTCGGTGGCCGCATCCGAAATGATGCGCCATCGGTTTTCGTCGGTGAGTGGCTCTTTCTCGATATGTTTGTGCACGTTCTCGATCATCACAATGGCTGCATCGACCATTGCACCAATCGCGATTGCGATACCGCCGAGCGACATAATGTTGGCGTTGATGCCCTGCATTTTCATGACAATGAAGGCCACGAGAATACCGACTGGCAAACTGATAATGATTACCGCAGATGAGCGCAGGTGAAACAGGAACACTGCGCACACCAGCGCAACCACGATGAACTCCTCAAGAAGTTTGCCCTCGAGGGTCTCAACGGCTCGATTAATCAGGTCTGAGCGATCGTAGGTGGGGACGATTTCCACGCCATCGGGCAAGCTGCGTTCCAACTCGGCAATGCGGTTCTTGACACCCTCAATTGTTGTAAGGGCATTTTCACCCCAGCGCATGACGACGATGCCACCAACAACCTCGCCCTCCCCATCGAGGTCGGCGATGCCGCGCCGCATCTGCGGGCCGAGTCGGATTTCGGCAACATCAGACAAGACCAAGGGCGTGCCTTGCGCATTGACGCCGAGGGGAATTTGGCTGAGATCTTCTATGCTCTGGATGTAGCCCGTCGCACGGACCATGTACTCGGCTTCACCCATTTCGATGACCGAGCCACCAGTTTCCTGATTGCCGCGCTGGATCGCCGTCTTGAGCTTGGACAGGGGCAATCCGAACGCCCGCAACTTGTCCGGATCCACAACCACCTGGTACTGACGCACCATGCCGCCCAGGGTCGCGACCTCGGCGACGCCCGGTACAGTTTGCAGCTCGTACTTGAGGAACCAGTCCTGAATGCTCCGCAGCTGTGACAAGTCGTGCTGCCCGGTGCGATCGACCAGCGCGTACTCGAACACCCAACCGACACCGGTTGCGTCCGGGCCGAGGGCGGGCTTGGCATTGTCGGGCAGCTGGCCGGCAACCTGGCTCAGGTATTCCAGGACTCGCGAGCGTGCCCAATACAGGTCGGTGCCATCCTCAAAGATGATGTAGACGAAGGAGTCACCGAAAAACGAGTAGCCGCGCACTGTCACTGCCTTGGGAACTGACAGCATGGCGGTAGTCAATGGGTAGGTTACCTGGTCCTCAACCACCTGCGGGGCTTGTCCCGGGAATGAGGTCTTGATGATGACCTGCACATCCGAGAGATCCGGCAAGGCATCGACCGGTGTCTGGCTCACCGAGTAAATGCCCCAGGTCGTTACCAGCACCGTAAGTACCAGAACCAGGAAACGGTTATGGATAGACCAGCGAATGACACCGGCAATCATGACCCGTCCTCCATCTGGTGTTCAGAATGGTCCATCTCAGGGTCCATCGGTTCGGACGGCTCCTCTGCTGGCATTTGATGTTGGCTGTGGTCCATCTCGGGATCCATCGTTTCGGATGGTTCCACTGCTGGCATTTGTTGCTCGCTGTGATCCATTTCAGGATCCATCGCCGGCACCGTCTCGGCCATCTCATCGACTGACTCGCCATCGTTCATGCGCGCCAGCGCACTTTCGATATTCGATTCGGAATCGATCAAGAACTGACCCGACACCACGATCGTGTCACCCGCTTTGAGGCCACTGCGAATGGCCACGCGATCACCAGATTCGATACCGAGCTGGACAGGCTTGGCCTGATAGCGACCCTCGCCCAGTGCGACAACCACTCGGTCCATCGAGCCACCGCGAATGACCGCTTCTCTGGGTACATTAATGACGCGGCCAAAGCCATCTGCCTCGATAACCACGCGAGAGAACATGTTGGGTCGCAACAGCTCGGCGGCATTATCGAAGCGAAGTCGTACCTTCAAGGTGCGTGTTTTGGGATCAAGCTCGGGGTAAACGTAATCAACGCTGCCCTCGAGTCTTTTGCCCGGCAGGTAATCCAGCTCTACCACAGCCTTTTGCCCAGGCTTCACCCATGACGACTGCCGTTCGAACACTTCGGCGAGAACCCAAACACGATCGAGTTTTGCCACGGACATCACTTCCGTTGCCGGTGTGATGTAGATGCCTTCGCGAACACCAAGGTGCGCAATAACGCCGTCGGATTCGGCGTACACGCGCACGCGCTGCTCCACGGTGCGTTCCTTCTCGAGCCTGGCAATCCCCGACGGAGATACGCCAAGCGCCACCAGGCGATCGCGCGACGCTTTGAGGAGGAGCGTATTATTACTGCGCGTTGCGGTGAGGAATTCTTCCTGAGCGTTCACCAAGGTCGGTGAATAAAGCTCAAACAGCAACTGGCCCTTTTTCACCGGGTCGCCGGTCGCCTTGGTCACGAGCTTTTCTATCCACCCTTCCACGCGCGTGTGCACGTGTTGCACCGTGTCCTCATCGTAGGCGATGTAACCAACGGTCTCGATGCGGCGCATCAGCACGCTACGTTCGGCGACAGCGGTGCGGACTCCAAGGTTGTTGACGATGGTGGAGTCGATTTTCACCACACCAGGTTGGCTATCGACTTCGTCGGCGTATACCGCCACCAAATCCATGCCCATTGGTGACTTGCCGGGCTCTTCGCGCCGGTAGTTGGGGTCCATCGGTGCAACCCAGTACAGAATCTCGCGATCGCCGCCACCGGATGACCCGGCGGTTGCGCCTTCACCATTGTTCAGGCCGCGCCCCACGAAGAAGGCGATGAGAATTGCCACCAGAAAACCAGCGGCGATAAGGATGTTCTTGTTCATGATGGGAGTCCTGCGAGGTTGGCGAGCGCCGCATAGGATTGGGCTCGATCAACGTTCAAACGAATGTGTTCAATGCGAGTGTTCAGGTAACCGATGTAGGCGCGCATAACGTCGGCAAAGTCGCCGGCGTCGCTCTGGTAGGCAAGTAGGGCCGCCTCGGCCTGTCCCTTGGCTTGGTCCAGAATTTGGGTGTCATAGAGTGACAGGCGTCGGGACAGTTCGGTCCACTGGGCGTACTCGGTTTCGAGTTGTCGGGTCAGTTCACGCTCAAGACGTAGCCTCGATGATTTCGTAGCGCTGCGGTCCTGCAAGGCGGCGCTCAGCGTGCTATCAACCGATTTCTTGCGAAAGAAAGGCAGGCCTACGGTAACGCCGACTGTTACCAGATCCGAACGAGGGTCACCGGATGGCAAATTACCGTCGCGATAACCGTAGCCGACATCCAGTGCCCAGTTGGGCTTGGAGCGCTCGTCGGCAATCTTGACGCCGGCATCGCTTGCCTCAACCTGGGCGTCTGCGGCCTGCAGCGCCGGGTGCCGTTGCAGTCCCTGCTTCAGGTCAGTCAGCGAGGGCACGGACGTCCAGGAGGGGAAGTTCGTTGCTACCGGTCGCCGTGCCTCCTCGCCGATCCACTCGGCCAGGGAGGACTGTGCACGGGCGTGACGTCGCGCGATATCTATGAGCCGATCGTCGAGGCGGCTGAGCTCAAGTTCGGCGTGCAGAACGTCCTGCTGAGTCTTCCGGCCCACCGAATAAAGCGACCGTGTAATTTCCGCGAGATCGCCGAAGAATGGTCGTGACTCGGTAATCAACGCGTCAGCTCGGCCCAGGAAATACAGTTCCAGCCAGGCTTTCTGTGTCGCCGTGCGAACATTCCGGCCTCGAGCGTTGCCATTCTCACTCATGCTATCGGCCATGAGCCCGAACTTCTGGTAGGAGAGCGAGCGCGTCTTACCGGCGGGAAAAACCTGCCGGAACCCAAGCGATGCCTGGGTCATTCCCTCGGTCGAGAAACCGCCCGAGTCGATAGGAAAGTTGTTAATGCCCACACGCAGCATCGGATCGGGCAACTCGCCCGCAACAATGGCACGCTCATCAAGCGCAGCCGCCTGCGCCTGCATGGCGAGCTGGCCCGGCTCAGCAACCAGTGCGAGATCCTCGGCCTCGGCCAAGGTCAGCGGTGTGTTTGGGCGCGCGTGCGCCGGGGTTGTAGTGATGATGGCGGTTACAACCGCGACCATAACTAAGCGGAGGGTCGAAACGCCGTTTCGATCGCTCCTGGCGTGCTCGGGATGTAGCCCGAATTGTGAAAACATTAGAAAGCTCCTACGTTAAAAACCGGAATAGCTGGACGGTCAGAACGCAGGGCTTAGATCAGATAGAGGCACTTCAGGACATGTAAAGGGACCGACCCACTGGATGGTTCCGGCGGGCCGGCTGCGTTTCCTGATTCCTCGCGAGGACCTAGACAAGGATGCGAGACTGGGATGCTCGTGGGGAGGACGTTGTGGCCCTCATCGAGATCGGGTGATTCAATGCGGAGGTTGACTATGCCTTCTTCGACATCGCTGCACTCTGTCTGTGCTGAGGCGCAACTCACAATTTCTTCACTACTGGTGACTATTGACCCGCAGTGATTGCGTTCAGGTTCTGGCGTGGTCTCAACGAGCACTGGGCAATGGGGACATTCTTCAGTCGACGCTGCCGCCACGGCACAGGGCTGGACCGCGAGACTGACCCACACAGCGAGCATCAGGCCTAGCGCTTTGCGCGTCCTCGATACTTTCCGATGTTTGTCAGTGCTGTTCGTCATATCCGCGTCTTTAGGCACTCGGTCTCTTCCAGTGCAGCGGAAAGTGTGCCCGCTGAACCCTACCGTTACCTTGCTTCGTTGGTGTGTCTGTCATTCGGCTAAGTCTCGGGAACGAAAACGTTCAGTGACTGCCGGATGGATCCTATTGCAGGACTCTAGAAGGTGTACGCAACATATAGGTCAAGCCTTTGTTTTTGAGGCATTGTTGTTTGAACTCCTCGCTATGTCGCTTCCTTCTTGCCATATTCCGCCTCCAAAGCGCATTATCGCGCCTTAACTAGGTGGTCCGAAATAGTGGGGCCATACCATCTGGCCGAAACCAGCCACCCAAGCGGTAAAGTAACGAACGACTGCTACTAACCCAAAGCAGACACTCAATCAGTATAGAGTGCATCGACAATTGGGCAGTCCGGAACGAGGCCGCCGTCGCATTTCGATGATATTGATTTGAGCGTCCGTTGCATCTTCTGAAGGTCGCGAATCTTCGTGGCAACGTCATCCAAATGAGCAAGGGTTCGATCACGAACCTCCGCGCATGTGTAATCGCCACCGTCAACAAGAGCCAGTAGACCGCGAACTTCCTTGAGGGTGAATCCCAACTCTCGGGTTCGCCGAATGAAGGACAGTCTTTTGACGTGTTCTGGCTCGTAGATACGGTGACCACCCGAACTTCGGGTCGGATCAGGCATCAAGCCGATCTTCTCGTAATAGCGGACGGTCTCGCTATTTACGCCGCTGCGCGAAGCCAATGCGCCGCGAGAGAGCTGCTTATTGGTCATTTCCATGATTTTTCGCTTGAACCTGTAGTTACTACAGGGTCTATATTAGGAAACTGAGTTCGTATGTCAATCGGAGCGGTCGCACGTTGAGTGGGAATAAATCGCATAGCACTCAAAGTCGCCAACTGACTGCTGCAGGTGGCGTCATCGGCGCTTTGCTCGCATCTACATGCTGCATCGTGCCATTGGTGTTGATTACGTTGGGTGCAAGTGGTGCGTGGATTGGCAAGCTCACGGCGCTGAAAGATTATCAGCCTTTTTTTGTGGTACTGACTTTGTCGTTTCTCACCGCCGGATTCTGGCAGGTCTATTGGAAGCCGGACAAATCATGCGACGACGATTCGACTTGCGCGACACCCAAGTCTGAGATGATCGTAAAAAGCGCGCTCTGGGTAGCAACAATTCTCGTAGCCCTCTCATTAACCGTTGATCTATGGGCGCCGATTTTCTATTGAGGAAAACATCATGAGATTTATCATTTTAACTATTGCGTTACTGACTGTCATTGTCCTATCGGCAGGCAATTTGAACGCGGCAACCAGCAACGAAGCAACGGTCAAGTTCTCTGTGGAGAAAATGACCTGTGCAACATGTCCAATATCTGTGCGCAAAGCGATGGAGCGTGTGGACGGCGTCAAGAGTGTCGAAGTCGATTTTGAAACCAAAATAGCAACCGCCATTTTTGACGCAAACGTGGCCACAGCTTCAGACATTGGCAACGCCTCAACTGACGTGGGGTTTCCCGCAACGGAATTGATTGAAGAATGAGCCAGCCCGAGCAAGCATTTGAACCTTACTCGACGCTGACGTGCCCCGAGTGCGGGCACCAGTCTAAGGACCTTATGCCGACAAATGCGTGTCAGTTCTTCTATGAATGTTCGAGTTGTCATGTGGTACTCAAGCCGAATGCTGGTGATTGTTGCGTTTACTGTTCATTTGGTGACGTGAAGTGCCCACCAATCCAGGAGGGCAGTTCGTGTTGTGCATAATTGAATGGCAACTACAGATCTAAAACTTGAAGAAACGGGTTCATTGCCGAAACCTGGCCCGGTTGGCCGGGTCGTACGACTTGCGTTTGGTGCGTTGTGTGCCTACCAGGTGATTGGCTTGATCGACATTGCAGGTGACCTTATTGGGGGCGACGGCCATATTCGGGCTGTTCTGTGGAATGGTTTGTTGATCGGTCTCTTTCTGATTAGCTACATCATCAATATCGGATTTTCGCGTGCCTGGAAGAAATGGCCCGCAATTCTAAGTGCCGGTGTATTTGTAGCTCTAGCTGCTTACGGACAGCTCACGCAGGGCGTTATTGAGACGAACGCATTGGCAGGTGCGATATGGGGATGGGAGCTTTATATTTTCTCTCACCTGGGAACAGCGTTCATAATTTCCGCCGTAATAGGTACACCGGGTTGCGAGATGCGTGCCTTCCACGATCTGTACTCCCGTCTATCGGGAATCCCGACGAAGGAGCACTTTTGCCCTGTAGGGCCGTTGCATCCAATCGATAAATGGGAGTCCACTCGGAATTAATGCCGACGACGCTGATAAATCAGTTCTCTCAGTGGCCGCTTCTGACCAAAGCCAGCCACCCAAGCGGTAAAGTAACGAATGACCGCAACCCAAAGCAGACATCCGCGTTTCATGCTGCGTAGCACTATATCTGGCACTACTGCAATATCATAATCAGTTTGGCTGGTCCTTTATGAATCAAAAAGATCACTGGGAACAAGTTTACTCGACCAAAATGACCGAGAAGGTTGGCTGGTATAAGCGTCATTTGCAGACCTCCGTGGATTGGATTAGGGAGCTAAACTTATCCGCGGACGCGCCGATCATCGATGTCGGCGGGGGTGCATCCACATTGGTAGATGATCTTTTGGGCGCGGGGCACCGGTCAATAACAGTGCTCGATATATCAGAAGAAGCTCTGTGCTCGGTCAAAGAGCGATTGGGCAAGAAAGCTAAGATGGTTACGTGGTTGAATGGCGATATTACTTCGGTTGTCTTGCCTAGCGATCACTACGAATTGTGGCACGACCGAGCAGTGTTTCATTTCCTCACCGAGCTTGACCAACGGCAGAAATACCGGGAAACGCTATTAAAAGCTATCAAGCCACGTGGACACCTGATTATCGGTACTTTCTCGTCCGAAGCGCCACCTAAATGCAGTGGGTTGCCTGTACAACGATACGATCTGGAACAGTTACAAGACACGCTCGGCCCCGAATTTGAGCTAGTGCGCCACCACAAAGAAAAACATGTTACGCCGAGTGGGCTAGAGCAAATGTATCTCTACTGCTGTTTTCGCAGAACGGCCTAGCGAGCTACTTAGACGGAGTTTGGGACGGCCGATTCTGGCCGTTAGTAGACGGTCATCGCTTCCGTAAAGCAACCGCTTGGCGCGAGCGATTTGCGAGTAGCTCGATAGCTGCACCTCCTAGAGTTGCGTCAATACTGATTCTCTGGTGGAGAACGGGGACCGGATAGACGGGCTGATCACAAACTCCAAATTCCAGCGTAGTCCAACGCGAGCCGCAAGAAAAACGCGACCGCAACGATGATTGGCGCCATGCCGTACCTTTGGTACGCGGACCGTGCTTTAGGCATCCGCGTGATATCACGCTCGGATACATACGACGTATAGGAGAGGCCAGTAGCTTGCGCAGTAGTAGGACGATCGGCCCAAAGCGAGGAAATCTCGTCTACCTCTTCAATCTCTTGATCCGGTACCGGTTCGGGCAAGCTCACGTTCGACGATAATTTGACCGATACTGTTTCAACATCGCTTAGACCGAAGCGATCTCTCAAAGGCTTTTCAAGAAACAAGATCTCCTTTGCTCGCGTTACGGCGACGTACAACAACCGCGTTACTCCCATAGGCATCCAGGTTCCGAATCCACCCTCAAGTTTTTTGCCACGAAAGTCGTCGTATACGGACACTGCATCGTACTCTCGGCCCTTCACGCCATGTGTCGTGGTCAACACAATATCGGCGCCACGTTCATCTGACACGATGTTAGTAAGAATCCTCTTCGCGTTGGCGCAACCGACTTCCTCGATCGCACGAACGTATTCCTGATATGGGTACCCGAAGCGCTGCCCTG
>Ga0265309_10000502_pt1 | contig 15863 bp, 19 predicted proteins | sample Helome_FD_192492 | JGI IMG/M metagenome (GOLD analysis project Ga0265309, IMG submission 192492) | Marine sediment microbial communities from subtidal zone of North Sea - Hel_20160524 (Illumina Assembly) | ecosystem: Environmental > Aquatic > Marine > Subtidal zone > Sediment ...
CGCGAGCTGCTGGCCGAAAACGGGCTTTCCCTGGGCCAGGCCAGCGTCGGTGAGCAGGGCGTTGCCGAGGACAAGCGCGACGAGCGCTCGAACACATCCCAAGGCGCTTCGGGTGAAGCTTTCGATGGTGACGATGCTGGCGAGGCAAACGAGCCGAAACGCGTCGTGGCTTCGGACAGCCTCGTGGACACGTTTGTCTGAGCCGTCAAATTTCTGACGGACGCGGCGGCTTGCCGGTCGGCATCCCGTCAGCGACGGAAATCTGACGCCGATCAGGCACTTGACGCTTTCGAAGAAATACTCATAAGCAACTGATAAAAAAAGAAAAAATAGACTAAGAATAAGCTTGGCACGCCCCTTGCATTACCAATGGCAGGACACATTGGAGCAAGTGATGGCTGAAGAAGCTAACGAAACACAGGAAGCCGCAGAAGGCGGTGGCCTGGGCAAGAAACTCATGTTCGTAGGCATCGGGCTGGCGCTTGTGGGCGCCGGCGTATTTGCCGGAATGACCTTCCTCGGTGGCGAGCCGCCTGCCGAGAGTGAGGAGGTCGCTGAAGAGGCACCGCCGGCCGCCGGCCCGGCCCTGTACCAGAGCCTGCATCCTCCGCTGGTCGTCAACTTCAAGGACAGCGTCGGTGATTCGCATTTCATGCAGATCACGATGGAAGTGATGGCCCGCGACCAGAACATCATCAACGTAGTTCGCGACCACACGCCGGTTATTCGTAACAGCCTGATTCTCCTCTACAGCGGTGCCGTCTATGAGGAAGTGACGACGCGCGAGGGCAAGGAGAAAATGTTGGCCGATGGGCTGGCCGAGATTCAGCGCGTTGTCGAAGAACAGAGCGGTGAATCCGGCGTCGAAGCCGTCTATTTCACGGCGCTGGTCATCCAGTAGGGGGCTGGCAAGCATGACAGACCCCGTACTCACAGACGACGAGAAAGGCGCATTGCTGGACGGCATGTCGAGCGGCGAGATCGAGGTCCACTCCACCCGGGGGCCGACTTACGCGTCGGTGACAGACTTCGAAATCGGGCCGCGGTCACGAATTAATACCAACAGTTATCCGCGCCTGCAGAGCCTGAACCGGCAGTTTGCGAGCCGCATGAGCAAGCAGGCCGAACTCATGCTCAATGCGGACGCCATAGTCACATTTCTGAGCATCGAGACCCGTACGTATAGCGAGTTCAGTGAGCAAAGTACGTCCTTGTCGCTGATCGTGGAGTTCCTGCCAAAGCCGCTGGACGGCTCTGCATTGCTCAATATCAACGCGGCCACGGTCGAGAATCTCGTCGAGACTTTTTATGGCGGACTCGGCAATGAGTCCGCCCGTCACGAGCCCGAATTTTTCACCCCGGGCGAGGTCAGCGTCGCGGCGTTGTTTGGCGAGGCCGTAATGACTGTCATCAACGAGGTCTGGAATCCGATGGCGAAACTATCGGCCGAGATCGCCGGTACCCACCTGAGCACCGGCGTTATCGACAACATCGATGGCGGCGACTCGATCATCTGCTGCGAGTTCGAACTCGATGTTGCCGAGCAGAAGCAGCAGTTTCAGCTGCTGTGGCCTACCCGAACGGTGGCGTCGCTGTTGCCGGTCTTCGAGGGGCAAAAGCGCGACCGGGACCCTGCCCAGGATGCGCGCTGGGAGCGTTCGTTGCGATCGAGAGTCACCGAGTCAGTCGTCAGGATTGCCTCCGACGTTGGCCATACGAGCTTGACGCTCGGCGAAGTTGCGGAGCTTGCGCCGGGCGATGTCATCAATATCAGCAACCCGCAGAAGGGCACCGTGTCCGCATCCAACGTGCCCATCCTGGAGGGTCGCTTTGGCGTTCACGACGGACGCCACGCAATCGAAGCAAGCACCTGGCTCGATCCCGATCCCGGATCGGCAGCTGCGAAAAGTTAGTCATTCAAAGGAAGACGGATAATGGAAAACGATACGCCGACCCCTGGCAACGAATCTGAAGAGCAGGCGCAAGAGGAAGCGACGCCGCAGTACGCGCCTGACGAGCTCAATGACGGCGCCAAGGTGGCCGACGGCAGTGCAGCGGACGTCAATCTCGACCTCGTACTGGATATTCCGGTCGATGTTTCGTTGCGCGTCGGGTCAACCGACATCTCCATTCGCGACCTGGTCTCCCTCGTGGAAGGCTCGGTCATCGCGCTGGACCAGGACGCCGGGGAACCGATGGACGTGCTTGTGAACGGCACGCTGATCGCGCATGGAGAAATCGTTGTAGTCGATGACCAGTACGGTGTACGCCTGACGGATGTCGTCAGCCCGGTCGAACGCATCGAGAAGTTGCACTGACAGGTTGCCACGATGCTCCGCGAACTAATGACCTCCGACACAGCAGTTAACGCTCCGACATTGCCGGCACCGCCGGGCGTGGGCGGCGGCGACATTCTGAGCCTGGGCGCCAGCGTGATAGTGATCGTCGCGATCATCGTGGTGCTGGGCTGGCTGTACTCCCGTTCACGCTTCGTGTCGGGCGGCGCGAATGACGTCATCAATGTCGTCGCAACTCGCGCACTTGGCCCCAAGGAGCGTCTCATGGTGGTTGAAGTTGCCGAGCAACAATTGCTCGTTGGTCTGACGGCCGCCGGTGTACAGACGTTGCACGTCCTCGACAAGCCCGTGCATGTTGATACCAGGGAAACTCCCCAGGGTGGATTCGCCGGGCGGCTGCGCGCCGCTTTCCAGGAGATCGGCAAGTGAGGTGGCTGCTGCTGTCAGCGATCTTTGCGAGCAGTGCCGCCGCGGCTCAGGCCGAGCCATTGGCGCTGGCCAGCGATGCGGTGGCGGGTCAGAGTTACTCGTTGAGTATCCAGATCCTGGTGCTCATGACACTGCTCACGCTGCTACCCGCAGCGATTCTGTCAATGAGCGCTTTTGTTCGCATTATCATCGTGCTGTCGATCCTGCGGCAGGCACTGGGCACAGCGCAAACACCGCCGAACCAGGTATTGCTCGGTGTTGCCCTGTTCCTGACTTTCTTCGTCATGTCGCCGGTCATCAGCGACATACAGACCAATGCCGCGACACCCTACATCGACGGCCAGATCTCCGCGTCAGAAGCTTTCGCAATAGGCATTGAACCGATGCGCCATTTCATGCTGGACCAGACCCGCGACAGCGATCTGCAACTGTTTGCATCGATTGCCGGCGTCGCCGATATTGCGAGCGTCGACGACGCGCCGCTGTCGATCGTCATTCCGAGTTTCATGGTCAGCGAGCTCAAGACCGCTTTCCAGATTGGTTTTCTCGTTTTTGTTCCGTTTCTCGTCATCGACCTCGTCGTTTCGAGCGTACTGATGTCGATGGGCATGATGATGCTGTCGCCGATGCTGATCAGCCTGCCGTTCAAGATCATGTTGTTTGTGATGGTTGATGGCTGGGCGCTCCTGCTGGGCACGCTCGCATCGAGTTTTTACACGTGAGGGCCCTGTCGTGACACCGGAAACCGTAATCACAATCGGACAGCAGGCGCTATGGGTGACGATGTTGATCGCCGCGCCGCTGCTGGGTTCCGCACTGGCCGTGGGCTTGTTGGTCGGCATGATCCAGGCGGCCACGCAGATCAACGAAATGACCCTGAGCTTCATCCCGAAACTGCTGGTTCTCGTTATGTCGCTGGTCGTCGCAGGGCCGTGGATGCTCAGCATCATCGTTAACTACACCAAACAACTGATAGGGCAGATTCCCTCGCTGATCTCATGACGAATGAGAAAGGATTGAGAAATGTTAGTGAGCAAAGACCGTGAACGTCGAGATTCCCATAGCACCGCTGATCGAATCGTTGCAGACCTTCATATGGCCGTTCGTACGGATCGGCGCATTCCTGATGGTAATGCCGCTGATTGGTGGCAGTTTCGTACCGATGCGAGTGCGTCTTCTGCTGGCGATTGCATTGACGATCGTAATAGCGCCGATCATTCCGTCTACTGCAACTCAGGAGGTATTGAGTGCGGCGGGTCTGGTCACGGTGATTCAGGAGATCGGAATCGGCGTCGCCATGGGCTTCTTAGTGCAGCTTGTCTTCGACGCGATCGCACTGGGCGGGCAGGTGATCGGTATGAGCATGGGGCTCGGCTTCGCCGTCTTCCTGGATCGGGCGAGGGGCGTGAGTATTCCGGTGCTTGGTCAGCTGTTCATGATGCTCGGAATGCTGATCTTCCTTTCCCTGGACGGGCATCTCGCGATGATTCAGCTGTTGGCAGAGAGTTTCCATGCCTGGCCGATGTCGCAACGAGGCCTGACGCCGACAATACTCGCCGAACTCCTGACCTGGACCAGTCAGCTGTTCGTATTCGCGCTGAAAATTGCGCTGCCCGCAATTACGGCGCTGCTCGTAGTGAACCTGTCCTTCGGCATCATGAGTCGGGCGGCACCCACGCTGAACCTGTTCGCGGTGGGCTTTCCGGTCGCCATGTTGTTGGGCTTCGCGGTCATTTTTCTCAACATGGGCGTCCTGGTCGAGAACGTGTCGGCCTTCCTGGCGCTTTCGATTTCGGCAATTTCGCAATTGCTTAGTTTGTAAGCCTGCCCGGAGACCAGTGTAAGTGGCCGAAGAACAAGCTCAACAAGATCGCACAGAACAAGCGACTCCCAAGCGACTGGAGGATGCCCGCAAGAAGGGCGATGTTCCCCGGTCGCGAGAGTTGACGATGTCGGGCGTCATGTTGTCGGGCGCCGGCGCGATGCTACTGCTGGCCGGGCCGATCGGTTCCAACCTGCTGCAGTCGTTCGCGAGCGGCTTCACGATAGAACGAGAACTGCTGCTCGATGAGCGCTACCTCGTTCCCGCGCTCGTTCAGATCGGTTCACAGGGATTCAAGAGCCTGTTACCGCTGGCTGTTGTCCTGTTGGTCGCGGTTTTCCTGAGCGCGGCGGCTATCGGTGGCTGGTCATTCAGCCTCAAGGCGGCTGCCTTCAAAATCGAACGCCTGAACCCGCTCAAGGGTATCAAGCGCATTTTCAGCGCTAACGGACTCAATGAACTGCTCAAAGCGATGGCGAAATTCTCACTCGTTGGTGCTATCGCCGTCACGTGGCTGTGGTTTTCGGTGGAAGACCTGCTTCAGCTTGGCCGTCAACCCATCACCGAGGCGATCCCTGACGCGCTGAGGCTCTGCGGCCTGTCGCTGCTCATTGGGAGCCTCGGATTGCTCATCATCGCTGCGGTCGATGTGCCGTTCCAGCTCTGGCAGTACCAGAAGAAGCTGCGCATGACTCGCCAGCAAGTCAAGGACGAGTTCAAGGAGACTGAGGGTCGACCGGAGGTCAAATCACGAATACGTGCGTTGCAACAGCAGATTGCAACGCGCCGCATGATGGATGAGCTGCCGACAGCCGACGTTGTCATTACCAACCCGACGCACTTTGCGGTCGCGCTCAAGTACGACGACAGCAAGATGGGCGCGCCGCAGGTGATCGCCAAAGGCAAGGACCTGTTGGCCAAACGAATTCGCGAAGTCGCGACAGAGCATGGCGTGCCCTTGTTCTCAGCGCCGCCGCTGGCTCGCGTGCTGTATCGCACTACCGAAATCGGTGGCGAGATTCCGGGCCGTCTGTATACGGCCGTGGCGCAGGTTCTCGCCTACATCTACCAGCTCAACGAAACATTGCGTCCCGGTCAGAAACGACCGGAGCCGCCGGTACCGGAAGTCGACGAAGACGAGTTTCCGGGTCACTCAGGATGAGTAAGCGCCAATGGCAAATGACACGAATTACATAGCAGATATCGTCCAGGGGCTTGGCCTGCCCATGCTGGTACTGGCAATGCTGGCGATGATGATGATCCCGTTGCCGCCGCTGGCGCTCGACGTGCTGTTTACATTCAATATCGCGCTGTCGCTGGGCATTTTACTGACGACCGTGTACGTGAAGCGTCCGCTGGATTTCGGCGTTTTCCCGACGATCCTGCTCGTGGTAACCCTGTTGCGCCTGGCATTGAACATAGCATCGACGCGCGTCGTCCTGCTCAACGGGCACACGGGAACCTCGGCAGCGGGAAAGGTCATTGAGGCTTTCGGCGAGTTCGTCGTCGGCGGCAACTACGCGGTCGGTCTCGTCATCTTCGCGATCCTCGTCATCATCAACTTCGTCGTCGTCACCAAGGGCGCCGGCCGAGTGTCGGAAGTGTCCGCAAGGTTCACGCTCGATGCGATGCCCGGCAAGCAAATGGCCATCGATGCCGATCTTAATGCCGGCATCATCAGCCAGGACGAGGCGCGCCTGCGCCGCCAGGAAATTGGCGAGGAAGCGGACCTTTACGGTTCCATGGACGGTGCCAGCAAGTTCGTCAGGGGTGATGCAGTTGCTGGCATCCTGATCCTGTTCATCAACATTATCGGTGGCCTGATCATCGGCACGTCCCAGCACGACCTGTCGCTATCGGCGGCCGTGCACAACTACACGCTACTGACGATCGGTGACGGTCTCGTCGCACAGATTCCGTCGCTGTTACTTTCCACGGCGGTCGCGATTATCGTGACGCGTGTGTCACGTTCGCAGGACATGAGTGCGCAGGTGTCAAGCCAGCTATTCAACGATCCGCGCACGTTGATCGTGACAGGCGCTATCGTCGGTATCCTCGGCATGATCCCGGGAATGCCAAACTTCGCGTTCCTGACGTTGGCGGGCATCTGCGGTATCGGCGCAGTGCGGATCGCCAACAGCAAGAAGGTTCCCGAGGAACCTGAGGAACGCGACGTCGATCCCGACAGCGTACTGCCTGATCTCAGCTGGCAGGACGTTGATCCTGTCGACCTTATCGGGCTTGAAGTGGGCTACCGGCTGATTCCGCTCGTTGATTCGCAGCGCAATGGTCCGTTGGTCGGGCGCATCAAGGGCGTTCGCAAGAAACTCACCGAGGAACTCGGTTTTCTTGTCTCTCCCGTGCACATTCGCGACAACCTGGATCTCGATCCCAATGCGTACAGGATCTCGCTGGCCGGCGTAGCGATTGGGGAGAGCGAGATTCACGTCGATAAGGACCTCGCCATCAACCCGGGGCAGGTGTTCGGCAAGGTCAATGGTATCGCAACAGAGGATCCGGCCTTCGGTCTCGAGGCATTCTGGATCGAGGCGAGCCAGCGCGAGGAGGCGCAGATGCTCGGGTACACGGTCGTGGATCCCGCGACTGTTGTTGCCACGCACCTTAGCCAGTTGCTGCTGAACAACGCCCACGAGCTGCTTGGTCACGAGGAGTGCCAGCAACTTATGGACCGGCTGGCGTCGGCGTCGCCGAAACTCGTCGAGGAGCTGACGCCCAAGCTGCTGGCCATGAGCACTATCACGCGCGTCCTGCAAAACCTGCTCGAGGAAAACATCCCGCTGAAGAACATCCGCAAGATCGCCGAAACATTGGCGGAGCACGGAGCACGGAGTCAGGATCCCGACGCTTTATCGGCGGCCGTGCGTGTCGCGCTGGGCCGCTCAATCGTCCACAACGTAGCAGGGGCGCGGCCTGAGCTGCCTGTAATGACGCTTGAGCCAGAGTTGGAACGAATCTTGAATGAGTCTGCACAGGAGGGCGGAAGCATGGGCCTGGAGCCGGCAATGGTCGAGAGACTGCATGAGTCGTTGAAAGAGAAAGCACAGAGCCAGGAAGTTGCGGGTGAGCCCGCTGTCCTGCTCGTAGCACCGCAGGTACGGCCGTGGATGTCTCGCATGATGCGCAACATTCGCAACCTGCACGTCCTGGCCTACAACGAGGTTCCGGACGACAAACGCATACAGATGATTGCGGCTGTTGGTTGACCGGGATGCACAGGAATTACGAAGGGCAAGGGTTGAAAGAGCGAACGAGTAAGGACACGAGCGAGCAAATGAACGAGGAAAGATTGTGAAGATCAAGCGATATTTGGATAAGGATATGCGGCACGTCTTGCGCCGGGTACGCGAGGACCAGGGGCCCGACGCGGTGATCCTGTCGAATCGGCGTGTCGAAGACGGTATCGAAGTGATTGCGGCGCTCGACTATGACGAGGCGCTGGTGCGTCACGCCATCGGAGCCAAGCCGGATTCGGAAACCGAAATCTCCAGCGATGCGCTTGCCCAAATCGCCGAAGACGATACAGCTTCCGAAGCGGTAGCTGAGGTCGTATCCGCCGACCTGACGCAGCACCCGGTCGAGGAACAGTCGCTCAAGCAGATGCAGAGTGAACTGACCTCGATGCGCGGCCTGTTGGAGACGCAGCTGTCCGGGCTCATCTGGAAAGACGCCACGCGCCGTTTTCCGCTGCGCGCACAGATTCTGCGCAACCTCGCGCGCCTGGGACTGGCGCCCGATATCGCCAACATCATTGTCGATCGCCTCGAACCGACAGGGGACATCAAACACCTGTGGAGCGCGCCCCTGACCACACTGGCCCAGACCCTGCCCGTCGCTGAAGACGATCTGCTGACGACAGGCGGTACGGTTGCGTTAATTGGCCCGACAGGCGTTGGCAAGACGACGACGATCGCGAAGATCGCCTCGCACTTTGCCATGAACAACTGGGCCGACGACATCGCTCTCGTTAGTGCGGACTCTTATCGCATCGGCGCGAAGGAACATCTCAAGGCATTCGCCAACATTATCGGGGCGCAGGTCTATTCCGCGAGCAGCTTCGACGAGCTTTCCGAGACGCTGGTCCGGCTCAAGGACAAGAAGCTTGTCCTGATCGATACCGAGGGCCGGAGCCAGCGCGATCGTGACTTGTCGAGTCGGCTCGCCGCTTACGGACGCAACGCGGACCGCGTGAGATTTTATCTGACCTTGTCCGCGGCAACACAGGAAGCCGCACTCGACGAAACTGTCCGCGAGTTCAGCCGCGTGCCGCTCGAAGGTTGCATCGTCACGAAAATCGACGAGGCCGCACAGCTCGGCTGCGTAATGAGCGTACTGATCCGCAATAACCTGCCGGCCGCCTGGTTCTCCGATGGCCAGCGCATCCCTGAGGACCTGCACGGCGCCGCACGCAAGAAGCTGTGGCTCGTAAACCAGGCTGTCGAATGCATGGAAGCCAGCCATCCACGCATCGACGAACGAACAATGGCTGAAGACTACACGAAGCAGAGTTTTGCCAATGCCTGACAACATACAAGGATCGAACCTCAAACGGTTCATGCAAAGGAAGCCTGTCAAGGTCGTCGCCGTTTGCAGCGGAAAAGGCGGCGTTGGCAAGACCAACGTCGCGTCCAACATCGCCGTTGCGCTCGGAAGCCGGGGCCGCAATACCTGTTTGCTGGACGCTGACCTGAGTCTCGCCAACGTTGACGTTCTTCTCGGGTTGCAGCCGCGCTTCAACCTGTCGCACGTCGTCGAAGGTGAGGCGGAGCTTGCCGACACAATCCTGCGCGGCCCGCGAAATATTCGCATTGTGCCGGCGTCATCCGGAAGCTTCTGTATGACCGATCTGCCCGCAGCGGCGCAGGTTGGCATCATCCAGGCTTTCAGCGAATTGCGTAACCAGCCCGAGGTCATGATCGTAGATACGGCCTCGGGAATATCGCCGAAGGTCGCTCGGTTCGTCCAGGCGGCACAGCATCCTGTCGTCGTTGTTCGTGATGAGCCCGCTTCGCTTACCGACGCGTACGCACTGATCAAGGTGTTCAGTCAGAACTATGGTGTAACGCGTTTCTACGTGGTTACAAACCAGTGCCGCACGACGCGCCAGGGGCGCGCACTGTACGGCAAGCTGGCCCGTGTCACCGATTCCTATCTCGACGTCGTGCTGCGGCATCTCGGAGACGTTCCGCAGGACGACTACCTGGTCAAGGCGGTACAGGAACAGCGTGCCGTCGTCGACGCCTATCCGCGCAGTCCCGCCGGCGAGGCGTTTCAGCGGATTGCGGCCAACATCGATGCAATGCCGGCAGCCCGTGATGCGAGTGGCGGAATAGAGTTTTTCCTGGAGCGACTGCTGATGGCAGACGCAGCTTCGCGAGGTAAAGTCGCATGAATACATACACTAACGTAGCGACGAGAAACCAGTATTCAGATGCGGATCTCGTCACCGAACATGTAGAACTCGTCAAGCGCATTGCGCATCATCTCGCGGCGCGGTTGCCCGCAACCGTGGATGTCAATGACCTGATGCAATCCGGCATGGTGGGCCTGCTTGAAGCCGCCGGTAACTTCGACGCCTCTCGCGGAGCCAGTTTCGAAACTTATGCGGGCATCAGGATCCGGGGCGCGATGCTCGACGACATTCGCAAGCATGACTGGACACCGCGCTCCGTGCATCACAAGTACCGGCAGGTTGCCGATGCGATCAATTCGATCGAGGGTGAGCTGGGACGAGCGGCTTCTTCGGAAGAAATTGCCGATCACCTTGGCATCAGTCTCGATGAATACCACAAGATCCTGGCAGACAGCGCGTGCAGTCGGCTGTTCAGTTTCGAGGAGACCCTCGAGGAACCGACACTACAGCGCAAGCCGCCGTCGTCGGATGCGCCGATGCCTGACCAGGAGCTATACCAGTCGCAATTCCGGTCGCAGCTGGCCGAGTCGATCGACCAGTTGCCCGAGCGCGAGCGCCTGGTGCTGTCGCTCTACTACGAGCAGGAACTCAATCTCAAGGAGATCGGGGTCGTGCTCGACGTTTCTGAATCACGCGTCTGCCAGATTCATGGCCAGGCTGTCATGCGCTTGCGGGCGGCAGCCAGGCGCTGGTGACCGAGGAGAATTACGGTGCCCGACTTCATCTCAGGAATTTATCGTATCGGTCCTTCGTACCCGGTAAAGCCGGTCCAGCCGACGCAGAAGGATCGCGAGACTGACCGACGCAAGAAACCGCGCTACGAGGCACCCGAGGACGATGATGATAGCGATGACAACGAGCAACCGGGTGACAACCACAAACCGACAATTGACGAGCACGTATGATGATTGAGTTTAACTACCTGTTTTTGTTGTTGATCGCGAATGCGCTGCTACTCGCAGTTGCGACTGTTGTGATATCGAGATTCGACCGGCGAGTGAAGCGCGTCGAAGAGTTCTGGGACAGCCCGACCGGGACGGCGCTGGCGAACGATAACGGTGAGGAACTGCGAGGTCAGACGCAGGCCACGCAACGTCTCGAACGTCGTGTCGGTGAGTTGCAGCGCGTGGTCAAGCTCATGGAAATCAAAGCGCCTGAACAGCAGGCATCCGTGGAAAAGAACATGCCGCTCGAGAACGCGGTGCGCATGGCCCGGCACGGCGCCAGCGTCGAGGAACTTACGCGCAACTGTGGATTGAATATCGGCGAGGCACGGCTAATGCAGAAACTGCACGGCAAGGCCCAGCAAGCCATTAACGGTGCAAGGTAGACAATGGACCAAAGCGAGCATTTCCGATTCGTTAGTCTGCTTGCACTCGAGCTCGAAAACGGCGACATTCACCTGCCATCGCTGCCGGATGTCGTGCTCAAGATTCGCAAGATGCTCGCAAGCGATGATTGCGATTTCGAAAAAATCAGCCAGGCGGTCAGCGTCGATCCGGTACTCGTCTCACGGCTTTTCGTGTTTGCGAATTCTGCGTATTACAACCGGGCGAATATCAAAGCCGATACGCTCGATGCCGCCATAGGCCGGCTTGGTTTCGAGGTCGTACGCAACACCGCAATGTCGTTTGCGATGAAGCAGCTCTACAGTTCGGACAAGAACAGCGATGCCGCAAAATACCAGCGTGCCGTCTGGGCGCGCGGTATGAAATTGTCGTGCATGGCTTATGCAATCTCGAAGAAACGCAGCGAGCTTAATCATGAGACCGCCTATCTCTGTGGACTCATGCACGAGGTCGGCAAACTCTACATCCTGACGAAGGCTGAGGATTTTCCGGAGTTCCTTGGTGACAGGACGTCACTTGACGCGGTCATGGAAGAATGGAATCCGCAAATCTCAAAAAGCGTCATCGAGTCCTGGGGGTTCCCGGACGAGGTAGCAGAATCGACCGATCCGGCGACTTACCTGGTACACGACGCGGAGGCGTCCCCGGACCTCGTCGACGTTATCGTCACCGCCAAGCTGCTTCTTGATGGTAACGAGGAAAAACTGGAGACCGTGTTCGCGGAAGACGAGTCCTGCGTCAAGCTCGGCATGAACAAAGAGATTGCAGCCGAAGTCATGCGGACTTATCGCGACAAGCTCAAGTCCATGCAGCAGTCGCTCAGCTAGGTGGGCTAGCCGTCAGCAGCGTCGAGTTCGAGGCGGCGCATACGCAAAGTCTCGGACTCGCGACTGAACATGTGCTGTATGAGGATCTCGCGTTGCGATGGCGGCAGGTTCATGAACTCCACAGCGATTCCGTAGGGCAGGTCGTCGCGGCTGTCATCAGGCGAGTCGGTAACGCGTACGACGCGACAGAATGTCTCGACGAAGCGGTTGTCAGCCGATAACAGGAATTGCAGATGCAGCTTGCTATCCACCTCGATCGGTTTGTCGCTTGAGAACACCAGCCCGTCCGCACCGACGTCACAGGTCTGCGGCCGACTCTTCGCCAGGCTGGCCTTTGTTTCGCGCAATGCAGGAAGCTGGTCGATGACAATATTCAGCTTGTCATTGAGCAGCGTCATGCAGCGCCCGATCTTGACGTGTTCCGCATTGAGCAGAAACATTGCCTCACCGAGCCGAGCTTCGATGTCGACGAGTGTCGCCTGAGCTCCGTCGCTCAGTCCCAAACGCAATTTGCGATGCTCGATACCCTGTTCGAATTCTTTCTCGCTCAACAGGTCGTATTTCAGGTATACGGGTTCATTGACCCGAAAAGAGCGCCTGTTCTCTTGTCCGTCCGTCATTGCTCTACCTCCGTTGCTTCTTGCAAGGCTTCCAGTTCTGCCTCTTCCCTGGCCGCAGTAATACTCATGGTGCGAAACTCATCGATTTCCTTGCCGCGCACGATCGCGATGTCCACGCGGCGGTTCTTGGCGCGGTTTTCTGCAGAGTCGTTCGGGGCGCGAGGGCGCGTGTCCGCGTGACCGGTCACGATTACGTTCTGGGGATCGAGTGTCGAGACCTCAAGCAGTTCATGAGCGACTGATACGGCGCGAGACGTTGACAGGTCCCAATTGGAGCGAAACCGCTCGTTCCGGATGGGTATGTTGTCCGTGTGACCCGATATCGTCACTTCGCCGCTGTTGTTGTCGATCAGCTGTCCGATTTTCTCCAGCGCGGGCAGGAATTCCGAACGTACATCCGCATAACCGGAGTCGAAGGAAGCGTTTTCCATGATGTGCACGATGACTTTCATGCCCTCGGTTTGAATCGATACGTCGCCCTTCTCGAGTTCTTCCTTAAGCGCCATTCGCAGCCGCAACGCATGCTTTCGAGCCTCTTCAATTTCCTTGGCCTCGCGCTCGAGTGCATCCAGCGTGTTCTTGTTCGAATCGACCGTGAACTGGCGCACCTGGTTGAGCGCCGTGGGGTCGGGGCGGCCGGGGCTGAATTCCTGTGCGACGACGCTGGTGCCTTTGGGTATCGTCCTGACCTCGATTTCGGTTTGCACGCCGAAAGCGTCTTTCATCGAACCCGACAGCTGCTTGAACTTCGCCGCATCCATTTCGGAAAAGGCCAGCAGCAGGACGAAGAAACACATGAGCAGGGTCATCAGGTCGGCAAAGGTCATGACCCAGGCTGGTACGCCTGCACTCTCTTTCTTTTCGACGGCTTCGGACATCGTCAATCAAAGCCGCTAGCTTGCGTCTTCCTCTTCGCTGCGCTTCGATCTTGGCAGGTAGGCTTCCAGCATGCTCGCGATGATGCGCGGGTTCTGGCCACCCTGGATGCTCAATAAAGCGTCAATAATCAATGTCTTGCTGGTGTTTTCCTCTCGACTTCGTACGGCGAGCTTGTCTGCAATGGGCAGTGCGAACATGTTGGCGAGTATTGCGCCATAGAGTGTGGTGAGCAGGGCCACGGCCATTGCGGGCCCGATTTGCTTGGGGTCGTCCATGTTCGACAACATCTGCACGAGACCGATCAGCGTACCGATCATACCCATGGCCGGGCCGACGTCACCGATGGCCTTGAAGATATCCTGTCCGTCATTGTGTCGTTTCAGGGTCTCGTTGAGGTCCTTCTGCAACATCGTTCGCACGGTTTCGGCCGGATGGCCGTCGATCAGCAGCCCGAGGCCGGTTTTCATGAATTCGTCGCTGATCTCGCGATCCTCGAGTGCCAGCAGGCCGCCCTGGCGAGCCGCCTTGGCGAGTTCCACCGACTCCTGAATCAGTTCCTCGGGATTCGAAGGCTTATACAGGAAGGCCTTCACAGCAATGGAGGCCGCCCCGGCGAACTTGCCGAGGCTGAACTTCATCATCGTGACGAGCACGGTGCCGCCAATCACCACGAGAAGCGATGGCGTATTAACAAACGTGCCGGCCGAACCACCCAGCAAAATCGACGTCATAACAATGCCGAATGCGCCGATCAGGCCGATTAGTGTCGCCAAATCCAAAGTGTTTCCCTCCGTGCCTTGGGATCAGACGGATATCGTCTCTTGTTTAATTATCGGCAGGTCGGGGCGATGCTTTAGGCCGCAATGAACGCAGCGCGACCCCGGCCGGCAGCCTTCGCGTCATACAGCGCACGGTCCGCACGCTTGATCAGGTCTTCGACGGTGTCGCTGGAGTCGATTTCTGTGTAGCCGGCCGAACAGGACACGAGCGCCTCATCCGGAACCGAGGCCACGCGGATGTCGCTGGCGTATTGCAGGAACCGATCGAGAAGACGATCGGCATGGCGTGCCGACGTGTCCGAGAGGATAACGGCGAACTCGTCGCCGCCGTAGCGGGCCACGAAGTCGCTCTTCCTGATGAACGAACGCGCCAGGCAGTCGCCCACGGCGCGTAGCACCTCGTCGCCCGTTGCGTGGCCGTAGGTGTCATTGACGCTCTTGAAATGGTCGAGATCGACCAGGACCAGCGTCACGGGCTGTTGCAGGATGAAGTGCATGTTCAGGCTCTGTGCGATCGCTGCATCAAACGCCCCGCGATTGTAGGCGTCGGTCAGGGAATCGCGTTTCATCTCCTCGCGAGCCGCGACGAGATCCTGGCGCATGCTCGACATCCTGTCGTTGAGTTCCTTGAGCTGCTTTTCATATTCGCGCTTCTGCTCCGCGAATGTCTCATTGACCTTGCGCACGGTTTTCGACAGGGCTTTCTTTATTTCGCGCAGGCGTCCGCGTTCGACCGCTTCTTCTATTGAAGAAAGACTCTCCCGAACGCTGCTTTCGGTGGTCTCGTCGCGGTGCCCGATTTCCCGGAGGCCAGAGACGAGATCGTCAACGATGCTGCGATAGTCCTGCAGGCGCTCGGTGACAAAGGACTTCTCTGCATGCCGTCGGTCCGCAAAGAAGCGCCGGATTCGGGACCATTCACGGGCGCCGTCTGCCGATTGTGGAATGTCGAAAGAGGGCACGGCCGCCCCGTTTTCGACATGCCTGGCGAATTCCGTACACATCGCCGGGAAGACGGCCGGATCGAGGTCTTTTTCAAGCGGAAATGACTCGTCACCCATGACGCGAATCACGCTACTCAGGGTATCGAGTGCGCCGTCGGCGATCGATTCGACAGCGACGGTCGGTTTCTTACGTGGCTGCTCGGATGCCTGGCCGATGATCTTGGAAACAAGGTCCATAAGACACTAGATCGGCACGCTGACGGGCATCTTTAGCGGCAAACGCGAGCCGCCATCACCACAGCCGCGTTGGTGCAGTCTAGGCTTGCAAAAAATGGTCGTAAAAAAGCACATATAGCTTTCCAGGCAATTAAGAATTACGAATATGGGGTATTCAGACTATTATTGGTTGACATTAGAGTGGCGGAGTTTCCCTCTTGAGCAACGCAGACAGCATGATCATGGTGGTCAACCGGACCGCGTCAGCTG
>Ga0265309_10000503_pt1 | contig 15849 bp, 16 predicted proteins | sample Helome_FD_192492 | JGI IMG/M metagenome (GOLD analysis project Ga0265309, IMG submission 192492) | Marine sediment microbial communities from subtidal zone of North Sea - Hel_20160524 (Illumina Assembly) | ecosystem: Environmental > Aquatic > Marine > Subtidal zone > Sediment ...
AAGAATTCTCAGTGTCGATCTATCGCCCAACATGCTCGGGCGTTGCAGTACGCGACGTGGATGGTTTACCAGGGCGTCATACGTACAAGCCGATGCCCGAGCGTTACCGCTAGCGGATAAAAGTGTCGATGTCGTGTTTTCGAATTTGCTGTTGCCATGGATCGACCAGCCCGCGGCGGCAGCGGCAGAGGTTTCGAGAGTGCTACGAGAGGGCGGCCTGTTTGTTTTTTCGACGCTCGGTCCGGACAGCCTGCTGGAGTTACGTCACGCCTGGGCGGACGTTAACGAACATGAGCACGTCAATCATTTCCTCGACATGCATGACATCGGCGATACCTTGGTGCAATGCGGTCTTCGTGATCCGGTGCTGGACGTTGACAAACTGTCGGTGACCTACAGTAACGCCAACGCTCTATTCCGGGACCTGACCGCTGTTGGGGCGCGGAATTGCCTGGCGGACCGTCAACGATCGTTGACGGGCAGGGTCGCTTTCGACCGCATGCGCCGGCAACTCGAGAGTAACCCGGGGGCGTCAAAAATCCGTTTCGATCTCGAACTCGTATACGGGCATTGCTGGGGCAGCGGCGGGTACCCGGGGCATGCCGACGTACGGATCGATGCAACGTCAATCCCGCGTCGTAGCCGTTGACATCGGAGCGTCGGCGGTTTTGCCGCTTCTGCCGAGATCAGGGCGTAACATATTGTTACTGAACGTGTTTCCGGGCATGGCAAGTGTTATTCAGGATTGCATGGCGGGCGGCGTTTGAGTAAACTGCGCCCGCTCTTTTTTGGCCGCACGGTTGGTATGCGGCTCCTTTATTTTCACAAGTAGATTGCCGCCGGATTACCCAAGAAATGAATTACAGCCAATGCTTGTGATTCCGTTGCGATTTGCCGGTGCGGTAGCGGCGTCAGGGGCAAGACAACAATGCGAATACCGGATCGTTCGCTGGGTACAAAAGTGATGATTGGAAAATTTTCTACTGGCCTGCTTGCATTGCTATTCGCAATGCCGGCGTCCGCTGATTGGGCGTTAAACATGCCCAGGGGCGTGACGGAACTCAGCGCTGAGACCTACAACCTGCACATGACGGTGTTTTGGGTATGTGTTGCTATTGGTGCGCTTGTTTTTGGCGTCATGATCTTCTCACTGATCAAACACCGTAAGTCCGTCGGCGCGGAGCCTGCGAATTTTTCGCATAGCACGACTGCGGAAGTTATCTGGACGGCAATTCCGGTGGTTATTCTCCTGGTCATCGCGATTCCGGCCGCCGAAACGATGGTCAGAATCGAAGACTCGCGCAATCCTGATATATCGATCGTTGCGACCGGTTATCAGTGGAAGTGGCATTACCAGTATCAAAATGAGGGCGTCGATTTTTATTCGAGCTTGGCGCGTTCAAGTCTCGAAGCACGTTTCAAGGGTGCGGATATCGACCCATTCAGCGTGGAAAACTATTTGTTGGATGTCGACCGTCCGTTACTTGTTCCGGTGGGCGCCAAAGTTCGCCTGCTTTTGACGTCAAACGATGTATTGCATGCGTGGTGGGTTCCGGAGCTTGCCATCAAAAAAGACGCCATTCCCGGCATTATCAATGAGGCCTGGTTTAAGGCTACGAAGACCGGCACCTACCGTGGCCAGTGTGCGGAGCTATGTGGCAAGGACCACGGTTACATGCCGATCGTCGTCGAGGTTGTAGAGCCCGACGCATTCGTAGCGTGGGTAAAAGCAAACGAAGGTTCGGGCGAAAAGTTCGTCAGCAACGACTAAGTACAATATCTGCACGCTTGTTAAGTGCGTGCGCTCGGAGTTAACAGGTATGACCACTGCTGTAGCAGACACGGAACTCGCCCACGACGATCATCATGGGCCAGACAAAGGCATCCGCCGCTGGTTGTTTACGACCAACCACAAAGACATCGGTACGATGTACCTGGTCTTCAGCCTGCTAATGTTCTTTATCGGCGGCGCGATGGCGCTGATCATTCGCACCGAACTCGCTCAGCCAGGACTGCAATTCGTTCATCCCGAGTTTTTCAACTCGATGACAACCATGCACGCGTTGATCATGGTCTTTGGCGCCGTCATGCCAGCATTCGTTGGCCTCGCGAACTGGATGATCCCGATGCAAATTGGCGCACCCGATATGGCGCTACCGCGGATGAACAACTGGTCGTTCTGGATCCTGCCGGTTGCATTCAGTATGTTGCTGTCAACGTTGCTCATGCCTGGCGGCGGGCCCGCAAGCGGTTGGACCATGTACCCACCTCTGGTTCTGCAGACGGGCAACGCTTTCCCATTTCTGATTTTTTCGGTTCACTTGATGGGCCTGTCATCAATAATGGGCGCGATTAACATCATCGTTACGATTATTAACATGCGCACGCATGAGATGACGCTGATCAAGATGCCGATGTTCGTCTGGACCTGGCTTATCACTGCGTATCTGTTATTGGCTGTTATGCCGGTTCTTGCCGGCGCCGTCACGATGCTGTTGACGGACCAGTTTTTCGGCACCAGCTTTTTTCTCGCCGCCGGCGGTGGTGACCCGGTCATGTTCCAGCATATTTTCTGGTTCTTCGGCCACCCCGAGGTTTACATCATGATACTGCCGGCTTTTGGTGTGGTCTCGGAAATCATCCCGACATTTTCCAGAAAGAAATTGTTCGGTCACGACTCGATGGTGTACGCCGCTGCGTCAATTGCATTCCTGTCATTTATCGTCTGGGCGCATCATATGTTCACGGTCGGCATGCCGCTGACCGGGCAGATGTTCTTCATGTTTGCGACGATGCTGATTGCCGTGCCGACGGGCGTCAAGGTGTTTAACTGGGTTGGCACAATGTGGCGCGGCTCCATGACGTTTGAGACACCGATGCTGTTTGCACTCGCTTTTGTTTTTCTATTTACGATTGGCGGCTTCTCCGGCCTGATGCTCGCGATCGTTCCGGCTGACATTCAGTATCACGACAGCTATTTCGTCGTCGCGCATTTCCATTATGTGCTCGTGCCTGGATCGATCTTTGCGATCATGGCTGCAGCATACTATTGGTTGCCAAAATGGACCGGCTATATGTACAGCGAGTCGGCGGGCAAGCTGCATTTCTGGCTGTCGACCATTTTCGTCAACCTGACGTTTTTCCCGATGCATTTCCTCGGACTGGCCGGCATGCCGCGTCGAATTCCTGACTATTCAACGCAGTTTGCAGACTTCAACCTGATTGCCAGCATCGGTGCATTCGGCTTCGGAATGTCGCAGCTGATCTTCGTGTACGTGCTGCTTACGTCGAAGAAAGGCGCGAAGGCGACGGCTCAAGTATGGGATAAGCCGAAGGGTCTGGAATGGACCGTGCCATCACCGGCGCCTTACCACACGTTTGACGAACCACCGCACGTCGGTCGCAAGCAGGCGTTCGAATGACGATACCGGACGCCGAAACCCGAAAAGGAATTCGCCGCACAACGCTGATTCTTGCGGCCGTCGCGATCGCATTTTTTGTCGCGTTCATTCTCACGGGCGTCTTGAATTCCTAAGCATATCGACCCAATGAAACAGCCAGCGAACAATTCAACCGACATCCGCTCCCTCACGCTGCGCCTGCTCGTGTTCGCGATTGCGATGTTCGGCTTCGGCTTCTTGTTGGTTCCGCTGTACGATGTTTTTTGCGAAATTACCGGATTCGCCGGCCGCACGAACGAGAGCGCTGTTGTAGCGGTACAAGCACCGGACGAAAGCCGTACGATTCGCGTCGAATTCACGACGATTGTTAATCAGTACGCGCCCTGGGAGTTCGCTGCCGACACCAGCAGCCTCGATGTGCATCCCGGAAAATTGTATTACGCAACATTTACCGCAAGAAACCTGACCGACAATGCGAAAATCGGGCAGGCTGTGCCCAGCGTCGCGCCGGTAGCTGCCGCCGAGCACTTCAAGAAGATCGAATGCTTCTGCTTCACGAGCCAGGAATTCGTTGCAAACGAGGAGCGGACGATGCCATTGCAGTTTATTGTTGACCCGGACCTCCCCGAGTACGTGGATACAATTACGCTGCAATACACGTTATTTGACACCGTTCGCCTGTCGGCGAACGACTAGCGCCAGAGCCAAAGAGAACGATAATGTCTACTGAAACACACGACCACTACTACGTCCCGCACGGCAGCCACTGGCCGATTGTCGGCTCTGTCGGCCTGCTTCTGACGATGGTCGGCGTCTCCAGCTGGCTGAACGGTGCTAATCCGGGTTTCTGGATCATGTTGGTCGGTATCGCTGTCATTATTGTCATGGTTACGGGTTGGTTCGGCACGGTTATCGGTGAAGACCAGCGCGGCGTATACAACGCCCAGGTCGACACATCGTTTCGCATGGGCATGTTCTGGTTCATCTTTTCCGAAGTCATGTTCTTTGCAGCGTTCTTTGGCGCGCTTTTTTATGCGCGCAACATGTCGGTGCCCTGGCTAGGCGGTGACAGCAATAACTTTTTCACCAACCTCGTGCTGTGGCCCGGTTATGAAAGTACCTGGCCAACGAATGGCCCCGGCAACGTCGGCGGTGACTATCAGGTGATGGGACCGTTCGGCCTGCCGTTGATCAACACCGCAATCCTATTGTCGAGCAGCGTTACCGTGACTATTGCGCACCACGCGTTGATTACTGGCAATCGGAACGTCTTGAAAATTTTTCTCGCGACGACGTTCCTGCTTGGATTCATTTTCGTGTTCTTGCAAGCCGAAGAATATATCGAAGCATATCAACACATGAACCTGAAGCTCTCAACCGGCGTATATGGCTCGACCTTTTTTATGCTCACCGGCTTTCACGGAATGCACGTAACACTCGGCGCGATTATTCTTACAGTAATTTGGCTGCGCGTCATGAGAGGCCACTTCACAGCCGAGAAACACTTCGCCTTCGAAGCCGCGGCCTGGTATTGGCATTTTGTCGACGTCGTATGGGTCGGCCTGTACGTATTCGTTTACTGGATATAATAGTTCGACTCTTTAAGGTCGAATCCAACCGAAATAAAACGACGAAACCAGAAACAGAATCAGTACGGCGGACAACGCGACACGGATCTTCAATGCTGTCAGCACTCGCGGTGAATCCTGTTCGCCTTTGGTAAGAAAGAACAGTCCGGAGCCCAAACTGACGATAATGGCTGCCAGCAGTATCAGTACGATGACTTTCATAAAGGCCTCAACGCATTTGATAATCTAGTATATCGTGAACTCCAAGGTCGAAAATTCATTGCCGCGCTGGCTGCCTTTTGTTGTTGGTGCCGTTCTCGTTGCACAGTTTGCGGGTCTAAGCGTCTGGCAAATCAATCGTGGCCTGGGCAAGCTCGAAGATCGGCGAGCATTCGACGCCGCCGGCCAGTTTTCGAATTTTCATAGCGGCGCTGACGTACGTCCGTATCAGGCGCTGAAAGCCAGCGGTCATCTCGATACTGAGCGACAGTTTCTGCTGGATAACATTATTTTGAACAGCGGCTACGGCTATTACGTTTTGACGCCGCTTGAGACAGCTGAAAACGAACCACTGTTAATGGTCAACCGCGGTTGGATCGAGAAAGCCGGGCCGACCCCGGAACTTGGGGCTCTTGCGGAGCGCATAGACATCGATATCGCGCGCGCGACCGTTAGGGGGCGCGTCGGATCGTTGCCCAAGCCCGGTGTGCGCTTGGGCGATGCGATTGTCGCCGGTAGCACCTGGCCTATGCTTGCGGTCTATCCAACGCAGGCGGATCTCGAGCAACAGCTCGGACAGCCGGTGCAGCCTTTTGTTCTGCTGATGGACCCCGAAGATGACGGCGGGTTTCTGCGTCATTGGGTGCCGACCGAGATGGGTCCCAGTAAACATTTTGCTTACGCTTTCCAGTGGTTTGCGATGGGCGCCGTCCTGACCGGTCTGTTGGTCTGGCACTATCGCAAGCGGTCGCTTTGAATGCGTGAGCAACAGAAATCATCCGGTCGTTTACAGCTCGTGTTGATCGCCGCGGTCTTTTTCGGGCCGCTGCTAATCGCCGTATGGCTGTACTACGGTGGCGCAAGCTTGCAGCCCGCGGCCCGCGCCAATCACGGTGCACTGTTAGAACCCATCGTCAATTTGTCCGACGCGCTACCGGCGTCGCCACTGCACGAGCAACAGAACGCCGAATGGCTGCTGCTTTTCCAGGAATTGGGTGCCTGCGGCGAAGATTGCCGCATCGGCCTGTACACGATTCGCCAATCACGCCTGATGCTAGGTAAGGAAATGGACCGAGTCGGACGGATTTTCTTGCACGGTGAAACTGCGCTCGATACAGTGTTTCTTGCCAACGAGCACCAGGGACTAATAACGCTTGAGGATGGCGCCTTGAGCGAACTGCTCAATACCAAAAAACCCGATGGGCTCAGAGCGGGCGGATACTATCTGATAGATCCGCAAGGAAACCTGGTCATGTATTTCCCCCCGGAGCTTGCGCCGCGGGACATGGTCGATGACATTAAACATCTGCTGAAGCTGTCACGGATTGGTTGATCACGACTCAGGAATATGAGCACAGAAATACAGACAATTTCCGACTGGCGAGACTATTACGAGCTGACGAAACCTCGTGTGGTCATGCTGATCGTTTTTACAGCCATAGTCGGCATGTTTCTCGCGGTGCCCGGCTGGCCCGGCGGTATGTCTCTTTTGCTCGGGACACTCGGTATTGGTCTCGCCGCATCAGGCGCGGCCGTTTTTAATCATATTCTCGATGCGCGTATTGATATTCACATGCTGCGGACACGCGGCCGACCGTTACCGCAGGGTCGAATATCGGAACGCAAGGCCTTGATGTTTGCGTCGACGTTATGTGTGATTTCGATGATAGTCCTGTGGTCCACCGTAAACCCACTAACAGCGATGTTGACGTTTTTCTCGCTGATTGGCTACGCGGTCATTTACACGGTGTTCTTAAAACGCGCAACGCCACAAAACATTGTCATTGGCGGCGCGGCCGGCGCCGCACCACCGGTTCTTGGCTGGACGGCCGTTACCGGTGAAATCCATTCCAGTGCATTGCTGTTATTTTTGATCGTGTTTATCTGGACGCCACCGCACTTCTGGGCGTTGGCAATCGCACGCAAGGAAGAATACGCGAAGGTCGGCATCCCTATGCTGCCGGTCACTCATGGCGAAGCGTACACACGACTAAACATTCTTCTATATACGATTCTGCTTGCCGTAATTACTGTCGTGCCATATCTGACCGGCATGAGCGGGATCATTTACCTGCTGACGGCACTCGTTCTCGACGCAGTATTCCTGTACCACGCGATTCAGATGATGCGTCACCCGAACGATCTCGACCGGGCAATGCGCACGTTCAAGTATTCGATCACCTATCTTGGCTTTCTGTTCGCGGCACTGCTGATCGATCACTACTTCTTGATTCAGTTCAGACTTTAGACGGCCGACCCAAAAGCCCATAACCATGAATCCGATAGCAAGGACCGCAATGTATGCCTCGGTCTTCATGCTACGAATCACCTTCTGGTATCCCAGCCATTCCAGCAGGAATACGGCGGCGCCGAGTACAACTGCGTAAATGAGGATTGTTTTCTTCACGCTGATAACTTGTCGAATCCGGGCAGCATAGCACTGCAAAATGGTATATTTGTCGGGCGTTCACCTGTCGGGAGTCAGACCGATTTTAGATATTCTTTTTAACTGGGACGACGCCCTGCGCTACGGCATGGATGTCTTGGTCTATCTGGTCATGGCACTCGTCGGCACGACCTTCTTCATCATTCGCTTGGTGCTCGCGCTGTTTTTTGGCGGCGACGGCGACGTGGATGGCGACATGGCCGATGTTGGTGGGGACGGCGCGTTCAACATGTTCTCGATACTCTCCATCCTGGCCTTTTTTATGGGTGCCGGGTGGATGGGCCTCACCTGTCGCATAGACTGGGACCTGAACAGCATGGTTTCCGCAGCCGCGGCTACTGGCTTCGGCTTCGTTTTGATGATGATGGCCTCCGGGCTGATGGCGCTTGCCCGCAATCTTAACCGCACGGTCGACTACGACACGGCGACCGCTGTGGGCCGAATTGCGACGGCGTATATGTCAATTCCGATGAAAGGCGAGGGCCGTGGCAAGATACAGGTGTCAGTATCCGGCCGCTTAAAAACAATGGATGCGATTAGCGTCGGCCCCCGCATCCCCGAATTTTCGAGCGTTAAGGTCATTGCCGTGCGCGATGACGGGACATTTATCGTCGAACCTGCCGATTAGTCGTTCCGGAAACTGAAAATAACAAGACTCAACTAAGGAGTTGCCGTGTTAGAGGGATTCTCACCTGGACCATTGATGCTCGTGGTCTCCGTCGTACTGCTGGTCGCTTTTTTCCTGGCGATCCTCGTTTCTCAATACAAGCGCTGCCCGTCAAACCGAATTCTCGTTGTTTACGGCAAGGTCGGTGGGGAGCGAGCCGCACGCTGTATTCATGGCGGTGGTACGTTCGTCGTGCCGCTATTGCAAAGCTACAGCTACCTGTCACTCGAGCCATTGACGATCGAGATCGAGTTGCAAAGCGCGTTGTCCAAAAAGAACATTCGCGTCAATGTGCCGTCTACGTTCACGATCGGTGTCTCAACAGATCCCGACATCATGAACAACGCTGCGGAGCGTCTGCTCGGCCTCGATGAACATCAAATCAATTCCCAGGCCAAGGACATCATTCTCGGTCAGATGCGCCTGGTCATTGCAACGCTGTCAATCGAAGAGATCAACCAAGATCGCGAGAAGTTTCTCGATCTCGTCAACAAGAACGTTAACTTCGAGCTCAACAAGATCGGTCTCGAGATGATCAACGTGAACATTCGCGACATTACTGACGAATCCGGCTATATCGAAGCGCTCGGTCAGAAAGCTGCAGCCGAGGCGATCAACAAGGCCAAGATAGAAGTCGCGGCAGCTCAACGCGAAGGCGCTATCGGTGAATCCAGCGCCCATCGTGAACGTGACGTCGAAGTCGCGCAGCAAACCGCGCAGTCAGCAACCGGTACAAAGTCGGCCGAACGCGATCAGCGTGTACAAGTGGCAAAACTCGAGGCCGAAGGCGTCGCCGGCGAGGCGTCGGCACACAAGGAAAAAGAAATTGCTGTTGCTCAACAATCTGCAATGGCGATCGAAGGCAAGAAAAAAGCGGAAACACACAAGCGTGTGCAGGTCGCAAGTCTTGAGGCGACGGCGATCCAGGGTGAAAACGAAAGCAAAGCCAGCATGGCCGACTATGAGGCCGGACTGGAAAAACGTAGGGCTGAAGCGAAGCGTCTCGGTGAAGTCGCGATGGCGGAAGCGACACGCGACGTTTTGACGGCCGAGAAAGAAGCCGAAATCGCACGACTCGAGAAAATCGAGGTGTCGCGGCAAATAGTCGAACAGCGCAAGGTTCAAATCGACGCCGACGCGGAAGCTGAGCGCATTCGACGCATCGCTGCGGGTGAGGCCGATGCTGTACTCGCGAAATACACCGCGGAAGCCGAAGGCACGCGCAAAGTGCTCGAAGCCAAATCGATCGGTTACCAGCGGCTGCTCGAAGCTTGCGCGGACCGAAAGGACATCGCTCCGGCGTTGCTGATGATCGAACAGCTGCCAACGCTTGTTGCCGAACAGGTCAAAGCCATTCAGAACCTGAAGATCGACAAGATCACGGTCTGGGACAGCGCAAATGGCAACGATGATGCATCGTCAGCAACCGCAGGTTTTCTGCGCGGCATGATTAGTGCGTTGCCGCCGATCCATGACCTGGCAAAACAGGCCGGCATCGAACTGCCCGAGGCACTTGGCAGAGTCGAGGGCACGAAGGACGAGGTGCCAGCCAAGAAATCATCGAAGCGTGACCGGCCGACACCGCCGCGGTCTGCCAACACCTGATACGGCTGCCACATTTGGCCATATTGAGATCACGGGCCGCGCATTTTTGAGTGGTTTCATCTCCCTGGAACAAGGGAGATGAATCATGCAAACAACTATTCAGGGCCTGAAGCGGTCCGCGTCCGTCAAGACACTCGTCATCGGCGGTCTGATTCTTATTCTGTTAATACCGGTCTCAATGATAAAGGGCGTCGTGAATGATCGCGATTCGATCCATCAACAGGCCCGTTACGACATCATGCGTTCGTGGGGTAATGCGCAGCTGATCGCGGGCCCGGTGCTTATCGTGCCGTTCACTCAGAGGCACTTTAATTCCAATGGGCGCGAAATTGTCGAAGAAAGCCGGATGTATTTGTTGCCGGAGTCCCTGAATTTCGACACCACTGTCAATCCAGAGGTCCGCTATCGCGGGCTGCACAAGGTACCGATCTATAGCGCCGCCATTTCGATAGACGGTGAATTCAACAGCCCGAATATCGAGTTACTGGGCATCGAGACCGCGCGTATCCATTGGGACAAGGCGAGCGTCGCGGTCTTCGTTTCCGACGCGCGCGCAATCGCAGAAACACCCGTTATCGATATCAACACCAAGACTGCGAAATTCGAAGCCGGCGGACAAGCATTCTTCGACGACATGCCGCCACCAATAATTGCTCCGATCGGCACACTGATCGATTCGACGTCTGCCGAACAAGCCGTTCATTTTTCGATGACCCTGCATGTCAACGGCAGTGACAGCCTCCGGTTCACACCGCTCGGCGACACGACGCGCGTTTCTATGTCGTCGGACTGGTCATCACCGAGCTTTCTGGGCAATTATCTGCCTAAGTCGCGGCAGGTATCGGGCGACGGTTTTACGGCAGATTGGAAAATCGCGAGCCTCGGACGTGCGCTGCCGTGGCAATGGACCGATCGCACGCGGCCGGCTGCTCAAGCGCACCAATCCGCCTTTGGCGTAAATTTCTATATGCCGGTCAGTCTGTATCAGTTGACACTACGTGCGACCAAATACGCAGTGTTGTTTATCGGCCTGTCGTTTGTCGCTTACTTTCTATTCGAAATCATGGCTAAGCTTCGGTTGCATCCGCTGCAGTATCTATTGGTCGGTTTTTCGAATGCGCTGTTTTACCTGCTGCTGTTATCACTTGCCGAGCACATTGGCTTTGGTTGGGCATACCTGGTCAGCGCAATCGCCTCAGCGGGCCTTATCACCGGTTACAGCACCGCAGTGCTTAGCGGCCGGAACCGCGGACTGATGATGGCGCTCGTCCTTGCTGGTTTGTACAGCTTCCTGTACATGACACTCAAAGCAGAGAGCTATGCGTTGCTTGCCGGCGCGATCGGATTATGGCTTACGCTGGCTCTCGTCATGTACCTGACGCGCCGCATCGACTGGTACGCGCAGGGAAATAGCGTGCCCAAAGATTGATGCAGCCGTTACTGTCGGGGTCGCGATCGTGACGATCGTACCTCGACAAGCTCAGTTCCGTCTTATTTAGCGCCTATCATTGGTGCAGCACACGGAGATCCGCACGTTGAAAAATGCGGGGCCCGTCCTTGTGGCCCGACGCACCGGCGTTAGACTGGGCGCGGCAATGGACCAGGCAGAATGGACGATTTGGGCAGCAATCAGGTATTCGAACGCGTCGTGCGGCCGCATTTCGATCGGCTGTACCGCCTCGCGTGGCGGCTGACCGGCAGCAAGGCGGAGGCCGAGGACTTGTTTCAAGAGCTCCTTATCAAGGCCTACGGCAAGCTCGACGAACTCGTGCACATCGAACAGCCGGGCGCCTGGTTAAGCCGCGTCATGTACAACTTGTTTGTCGATCAGCACCGCCGCTTCGCGCGACGGCGGCTACATATTGTGGAGGAAGGCCAGCTGCCCGGGGCCGGCGTCGCTGATTTGCCGGGCGGCAATAATCCGGTTGCCGAGAGCGAGCGCGCCGAGCGTTTTCTGCGCCTCGATGCAGCCCTGAATCAGCTTAGTGAAGAGCATCGGGTCACCGTGCTATTGCATGACACCGAAGGCTATAAGCTCACAGAAATACAGGAACTTATGGGCGTTCCGGTTGGCACGATCAAGTCCCGTCTGCATCGCGCACGCGCCAAATTACGTGAAATCCTCGTCGCCGATGGAACCTTTTCCTGACCCGGCGCGTGTAAGGGTACAAGCAGGACGAAAATATGACGCACACAAACGATCAAACGGAAATCGAGCAGGAACGGAAACTGCTGGAAATGCTAAAGGATTACCCGATGCCGAATGCGGAACAAGGATTTTACGATCAAGCGCTTGTCCGCGCCGCCCATGTCGGAAATCGTCGTCAGCGCAATCGCTGGATTATGACGGGGTTCGGATCGGCAATCGCGGCGGGCATTCTGGTTCTTCTCGTTAGCGGAATGTTCTTCAATGTAGGACAGACACCACAGCTCGACGCAGATATTCCGGGAGTAACGATAGCGCTGGCCGAGCCTCGTACCGTTAACCTGATGTTCGCGTCGACAGAGCCACTTGACGGGGCAATGCTGACGGTACTTTTGCCCGATGGCATCGAACTGGTCGGTTTTCCGGGACAGCGCGAGGTTAGCTGGCAAACCAGCCTGGCCGCAGGCAAGAATTTGTTGCCGCTGAAGCTAGTCGCTGTCACGCCAATCGGTGGCGAAGTCCTCGCACGACTCGAACACAACGAGCGGAACCGCACATTTCGGTTGCGTGTAGAGATTAGCTAGACGGAGCAAGACAATGAAGCAGATCAATATATTTCTCGCGACGCTGATATTAACGTGTTTCGCGTTTATGCCAGCCGCCGCATTTGCGGATGATTTCGATGACCTCGACGTGACAATGGAGGTTCTCAGTAACGAGTCCGACCTCGATGAATTCGTCTCTGAAATGCGCGGACCGGAAGACGACGATCTCGATGACGATGACTTCGCCGACGACGAAGGCGAGGACGAATCCGATGGTGAGGTTGGTGATGTCGGTGATGACAATGACGACATGGACGAAGACGATGATATCGACCGCGACCATGACGAGAACGAAGAGAACGACGACTTCGAACACGATCGCGACGAGGAAGATGACGAAAACGACCTTGATGACGAAGACGGCTTCGAAGACGAAGATGGCGACGACGTCGATGACGAGGATGACTTTGACGACGATGAGGAAGATGACGACGACGACGACATGGATGACGACATGGATGACGACTCGTCCGATGACGGCGCTGATGACGACGACGTGATCTAAGGCTGACGAATCGCTGCTGGCCCCGATTTAGGGCTCTCAGCGCGAAATCCGCCAAAATCCTCCCGTTTGGATGACATTCGGGGGGATTTTTTTGCACCACGTCATAGTTTTAATGCCGAATATCGGTAACCTTGCCACCTGACATAACGTATCGCTTGGGGCCAAACCGATCCGCTTTATTTTCAGAAACTCCGCTCGGCAGCTATTTCGCTGTCTGCCCGAACTCGTCATCGTGCTTTCGTGCCTGACGTTCGCCATCCCTGCATCGGCGATGACGGCGGAGCAGTTCTTCGACGATGCCAACCGACTGTTTCGAGATGACTTGTACTGGGCCGCTCTGCTTCGTTACCGACAGGCTAGCGAAGCGGGTTTGAACACGCCATTGCTGCACTACAATACCGGCGTCGCTCACTATCGCGCCCAACAACACATTCGGGCCCGCGAAGAGTTGTTGAAAGCGCTTGACTCGCCGTTTCTGCGCGTCACGACTCAGTACAACCTGGGCCTGAACGCCTACGCTGCCGGCGATACGAACGAAGCCCTACGCTGGTTCCGTCTTGCGCGCGACCAGCAGGAAAACGAAACGATTTCCGACTATGCTCGAGTCGCGATTGCACGCATACGTGCACAACAAGCACTCGACGATCCAATCATTATCGAAAAGGAAAAGCGGCGTCGCGAGCAAAGTTTTGCCGATCTTGATCTTCGTGCACGCGTAAGTTTTGGTAACGATAGCAACGTATTCCGCTCGCCGTCCGATCAGTATGTCGACTTCTCCGATCCAGCATTGCCACTTATAACGCCGCAAGAGCTATCAGGCGTTTTCATGCCGGTAAGCCTGAGCGCCAAATACACGGTCAACGCCTTCAAATACGAAGGCTTCTTCGGTGCCTATCGCATGTCCGGCCGTTATTATCAGGACAAAGAACTCGACAATGCCAATGAATACAGTCACGAGTTGAGCTTTGGCAACGAGTATCGACGCAAAGACGAAGACAGCGGCCGCGACCGCCGTGTCTACAGTGCCTTCAAAGTCGCTCAGCACGACGAAGTCTATTACGACCCTGACGACGGCGACTCGCGAATCGTCGAGAACGTCGTTATCGACGACCGAATGAATTACATACGTTACGGGCCCGAGTTGTCCTTCCGCCAGACTATCAAGGACCTGACCTTCGGGTTCAACTTCACAGGGCAGCTGTGGAATTACGAAGAGCTGGACGTTGTCCCGGAATATGACCATGAGTACTTGAGCTTTGGTCTCTACACGCAATACCGCTTTTCGCCGACGTCTTTCTTACGCGTGTCCGGCAACATGTCCACACGTCAATATGGGGATCGACGCGGACGCGATCTTGACGGCACGCTCGATATTGCCAATGAGGATCTGCGCTACGATTATGTCGATTTTGGCGTGCTGGCGAGGCAACGCATTACCGACGACCTGTGGTTCGGCGTTGAGTACGAATACCGGGATCGCGAAGACCAATACCTCGGCTATAACAACTACACACGGGATAGTTATGGCGGCGAGGTCCATTGGTCGATCGGTGAGCGCGTCGAACTCGAGTTTTCTGGCTATTATCGACTTTACGATTATCCGAACGCGTTCGCGTTTAATAATTCGCTAGCCCCTCTAAAAACGCTAGAAACCGCGAACGGAAATTTTATCGCAACGTTTCAAATGACACGCCATCTGGCGCTCGTATTCGAAGCGGAATATCGTGAACAGGCGTCCAACGACACCCGGATACAATATGATCGTAATCAGTTCATTTTAGGGGTCCTTTGGGAACAGTAGAACCTGCTAGAATCGCGCCCTTTCGGTAGTCCGCACGCGCACAGTCAATGGACGTTACACCAATACTCGAATCCCTGAACGACGCACAGCGCCAGGCTGTCACCGCGCCCGCTGAACCTACGCTCGTTATCGCCGGCGCCGGCAGCGGCAAGACTCGCGTCCTTGTGCATCGTGCGGCCTGGCTGATCGACGTCGAAGGTGTGTCACCGCAGGGCTTGCTGGCAGTAACGTTCACGAACAAAGCGGCGGCCGAGATGCGCGGCCGCATCGAGGCGCTGTTGGATATGCCGGTCAACCACTTGTGGATCGGGACGTTTCACGGCCTCGCTCACCGCCTGCTGCGCCGTCACTGGCGCGAGGCAGGCCTGCCACAAAATTTCCAAATTATCGATTCGGATGACCAGCTGCGACTGATCAAACGCCTGCTCAAGAACCTCGAGATTGACGACAGCCGCTGGGTACCGCGGGAAATTCAGTATTTCATCAATGCCCAAAAGGACGAGGGCCTGCGGCCCAAACACCTGGACGATGACGGTGATCCGAATCGCCGACAAATGATTTCTCTATACAAGGAATATGAAGAAGTCTGCGCTCGAGGCGGCCTGGTCGATTTCGCCGAGCTGTTGCTCCGAGCGCACGAACTGTGGCGGGACAATCCTGAGCTGCTGGCACACTATCAACGTCGTTTCCAACACCTGCTCGTCGACGAGTTCCAGGACACAAACGCAATTCAATATGCATGGCTAAGGCTACTGGCAGGCAAGGAAGGGGTCCCGTTCGTCGTCGGTGACGACGACCAGTCGATTTACCGTTGGCGAGGCGCACGCGTCGAGCATATTCACCAATTTCAGCAAGATTTTCCGTCGACGTCAGTCATTAAGCTCGA
>Ga0265309_10000505_pt1 | contig 15825 bp, 17 predicted proteins | sample Helome_FD_192492 | JGI IMG/M metagenome (GOLD analysis project Ga0265309, IMG submission 192492) | Marine sediment microbial communities from subtidal zone of North Sea - Hel_20160524 (Illumina Assembly) | ecosystem: Environmental > Aquatic > Marine > Subtidal zone > Sediment ...
GAGCTGACAGTCGTTAACCGCCGCTTATTAATGGGATCTGAGTGTCTGCTTTTTGATAATTTTGCGGGAGTATTGCAAGACCTGGCTGTATTTTACTCGCTCCTCGATCAACCAGCCGCGTTAAGCTGGCGACATGGCGGTATACGAATTGCTTCTAATGTTACGATGGTGCATCGGCCTGCTTGCGCTTAATCAATAATGAGCGCACCAGATCATCCCGCTCCATTTCGTCCATGGTTTCTTCCATGCGCCGGATAGCCTCTGTGATTTCCGGCAACACGATGTGATCCAAAGCGTTGACCCGGCGCTGCGTGCGCCGAAACGCATCCGTCAATCGAACCAGATTGTTTTCCGCTTCGGCCAGTTCGAGTAGCTTGATCAACAATTGCTGCAATGCTGACACCGTCATATCCAACTCCAGTGATACCTCGACACCATCCCCCAGTTCGCGTGGTGGCTGTTCAGGTACCGCTGCTGCACCAACCAGCCAAATAGTTCCCAGACGGTTTTTTATTTGCCATTGCGGCTGCCGCAGGTTGGTCCCGGCAATCGCGAAACGAGCCAAACCACTCAGGCCGTGGCGCATCGATGCACGATGGAGGTGTTGACGTGTCTGGTCAAACATGCGGTCGCGCTCTTTTACCAGTTGCTCGGTATGCCGTATCTGATCGAGCATAAAATGAGCCAGTAAGTCGCGGCGTTCCTCGAGCACTGTTTTGCCTTCACGTACGAGTTCACGTTCGGCACGTCGCTCGAGCAGTTCAGTCTTGGACGAGGTTCCCTCAGGCATCACGCCGCGGGGCGATGTGCTCGCCGATCTGGGAGTCTGACAATCTTACCAGGCTTTCATCGGGCAGGGATGACAACAGGCTCCAGCCGATATCAAAAGTCTCCTCCAGGGTTCGCCTCTGATCGGCCTGATGAATGAACTCACGATTCATGCGTTCCCCAAAACGCAACAAGCGACGGTCTGTGGCGGACAAGCCCTCTTCCCCGACCACGCTGGACAGCAGGTGTAGCTGGTGAGCCTGGGCGTACGAGGAATAGAGCTGTTGGGCGAATGCCGGGTGATCTGCATGCGTCATGTCTTTACCGATGCCTTCATTCATCAGTCGCGACAGACATGGGAGCAGCTTGATCGGCGGAAACACACCGCGTCGCTCCAGGTCACGGTCCAGCACGATCTGCCCTTCGGTGATGTAACCCGACAGGTCGGGAATGGGGTGCGTTATGTCATCGTTAGGCATGCTCAAAATCGGCATCTGGGTGATCGAACCGTGGCGCCCCTTGATACGCCCGGCGCGTTCGTAGATCGTAGCCAGGTCCGAGTACATGTAACCGGGATATCCTTTACGGCTCGGTACTTCCCCGTGACTCGACGACACTTCGCGCAGGGCCTCGCAGTAATTGGTGATATCGGTAAGGATCACCAGCACATGGCGCCCTTCTTCGTAGGCTAAATATTCAGCCGCGGTTAGCGCTACTCTCGGTGTCAACAGACGCTCGGCACCAGCGTCGCTGGCGAGATTGAGAAACAGGGCGATGCGCTCCATTGCACCGTATTCATCCATTTCACGGCGGAAGTGCTCGGCAGTATCAAAAGTCACGCCTATGGCCGCGAACACCACTGCAAATTCCTCCTCTTGTGCACCACGCAGTCGCGCAAAGCGCGCGATATTGGATGCCAGTCGATCGTGACTCAGACCACTGCCGGAGAAAATCGGCAGCTTTTGCCCGCGAACCAGTGAGTTCATGGCATCGATGGAAGAAATTCCCGTCTCGATGAACTCGCTGGGCACCTCGCGTCTGATCGGATTGATTGCTTCGCCGTCGATACGCAGACGCTCGCGTGCAGCTATTCGCGGCCCACCATCGACGGGCCGGCCAATACCATCATATACCCGTCCCAACATGCCCGGACCAACGTCCAGCAAGATGGGTTCGGATAATAAACGCAACCGGCTTTCGCCCAGCGACAGCCCGTCGGTGCCCTGAAATACCTCTATCACTGCATGTTCACCAGTGATGGAGACGATACGGCCGATGCGCGACTCGCCACCATCCTTCACCAACACCTCGACGCGGTCATACAGGCCAACCCCCTGTGCGTTGCGCACGAACACGAGAGGACCCCGGATACTGGTAAGCCCCCGGTGCAGGATATGTTGTTGTGGGTCGATCATTCGGCTGCCGATTGCGTGGTTGGCGTCAATGCCGCGAACGCAGTATCCAGTTCGTGGGCCAGCTCGTCAAAGCGTTCGAGTTTTTCGTTCGGGATGTCTTCCCCCATGCGCCGAATCCGTCGAGTGACGGGCAGTGATAACAAGCTATCCGGATCTATGCCGTCGTTTACCGCCTGTTCGGCGCGCGCGATAAAATCGCCAACCATTCTGAGCATGGCGATCTGCTTGTCTGGTGAACAATAGCGATCGATCTCGGAAAAGGCGGACTGCCGCAGGAGGGCCTCTACAGCGACTTCCGCGTTAACCAGTATCAGCCGTTGGCTCGCAGGCAGTGCATCACGACCGACAATCTTGACCATCTTTTCCAGGCGCGCCTGCTCCTGGATCAGTTCGAGTATTTGCGCGCGCTGTTCCACCCAGCGCACGCCGCCGCCCCGCTGTTGCCACCAACGCGCGGAATCTTCCACATACTCGGAGTAGCTCAACAGCGGGTGGATTGCAGGATAGAAACGCGCCTGCGCGCGCGTTCGGTCCAGCGCCAGAAAGCTTTTCACAAAACGCCTCGAATGGGCAGTCACTGGTTCTGAAAAATCGCCGCCGGGCGGTGACACCGTACCCATGACGGTCAAGGACGATTCCTGACCAGCCAGCGTCGTGACACGACCGGCGCGTTCATAGAATTCAGCCAGCCGACTGGGGAGATAGGCGGGATAACCTTCCTCGGCGGGCAGCTCTTCCAGTCGTCCTGAAATCTCACGCAGCGCCTCGGCCCAGCGTGAAATCGAGTCGGCAAACAATGCCACATCGTAGCCCTGGTCACGAAAGTATTCGCCAATGGTGACGCCGGTGTAGATCGACGCTTCCCGCGCGGCCACCGGCATATTCGATGTATTGGCGATCAGTACCGTGCGTTCTATCAAACGCCGGCCCGTGCGCGGATCGTCCAGTTTTGGAAACTCCTCCAGCACGCTGGCCATCTCGTTGCCGCGCTCGCCGCAGCCGATGTAGATAATAATGTCGGCGTCGCACCACTTGGCCAGGGTTTGCTGCAGTACGGTCTTGCCGGTACCGAATCCGCCAGGCATCGCCCCGGCCCCGCCCTTGCTGATCGTGTAGAGCGTGTCGATCACGCGCTGACCGGTGAGCAACGGTTGTTCCGGCGTTTGCCTCTGTTTGACCGGGTATGGCAAGCGTATCGGCCAGCGCCTGAGCATGGTTACTTCGCGCTCCCCCTGTGCGTTGCGAATGCGGGCGACAGGTTGCTCGAGCCGGTATTCACCCTGCGGCGCAATCCACGTTATACGACCGCTGTCTATCTCGGTTGGCACCAGGATGCGGTTAACCAGGTTCGGCGTTTCCTGCACTGCGCCCAGTCGATGTCCGCTGCTCACTTCGTCACCTTCTGCAACTTCCGGCTGGAACGGCCAGGCATGTTCTCGATCCAGATTGGGAATGTCGACACCGGCATGGACGAAGTCACCCTGTCTGCTGGCAATCGCCTCCAACGGCCGCTGAATGCCGTCGAACATGCGGCCGAGCATGCCCGGGCCCAGGTCTACGGCCAACGGCAAACCACTCCCTTCGATCATGACTCCCGGTTTCAAACCCGTTGTGTCTTCAAATACCTGAACAGTAATGGAATCCTCATCGAGACGAATCACTTCCGCGGTAAGCCGGTCGTCCCCCACGACCACTGCTTCTTTCATTCGAAAATGACCTTCGGGTCGCGCTTTCAACACCGGGCCGTTGATCCAGAATACTTCGGCGCGAGTCGTCATTACGGAGACTCCCCACCTTGTTCGTACAGCAGGTCGGACAACCGGCTCAAAACTGCATCCGTGATCGCTGCAGTCTGTGAAGAAAGGCGGCCATCCATCATGCAGTCAATCCACTCGATACAGATCCCGGGATCCGTGTCAGGGTCAATTATCACCGACGTGTCGGCAGGATAGCCGCGAGTCATTTTTTCGATTTTCGCGCGCACGCTCTCCAACGCGCCCTTGCCGAGAGTGATCCGGATCGCGTTATCACCAGCCCGCTCCCGTGCCAGTTCCAACCAGTATCGACTCCATTCCCATTGACGGTCCGGATCTTCCCAGGCCTTTCCGAAGCGATCTGAAACAGCCTCGAGTACCTGTTGTTGAGACTCGACCAGAATCTCCCATTGTTGCCGGCGCAGATCAGAACGCACTCGCGCCAGATAGCGGTTCCGCTCTAGCGCAAGCCAGGTAGACAACTGCTCCGCGCTATGCCGAAACAGGCGGCGTGATTCTGCATAAGCATCTCCGCGGATGCGCGCTATCTCGGCATCCCGTCTTTGTGCGATATCACGCAACTCGGTGTCACAATCCAGCGCGATTTTCTCGAGGAAGAGCGAGACCTGTCGTGGATTGAAGTCGATCGGTAACTGTGCAGCCATCTCGGTCAGCTCAAACCCAACACGCGCCGCGCCGGCCCGACGACGCGATCCAGAGCGAATTCCTCGCCGTCCATGTCCGGTACTATTACTACCGGAGGTGTTGGCTCGGAGGAAATCAGTTCCTGCAAGCGCGTTTGAATGACGTCGGCATGCGCTTGATTAAGGATGACCAGGTCTGAATTCTGACGCGCCTCGCGCATGGCCTGCCATACGGCTTCCGCTTCCGCTGGCATAACCTGTGGCTGCACACCGACCAGCGCGAAACCACTGGCAGTGACCGCTTCCCCAATGTAAATAGCGCGCAGCGTTTCCATCACAGCAACCGATTAAGAATCATTATGGAGATGATCAGACCATAAATCGCGATTCCTTCAGCGAGTCCGACAAACACCAGGGTTCGTCCAAACAACTCGGGTTTTTCGGCGATGGCGCCGATCGCGGCGGCACCCACACCACCGACTGCTATGCCTGCAGCCAGGGCGGAAAGACCTGTGGCCAGGGCGGCCGCCATATACCCCCACTGTAATACGCCGGGATCCACCATTCTTTCGGCCTCGGCGGCCGAAGCGATCGGCGCAAACCACAACAGCGACAGGTACGCAAGTGTGGCGATCAACGCCATGATTGCGCTCGCACTCAATAAAAGTTTGGCTTTATCTTGTAACATTGATTCATTTCCTCATGATGCAAAGTGAGTGTCGTTCGGTAAAGACAAGGGACGGAATGGCCGGCCTTCTCCAACCAGGAAGCGCCGAAAGAATTCGAACATGACCAGACGCGTGGTTTGAATCGAAACCACCAGGCCTTCCAGGCCGATGACGATTACGTTGCCGATAATGAAAACGACAACCTTGCCCAGTATGCTCCCGGGCATTTCGGTGAGCGCCATTACGGCGACGCTCAAACCGGCATGGGCGAGGGCGAACGCACCCAGACGCGCGAATGAAAGTGTGTTGATGATGAGCTGAAATACGATCTCCAACAGCTCGGCGAATTCCTTGAGAACCGCTGGCAGCACCCCGGCCAAACCCCGCGCACGGTAACCACGCATGCCGATGGCGATGAACAACCAAACCAGTGATGCGAAGACCACCAGTAATGCGGCGGTCACGGAGATCAGACCCAGCGGCAAGGCAAGATACATAATCACAATCGGCGCTTCAACCGCCCACCAGCGACTGATCCGGCCACGCCATAGCGCCTGCAGCGCGTAAAGCAGCATGCTGGCTAAAATAGCGATAAAACCGAACACGATGGGGGCGCCGAGCACCCACAACGGCTCGTCGATGGGCCTGAGCCACAACGGCGGTAGAATATGCTCATTGGCAAACAATGATCCATACAGGAATCCAAATGCCACCGAACTGATTCCTCCGGCGATCAACAACTCCAGTACCGGGACATATCGGCGAGCGAAGTAACCGATTACAATCAAAACCGCACCGTGTCCTACATCGCCGAACATGTAACCGAACATCAACGGCGTCATGATGGCCAACAACGGACTGGGGTCTACCTCGTCAGCGGCGGGCACACCGAAACCGCGCACGAAAGTTTCAAACCGCTGGATCCATCGCGGATTATCAAGCTGCACTGGCGGCAGTCCGTGTTGTTGCGCTGATTCCCGGTTAATCAGGAACGGCACGTCGTCGGATTGCAGGTTTGTCACCAACTCGTCGTAACGGGTCTCCGGAACCCACCCCCCAAGCCAGACGAAACGTTTTCCGGTAAGCGAGTCCGCCAGGGTTTCGTTTACCCAGCGATGACGATTGAGCAACCAAACGTCGCCAGCCATACCGGTTCGCCGATTGAGTTCCTCAAGCTCTGCCATAAGTTTTTCATGTACCGACTCCTGTTCAGTCAGCATGCCCTGCGCCTGTTCAAGGGCCTCGGCACTGGAAGCCTTAAGCTCCGCTGGAACACTGACGAAGCGCATTCCACGACTATGGAAGCGGCGCTCCAGTTCGCCAAGCGCGTCGGCGTCGGTGACACCTACTACCAGAACCCGTTCTTTGCCGGATTCCTCGTCATCCCCTTGCTTTACCGGATAGGCACGCCCGATGATTTGCCCATAACGCGCGTCCAGGACATCGACATCATCCGCCGACCCCAGGGCGATGAAGGGGGGGAATGCGCGCCCTGAACCATCCGCTAACAGCGCAACATCGAACTCCTGTGGAGGTAAAGACTCCAGACAAACGACCAACACCTCGAGTTCTTCGAGCCGCGTCTTAGCCATGCGTAACTGGCTCGCGAGGGGTTTGACATGTTGCAACCAGTCGCTGCAACGTCGCTCAAGGTCTGGCAACACGAGCTCTGTAGACTGATTGCGCTGATCCATATCGACCCGGGTCATATCCGCTTCTGGCAGCAATTGTGCGACGCTCTCCAGTTCGTGTTCCACAGCGACCAGTCGTTCCAGCAATCCGGACTCTGATGCCACATCGAACGGAGTATGTGGTCGATCATACTGTTGCAATTCAATAACCTGTAACCGACCGAGAATATTCAGCGCAGCAGTGACCGAACCGCGATCGACCAGCAGGTCGACCCAGATCATTTCCACTGGCCTGAACATTACGCTTCGCTCCCCAATATTTCCGGTCGCTCCCAGCCGCGCGAGCGCGCCACCAGAAATGCTCGACAGCGTTCGAACTGCAACAGTTCAAGCAGGCAGTAGATCAGTATCAGACCAGCATGGAATGGATCACCGCCGATCAGTCCGCGCAAATCCTGAGCTAGCCCGGCACGCAGTCGCCATTGCGCGGCCAGGTCTGCCGTCCTGGTCGCAACCGCCTGTTTGCGCAGATCGAGTAACTGCAGTCTGTGCTGGAGAACGCTCCTTGTGAGCCTTCCGAGCACGTAAGCTTCCCGCCCCGATACAGAGGGACAGGCACCGGCAAAGTCCAGCAGCCAGCGATCGAAAGGTGACGGCGTCGACAGGTATTGGTGGTAGGGAGTTTGCTGCAGACTTTTACTTCGTTGATCAGCGCTTAGCGAGAAAATCGGCTTTAGCGCCGCGTCGATCTGTTCCGGCGGCTCGATATCGGATTCGGTGAGTAATCGTTGCGCCCAAACGAGGTTACTCGCCAGATACAGCCAACGTTTGACACCGATCCAGCGACCTGGCAACAGGCGCCCGACATTATCGAGCAGCGTCAGCAAATGTTGTTGCAAGCGATGCTCGATCGTAATCGTGTCCGGAGAGCGTGGCAGATCCACCACCCAGTGGGCCAGTCCGCTGCTACGCATCCGCTCAATCAGGTTATCGAGATCGGTAGCATCGGCCACGTAGTGCCACCGCGACTCGTCTGGCATTGCGCCGATGCGCGCTCTCACCCGTGCCTGTACATCGGCGTATTGAAAAAATGAAACTCCATGCAAAGTGGCGAGCCTCCCAAATAAATGTTACCTGACACCCATTCTCTTGGACAAAACTGCATTTACAATGATTAGGATCAACTCCGATCGAGTTGCTTGAGATAAATTTGTTCTATGAAAACGAATATGTCGAATCCGATTCAGCAGGTGCTGGAGGCCGAACGGGAAGCGAAGCAGAGGATAGAACTCGCGCAGCGTGAAGCCGGGGCGGCGGTAAGTGATGCTCGTCCAACGGCCAAGCAGTTGCTAAAGCGTAATGAGCGGCGCACACAACAAGCACTGGCGGGTTATGAAAAGAAACAGAAACAATTGACAGAAGTCGAGGCCAGGCGATTACGCCGGGAGGCTAGCGCTGAACTGAAGCATGCCCAAACCAGGGTTGACGAGAATTTTGAGGCCCTGGTCGATGATACTTTCGATGCCTTCTGGCCTAAATGAAAACCTTTGATCACTGCTGAACTACAGGTAAACGTCGAATTGAAGGAGCCGCAAGGTCAGCTTCGAGTAAGCAGGTATACTGTCCCCGAAATTCTCCAGGTTTTTTTAATGGGTCTGCTTTTTCTTTATCGAATATCCCTTGGGTAATAATACAAAAAGCTCCCCTTGCTGCTTCATCAGGCCTGCCATTTTTTCAGCCTCGTCTCCTCTGCCCCAAAAAACATCCGCGCGAATATGGCCTTTGATGGCGCCACCGGTGTCCTGCGCCAGCATGAGCTTGTTGAGCGGCGACTGTTGTGCATTCGGCAGTGTGGTCTGCAACCATACCGGTGCGCCTAAAGGAATCACATTACGATCTACCGCAATACTGCGTTCGGGTGTCAGCGCTACGTTGAGAGAGCCAACCGGTCCGTCTGCCTGGGCGTCTTTTAGTTCGAAAAATATATAACTCGGGTTCTTCGAGAGAACCTCGTTCATTCGGGTTGGGTTCGACTTTAACCAGTCCTTGATTGTAAACAGCGTGACATTTTCTTTGTCCAGCTCCCCCATTTCAATCAAAACCCTGCCTATGGATTGATAAGGGTGGCCATTTTGCCCGGCATAGCCCACCGCTACCGTGGAACCATCCGTGAGCTGAACTCGTCCTGAACCCTGGACATGCAGGAAAAACTGGTCCACTAAACTGTTCACCCACAAAATCTCCATACCCTGAAGCAAATCCTGATCGTCATCCAGTCGCGCGCGATCGTAGTAAGGCACTACTTTGTTTCCATCGAGCTTGCCACGCAAACGAAGGTTCTTCAGCTGCGGATAAATACGACCAAGATCAATAATCAATAAATCCTTTGGAACACCATATAGCGGATAGCGGAATTCCTCAGACCGATCCCAACTGCCTTTTAACAAAGGTTCGTAGTAGCCGGTGATCAATCCCTCGGTTTCACCACCCTCCGCGTAGACCGGCCGAACGTCGAAATTTGATTCAAAGAAATCTCTGACTTCAGCATCGCTCAGGTCCCCGCTACTTTTTGCGAGGAGGCAGACTCCTTGCCATTGTTCGTGTCTGAGTTTTTGGCAGCTCTTTAGAAATCCGTCCCACACGTCACTTTGATTGTCCGATGCCCAGCTCTGCAGACTTGACCATTCAACCGGGTCACCTATTCCGGGCGGTCGCGTTGTACACGCGCTCACCATTAATGTACAGAATACGATAATCGGCAGGGATTTATGCATGGCGAGATTGTATCTTAGATTTCTATTGATTAGTTATTGCCTGGTAAAAGGATACACACCAGGTCTAATTCGAGACATGCGTGTTATTTCCTTGTTTTAATCGTGGTCTACCCCCTGTTACCCTGTCCACGGAATTCAAAAATGGTGGATAGAAAGCATGGGCAGCGTTAAAACTAACAAAGATCTCATTAAGATAACCATACCCGCCAGGCATGCTAAAGCAGCATTTGTAAGAAAGCGGCAACACATCAAAGTCATCAATACTCATGGTACTCAGGTTGTCGATTGCTGGGCATTAAATGCCGACAATATGACCGAGTTCATGTCTATGGAACATTGCCGTGTTTCGCTGGAAAGCGTAATCCCGCGAAAAGGCAATACGATGGTGACCAATAGACGGCGACCGATTTTGAAAATCCTCGAAGATTCAGCCGCTGGAACCCATGACACGCTATTGGCCGCTTGCGACCGCTACCGCTATGAATTGCTGGGGTGTAAGGAATATCACCGCAATTGTACTGATAATTTTTGGGAGGCAATGGTCGAGATCGGCTGCAAACCCGTGGAATTACCGTCACCTTTTAACCTGTGGCAAAACACGCCAGTAGAACCCGATGGTACGATTAAGCCCAATCCTCCGGTGACCAGAAAAGGGGATTACATTGTAATGCGCGCAGAAATGGATTTGGTGATATGCCTGTCGGCCTGCCCGCAGGATATTACTTCAATTTGTGGTAACAAACCGCGCAATGCGCATTTCGAAATAGTTTAGTATCAGGCAATTGGCTCAATACCAGGCATTTTTGTACTTATCGCAGGGGATGTTGCCATGAGCGTGACTGGCTGCTTTCTCTAAAGGAGACGCTCAGGAAACTGGGGCAGGAGGCAATCTTCGGCCAATATCAGTCGCTTACGATCATCAGATTATGGGGCATATTTTATTCTCAAAATTTGTAAAACGTAGTCTCATAGGTCGCCAGCAACAAGCCCGATTGAGTGTATACTTGCCTCGGTTAATGTTGACGGAAACCGAGGGTAAAATATGGTTCTTGTTAAGCGGCTTGTGCTTGATGTGCTCAAACCCCACCAACCGAACGCGCTTGAATTTTCACAAGCCATTGCCAAAGCGGGTGGTGATTATCGGGTCTGCACCACGGTACTAGAAGTTGACGAAAATACCGAAACACTGCAGGTCGTCGTCGAAGGAGATGCCATCAATTTCGACGCGGTACAGTCTGGTATCAGCGACCTGGGCGGTTCGCTGCACAGTATCGACGAGGTTGAGGTTCAAGGCGAGCCGCAAGCTGGTTAGGTTTATGAACCTGCTGGAACAAACCCGGTTTCTGCTGCGCATCACTCGCACCCACGACATCATGCGACGCTATTTTGTCGTCAATGGATTCGACGGCGCTCTGACCATGCTGGGGCTCATCATAGGCTTTCTGGTCAGTGGCGCAACCGGCTTATCGGTGATCATCAACGTTTGCCTGGGCGCGGCCATTGCGCTCGGCGTGAGCGGTGTCAGCAGCGCCTACGTCAGTGAGGTCGCGGAGCGGAAACGTGCGCTTGGAAAACTCGAAGATGCGATGATCACCGACCTGCGTGACAGTGCTCATGGCGAGGCCGCGCGGGGAGTGCCGCTACTGATAGCGCTCGTCAACGGTTTTGCGCCACTAGCCATATCTCTCCTGATCCTGATACCACTGATGGCAGCCAATGCCGGTTTTGTCTTGCCGGTATCGCCGCTTTACGCAGCGGTGGCAATCGCGCTGCTGCTGATATTCCTGCTCGGTGTTTTTCTTGGCAGCATCGCGGGCGTATCGTGGCTGCGTAGCGGGATTCAGACCCTGCTTGTCGCAATCTTGACAGCAGCTCTCATCTACCTTTTTGCCGGCTATTGACAATCGTGTCATCAGGAAACAGACCCCGTATCGAATTATATATGATCTGGGGGAGTCTGAATTGGGTCGTTTTCTGCCGCTGATCAATCAAGTTTGAGCATCTGTTTTCTTGATTTTATGTAAAGGCAATTTAAGTTATGGCTAAAGCTACAGTAATGTCGAATATCAGGTATTTTGTTGGTATATAGTCTTGTAACTGTTTGTTTTATATAGTTTTATTTATTTAAATCAATAACTTAACAGGGCGATTCGGCAAACCGGAGGAAGTGGCGTCCGCCACGCTCTGGCTTTGCCCGGAAGGGGCCGCGTTTACCATCGGGCACGCGCTGGCTGTCGATGGTGGTCGCCTGATCTGAGAAGCGTGAAGCCTGTTCGAAGATAATTCCAGTTGCGGGCACGGCATACCTGAAAGGCAATAAAACGAATCAACCGGTACGAACGCAATAAGTATCCTGTCCGCGAAAAAGGGGTAGAGCTAATGCGCCCGGGAGAAACGAGCGGCAGGACTGGATTACTGCTGGCCGGAAACGCGCTTTTTGGGAAATTGCTTTTTCACTTTGAGCAAGGTTTTCGCACCCTTGTCTAGAACCAGGCGGCCTTCGGATAAGAGTTTTTCTCCGTTGCCCTCGTAATATTTCCACCAGAGCACCCAACCCGCGATCGGTATCCCGAGAGCAATAAACAATCCAAGCGGGCTCAGGAAGAACCAGCGGTTAAATACCAGTGCCCACAACAAGGGCCAGGCCAGGGAAATCCCGATCCATGTGCGTATTAACGTGATATCGAACATGACACTCTCCAACGAATTGTCACGCACATAATGATAACCGAGCTTGACCCCGAATACGGGATTGACGGTGTGAAATTGTTTGCCATCGTTTAGTGGACTATTTCTTAGTGGACTATTTCGGCAGATTCCGGAGGCAGCCTGCCTCTTTGCCCGCCGTCTTGAGGTCGATATGGGCGTGCTGTCTGCGGCATTCGCTTATTCGCCTGGAGAGAAACAGGTATACTGTCCCCCCGAAATAGTATTGCAGGAGAGGAGCGTGGAACGTACCCCGCTGTTGGCCGATCTGGAAAGAGCCCTCGATCTCTTGCAGCAGGTCGAAGAAAGCAGGCTGGATTTCGTCCCTGACCCGCATGTCTCCAGCGACATTCGCGAGCTAACAGGGCTGGCGGCGTATCCGGTAGATTCGCACCTGGCGAATCTGCAGGCCAGGATCGAGGCCGTCGTAAAAGCGGGGAGTCAGCTGGAGGCGCGCGACCCATCCGATTATGTGTCGAAGCTTATCGTCGCGTGCGTAAGGCTCGCCCCGCCGAGCGACGATTGACGACATTATGGTGGCGGTTACCTGGTGTGCTTGTTCGCTAGCTGTCCAGGGGTCGAAACAGGGATACCGGGGGAACCTCATTGTGTCCCCGGAATTCCTCAGAGGATTGAAAAATATTGAGTAGCTCGATTCATTCCGACGCGACAAACACGGTTCGCATCAGTGCAAGGCGTTTTGAGCAATCACCATACTTCGACTGTTATGTGAATCCAGAAACCGTTCTCGGCGTTGCCGCGGGCCGGTACTACGAGGCTTCCAATGGAGAGGATCCAGTAGAAACTTACTGGAACCTGAGAAGAAAAGCTGTCCTGTACGATGTGCCGGAGAAACCCTGGCAAATTGAAGGGCCTGATGCGGTACCTTTCCTGGAAAGAATTTTCGCGCGGCGGATAGGTAATTTGCGGGAAGGGCGTGGCCGTTATGCCATTGCATGTACGCCTGATGGCGGTACGTTTATGGACGGTATTCTTTTCAAAATGGAAGAAAACCGTTTTTGGTATGTGCAGCCTGACGGTGCCCTCGAGGCCTGGCTCATTGCGCACAGTGACGGGTTTGAGATAAAAATTTCTGATCCGGAATCACGTGTACTGCAAATTCAGGGCCCTAACTCGATGAAGATCATGGCAGACGCGACTGCTGGTGCCATTGATGAAAGCATGAAGTACTTCGATTCAGGTTTCTACGATATCGGGGGCCAGGAATTGTATGTTTCGCGCACAGGCTGGACCGGTGAGCTGGGCTATGAAGTATATTCCGCAGGTGCACAGACTGATCATAAACGACTCTGGAATCATGTGATGGAAGCCGGTTCGCCTCATGGTATGGCATACGGCAGCATGGCCTCAATGGGGATGCGCCGGATCGAGGCAGGAATTCTGGATAACATTTCAGATTTCGATGTCTCGATGACACCTTTCCAGGCCGGACTGGGTGCCTTTATAGAGCTGGACAAGGAAGGCTTTATTGGCAGGGAGGCGTTGCTTGAAGTGGACAAGCGATCTTTGCTGCTTGGCCTCAAGTGCGAAACTGCAACGCCGGGGCATCGAGATGAAATACTTGAAGCCTCTGTTGCTGTCGGCCATGTCAAGGCGGCCGATTGGTCGCCGGCGCTGAACTGCGGCATTGGTTATGTCAGATTTAACGAGCCCAGGGATTGGACAGGGCGGACCCTGGCTTTAAAAACGGGGAGAGGTACTGTTCCCTGCGAGATCGTTAAGTTGCCTTTTTACGATACCGAGAAGCGTATTCCGAGGGGTATTGATAAGTCTATCCCTTAATTCGAAGGCTCGAGACCGTGTCCTTTCGGTTCTATTCCACCACCCGATCTCGCGCCCCCCGATTCCACGCTAATGCTCCCGCCATGTGTTTCGATAATACTTTTTACCAATCAAAGACCAACTCCAGTGCCTTCATAAGGTTGATCGAGCCGATTGAAAAGCCCGAAAATCAGTTCATGGTATTGAGGGTCGATACCAATACCATTGTCGCTGACACAGCAACTGGTTTCATCTCCCTGGTTTTTTGCGCTTAAAGTCGGGATTGGAGACAATGCCGTGCATCCATCCTGGTCGACGATCATCTTTCAAAGCGGAAAGGCAATCGCCACCGCCTCTAATCTACTAATAAATGGCTGTATGGCTTGAACTGGTTCCATCGACTGCCCGATAACCTGAAAGGTATCGCATATCTGATGCTCGCCTCGTTTGTGTTTTCACTGATGGCTTTGCTGATCAAGCTGCTAGGCCAGAGCTTACACATCACGCAGATTCTGCTGCTGCGTCAAATCGGCATGACTATCATGGTGGCGCCGGCGATACTGCGGAATTTTCCCGGTACGCTGCGCTCTACACGTCCAGGATTGCAGCTGACCCGAGTGTTCTTCGCCCTGGTGGCGATGCTCTGCGGATTTAGCGCGATCATTCATATGCCATTGGCGGATGCCACCGCGATCTTCTTCGCCAAGAGCTTTTTCGTTACCATTTTCGCGGTCGTCTTTCTCGCTGAAACTGTCGGAGTGTATCGCTGGGGCGCAGTGTTGGTTGGCTTCGTCGGCGTTTTGATCATGCTGCAACCCGGCACCGATAATTTTTCTATTTATGGCCTGGCATCGCTAACCGGTGCGGCAGGTGCCGCAGCCGTAATGATATTGCTCCGCCTGCTTTCGCGCAGCGACAGCGCTAATACGATTATGATCTACGGGGCACTGGGGGTCGGCGTGGTCATGACATTACCCGGGATATATTTCTGGCAGGAGCCGACGGCGTCGGAATGGCTTTTGCTCGTCGCGGTGGCGGTAGTTTCGTACTTTGCGCAAAAATGTAACATCTTCGCCTACAAACACGGCGAAGCGTCGCTACTGGCATCGCTGGATTATGTGCGCCTGTTGTGGGCCACGTTGTTCGGTTACCTGGTATTCGATCAGTTTCCCGGCGGGTCGACCTGGTTCGGCGCGGCCATCGTCGTCGCTGCTGCGATCTTCATGATTTACCGCGAGACGCGGCGCAAACGTGGTTGGATTGCTGCGTCCAGGCGTGACGGGGAAAGTTAACTGTCGCCGTTGCTATGGATGCATTATTTTAACCCTCTTGTCGCCAGTTTTTTGTCGGCCAAAAAAAGGCCGGGTCGCCCCGGCCTCTCAAGCAGACAATGAATCGGGGTTCGCTCAGGCGAACCACCACCGTTCGGCGTTCTTCATGCCGTCCAGTTCCCAGGCGTTCCCGATCTGTTCGGGAAGGCCGAGTTTGTCGTTCACCGCCATCACGTCACTGAGAAAGAGTGGTAGTATCACGCCCCCCTCGGTGTTGACGATTTTTTGCATTTCGACATAGATTTGTCTGCGGTTCGCCGGATCCAGTTCAGCACGGCCCTGGAGGAGCAATTTGTTGAATTTCTCGTGTTTCCAGGCAGTGTCGTTCCAGCTGGCATCCGCGGCATAAATC
>Ga0265309_10000508_pt1 | contig 15800 bp, 10 predicted proteins | sample Helome_FD_192492 | JGI IMG/M metagenome (GOLD analysis project Ga0265309, IMG submission 192492) | Marine sediment microbial communities from subtidal zone of North Sea - Hel_20160524 (Illumina Assembly) | ecosystem: Environmental > Aquatic > Marine > Subtidal zone > Sediment ...
CATCCTCACCGGCATGTCCGGCCGCCGCCATCCAGTTTGCCGATAACACGGTACGCGACAAATCTCCGACCCAGGCTGAACCCATATTAGTCAGGGCCTCGCCAATCGCGATACGCCCGGCTGCCGGGGCATCGAGTAACGCCAGTGGTGTACGTTCGCCCATGCTCATCGCTTCACCGCTATAACCACGATAATCGGTCAGCGTTACCGACGCATTGGCCACCGGCACCTGCCAGGGTCCCACCATCTGGTCGCGCGCTACCAGCCCGCTAACCGAACGATCACCGATACTGATGAGAAAGGTCTTGTCGGCCACGGTCGGCAGGCGCAAGACGCGGTAAAGCGCCTCGAGCAGATTGACTTTACTACGCTCGAATGCAGGCTGTGCGGTTTCGCTGTGCTCGGCATTGCGATGCATCTTCGGCGGCTTACCGAGTAACACCTCCAGCGGCAGGTCCACGGGCCTGTTATCAAACTGCGCATCGTTGACACGTAAATCGCGACGCTCGGTCGCCTTACCCAGTACCGCGTAAATGCAGCGCTCTCGCTCACACAGGGCAATAACATCCTGCAGGCGTTCATCCGACACCGCAAGTACGTAGCGTTCCTGGCTTTCATTGCACCAGATTTCCATCGGCGACATGCCGGGTTCGTCATTGGGAACCCGACGCAAGTCGAGTTCGGCGCCCCGCCCGGCATCATTCACCAGTTCGGGTAAGGCATTCGACAGACCGCCCGCACCGACGTCGTGAATTGACAGAATCGGGTTTGCCCGACCTTGCGCGAAACAGCGATCGATGACTTCCTGCACGCGACGTTCCATTTCCGGATTGCCGCGTTGCACCGAAGCGAAATCCAGACTTTCACTGCTACTGCCGCTTGCCATCGACGAGGCAGCGCCACCACCGAGACCGATTAACATCGCCGGACCGCCGAGTACAATGATATTGGCACCGGGTGGGATGTCCTGCTTGTCGATATGCTCACGCCTGATGATGCCGACGCCACCCGCGACCATGATTGGTTTGTGATAACCGCGCACTTCGGTGCCGAAACCTGTAGTGACGCTTTGTTCGTAGGTTCGAAAATAACCGCAGGTATTCGGTCGCCCGAATTCATTATTGAACGAGGCGGCTCCGATCGGGCCATCGAGCATGATATCGAGCGCGGAGGCAATGCGCCCCGGTTTGCCATTATCCTGTTCCCACGGCTGTTCAAAGCCGGGAATTTTCAGATTAGACACCGAGAATCCACACAGGCCGGCCTTGGGTTTGGAACCGGTACCAGTCGCGCCCTCGTCGCGAATTTCACCACCGGAACCGGTGGCCGCACCCGGGAAGGGTGAAATCGCGGTCGGGTGGTTATGGGTTTCAACCTTCATCAGAATATCGAGCTGTGCATCTTCATACTGATAATCAGCCGTCGCGGTGGCCGGCGCGAAGCGGGTCGCGCTGAAACCCTCGATGACCGCCGAATTATCATGGTATGCCGACAGCACGCCGTCGCTATGCAGTGCGTAGGTATTCTTGATCATACTAAACAGCGACCTGTCCTGGTCGACGCCGTCGATAGTCCAGCTGGCGTTGAAGATCTTGTGCCGACAATGCTCGGAATTGGCCTGGGCAAACATCATCAATTCGACATCGCTGGGGTTGCGCCCCAACTCGACGTAGGCCTGCTCCAGGTAATCGATTTCATCAGGCGAAAGCGCAAGCCCGAGGTCGATGTTTGCCTGCACCAGCGCGGTGCGGCCCTGCCCGGTGGTATCGATCTCGCTCAACGGTTGCGGCTGATGGGTCTGAAACAGCGCAGCGCAGTCATCGAGACGGGTAAATACCGCTTCGATCATGCGATCATGCAACAGGTCGAGCGGCACTTCGTCCGGGGTATCGACCGTGTACAGAATGCCGCGCTCGATACGGTTTACCTGGTTCAGGCCACAATTGTGAGCGATATCGGTCGCCTTGCTGGCCCAGGGTGAAATCGTACCGGGGCGCGGCAGCACATAGAACTCACGGCCGTCTACCTGCTCCGCCTGCAGCAGCGGGCCGTAGGTCAGCAGGTTCGTCAGTACTTCGAGTTCGGCATCGGCGGGATTTTGCGCACCGCAATCGATCAGGTGAATGTAACGACTACTGAGGCCATTTACAGTGATCCCCGCGGCGGTCAGTTGTTGTTCGAGTTTTCTAAGTCTGAATTCGGATAATGCCGGACTACCGGGAAGGCATAGCATGTTCGATCGGGTCACTTTGCGGGGATGAAAAGGTGCGCAGATAATAACGGAAAATATGCAGCGCTCCAACCGGCAGCTCGATTAATTCTCGCCGAAAGAAAGACTGTGATAGCGATAGCAACGGATCGTGCTCGACCAGTACCCGGCAGCAAGACCCGCTTTTAGCATCAATTGCCCGACAAACTCGTCTGCAGTGCTCATCTTCTCCCATACCTGGGGCAGAAACGTGGCGCGGTGACCCTGGTCTTCCAGCAGCAACCCATCCACCCCCGGCTGTAAATTATCGAGTAAGGCCTGGCGCGTATCGACTGCGATTAATTCCATCGACGACAACACCGATATCTCGATACTTAAATTTTCGACTTCGTCGGCCTGTACCTGTGCGAAACGTGGATCCCGAAATGCCGCGTTGAAAGCCGCGTTTGCCACTGCCTGGGCCAGCGGAGCAGACGGTTGCAGCGAACCGATGCAACCGCGCAGGTTCCCGCCAAGGGTCAAGGTTACGAATACAGCCGAGTCAATGCGCAGATTAGCGTCGAGCCGGGCAATATCCAGTTGCAACGCGGCGCCGGAATCAAGGCCGTTCATAATCGACTGGCGCGCGATGTCGAGCAAGCAGGCTTGCTCGTCGGCACTTAGATCAATGCAAAGCGAAAGCGGCATAGCCGACCACCCGGTTTGGTTGACCTGCCGTATCGCCGGAGTTACAGGCGTGCAGCAAAGACACGTTCAACGACTTAAACCGGGTAGAAGCCATCAAACCGTTGATCGCACGGGCACCACAGGCCTCGTCTCCCTTGAGCGTGGTTGATTTATGCAGGATATGTTCACAGGTGTTGGCATCGACCCGCCGGGCATCCCGGTAACTCAGGAAATGCGACATATCGGAGCTGACCACCACCAGCGTATGCGGGTCGGCGGCGAGCGCATCGATTACACCCGCCACCTGCTCAGCACCGGCACCCCCAACCACCACGGGTATCAGGGAAAAATCGTTGAGCACGGTTTGCAGGAAAGGCAATTGCACTTCGAGGCTATGCTCTTCACGATGCGCCTCATCGGAGATTTGTACGCCGGGCAGGCGACTGATCTGCTCTAGACCGGTTCGGTCAAGCGGGACCTCACCTAACGGGGTCGCGAAGTAATCTACCGACGGGATCGCCATGCCATCGACATAGACCCGGTGCGCGGGTCCGATCAACAGCACGCGTTTTACTTGATCAGGATCAGCTAACAGGCAACGAAAAGCGTAAGCAGCGGTCGAACCTGAATAGATATAGCCAGCGTGTGGTACTATCAGGGCTTCCGGCAAAGCCTCGGGAACCGCTGATTCAGCGCTTAACAGTTCATTGACAAGATGTTGCAACCGACCCGCATCCGCCTCGTAGAAGTAACCGGCAACCGCCGCTGCGCGCGTACTCATGATCTGTCCTCGATCCAATATGATTCGACCATTATAACCCGAGTGCATTGCATCTACTTGCCGAGGATCAAGCCATGCAGGATTCGATAGTTACCACCCGATACTGGCACCGTCTCGACGACGGCCGTTTGCAATGTGATCTGTGTCCAAGGCATTGCCATTTACGCGAAGGACAACGCGGGCTGTGTTATGTGCGACAACGCCTCGACGACGAAATCAAGCTGGTCAGCTATGGCCGCTCGAGTGGCTTTTGCGTCGATCCGATCGAGAAAAAGCCCCTCAATCATTACTACCCGGGCAGCGCGGTGCTGTCGTTCGGCACCGCCGGCTGTAACCTGGCCTGCAAGTTCTGCCAGAACTGGGATATGACCAAATCACGCGAAATGGATACCCTGGCCGACGCCGCGTCGCCACAGAAGCTGGCGAAAGTCGCCGCCGAGCTGTCCTGCCTCAGCGTGGCTTTCACCTATAACGATCCCGTCATTTTCCATGAGTACGCGATCGACGTTGCCGCGGCCTGCCGCGAACATGACATTAATACAGTCGCCGTAACCGCCGGTTATATCGACCCGGAACCGCGGGTTGAGTTCTTTGCCGCAATGGACGCCGCCAACGTCGATTTAAAGGCCTTTACCGACCGCTTTTACCACAAGATTTGCGGCGGGCACCTGGCGCCGGTGCTCGAAACCCTGGAATATATCAAACACGAAACCGATGTCTGGCTCGAACTGACGACACTGTTAATTCCCGGGGAAAACGATTCTGACGAGGAATTACACGCGATGACCAACTGGGTAGTCGAAAAGCTCGGCGCCGACGTGCCGATGCACTTTACCGCCTTCCACCCAGACTGGAAGATGCGCGACATCGAGAGCACGCCGGCTGCCACCCTGACCCGGGCACGCGGCATCGCCATCGACAACGGCGTGCACTACGCCTATACCGGAAACGTGCACGATAACAAGGGCTCGAGTACCTGGTGTCATTCCTGCGCAGAGTTGCTGATCGAACGCGACTGGTACGTGCTGGGACACTGGGGGCTCGATGCCAAAGGCTGTTGCGCCAACTGTGGCACACCGTTGCCGGGGCATTTCCTCGACCAGCCCGGACACTTCGGTGCCCAGCGAATTCCGGTTAATCTCAGCCGTTACCAATAGACATCGCCATTCCTGTTCGCAAACACCCCTGCCCGAATAAGAGAAGATCGCAGATTCACTGGTGTGCAAAGACCACCTCGGGGGAATGTCTGCAAAAGTCGCTCCCAAACGGCAAAAGGCGCCGTTTGGTACATCCATGTAACCGCTTGGAGCTCGGCGTCCTGCCTCGCTACACTTTTGCAGACATTCCCCCGAGGTGGTCTCCCACTATAGACAAAAACCGGTTACTATATTTGCTCCAGCCTTGAGTCAGTTATATCGAGAAATGCATGAATAAATCCTGCGCCACCTGTTTTTACTGCGTCGCGCTTGGCCTGTTATCGTTTGCCACAAATGTTCAGGCCAAACGTCCGGGATTTACTGGTTTGACGGCACTTGCAGACTCACCCGACGTCGCCTTCTGGAATCCGGCAGGCATCACCCGCGTGCCGGAATCACTCGAGTTACAGCTGGCCACAGCCTACACTAACTCCCGTTTCGAGGTCGACGAGGCGACATTCGGTGGCGGGGATGCTGACGAGCAGGATGCTATCAACTTTATCCCGGGCGCCTATTATGTCAAGCCCCTGAACGACGAGTGGGTATATGGTTTGTCGGTGAGTGTGCCGTCCGGTTTTGGTTGGGATTATGGCAAAAGCTGGTCAGGCCGTTACCTGTCACAGGAAACCTCGCTGGTGTTTCTGGCGCTTAATAATTCGCTGGCTTACCGCTGGAGCGAGGACTTGTCTGTCTCGGCGGGCATACAGATCATGTATACAGCTTCGGAGTCGAAAGCCCGCGTCGATAACGTCGGGCCCCGCGGCGACGGGCGGATGAAACTGGAAGAAGATGGTATCGGCGCGGGATTTACGCTTAGCTCGCTATATGAATTCAGCCCGGATACCCGCTTCGGCATAACTTATCGCTCTGAAACGAAGATTGATCTGGATGGGTCTCCCGAGGTCGAAAATCTCGATAATGCCTACCTGGTGGTACTGAATAATCTGGATTTACTGGGGGAGATTGATGTGGATTTCAAAGTTCCGCAGCAGGTACAGCTTGGCCTGTTTCATCAAATCAATGACCGCTACAGTGTCACAGCCGATATAGTCTGGATCGATATGTCAGCATTCGGGGTTACCTCGGTCTCGGCTGGATCGGATCATGTATCGGTGGAATCTACCTTCGAAGATACCTATTTTGCGAGTGTCGGGCTTGGTTACCGTTGGGATAATAGAACGCAGGTGAACGTCGGCATCGGCTATATGGCATCTCCGGTAGACGACGACGACAGGACAGTTTACCTGCCGCTCGACGAACTCTGGGTGTTTGGCGTAGGCGTCGAGAGAGAGCTGGACAGCGGCGACATTGTTACGGTCAATTTCGAATACGTGGATATAGGCGACGCCCCCGTCGATCAGGAAAACTCACCGTTGTCGGGCCGGGTAAAAGGCAAGTATGAAAACAACTATGCCGCGCTGCTGGATATCAGCTATCGCTTCAATCTGTAGGCTCTGAGCCGTCAATTCCGGGCGATGCAGGTATCGTAATCTATTAGACAGAAACGCTAATCGATGCGGCCGCTACCTCGGGGGAATGCTCGCAAAAGTGTAGCGCGGCAGGGACGTCGCGCTCCAAGCGGTTCCATGGATGGGCCAACCGGCGTTCGCGCCGGTTGGGAGCGTCTTTTGCGAGCATTCCCCCGAGGTAGCTCTATGTTAAACAGGCATCCAATAAATACTCCGGATCCGCTTAAGGTGTGGTCGTCCGACGTATCGGGATGACCAGTTGGTTGGAGATATGACGCCGTGGCCAGGCAGGGGGCTCGGTGCTTGCAGAGAATGACGCTGGTGGTGAATAGCAACGAATTTGCTTGAATAAAAAATTGGCAATCTTTATATAGTGTCGGGACATTTAAGAACCCGAGTTCATGCCATGCCCAACAAGATCCTGATTCTGTTTGCCCACCCATCGCAGCATCGCTCGGAAATCAACCTGCCGCTGATCAGGGCCTCCAGCAGCGTCGAGCATGTGACGGTAGTCGATTTGTATGCCGAGTATCCCGACTACTGCATCGACATCGATCGCGAACAGCAACGCCTGCGCGAGCACGATGTCATCGTGTTCATGTTTCCACTTTACTGGTATTCGACCCCTGCCATCCTCAAGGAATGGCAGGACCTGGTACTCGAATACGACTTTGCTTACGGACACGACGGCACCGCACTACACGGCAAAACACTGCTTTGCGCGATCACCGCGGGCGGCACCGAAAACGCGTATCAAACCCAGGGCTACAACCATTATTCGATTCGTGAGTTACTGCGCCCGATCGAACAAACCGCCACCTTATGTGGCATCAGCTATTTACCTCCCTACGCCCTGTTCGGTTCACGTACCGCGCTCGAGGATGGCAAGCTCGATAAGCATATTGAAAACTGGCAACAAATCCTGACCTGTTTGCAGCAAAACCGGATCGATGTCGATCAGGCGGCGCAGGCCGACAAGCTTAATGATTGCGTGAGCAGTAAAAATCGGGTCGCGTCATGACCAGCTATTTTATCCAGGCTTTTATTTACCTCTTCGCCGCGGTCATCGCGGTGCCGCTGGCGAAGCGCTTCGGGCTGGGGTCGGTGCTGGGCTACCTGGTTGCCGGTGTCGTCATCGGACCAGTGGTTGGTCTGGTTGGCGAAGAAACGCAGACCCTGCAGCATTTTGCCGAGTTCGGCGTCGTCATGATGCTGTTCCTGGTTGGTCTCGAACTCGAACCCAAAATGCTGTGGTCGATGCGTAATCGACTGTTGGGGCTCGGCGGACTGCAGGTCAGTCTTACCACGCTTGCTATTATGCTGATCAGCCTGATGTTTGGCCTGGACTGGCGCATTGCGCTAACCATCGGCCTGATCCTGGCACTGTCATCGACCGCGATTGTGCTGCAGACCCTGAACGAAAAAGGCCTGGCCAAAACCGAAGGTGGACGCGGTGCCTTTGCAGTTTTACTGTTCCAGGACATCGCGGTAATACCCATGTTGGCGCTGATCCCACTGCTGGAAATGCCCGCACTGGTAGTAGCAGCCAATGATGCTACCCGGCAAGCAGCCGCAAGCCACGGCCATCTCGACCTGGTGTCCGGCCTGCCAAACTGGGTTTACGCCGGCGTCGTGCTCGGCGCGATAGCCACCGTCGTGTTAGGCGGTATTTTTCTGAGTCGTCCGTTGTTCCGCTACGTCGCTCAATCCGGTCTGCGCGAAGTCTTTACCGCAACCGCGCTTATGCTGGTAATCGGTATCGCGGCTTTAATGAGCCTGGTCGGTTTGTCGCCGGCACTCGGTACCTTTCTCGCCGGTGTGGTACTCGCCAACAGTGAGTTCCGCCATGAGCTCGAAACCAATATCGAACCCTTCAAGGGATTACTGCTCGGACTGTTCTTCATTACCGTGGGCGCAGGCATCGACTTCGGCATACTGGCACAGGACTGGATGCTAGTTGGCGGCATCGTCGCGGCGGTCATCCTGGTCAAGGCAAGCGTGGTCTACATGCTCGCCAGGACCTTTGGCATCGGTTCCAGCGATCGCTGGCTGGCCACGCTGGGACTGGCGCAGGCCGGGGAGTTCGGTTTCGTACTGCTGGCTTTCAGCCTGCAAAACAACGTGATTCCAGCCGATATTGCACAGCTACTTGCCCTCGTGGTCGCCATCTCGATGTTCCTGACCCCTGCCCTGTTCATCTTCTTCGACAAGGTGCTGGTGCCACATTTTGAAAACGGAGGAGAACTGCGGCAACACGATGTCATCGATACAAAGGGCCGCGTACTGATTGCCGGAATTGGCCGCTTCGGTCAGATTGTAAACCGACTGCTGGTCGCCAACGGCATCGAAACCATCGTCCTCGATCATGATGCCGGCCAGGTCGACAATATGCGCAAGCTGGAAATCAAAAGCTACTTCGGCGACGCGACGCGGCCCGAACTGCTCGAGACCGCGGGTATGGAAGACGTTGACCTGTTCGTAATCGCCATCGACGATCGCGAACGTGCGGTCGAGCTCGTACACCACATCCGCCAGCATTGCCCGCGCCTGGCCATCCTGGCGCGCGCCTTTGACCAGATTCACTATTACCAGCTGAAACAGGCCGGCGCGGAGTTCATTATCAAGGAAACTTACCACGCCGCACTTGATATGGGTTGCGAAGCGCTGACCCGGCTCGGGTTCCATCCGTTTCGTGCAGAGCAGCTGAAAAATGCTTTCATCGCGACCGAGAATGAAACCGTGGAGGACATGTACGCGAGCTGGGTGTCATCAACCGACCACGGCATGACCCCGGATTACCGCGAACTGTTCATGCAGCAGGAGGCGGCGATCCGCGCCGCAATGCAGGGAGATCGCAGCGATCGCCATAGTGTCAGCGAACGCGGCTGGAATCCGCCGCCCAAGGGCTATGCCGAGGATTTCTCCCGCGTTACAGCCGAGGGAACCGACAAAGATACAGACTAGCGAACCCGACTGGCAGGACTGATTTCGCAATACTTGACGCTGGTCAGTATGTGACATCGCCAGTTTTTTACAGTAGTGGATATCATCTAAACTACCGAGACCATGGATGACGGGTCACGTAACCCATGCAAACCTGCCCAGTGTCGATGATGCCACCGCGAACAGGCTGATCGCTTCACTCGACAACCCGCTGGCTTTCGGGCATCCGATCAAGTACCTGCGCCTGATAGAAACCCACATCTCGTGGATAATCCTGACCGGGGACTACGCTTACAAGATCAAGAAGCCGGTTGATTTCGGTTTTCTCGATTTCTCGACCCTGGAAAAACGACGTTTTTACTGCACCGAGGAACTGCGCCTGAATCGACGCTTCGCTCCTGAAATTTACCTGGAACTGGTCGAGATACGGGGTAGTGAAACTGCACCTCGTTTGCATGGCAGCGGGGAAGTCATCGAGTATGCGATCAAGATGCTGGAGTTTCCGCAACAGTGCCTGCTTAGCGCCCACGCCGCCAACCACGACTTGAACAACGACCTGGTCGATGCTATCGCCACGACGGTTGCCTCGATGCATGCCGCCAGTGATCGGACCGACCCGGCCAGCGATTTTGGTGCCGCCACGGTGGCGGCGAAATGGAGCGAGGAAAACATGGTGCATATCGCGCAGGCAATCGGCACCGAGTTCCTGCCGAACAGCTACTTCCAGTTAAAACGCTGGTACCAGGAAAACAATAGCTTGCTGACCTTCATCGACGCGCGCAAGCGCGACGGGTTTGTGCGTGAGTGTCACGGCGACTTGCATCTCGGCAACATGGCCCTGATCAACGATCGGGTAACACTGTTTGACTGTATCGAGTTTAATCCCCAGCTACGCTGGATCGACACCATCAGCGAGGTGGCGTTCGTGGCGATGGATTTACAAGCTCGCGGTTATGCCGAATATTGCTGGCGCTTTATCAACCAATACCTGGCCATCAGCGCTGACTACGCGGCGGTCAAACTACTGCGCTACTACTTTATCTATCGTGCCCTGGTGCGCGCCAAGGTAGAGGCGCTACGCGTCGAGCAGCAGGACCGGGACAGCAAAACCTGGCCGTCCCGTCTCAAACCGGCCCTCGATTACATCGAACTTGCCAGGCTTTGGGCTGACAGCCATCGCGCCGGCATGATTATCATGCACGGCCTGTCCGGATCGGGGAAATCGACCATTGCAGCAAAACTGGTCGAGGCGCTGGGGGCAATACAAATTCGATCCGACGTGGTCAGAAAGCATATATTTGATCTCGACGCAGCCGCGCAAACCGATTCTGCGCTGGACCAGGGTATCTACACTGAAGACGCCACCGAGTTAACCTATCGCAGATTGCAACAAATAGCGCAAACCATCATCGATGCCGACTTTACGGTTATCCTGGACGCAACCTTCCTGCAGCAATCACGCCGCCGGCAGATGCTCGAGACGCAAACCGGTACTGCCTGCAAAAGGATTATTATCAACTGCGAGGCACCTGTGGCAGAACTGCGCAAGCGCATCATCGAGCGCGAAGATGATCCGTCAGAAGCGAACCTGGAAGTGCTCGAGCAACAACTGCTAACCAGGCAACCGATCAACACGGAGGACGAAGCTTTGGCCCGGGTTGTCAATATCGGCAGTGACGGCATCAACCCGGAGCAAATCCAGCAAATCAGGAGACTGCTGGCTAGTTAACGGTAAGCACATCGGCGTCAATAATATCGAGCAGTTTTTCGGCGGTGTTACCGATCAGCTTACCGCTTAACCCAGTGCGCGCGAGCGTGCCCATGACTACAATGCTTGGATCGACTTCGTTGCAGATCTCCTGCAGGGTTTCAACGACGCGGCCCTGGCGTAATACAATCCGCGTCGGATCAACATTATATAATTCGCCCAACTGTTCACTGGTGATCTCGCTACCATGCGTTTTTAACGGCAAATGCTCGGTGTCGATCGAATCCACATAGGCGCATGCAATATACAAATCCATGCCGACGATATCCGCAAATGCCCGTGCATCGCGCAAGATGACACCGTTCAGCCTGGCGTGCTGCGGATCGCCGGATTCAAGATCGAGACAGGCCAGAATTCGATCTGACTTCCAGTCCTGTGCCTGATCGGTGAACAATATCGGACAGGCACAGTGCTCCATCATGTAGTAGTCGGCAGTCTTGCTGAAAAACCGGCGCGCCTTACTGTGGTGAAAACTCGACTTGATCATCAGGTCACAACCTGACTTTTCAGCGGCCCGCACCGACGCCTCGACCCATTTACTATTCCATATGACCTCTGTGCTATAGGGCACATCGCTGACCCTGCACGGTTGCATCAGTGTTTCCAGCCAGGTTTCTGCTTCTTCGAGCGTGCGCCGTTTGAAATCCCTGCGCGACGAGTATTCGCCCGCTTCGTCCAGTCCCTTTTGAATGCACAGTGAAGCATGGATATGACAGTCACCGAGCTTGGCGACAAGCAAGGCTTTTACCAACGCCAACTGGTGCGTGGCGGTAGGATCGATGATAACGAAAAGCCTGGTTTTCTTCTGCTTCATGTCAACCTCGTTAAAATTACGAAATAATGTGTTACTTGACTGTCAGACAACTGCATTCGGCCAACTGGGCAATCTTGTGCGAGGTACTACCGAGTAGCAGACTCTTCAAGCGACCGAAACCTCGACTGCCGCAAACGATCAGGTCTGCCTTGCGATCCCTCGCAAAAGCCACCACTTCATCGGCGGGACTGCCCAGCACTGCCCTGGCATCGACATCCTGCGCACCGTATTCCTGGGCACTCCTACGCGCCTGCTCGACCAGGAAATCGGCATACTGCAACATAGCCTTTTCCGAGTCAGCCGAATTCTGCGCCATCGTGTTCACCAGATTGACCGGCGCCTCCTCGAAGTCAATCACCATTCTGGGCATGGGTTCGATAATATGTTCGATTTCGCCCATCGTGCGCATCTCCCTTGGTATTTGCATATGACCGGCATCGATCACGTAGATAATACCGAGCCCTACCTGATCCTGTGCCGCGAGCATGGCGCCAATCTCCAGTGCCCTGCTGGAGTACAGCGAACCATCAAAAGCAACTACGATAGATTTAAACATCAAATTCTCCTGCATCTATGCCCGTTATTATTGCAGCATTTTCGCGAGACGGGTATGTTGACCCCAATCAAGTATTGGATGGCTAGCCGGCGGCTGTTAAGTAGCCTGTAGGCTTGAGCGCAAACCTTGATCTGAACCACTTGTGCAACTCCATCACCACCAGCACTGAAAGTGCCAGACCCAACAGGGTCAGCCACTGGGCAAAGCTAACCGGGCTTGCACCGAGCACATCTCCAAGCCAGGGGGTATACATCGCGCCGATGTGGACCAGCTGGGCGATGATGGTGCCGCCGAGCAATAACTTGTTGCGCATCGGGTTGTGGCGGAATACCGACAGGGTTTCCGAACGGCTGTTGAACACATGCACGTTTTCAAACAGCACCATCAGCAACAGCGTACTGTTGCGGGCCTGCTCGAGGGTGAAACCCTGGTCCAGCAGGTATTTGAACAAGCCAAACGCGACCACGCCGATGACGATGGCCGAAATGATCACTCGTTCGAGCATAATACGGTTGAATATCGCCTCTTTGGGTGGCCGTGGCGACTGCCTGAGTTCGCCGCCCTCACCCGGTTCAAACGCGAGCGCGATATCCTGGATACCATTGGTCACCAGGTTCAGCCACAGTAATTGGACCGCCAGCAACGGTAGCGGCAAGGCCGTTATCATCGACAACACAAACAACACCAGCTCGGCCGCGCCGGTTGATATCAGCAGGAAAATGACCTTGCGTACATTGGCATAGGCAATGCGCCCTTCTTCGACGCCATCGACGATCGACTCGAAATTATCATCGGTAACGATAATCTCGGCGGTTTCACGAGCCACGTCGGTACCACTCTTACCCATCGCAACTCCAACCTGAGCCGCGCGCAGCGCCGGTGCATCGTTGGCGCCATCGCCGCTGACGGCAACGTAATGCCCGTTGCGCTGCAGCGACTGCACGATATCGAGTTTCTGTTTCGGTTCGACGCGGGCGAACACCGTCGCAGACTGCGTCATCCGGTCGATCTCTATCTCCGAGTCGGCTGCCTTTAACTGTGGCCCGGTAACCACCTGCGTCTCGTCTTCGAGCAGGTCAAGTTCTCGCCCGATGGTCAATGCAGTGACCGGATGATCACCGGTTACCATCGCTACACGGATGCCCGCGGCACGACATTTCGCCACCGCAGATTTCGCTTCGGGCCGCAACGGGTCGATCAGTCCCACGAGACCAATCAGGGTTAGATTTTTCAAATACGCGTGACTGAATTCTTCCGGGTTGTTGATTTCGATATCGCCGAAAGCCATCGCGATGACCCGGTATCCTGCCGCCGCCAACTCCTTTGCCTGGGCTTCAACCGCTGCGGTGTCGAGTTCACTGCTGCCATCGGGTGACACGATTCTGTCGCACATCAACAGCAATTTTTCAAAGGCGCCTTTGACAAATGCGCGCGGTTTGCCATCAACGAGGTTGAGGGTCGCGCTATAGAGACGTTCCGATTCAAATGGAATTGTGGTGATTTCGGGGCACTCGCTAACCGCCTCGGCACGGGTCCAGTCAGCCCGGTGCGCCATGATCAACAGGGCGACATCGACGGCATCGCCATTACGCGCCCATACCCCGTTCTGGTGCCCCAGATATCCCTCATTCGCAAGTACCGCACAGCGACATGCCGCGGCCAGCAACTTACGATCCTCAGCATCAGGCTCTCCGTGTGCGGTGGTAATTTCACCGTTGGGCTGATCGCTGTCGCCACTGACCTGCCAGTCGCGGTGCCCCGGAAACACGAGTCGGCGCACGGTGAGCTGATTGGCGGTCAACGTGCCAGTTTTATCGGATGCTATGTAAGTACAGGAACCCAGTGCTTCGACCGCGATCAAGCGGCGTACGATGACGTCACGTTTTGCCATGCGGCGCATGCCGATCGCCAGTGCCACAGTCAGTGCGACCGGCAAACCTTCTGGAATCACCGAAACTGACAGCGCTACCGAGGACAGAAAAATTTCTGCCAGCGGCATGCCTCGAAACAGCAGGATGGTCGCCATCACCACCACCGCGCAACCGACAAAAATCGCAACCCGGTGGGTAAATCGCTCCATGCGTTCCTGCAGCGGCGCCTTGGCTTCGGTATCCCCGGTGACCGATTCGGCAATAGTACCCAGTTCGGTCGCGAGGCCAATGCTGACAACCACGCAACTGGCCCGCCCCCGATTCACCAGGCTACCGGCAAAAGCCATGTTCAGGCGATCGCCTAGCACCGTATCGCTTTCAAGAACTGCTGTAGCATTCTTGATCACCGCGATAGATTCACCCGACAGCAATGACTCGTCGATTTCAAGATTATGGCTATCGAGAATGCGCATATCGGCGGGCACGCGTTCGCCGGATTCCAGTAACACGATGTCGCCCGGGACAATCTCCTCCGAGATGATTTCGTAGGCATCGCCTTCGCGTAGCACGCGCACCTGAGTGGTCATCATCTTTTGCAGCGCATCGGCGCTGCGCTGTGCCGAGAATTCCTGCACCGTGCCGATGACCGCGTTGAGTAACAGCACCGCGCTGATGAAAATAGCGTCGGAAAATTCCTGAATCAGTAAGGACACCAGCGCGGCCGCGACCAGCACGTATATCAACGGGCTCTTGAACTGGTTAGCGAAGACTTCGAGCAATCCAGGCGGGGTCTTTCTGGGTAAGGCATTGGGCCCGTATTGCTGCTGACGTCGCTCTACCTCGGCTATGGCCAGTCCAGAGGGTGTGGCGGACAGAGTCGACAGGATCTGTTCACCACTCAATGCATGCGGAGTTTCGATGACCGTCTGGCTTGACAGGCTATTGGTTTCGGGCTGCTTCATCCTGGAATTCGTGACTCCCTGGCTGGGGACAATTGTTTATTATTAATAGAGCAAATTAACCCAATCCCGGATCGGCAAACTTGATTCGAGTCAATTTCATAGTCATCCCCGCGCAAGCGGGGATCTCAAAACAATGTCATGTTATAAGATTCCCGCTTACGCGGGAATAAAGCAAACTGTCACCGTAATTGCATACTGCTTGAAATAAATCCCAAAACCACCATATTGGGTTATAATTTTCCGTCTTGGGGACGACTTGGCTTCGACGTGGGTCGCGAAACCTGAGGTGCATGCCGAGAATGTAGAAAATCTCGTTAACTCTTCTGCAAATTATAGTTGCCAACGACGACAACTACGCACTCGCCGCTTAATAACCGGTAGATTGCTGTCGGACTGGAGCCGTGTCTATGCGTCCAGGTTCCTTTATGCCCTCGGGTATTCGGGAACATTCCGGCATCGCTCTCATAGAATCGTGATGGAAGCTGGTTCGGGGCTGAAGCACTAAACAAGTACCGGAATCGCTGTCTGTTTTCCCCGTCCGGCGGGTAACAGCCAGTTAAATCAA
>Ga0265309_10000514_pt1 | contig 15641 bp, 17 predicted proteins | sample Helome_FD_192492 | JGI IMG/M metagenome (GOLD analysis project Ga0265309, IMG submission 192492) | Marine sediment microbial communities from subtidal zone of North Sea - Hel_20160524 (Illumina Assembly) | ecosystem: Environmental > Aquatic > Marine > Subtidal zone > Sediment ...
TTTATCTTGGCTTCCACAACGTGCAGGCCGAAGTGCTGGACGAGACGGGCAAACTCATGATTCGAAGTCTGCCGAACCGGTTCTACGTGCAGCAGAACACGATTCGGGGCCGCTAGACAAGACGGCCGGCAAAGTCGCTTCCAGTTCCGGCTCCGATGATGGCGACGTACTCCGCCGAGGCGCGGCCTACATACTCGACAACCTGAGTTCTGGCGTAATCCTGCTCGACGAGCACCTTTTGATCGTCGCACTAAACCCGGCAGCCGAGAATATCCTCGGCATAAGCCAGCAACGCGCGCGAGGCAAGTCGCTGTTACGACTGGTCGACGATGAGCCCGAGATGCGCGACATACTGACCCGTGTCGTTCAAACAGGCGATCACTACGCAAACGAAATGCATCTTGCACCCACCGAGGTGCACGGAGAAGAGCGTGTCGTCGATTGTCGGGTCTCACCCATCCAGGCCGACAAGGCAGCGCTGCTCATTGAAATTACTGACGTGACTCGACGCTCGCAAATTACGCGCGAGAATGCGCTGCTGATACAGCATGGAGCCGGTCGGCAAATGATTCGCCAACTGGCCCACGAAATTAAGAATCCGCTCGGGGGAATTCGAGGTGCGGCACAGCTGCTGGAGCGACAACTCAAAAACGAAGAGCTGCACGAGTACACCGATGTTGTAATCAGCGAGACGGACCGACTCGCGAGCCTGGTCGACACATTGCTGGGGCCCGGCGGCCCGCCGATGAAGCGGCCTGTAAACATTCACGAGCTGCTCGAATACGTCGTGCGTATCGTCGAAACCGAAGATGAGAAGCGACTCACTGTACAGAGGGATTACGATCCGGGCCTGCCGATGATCGACCTCGATCGTGACCAGATGATCCAGGCGTTCCTCAATCTGATTAGAAACGCGGCCGCAGCACTTGAAGGGCACGGGAAGGTCACCTTACGTAGCCGCGCTGCCACCAATTTCACGATCGGCGATACACGCCACCGCGTCATCGCATCGATCGAGATAGAAGACGACGGACCCGGTATCCCGTTCGAACTGCAGGACACGGTTTTTTATCCTCTCGTTACGAGTCGGCCGGATGGAACCGGGCTCGGCCTGCCCGCAGCGCAGGAGCTGTTGAGCCGTCACGGCGGGCTAATCGAATTCGAAAGCCGACCCGGGCGCACGGTTTTCTACGTGCGCATACCGATCGAACAGCAGGAGACTGACACCGATGGCTAACGATCCACTCGACGTCTGGATTGTCGATGACGACCAGTCGGTACGCTGGGTCCTTGAAAAGGCGCTAAACCAGGCCGATATTCAGACGAGAAGTTTCGAGCGCGCCGAGCATCTGCTCGAGGCGATCGATGAAGCGGAACCCGACGTACTAATAACTGATGTTCGTATGCCTGGCATGAGTGGCATCGCGCTGCTCGAGCGCCTGCGGAATACCCGGCCGGAACTGCCGATTATCGTTATCACAGCGCACTCCGATCTCGAGAACGCCGTAGCGGCCTACAAAGGCGGCGCATTCGAGTACTTGCCCAAACCCTTCGACATCGACGAGGCGGTCGAGCTCGTCCAGAAGGCTGCGCGAACGAACGGCAGCGGTGGCGAAGAAACAGCGAGCAAACCTGACGCCATCGCCGCTATGATCGGCCAGGCGCCCGCGATGCAGGAGGTGTTTCGGTCCATTGGCCGACTCGCAGGTTCAAGCATGACCGTGCTGATCACGGGCGAGTCGGGCACCGGTAAGGAGCTCGTCGCAAAAGCGTTGCACGACCACAGCCCCAGGGCGAACAAGACCTTCGTCGCGCTGAATACTTCCGCTATCGCCGCGGAGCTTCTCGAGTCCGAGCTGTTCGGGCACGAGAAAGGCGCATTTACGGGCGCCGACTCCCGGCGCATCGGTCGCTTTGAACAGGCCGATGGCGGTACGCTGTTTCTCGATGAAATAGGCGACATGTCGCCGGCACTACAAACGCGCCTGCTTCGCGTGCTGGCCGAGAGAGAGTTCTATCGTGTTGGCGGGCAAACGCCGATCAAGGTCGACGTCCGTGTCATAGCGGCAACAAACCAGGATCTCGCAAGGGCCGTCAAGGAATCTCGTTTTCGCGAGGACCTGTATCACCGGCTCAATGTCATTCGCATTAATACGCCACCGCTTCGACAACGACGCGACGATATACCGCTATTGCTGAGTCATTATCTCGCCGAAGCCGCCAAAGAGCTGGGCGCCCCTGCCAAGACCGTGGACGCGGACGCGCTCGATGCTTTGCAGGCGTTCTCGTGGCCCGGCAATGTGCGCCAGCTCGTCAACGCGACGCGCCGTCTTACTGTCACGGCACCGGGGACCGTGATCACGGCCGAGGACATCCCGGGCGATCTCGGCGGAAGCGAATCGCCGAAACGAGCGAGCAGGGAGTGGACGCGGGTGCTGGCCTCGTGGGCCGAACGACAGCTTCACAACAGCGACACGCCGCTCCTCGATGCGGCGTTGCCCGAGTTCGAGAAAACACTGATCGAGATCGCGATGTCGCAAACGAACGGCCACCGCCAGGAAGCTGCGAAGTTACTCGGCTGGGGACGTAATACACTCGCTCGGAAGATGAAGGCCCTGCACTTGGATTAGGTCGACGAGGTCCCACATTTCCTGGTGCCTTGGTAGTTCCGGATCCCGGTACGCTGAAACGCCGGCAATCGCACTCACGTAGTCTTTCGGGAAATGCAGCCAGCGCGCTCCCGCGAGTACGAGCTCCCTGTACCAGTCATAGGGTTCGAGTGTGTCGTCTATATATGTCTCACTGGCCGTGTATGAAAAACACCGTCCATAGGTCGGCATGACGAGGCTGATCTCCGCGTACCCGGAGCCGGCGCCCTCGATCGCGTCGAGAACCTGCTTGTCGGCTTCGTTGATGTCATAAATGGCAAAGTGCACGCCGCTGCTGCCTTGCTGAATACTGCACTTGCCGGACGCATCGACGCTGCGCTTGTGAAATCGAAGTGACCAGTCCGGCAAGTATGTCGTACCGATCAATTGCGCCGAGGCAATCCGGCGAGCCAGCCGCACTGGGTGAAGGTTAGATCCGTAGGCCGCGTATCGCATCTTATTCGGCGGGCGCTATCTTCATCGCGCCGGCGACCAATAAGGTACCCGCAACATCCAGAAAGATGACCCACAAAGGAAACTTCGGTCTATTCGCCATGACTGCCTCCAATCATCCAACCGCAAGCCAACGAGAAGCAGCAAAAGAAGTCCCGGCTGATTCTCCGGCATCATTCGACCAATCGCGGCCTAGCCCAGCGACCCGACCAGCTCCTTCACAGATGACATCTCGTGGCGCACAAGATAATCGGCGATGCCGTTGTTGATCTTCGTGCACACGAGCGGATCGTAGAAGAGCGCCGTACCGACGCCCACCGTAGCAGCGCCGGCGATCATGAATTCGAGCGCGTCGCTGGCCGTCGTGATGCCGCCCTGTCCGATGATTGGCACGCCATGTTGTTCCGCCACCTCGTAGACCTGGCGCACCTTCAGTAATGCGATCGGCTTAATGGCTGGGCCGGACAGGCCACCCTGTACGTTGCCGATAATCGGCTTGCGGGTTTCGGCGTCTATCGCCATTCCCATCAACGTATTGATGACCGCAAATCCGTCTGTTCCGGCTTCAATGCAAAGCCTCGCGTTGGCGCGAATGTCGGTCTGGTTCGGCGACAGCTTCGTTATCAACGGCTTCGATGTCTGAGCGCGGCAGGCGGCAACGACGCGCGCCGACATCTCGGGGTCGTTGCCGAACGCGACACCACCTTCCTTGACGTTCGGGCAGGAGATGTTTATCTCGATCGCATCTATTCCTGAGTCGTCGAACCGTCGGGTCACGCGCTCGTACTCCTCGACGGTTGAGCCGGAGACGTTTGCGATGAAGCGTGTTTCAGTGAAGTCGAGGCCAGGGAGAATCTCGTCAACAACCTTGTCGACGCCCGGATTCTGCAGGCCGATGGCATTGAGCATGCCGTCGGGTGTCTCGTAAACACGGTGCGGCGGATTGCCCAGGCGCATATCGCCCGTCGTGCCCTTGAGGACCACCGCGCCAACGTCCGTATTCGAAAAGCCCTCGACGCGCGTGTATTCCTCGCCGAAGCCGACGCACCCCGAAAGCAAAACGATGGGCGACGCCATCGTCATGCCGCAAAACTCGGTTGAGAGGGATTTGTGGGGTGTGCCCGTCATGCGTGCGGCATTCTACAGAACATTTCGGGGACAGTTTACTCAATTGTCGACGCCTTTCGCCCGGTTCGAGGCAATTAAGTAAACTGTCCCCGAAATGTTTAGCGTCATACTCTACGAGCCGGAAATACCGCCGAACACGGGCAATATTATTCGCCTGTGCGCGAATACGGGCGCTGGCCTGCACCTGATCGAACCGCTGGGGTTCGAGCTCGACGAACCGCGCCTGAAGCGCGCGGGCCTCGACTACAGGGAGTTCGCGAGCGTCGAGACGCACGCGTCGCTTGATGACTGTCTCGAAGCGCTCGGGCAGCCGAGGGTATTTGCGTTGTCGACGAGAAACTCGACGCGCTACGACCGGGCCGTGTTTCGTGAGGGCGACGCGCTATTGTTCGGTCCCGAAACTCGCGGCCTGCCGCAGGAAATTCTCGACGGACTTCCCCCTGAACAGCGATTGCGCCTGCCTATGCGACAGGGCAATCGCAGCCTGAATCTATCGAATTCCGCCGCCGTGGTCGTCTACGAAGCGTGGCGACAGCTCGATTTTGCGGATGGAGCGTAGTCCGATTCGATCAGGCCGGCTCGATGTTGCTGTTCAGGCGGAACAGGTTACCCGGATCGTAGTCGGACTTGATCTGACGCAGGCGGTCATAGTTCGGTCCGAAGTTCCGCGCAACGAGCGTATCGCCTTCCTGCTCGATATTGTCGTAGTAACCGTCGGAATGCTTTTCGAGCGCGGCGTGCCAGTCACGACACATCTGCTTGCCTTCGGCATCCTGCGCGGGATCCATCCATCCCGTGAAAAACACGAGCATCGTCTCGGCATTGCGGTGCGGGAACGCGGTATCGGTTTCGCCGACATCGCTGACGGCCCCGCCACAGGTGTGCGTAAAGATCGCTGCGCGTGGATCGGCAATGTATGCGTCGACCATGTCGTCGACCAGGCCTTGCGAAAACTCGCCGACCATGGCGTTTTTCGCGTAAGAGCGAATGCCGTGCGCCAGCCCAGCATCTTCATGTGTCTGTAGAACCTTGTAGTCTTGTACTTTGACGCCATCGTCGATCGGCGAGCCAATGGTACGTAGCGGCGCCAACTCTTTCTCGCCTTGCGCCGGGTCGCCGTTGTACACGACCTCCATCGCGACGACGTTACCAGCCTCGGGATGCGTCAGCATCGCGGGACCTGTGTACATCTCGCGCGACAACCCCTCCTGCCACTCGGCGTAGAACTCGAGCACGTCGCGCGCCTGGTCAATGGGCCAGACTATGAGTCCGGACAGCACGTTGCGATCGAACGGATGGACCTCGTATTCGAACTGCGTCACGACACCGAAGTTGCCGCCGCCGCCGCGAATTGCCCAGAAGAGATCGGCGTCCTGCTCGTCGCTGACCGTGCGGATCTGGCCGTCCGCCGTAATGATCTCTGCGGAACGCAGATTATCGATTGTAAGGCCGTACTTGCGATTGAGCCTGCCAAAGCCACCGCCCAGCGTGTAGCCGCCGACGCCAGTGTGCGAAACCACGCCCGCAGTCGTAACGAGCCCCTTGGCGAGTGTTGCGTCGTCGAGATGGCCGAGCAACGCACCACCGCCGGCGTAAGCGCGCCGGGTCTCGGCGTTGGCCTCGACGTTGTGCATGTACGAAAGGTCGATCATGAGGCCGTCATCGCAGACGGATTTCCCCGGCCAGCTATGCCCGCCGCCCCGAACCGCGACGAGCAACTCTCGCTCGCGGGCAAAGGTCACGGCATTAGCGACGTCCTCGCTCGACAGGCAGCGAGCGATCAGGGCGGGCCGCTTGTCATGCATGCCGTTCCAGATTCGACGCGCACCGTCGTAGTCGGGATCGCCCGATAAAATAACCGGGCCGGAGAGGGCCTCGCCGAGTTCCTTGATGGCCGCTTTTTCGAGTTCTATCTCGGCACCGTCCAGGGAAACGGCGCGTATGCTCGTATCGGCCTCTGTTGCGGCTTTCTGTCCGCAGCCGCTGATGAATGGATAAGCGGCCGCCATGCTGGCCGCAAGCGTGGTCTTGCAGAAACTCCGTCGATCCATCGTATTCCCCTTGTTGTTTTTATGGTTTATGCGTTAAGCCTGGTGTCTCGAGGTGAAAATTCCAGCCAAAATGTCCGTGTCGAATGATCGCTCTGCCGATGCTGGATTCATAACAAGCGCGCCAAGGAACAGGACGTACAGCACACGAGCAGGCATGGTGGCCCGTTCGACGATTATTTTTCGGATTCGGGCTTGAGTTCGCGGCTCATGAGTGCCTCGACTGCCTCGCGCGGCGTCAGGCCTTCATAGAGGATGCGGTAGACCTGGTTAACGATGGGCATTTCGATACCCAGCTCTTCGGCGACCTCGTGCACCGCCTTGGCGGCCTTGACGCCCTCGACGACCTGCTGGATTTCTTCCTGTGCCTCCTCGATCGTCTTGCCGGCGGCAAGTGCGAGGCCCATGCGACGATTTCGCGACAGGTTGTCGGTACAGGTGAGGACCAGGTCGCCCATGCCGGCCAGGCCCATGAACGTCTCTTTCTTTGCGCCGAGCGCGACGCCGAGCCGCATCAGCTCGACCAGGCCACGGTTGATCAGAGCGATGCGTGTGTTGGCGCCGAAGCCGAGGCCATCCGACATGCCGGCCCCGATCGCCAGCGCATTCTTGACCGCGCCACCGACCTCGACGCCGACAACGTCGTCGGAGGTGTAGGCGCGGAAATTGTTACTGGAAATAGCCTCGGCGAGTGACCGCGCAAATTCATCATCGTTGGAGGCGATAGTCATCGCCGTCGGCAGGCCCGCGCCGACTTCCTTGGCAAATGTGGGACCGGAAAGTACGGCGACCGGGAAATCCGGGCCAAGCACTTCGGCGGCAACCTGATGCGGCAGCTTGCCCGTGCTTAGTTCGAAGCCTTTGGTGGCCCAGCACACGCGCGAGTCTGGCCCGAGCATTGGCTTGATTTTCGTCAGCGTATCCCGCAAACCGTGGCTCGGCACGGCAACGAGAATATCGCGCGCACCCTCGAGACAGTCCTCGAGTTTCGGGCAGGCGGCCAGGTTGTCCGGGAAGCGTGCGCCAGGCAGGTAGCGCGCGTTCTCGCGCTTCTCGACCATGCGCTCGAGTTCATCGAGCTCAAGTAATCCACCCAGCCGAACGTCGTGGCCGGAGCGGGCAAACTGCAGCGCCAGCGCCGTTCCCCAGGAACCGGCGCCGATCACGGCAACGGTTTCTTGCGTGTCGTTGTCTATCAGTGAGCCTCCATGGCTTGTTGAGCGGCTTGTTGTTGTGCCTGCATGTAGAGCGCATCGAAGTTAATGGGCTGCAACACGAACTCCGGGAAGCCGCCCTTTTGAATCAGCGAAGCGATCGACTCGCGTGCGTATGGAAACAGAATGTTCGGACAGAAGCTGCCGATGATCGCCTTTAACTCTTCGCCCTCGTAACCGGCGAGCTCGAAAAGGCCGGCCTGCTGCAGCTCGATCAGGAAGCAGGTCTTGTCTCCTTCCTTGGCTTCGACTGTGATTGTCAGCGTGATTTCATGGAAATCGCCATCGGCCGGGCTATGGGAGCTGCGCAGGTTCAGGTTCGTGTCCGGCTTCCAGTCACTCTGGCGAAAAATGCCGGGTGTCTGTGGAGACTCGAACGAAAAGTCCTTCAGATAAATCTTGCTGATTGTTAAGCGCTTTTCAGCGCCTTGTTCCTGTTCTGCCATCGTATTTCCTGTCTATTAAAAAATTGCTTGCCCGCTTATTCCGCGAGCAGCCTGTCCAGCTCTCCACTCTGTTCGAGAGCATAAAGTTCATCAAATCCGCCGACGTAGGTGTCGCCGATAAATATCTGCGGTACAGCTTGTCGGCCGCTTTTTTCCTGCATTTCCGCGAACAATGCAGGGTCGCTGGCAACCTGGATGTCTTCAAACTCGACTGCTTTTTTTGTGAGCAGCATTCGTGCTGCCCCGCAAAAAGGACAGGTCGCATTGCCGTACATAATGACCCTGTTACCCAAGCTACTTGCGTTTCTTACCCGATTTGCTGCGCGTCCTCTTCCCGGTTACGACCGGCAGACCGGCCTGGTTCCAATTGGTCATGCCACCTTTGAGCCCATAGGCGCTCTCGAAACCGGCGCCGCGCAACGTATTGACCGTGCGTGTCGACGTTATGCCATTGTCGCATACGGCGATGACCGGGTTGGCCTTGTGTTGCTCAAGCTGCGACAAGCGGCTGTCCAGTTCGTCCGGAGGGATGTTCTTCGCGTTCACAATGTGGCCACGCGCGAATGCGTCGGCGCTGCGAATGTCGACCACAATGGCGTCATTGTTGATCAGCTTAACGGCTTCGCTGGCCTCGACGTTGATCAGCCCACTGGCCTTGCGGCGCAATTCGGAGAACACGACGAGAAAAAAGCTGATCATCAGCGCGGACACGAGCAGCATGTGATTGCTCGTGAATTCTAGAAATTTATCCATGAATCAATAGTTTCGGCGCGACGTGTCGCGCCTTGATGATGCCAAAAACCGGAATTATACGCGTATTCGCGGGCGGGAATAGCCTCGAGGCTCTACACTCGCGCCCATGAAGTGGCGAAAAGGCTATGTCGTGGCGCTCCTGGCCATGATGACGGCGGTCGGGGCGCAGGAAGGTGACCTCGCGAGCATCAAGGAGAGAGAGCTCGAGGAGGTCCGGCAGCGCATCAGCGTCCTTAAGGAAAGCATGGACGAAAGCGCCACCGAGCGGGACCGGCTGACCGGCGAGCTGCAGGACATAGAGGTTGCAATTGCCGAACAGCGAATTCGGCTCAAGGAGATCGAGCAGCAGCGGCGATTCACGGCAAACAAGAAGGACGCCCTGGATCGGGACCTGGCCGAACGCGAAGCGGCCCTCGACGAGGAATCCGAAGCGCTCGCGTCACAGGTGCGAGCCGCGTACATGAGCGGTAGCCAGGAGAAGATCCGCCTGCTCCTGAACCAGCGGGACCCCGCGACGCTCGGCAGGCTCATGGCTTACTACCGCTACCTCAACGACTACCGCGCCGAGAATATCGATGCGGTGATCGAACAGATCCGCGAGCTCGAATCTCTGCGCGCGCAGATCGCGGCGGAAGAGGCACGCCTTGCCGAGTTAGCGCGGTCGCGCTACGCGGAGCTGGGCAAGCTCAACGACGCCCAGGAAAGTCGCACGGCCTTGCTGGCGCGCTTGCGGCAGAAAATCGCCGACGAAGGCCAGGAGGTCGAGCGCCTGGCCCAGCAGGAAAAAGACCTGAGCCGCCTGATCGCAGAGCTGACAACGATTCTGTCGGACTACCCCATAAGTTCCGAGGAGCCGTTCAGCAGCCACAAAGGCAAGCTGACCTGGCCGGTCGCTGGCACGCTATTGCATGATTTTGGCCAGCCACGTGCCGGTGGCCAGATCAAGTGGAACGGCGTCGTCCTCGGTGCGCAACGCGGCCGCGAGGTTCGCGCCGTTTATCATGGCCGTATCGCGTTCGCCGACTGGCTGGCCGGGTTGGGATTGCTCGTGATCGTGGATCATGGCGAGGGCTACATGAGCCTGTACGGTTACAACGAGACCGTGCTCAAGAAAGCCGGCGACTGGGTGGCTCCCGGCGACGTCATAGCGACCGTCGGCGATAGTGGCGGCCAGGCACAGGTCGGTCTCTACTTCGAGCTGCGTCGCGGTACCCGACCCGTGAACCCGCAACAGTGGGTGACAAGGCGGCCCGGTGGTTAGGCGGTGACCCGTTTGTCGATCCTGTGCGCACATTATTGCGTGCCGCTATGCTAAGGTCGAAGGTCGTGCCCTAATGGACTTTTGTCCCGGCGCTCGGAAATACGTATGTCGCTGAAAGTTCGTGCAATCCTCGTGGTGGTTATTGGCCTCGTGCTGGGGTTCAGCCTGTCGATAGGCGGCGGCCTGATTGGTACCGGCCATTCACCGGACAAGGAAGAGCTGGCCTGGGAACAGGCGCGACTGTTTGCCGAGGTGCTCGAGCGTGTGAAACGTGATTATGTCGAGCCGATCGACGATGCTGTGCTGCTCGAGAGCGCTATTCGCGGCATGGTCAGCGATCTCGATGCCCATTCTCAATACCTCGATGCGGGCGAGTACCGCGATATCCGCATCAGCACCACGGGAAGCTACACGGGCATCGGCATCGAAATCAGCGAAGTTGACGGCGCCGTCACGGTCGTCACCCCTATCGCGGGCTCGCCGGCTGCGCGTTCGGGCATTCGCAGCGGTGACCAGGTGATAGCCGTCGACGGCCTCGCCGTCGAAAGCAGCAACCTGCAACAGACGATCGGGCAGTTGCGTGGCCAGGTCGGCACCAAGGTAAACATCACGGTACTTCGAGACGATGTGGCGATAGACCATGAGATGCGTCGCCAGATCATTCGTGTGGCGAGCGTATACCGCGAGACGCTGAGCCCGTCGTATGGCTACGTTCGCGTCAGCCAGTTCAGCGAAAACACGGCGCGTGAGCTGGGGCGCGCTATTGACGAATTGCAGGACAGCAGCGGCGGCATGCTTGAAGGGCTGGTGCTCGACCTGCGCAACAATCCTGGCGGGGTTCTCGACGCAGCCGTCGATGTCTCCGACCTGTTCCTCGATGCGGGAGTCATCGTGACGGCGAACGGGCGCTCAACGGATTCGCAATTCAGGCGCTCGGCTCACCGTGGCGACATCCTGGATGGCGCCGACATGGTGGTGCTCGTCAATGAGGGCTCAGCCTCAGCATCAGAGATCGTCGCCGGAGCGCTTCAGGATCACGACCGCGCGCTAATCGTTGGTACCGGCACTTTCGGCAAGGGGCTCGTCCAGACCGTGATGCCGCTGTCGAAAGGACGCGCAATCAAGCTAACGACGTCACGCTATTACACGCCGTCGGGTGACTCTATTCACGATGTGGGAATTACGCCGGATGTGTTTGTGCAGGATACGCCCGGTTTCCCGGACCTCAGCCTGTCGGGCACGCTTGATAGCGAGGCGGACATGCAGTTGGCCGAGGCGCTCCAGTACCTGCAGCCTCGTTCGGTGATGCACAGCAAGGCCCAATGACGACCGCCAGGGGGTGCTTCGCAGCGGCGCTGCTTCTTTTCGCGACGCATACGGGCGCCGGCGCGCGCGCACACATCGCTATTATCATCGACGATCTTGGTTATCAGTTGGATGCCGGGCGTCGTGCCATTGCTTTGCCAGGGCCGCTCGCATTCGGCGTGATTCCGGGCGCGCCACGAGCTGAGACGCTCGCTCGTCACGCGCATGAAAATGGCAAGGAGGTGCTCGTTCACTTGCCGCTGCAAGCGAATTCAGAAGAGGCCTCAAGTGACCCGGTCAGCATCGAGCTCGACATGAGCCGGGAACGGGTCGGTTCCGTCTTCGAAGAGGCACTCGAAGCTGTGCCGCACGCGGTCGGCGTTAACGGCCATCGCGGCAGCCTGCTGACTCGTCACCCCGGGCACATGCAATGGCTTATGGAAGAGATCAGCGCACGCGAGAACCTGTTTTTCGTGGACAGTTTTACGACCCACCACAGCGTCGCACTGCAGATAGCAGCCGAGGCGGGCGTTGACGCGATCAAGCGCGACGTGTTTCTCGACCCGGATAAGTCAATCGAAACGGTAGAACGGGAATTTGCCCGCATGAAGCGCCTGGCGCTGCGGCGAGGCAGGGTCGTGGCGATTGGTCATCCTTATCGTGCCACCCTCGACCTGCTCGAACGGGAGTTGCCCGAGCTCGAGCGCGAGGGTTTCGAGCTCGTCCGGATCAGCGAGATGGTGCGGTGAGCTGGTACGAAGATCGCATTTTGCCGCGGATGACGAATCTCGCGTGCGGCGTAAAGCCGGCACAGAAGCAAAGGAAGAAAGTAGTGCCGAAGGCCCGTGGCGACGTGTTGGAAATCGGATTCGGAAGCGGCCTGAACCTGCCTATCTACGACAACGACAGGGTGCGGCGGGTTTGGGGTCTCGAACCCTCTGGAGGAATGCGTCGTCTTGCCAGTAAACGCCTGGCGGGGGGCTGCAACATGCACCGCGATATCCCCGCGCTGCTGGACGAGTCCGGCTTTGCGCTGGAGGATGACAATCGCAGCCATATACCCGGGCTTTGTGTGCTCAGCTACGACTACTGGGGCTCGGCCAGGATTCGTTGAACCGTATGAGCTCGCCGCGCTCTAAGGATAGGCACATGGACGCATTGATCTCATGAGACAAAGCATCGTTTACAGGACCCTGCTGTTACTGATGTTGCCCGTCGCAGCGGTGGGCGCTCAGGAGGTTGCCTGCACGCAGCAATACGATCCGGTCTGTGGCGCAGATGGCCAGACTTACAGCAACGAGTGTGTAGCAGGAGCGTCGGGCGTTGAGGTCGTAAGCAAGGGCATCTGCCCCGAGGCATCCGGCGACTGCCCCGAGACCTTCGATCCCGTCTGTGGCATCGACGGCAACACTTATATCAACGAATGCTTCGCGGCCAAGTCGCAGGTCGAGATCGCGGGCCTCGGTGCCTGCACGCCGAATGGTTGTCCGTCGATCAGGGAACCGGTTTGCGGCATGAACGGGCGCACTTTCATCAACCGCTGCGAGGCAGATGCCGAGCGCATCCCCGTGCAACGCAAGGACCAGTGCGATCTCGATAATTGCCCCAAGGTCTTTGCCCCGGTTTGTGGCGACGACGGGGAAACCTACGAAAACGCTTGTCACGCCCAGAAAGCCGGCGTTCAGACCTTCACCGAGGGCATCTGCGGGCTACGTCCCTGTCCGAACCTGTTCGTGCCGGTCTGTGGCTACGACGGCATGACCTACAGCAATGCCTGCCAGGCGGAGCGGCGCGGCGTCAACATCGAATACGCCGGTGTCTGCGAAAACCTCGGGCGCAACTGCCCGCGCGATTATTCGCCCGTGTGCGGCATGGACGGTGTCACGTACGACAATGATTGCCAGCTCGATAACGCTGGCGTGACGAAAGCCTACGCAGGCTCCTGCATCGGCGACTGACTGGATACAACAACACAAACGGGGCCCTCCATGATGCAAAGACTAGTCACGATCGCGCTGAGTCTTCTGGTGGTCGTCTCAGCAGAGGCGCAAACCGATTTGCCGTTCGACGTTGAACCGATCGCGTCGTTCGACGAGCCATGGGCCATGGCGTTCCTGCCGGACGGCCGCATGCTCGTGACGGAAAAGAAAGGAAGCGTCTTCATAGTGACGGCGGACGGAAATAAGGCCGGGCCGCTTCGCTGGGGACCGGATGTCGACTACGGTGGCCAGGGTGGGCTTGGTGATATTGCCTTGCACCCGGATTTCGCCACCAACAATCTTGTTTACGTAAGTTACGTCGAGCCCGGCGTGGGGGACACGCGCGGTGCTGCTGTTGCCCGAGTGGTACTGACCCTAAACGAGCGTGGCGGAGGAACGCTGTCGTCGGTCGAGGTGGTCTGGCGGCAATACCCGAAGATGGCAGGACGTGGCCACTATGGCCATAGAGTCCTGTTCGATGACGATGGCTATCTGTGGGTCTCTTCCGGGGATCGACAGAAATTCACGCCGGCCCAGGACATGCAGTCGAACATTGGAAAAATCCTGCGCCTCAACGACGATGGATCAATTCCCGACGACAATCCCTTCGTGGATTACCTTAGTGAAAACCCGCTTGCCGATGACGAAGGCGTGTACGGAGAAATCTGGTCGCTTGGGCACCGCAATCCACTCGGCATGGCATTCGATCTCGACGGTCAGCTCTGGGAAATCGAAATGGGCCCGGCCGGCGGCGACGAACTGAATCACATCGTTCGCGGGGGCAACTACGGGTATCCGCTGGTCTCCAACGGAGATCATTACGACAGCCGCGAGATTCCGGACCACGAGACGCGACCGGAATTCGACGAACCGGCAATCTGGTGGACGCCCGTCATCTCGCCGGGAGACCTGATGGTCTATCGTGGAAAGCTGTTCGCAGGGTGGCGCGGCGATGCATTTGCTGCCGGGCTGTCGTCGCGGGCCATCGTCAGAATAAAACTCGACGGCGACACGGCGCACGAAGTCGAACGCTACCCCATGGGTGCGCGGATTCGCAGCGTCGTTGAGGGCCCGGACGGTGCGCTATGGGTGCTCGAGGACGATAGGCGCGAAAGCACCGGGCGATTGCTGAAGCTCACGCCGAGAGACTGAATGAACCTGAGAATACTCACATGCTGCCTTCTGCTTTCGCTTAGCAGCGTGGCCCTGGCTGATGCCTATCTGTGTACCGCAAAGTACGCTGCCGGGGTCACGGAAAAGGAGGACGATGTTACCCAGGCTCAGAGTGGCGAATACGACAAGCAGTATCTTGTGGATGAGCGAGGTTTTCGGCCCGTCGGAGCTGACAACGTGAAGCTAAGCAAGTGCAACTTCATCGATGGCAGGCCGGCGTTTTGCGAAGATCCGGGCGACGGATGGGGCGGACTGTTCATGCTGTCATCGAACCATGTATTCACCTACTTCGCTGTTATTGGCGGACCGACCGGGGTACTGGAAGCCATGGTTGTCAAAGGAAAGTGCAGCAAGATATGAGCCAGCTGATCGTGAAGAAGCACTCCGGGCTCAACGCCCTACTGCTCCGGCGGCGGCCACTTAAGCGACCCAGGTAACAGGTCGAATTAAACTAACCGTCCGGCAAAGTTTCAGATTCTGTACTATGCTTAACGGACAATAACGACAAAGCCAAATGCGCCAAAAAGCAGGCGCGGAAAGCCACAGGTCCTCGCTTCCTTTCAGAAGCCATCCATGACTCCCCGAAGGACCCCAAGGTCGTCGGGCAGCCGCAGCGCAATAAATAAGAGAAATAAAGGATAACGGATATGAGCAGATTGATTATCACGATACTGTCAGCAGGGGTTCTCACGCTTGTCAGCGCCAGCTGTGTCGAGGCACAGGATGACGATAGACTGGCAAAGTTTGTGCCGACCGAACTGTGGGCGTGTAATTACAATGAAGGCCAGGGGCCGGGCGATCTGGATGTCGTTGCTGACAAATGGAACGCGTATATGGACGAGAATGAAGCCGACACCTATCAGGCATGGACACTGACGCCCCAATACTTTACGGATGAGCAAGACTTCGACGTGCTTTGGCTGGGCGCCTGGAAAGACGGTGATGCAATGGGCCAGGGGCGCGACAGTTACATAGCGACCGGCGGCGCGATCAGGGCCGAATTTGGCAAAGTAATGGATTGTGGCGCCCACCTCGGATTCGTGTCCCGGGCCTTTAAATTACCGCCGGATTATGACGCCGGGCCCTTGAATACTGGCGTCATCACATTCACCGACTGCGCGATAAAGGAAGGAGCCACGTACGATACGATCGTTGAAAGAATGTCGGCCTGGGCGAAGACGCTCGGCGACAACGGCTCAAAGGTTGCGAGTTATCAATGGTGGCCCACTTACG
>Ga0265309_10000518_pt1 | contig 15571 bp, 15 predicted proteins | sample Helome_FD_192492 | JGI IMG/M metagenome (GOLD analysis project Ga0265309, IMG submission 192492) | Marine sediment microbial communities from subtidal zone of North Sea - Hel_20160524 (Illumina Assembly) | ecosystem: Environmental > Aquatic > Marine > Subtidal zone > Sediment ...
ACGATGCAATAGTGGTGGAACCGATTCTCTATGATCCTGGCAACCAGTTGGTACGAACATGAGTGATTCTGCCAGACCCAGGCGGCGCAGAGGTGGCAGCCGTGAGGCAATGCTCGCAAAACGCAGCAAGCCGCCGGCGATCAATCCAGCACCCGCCGGCCCAACCGGCGGACAGTATCGACCGTTAACCGATACCCAGGTCGAGCAAATTTACCAAACCTCGATTCGAATGCTGGCCGAGCTTGGTATGGGCGATTCACCACAGGCCCTCACCGACCAGGCGCTCAACTGCGGCGCGACCATAAACAAACTTGGGCGCCTGTGCTTTTCGCAGAACATGGTCGAGGATATTATCGACGGAGCCTGCAAATCCTTTGTCTTTCATGGCCGTGATGAAAAATACAGTTTCGAAGTCGGCGGTGATCGCGTCTACTTCGGCACCGGTGGCGCCGCGGTACAAACCCTGGATCTCGATTCCCACGTTTATCGTCCATCGACACTGGAGGACTTGTTCGGTTTCACCCGTCTCGCCGATACCCTGCCGAACATATCCTGGTTTACCCGCTGCTGCGTTGCCACCGATGTACCCGATATCTTCGAGCTCGACATCAATACCGCCTACTGCCTGATGCGCGGCACGCAAAAACCGGTCGGCACCAACTTCACCCTTGGCGAGCATGTCGATCCGATCGTCGACATGTTTGACTGGGTAGCGGGGGGTGATGGAAAGTTTGCCGAGAAGCCGTTTTGTAAAGCGCACATAAGCCCGATAATTTCGCCGATGCGCTATGGCGAGGACGCCTTTGACGTCGCCCTGGCCAGTATTCGGCGCGGTATGCCGATCAACTCCATAGTTGCCGCCATGTCGGGGGCAACCTCACCCGCAACCATCGACGGTATGCTTGCAGCGTCATTTGCCGAAACCCTCGCGGCACTGGTCATGGTCAATATTTTTGCCCCCGGTTACCCGATGATATTTTCCAACTGGCCCTTCGTCATCGACTTGCGCACCGGAGCGTTTTGCGGCGGCGGCGGAGAAATTTCGATTCTGAACGCGGGTGCTGCCCAGTTGGCAAATCATATCGGCGTCCCCTCCGGTGTTGCCTCCAGCATGTCTGATGCGAAAGCGGTGGATGCACAAATGGGAATGGAAAAAGCGTTGTCGTCACTCGCCTGTGGATTGTCCGGCGCCAACATGGTTTACGAATCTTCGGGCATGATGGCCAGCCTGCTCGGCACCTCTTTCGAGGCCTTCCTGCTCGACAACGAAATGTTGTCGCACGTCTACCGCATGATTCGCGGAGTTGAAGTGACCGAGGAAACCCTTGCCTTCGAGGCGATGAAAAACGTAATAACCGGGGAGGGCCATTTCATCGGTGAGACCCAGACCATGGAAGCGATGGAACGCGATTACTTTTATCCGAAACTGGGTGATCGTCTCGAACCGACGACCTGGGCCGAAGGCGGTGCGCAGGATGCCGCACAAAGAGCCAACCGGGAAGTGCGCGAGGTATTATCCCGGCATCGGCCGAATTACATTGACCCGGTGGTCGATGCGAAAATCCGAAGTAAGTTTAATATTCTTTTACCCTGATACCGGGCCGGGATGACTCCTTTCGGGCGTCACTTTTTCAATTGGACTAGCGGCGGGAACAATTCGAACTCGCGCAGGCTTTCAGCAAGAATCGCGGTAAAACTGTTTTTTAGTCGAGGTTCGGTAAATACATTCCCTATATCCATCACATCAAAATAACGATGCGCCTCGTAATTTGGATTCCATAGAATTAGCGGGCACTCCTGTTTAGAATAAATTGCAGTGCCCATACCCTTGTGGATCGAGCGGACTTCAATTTCACCGGTCTCTTCATTTTCATTCAGGTAAAGGCAGGAATTGATCTCGACTTCAAAAAATTTTTCGAGCGCGGAGCGCGGGTGAATTTCACCAATGACGTGAACCATGCGGGTTACGTCGGCATCCGGATCAACCAGGTTGAAGGGGCCTTGAACATCATCACGAGCAAACCTGTAACCGTCATCCTGGTAAATAATTTTACCAATAACCAAAACATTCTCGATAATGTTGGCTGCATAGTATTTTGAAATGTCGTGGAATATGTCTTCCATTCGGGTCCCGGTTATTGCAGGCCCTTAGGTGCCTGTTGCTAGTAAATGAAGATAATACTTAGGAGTATAGAATAACACCATGTTTTAACAGCCAAAAATCTTCCGTTAACCGATCACTGGTCGTTGCGCAGATTAACTCCAGTTGCTAGATTGCGATTACTGTTTTAACGGAGATAACCATGTCCGGGGGAAAAACCAGATTCTGCCTGTCACGGGCCGAAAACGCGCATTTTAAACCGATGCATGGGTATCGCGACTGGCTCAAGATTCGCGACCTCGGCTTCGGCGGCGCAACCCATGTCTGAATTTTTTAAAACTCCTGTTGTCGAAGCCGACCCGCAGATCGGTGATGCTTTGACAAACGAACTGCAGCGTCAACAGGCACAGATTGAATTGATTGCATCGGAGAACATTGTCAGCCGGGCGGTACTCGACGCACTGGGACACCCGATGACCAATAAAACCCTCGAGGGTTACCCCGGCAATCGCTTTCATGGCGGTGGTGAATTTGTCGATGTGGTCGAACAGGCAGCGATCGATCGAGCCCGCGAATTGTTTGCCTGCGACTATGTCAACGCGCAACCGCATTCAGGCACCCAGGCCAACCAGGCGGTATTTTTTGCGACCGTAAAACCAGGTGACCGGATATTGAGTCTGAACCTGGCGGCCGGGGGTCACCTGAGCCATGGTGCCAACCCGAATTTGTCGGGTCGGTGGTTCGCCGCCCATCACTACGGCGTGGACAGGGAAACCGGGTTAATTGACTACGACGCAGTCGAGCGCATGGCCAGGGAGATTCGACCAGCACTGTTGATTGCCGGTGGTTCGGCGTATCCGCGCTGTATCGATTTTGAACGATTGCGTCATATCGCGGACTCGGTCGAAGCTCTTTACCTGGTCGATATGGCACATTTTGCCGGCCTGGTTGCCGCCGGTGTTCATCCTTCCCCGCTGCCTCATGCTGATATCGTAACCTGTACTACCACTAAAACCATGCGCGGTCCGCGCGGCGGACTGATTCTGTCGCGTGACCTGAGCTGGGCAAAGCAACTCCAGTCCGCCGTTTTCCCCGGCGTACAGGGCAGCCTGCACAGCCAGGTTATCGCCGCCAAGGCGGTGTGCCTCGGTGAAGCCCTCACCGATGGTTTCAAACGTTATGGTAAACAAGTCGTTGAAAATGCGTGCATGTTGGGCCAGACGCTATCGGAGCATGGCATAAAACTGGTAAGTGGTGGCACCGACACCCATATGGTACTGCTCGATTTTTCCGCACGTGGCCTGAAAGGCCAGCAGGTTCAGGACGGCCTCGCCCGGGTTAACCTCACCTCCAACAAGAACCCGATCCCGTTCGATTCGACAAAGCCTTCCGAATGGGCGGGACTGCGTCTCGGGGTTGCCGCCGCAACCACGCGCGGGCTGCAGGTCGAGGATTTCAAATTGCTTGGTGAGATAATTGCGCGAACCATCGAGCGCTGTGAACAGAAACCGGATAACCAGGCAAGGGAAGACCTGGACAAGGTCCTGGAGTTATGTGAGCGTTTCCCGATCTACCGCTAGGACCACTTGCCATTCCGGGAAAACTGCGTTTTCAGGAAATCCATCTGATCGGCGAGAATGTTCTTGTTAGCAAGGTAGAAAAACTCGTAGCGATTCGGTACGAACGGAACCGCGAGCAATTGCATGCCGGCTTCTTCTGGAATTCGATTCGCTTTTCGATGATTACAACGTTTGCAGGCAGTAACGACATTGGTCCAGCTATCGGTGCCATCGCGTGACACGGGTAGAATGTGATCGCGCGACAAATTATCCGCGGGGAATTCACCACCACAATACATGCACAGGAATTGATCGCGGCGGAACAGGTAACTATTTACTAGCGGTGGCACAAAGTCGTTAAGCTTGACGCTGCCGTCACTCGCCAGGATACTCGGCAACGATAGCACCGATTGCCGTCCCATGCGGTTGATCCCGCCCCGGATTTCAAACGCGTTTTCCCCCAATGCCCAGACGACCTGGTCCTTTACCACCAGCGTTGCAGCTTCTTCGCGCGAAATCCAGTCAATCGGCATCCCGGCTTTGTTCAATCTCAGGATTTTTGCATTCCTCATCGCTTTATTATGCCTTACAAATTCGTCAGGTAAACCCCTGATTCCATGACCAAAATCGGAAATTTTTCCTATTTTCACAAACGTTATCTCAAATCCGTAAACTCAACTCCAGGTACAAGTATAGAAAACGCTTTCGCAATGACCACAAATTTGCTTAGATTGCTGCGTTATTGTTACAGCGTAATGACTCCGGGGACAAGTCATGAAGTCTTTCCCGTTCGCGCTCTATGACGCTTTTTCTGCCACTGCCTTCGGCGGTAGCCAGGCAGCCGTGCTTATCGACACGAAACAAATCACCACGGCTGAGCGTCAACGCATCGCGCGCGAAATAGGTATGCCGGCAACGGCCTTTGTCGACAGTCATTCCGAGGACTGGATCGAGGTACAGTTCATGTCAACGGTGATGGAATTGCCAATGTGTGGGCACGGCACCATCTGCCTGCTGACGCACATGCTCGAATCAAAGCGCATCAACATGGCCAGGCAATCGATGCGACAGGTCGAGTTACGTTTACCCAAATCGAATGCCAATGTAAGTTTGAGTTTGCGCGACGATGGTCGTTACCAGGTGATGCTGGACATCGTACTGCCTCGCTTCGAACCGCCACCACCCCATACCGGAGGCTTGCTAAAAGTGCTGGGGCTGAAAGCCGACGCACTCTCGCCTGATTTACCGCTCGAAACCGCTCGCGGCGATTTCGTTCACCTGGTGGTGCCTCTCGCCGGGCTGGATGCAATGCAATCGATTCAGCCCGACTTTAACGGCATGATCGAATTCTGCCATGCCTATGGCATCGAAACGATCGCAGTATTTTGTACCGAGGTGGAAAATGCAGATAACAGGATTCACGTGCGCGATTTTTGTCCGGCGGTCGGGGTTAGTGAATCCGCCGCCGCCGGCACCACTAATGCCGCATTGAGCATTTACCTGGTGCGTCATAAACTGGTGCCAACAGAGTCGGGCGTGGTCACGATTAATGCCGAACAGGGGCTCGAACTTGGGCGACCAAGTTCGATACAATCGCGTGTTACCCTGACCGACCATGAGATTACCGGGCTACAGGTGGGCGGCGTCGCGACCCGTGTTCTGGATGGTCATGTTTATTTATAGGTAGAGTCATGCAACCCGATCTTGAAAAGCTGCTGCAGGAGACGTTGGTTTGGGATGCGCACGCCGGCATATTCCCAAGCCCGGAGGTCGACCTGAGCCTGTTACAGGAATGGCCCGACAGCGGGGTTGATTACCTCAGCATCAATGTCGGCTTCGACGTCATGGACTGGCAGGATACCCTGGCCACGCTGGCTGCCTATCGTCACTGGGTACTGGCGCATGCGAATCGTTTCGTGCTGGTCGGCGATACCGAGGATATCGATCGGGCGCGCAGGGAAAACAAATTTGCCGTCAGTTTCGATATCGAAGGTATGAACGCGCTCAACGAAGATATCAACATGGTGAGCGTCTACCACGCGCTTGGCGTAAGGCAAATGCTGTTCGCATACAACCTCAACAATACCGCGGCCGGGGGTTGCCATGACCACGACACCGGCCTGACCGAATTCGGCAAGCAGGTGGTTCGTGAAATGAATCGAGTCGGCATGATTGTCGACTGCTCGCATGCAGGCTATGCCACCACGATGGATATCATGCACGAGTCGAGCAAACCGGTCGTGTTCTCACATTCCAATCCGACCGCCGTCTGGGACCATCAACGCAATATCACCGACGATCAGATCAGGGCCTGCGCCGCAACCGGGGGCGTGATCGGTGTTAACGGTATGGGCATTTTCCTCGGCGACAACGACGTCAGCAACGTAACCCTGGTGTGCCACATTGATCACCTCGCTGACCTGGTTGGCTGCGAACACATCGGTTTCGGTTTTGATTACTCGCCAAAAGTGGATGTCGATATCGGCGTGATTCTGCGCAGTCGACCCGATTACTGGCCGGCGGGTCAGCAGTACGATACGCAGGGGATCAAGCACGCCGGACCACAACAACTGGAGGGCCTGGTGGAGAATTTGGCAGACGCCGGCTACGGCGATGCCGACATTCGCGGTATGCTCGGGGAAAATTTCAAACGCGTCGCCGCAAGCGCCTGGCAGGGTGCCTCAGCCTGATTCTGAATCGCTGCTGTTTGCCGGCAAAGCCTTTAATAGAAGTTTCAGTTCCGATATTTCCTGCCGCAGCGTTGCCATTTCCTGGTGCAGGTCCGCCTCGATGTGGTCCCTGGCCTCGTTCATTGCCTCCATCGCCTGCTGCGACTCTTCCTCGCTGAAACTGTGCATCGCGTTGACTATGATGGCGATAAAAAGATTCAACATCGTGAACGTGGCGATCAGGATAAAGCAGACGAAAAACACCCAGGCGGCCGGGTGCACTTCCATCACCGGGCGCACGATGCCCATCGACCAGCTTTCCAGTGTCATGATCTGGAACAGCGTAAACAGGGATTCGCCGATACTGCCGAACCATTGCGGAAACGCGGGGCCAAACAGCTTGGTCGCGATTACCGCGAACACGTAGTAAATCAGCAGCAATACGAGCGCGATAGATCCCAGGCCCGGGATCGAGTTCAGCAATGCACCAACCACGCGCCGCATCGACGGTACCAGCGTCAGCAGGCGCAGCACGCGCAATACCCGCAACGCCCGCAGTACCGCAAACGGTCCGCTCGCGGGCACCAGCGCGATCGCGACGACGCTGAAATCAAAAATACTCCAGGCATCACGAAAGAAACCCAGGCGGTGCGCAAAAATACGTAACCCGATCTCGATGACGAAAATACCCAGTATCAGTTTATCCAGCGCCAGCAGGTAAGTGCCATAACTTTCCATGGCCGCAGGTACCGTCTCGAGACCAAGAATGATCGCGTTAATCACGATCAGGACCATGATGCCATTTTGTATGCGCGGGCTTTCCACCCAGCGGCGGATTGCCTCACGCATACCTGCTTGAGGCGGAGTTTCAGTTTTCATTGCCGATACCTGGAGATGCTACCAGAGCTTTGAGATGGTGACATGCAGGGCGATTTCAATGCAACTATAAAATGGTAGTTACACCCTGCTTCTAAACCTCTACGCGGTATCATTCCAGTTGTGTAGTCGACTCGTTCATTTCAGACATCTCCAGGTTGACTGATAGACGAATTTGGTCACCGCGACCGTGAGAGGATCGACCGGATTCACGATTACTGCCCTTAGTCGACACCGACACCACCATAAGCCACTCCACTGAGCCGCGCCATGTCTGCGTCGAAAGTCGTTAGATCATCGATCGAAAACCGGTTCAGATGATCGTGCCCGGCAGCCCGGGCCAGTACCGCCATCAGGTCCACTGCGGCACCAAAGAACCGCGCCAGGCGTTCGGCCGCGGTATCTACGGGTAAGCGTGCACGCAAATGCGGTTTTTGCGTGGCGATACCAACCGGGCAATTATTGCTGTGACAGGCACGCATGCCGAGGCAGCCGATAGCTTGAATGGCGGAGTTGGACACCGCGATCCCATCGGCACCGAGTGCCAGCGCCTTGGCGAAATCAGCGGGGTGGCGCAGGCCACCGGTGATGATCAATGTCACCCCGTCGGCGTCGCAGCGATCGAGATGTCGTCGTGCGCGCGCCAACGCCGGGATAGTTGGAACCGAAATATTATCGCGAAAGATCAGCGGTGCGGCACCGGTGCCGCCGCCGCGTCCATCGAGAATGACATAGTCGACGCCGATCTCGAGCGCCGCGTCGAGATCTTTTTCAATATGCTGCGCCGACAGTTTGAAGCCGATCGGAATGCCGCCGGTACAGTCGCGCACCTCGCCGGCAAAATCACGGTATTGATCGAGTGAGGTCCAGTCCGGAAACCGTGCCGGCGAAATCGCCGATTGTCCCTCGGGTAATTCTCGCACCTCGGCAATCTTGCCCTTGACCTTGTTGCCCGGTAAATGCCCGCCGGTGCCGGTTTTGGCGCCCTGGCCACCCTTGAAGTGAAACGCCTGAGTTTTTTTGACTTTATCCAGGGAATAACCGAAGCGCGCCGACGCGAGCTCGTAGAAGTAGCGCGAATTGGCGGCCTGTTCTTCCGGCAACATGCCGCCCTCGCCGGAACAGATGCCGGTGCCGGCGAGTTCCGCACCCTTGGCGAGCGCGGTCTTAGCTTCCTCGGACAGCGCGCCGAAACTCATGTCGGAGACGAACAGTGGAATATCGAGCTTGAGCGGTTTTTTCGCATTTGGTCCGATAACCAGATCTGTGCTGACGGCTTCGTCATCGAGGCGCGGCAGTTTGTGCAGTTGCCCGACGACAAATTGAATGTCATCCCACTTCGGCAACAGGTCGCGCGGCACACCCATGGCCGAGGCGGGCCCGTGGTGCCCGGTCTTGCTCAGGCCATCGCTGGCAAGCTGGCGAATAAACTTGACGTGGGGTTCGTCGACGGTGCCATGGGGATCCTGGTAGGCACCCTGGTAGCTGTCGCGATTGAACGGTTGCGGATTGGCCTCGGCCCAGGCGCTGATTTCATCCTCGTCGACGCAGACCTGGCCGTCTTCGACCCAGGCGTTGAATTTCGGCAACGTCTCGCTGTTGTTGTATTCGCTGATGCCGGTGTCCATGCGGTAATCCCAATTGTGAACTCCGCAAATCAGGTTGTCGCCGGAAACGAACCCGTCGGCCATTAATGCTCCGCGATGCGCACAGCGCCCGTAGAGCACGCTGACGCGTTCGTCGAAACAGACGACGACGAGGTCGACGTCTGCGACTAGTGCGTGTTGCGGTTCGCGGTCGGGTAACTTGTCCCATTCCATCAAAGCAATTTTTTTCATGATCCTACCCTTATCTGGTTTCAATAATGTGCCCCTCGCGCAGCGGTATCTCCACGGCGGGCATGTTTTCCTCGCAGTCGGCCCGAGATTAACGAGAACAGCAACAAACCGGCGGCGATGATAGCGAGGCTTTGTATATCCATCGGCTTCCGGGGGCTAGCGACCCACTGGCCGCAGGATTAAGGGTTTATTGCATACGATAAGTATGACAGGACTCCTTTCAGTTATTTTAATTGATTGCCAACCGACGCGGCGCTACATGGTAAACCGAAGCTTGCAAGAAATACACCGCAAGCCCGGCAGTTTAAACTTTGCGGGTTTAACCCGTGTTACACAGCCGGACAACTGCGGTATCGATTTGTAGCCACCCGACGTCGAAAAATGCAGTAGCGGAGAAGTTGCCATATATCTCAGGAGACAGTTATACCAATCTTGTACTTTCAATAGGTATACCGTCTGCAGAACCCCTTGGGGTTCCGATAATCACTTTTTCAGCTAAACTCCTCGTTATATAAAAAGTCAATTGTTATCAATGCAACACAGCTTGGAGTTAAATTGATATGCAGCCGACTTCAGGAGAGCGTTATCTGATGAAACTAGTTTATAAATTACTCGGCGTGGTGCTGCTGATCTCTAGCGTTCAGGCAGCTTCGTTAACGACGATAAATCTCTCTAACCGCCAGGCCGCGGAAATCATACCCATTATCAAACCCATGCTCGGCAGCGATGACGCAATTACGGGACAGGGCTATAAAATTTTTCTACGTTCATCGGCGCAAACCCTGGCGCAGGTAAAGGAGATGATCGATGCCCTGGATATCGCCGCAAAAACACTACAGATTTCCGTTTTCCAGGGCAGTACCCGGGGTCTCGGTGCTCTCGGAATCAGTGGCGGAATTCAGGTCGAAAGTGGCGATGCAAGGGTCGACATCGGGACCAGCGGGAACCAAAACGGCGATAGCGGTGGCAGCATCACCTACAGCACCAACAACGGCAGCGGTAACATCAACAGCACCACCACCCGCATGCGCCTGGAAGACAATCCGATCCACCAGATAAGAGTCACTGAAGGCACCGAAGCCTATATAGAAACCGGTGAACAAATACCCTATTTCTCAGGTACCAACTGGATCGTACCCGAGGCGGTTGTAGGCGGGATCGAGTACAAGGATGTGACTACCGGCTTCTACGTGCTTCCGCGTATCCATGGCGACAACGTCACACTCCAGGTCAGCCCGTTTAAAAATTCACAGGGTAATTCACGCGGTGGCAACATCGAAACCCAGAATGCCAACACCACCCTGACCGGGCGGATCGGTGAATGGCTGCTGATCGGCGGCGTCACCGAGCAACTCAAGCGCTCGCAAAGTGGCACTGCCAGTTACAGCTCAACTCAAAGCAGAAATAACGAAAGCATCTGGATCAAGGCAGATCTGGTTCAATAAACCAGGAAACCCTAGAAGTCATCGTGGTGGAGAAGATTGTTCCGCACACCCAGCGTGCTGCCATGGATTCCGACGGTCGCCATCGAAAAAATCGTCTATCCCAGCCTCCTGGCAACAGGTTTCATGATCCTAAAATGCTTCACTTAATCCGCAGCACCGTGGCTCTCAAATCAAGCGCTTCGCGGAGGGACTCGTCGCGAAATTCGAGGTCGGACGTTGTAAAGGGATAATCGACAGGCTTTGTAACGGCTGCATTTGCCTCCTGCAAACAGGAGTTTTCGGTCTTTGTTTTAGTTCGGTGCGGTACAGCCCCAGCGATGGCCACTTTCAGGTTGTCCGGCACCCAGCCTAAAATCGGTCTTACTAGGTATTTTCTTAGCGGCTCTTTTAGATAGACTTTACCTGGCTTTTGCCTTACGCGCCGGCGCTCGATCTCGTTTAACGCTTCCACCCCGAAAAGACCCTCGATTTTCACTTCAGCAAAATAACGACTCAGCAACTTCTTCAGATCCTGTGCCGAGTATTCTTTTGTATGAAACTTGTTCCTCGGTTTCTGGAAGGGGAGTAGGCGGATGTTACGATTGGGAGTCGAAATAATGACCTGCCCGTCCATGCGGGTTACACGCTTGATTTCACGCAGAAAAATATCCAGTTTATCGAGCGCAATGTGCTCGATTACCTGGAAAAGAACGGTGAGATCAAAGGCATTATCTTCGAAGGGAAGGGTCCAGCTATTGAGGCAGATATACTCTATATTCTCCCGTGCATTGTATTTCCTGGCTTTTTCTATGGCGCCCGCAGCCGTATCGACCGCTTTGATGCCGCTGGCATGTTCGGCATAGATAATCGTTCCAAAACCTTTATTGCACCCGAGCTCCAGAACGTTTTTGTTTTTGGCCCGAACCATAAGCTGCTCGTAAGGCAACCGATGAATCAGGGATAAGACATGCGCCTTGAGTGACTTGGCCTGGAAGTCTTCTTGCAGGTCGTCGACTTCCGGATGATCGATTTGCAAATCGATCTCTTGAGGCTTCTCATTCACATCAGATACTCCTTGGCCACACTATGCTGGACGATCCTAATATACTACGCTTGTGGATATTTTCCGAGGCTCTGGATACTAATTGCAACATCCGTTACCCGGAAATCAGCCCTTCGCAAATGCCGGCATCAATCGCAAAGCAAATTGTCCAAAAGGAGTTTGTGGTCGAATGCGGCAGGCCAGGTACTACTCTCCAAATGTTAAATTATATTCCTTTGCCAGGGCTAGAAGCTGGGTTCGATTTTGATCTTCACCAATATTCTTTTTTTGCAATGACACAGTCTGTGAACCGAGAATCGGGATTGGAGCAGGGTAAGGATATCGAGATTTTCTCATTGCCGTGCCCTTTAACATTGCCATCGCCTTATACCACAGGTCGTCAGCATTAGGGCTCAAGCGCATATAGGTATCGCGATCAAGCACCCGATCATCTAAAGAGCCTGGTGGAAATAATACACCGCCCCACCCCAAAGCTACCGCAAGCGGCGAACTTTCCCCCGTGGGTTCACTGTGCCATTTCCTGTAGGGCCTGACCTCTCCGTCTTCTATCCGAATTTTGCGACACCTGTGAGCGACGATATCATCGGGTGTCTGTCGCCATGACTCCAGCAACCGGAACAACCAGTCATCGGGATAAATCACGTCATCATCGCAGGTCACGATAATCCGATCAGGATACAGTTTCAGGGTTTCAATCAGTTTCCTGTGAGGCTCGGTGGTTGCGCAGTAACGAATCTCGAAACGTTTTCCCTCTAATTTTTGCAAAGCCGGTGGTAGATTATTTTTTAAATCCTGATGCAACCACAAGATAATCTTTTCGAAAGATACTCCTTGGTTCAACAAACTTTTTATAGTTAAATGCAGCGTGGAAAGCCGTGAGGGAATGGATGTGAGCGAGATGATGACGTCAACCATGGCGGGGCTTGCGCTTTCTCCCAGCTGATGGTCTGGAGTACAAGTAAGCCTCACAGTGGCAAAAATGGAACGAAAAAAAGCCTTGATCTTCACGAATAGCCCTGCATCGAATTAGAAAATGGGTTTACACCCAAAGTACTCCTGTCACCTGATTATCATTACAATAGCAATAATTCCAGGGGCTTCACATAAGCGGAAAACGACAGGCGAAAGCATTAAAAATCGCGGCAGTTAAGCAAGCCCCAGATCAGTGATCTATCGTCGGTGATACAGCTAAACGACCTGCCGTTTCATCCTGGAGTAATTATGGTCGAATCATATCAACAAAGATCGGTACGAACTATCCGAGGATGCGCCGAAAAGGATTTTCGATTCCCTAGGACTAATTTCTCTTGCCAACTATAGTGACAAAGGTTTGACTGTAAATGAAGGGACTTCATACCTGGATAGAACGCTATTTTCCGTGCCCTTTTGAGCGTGGTGGCTCGTTGTTAGTTATTGTTGGAGTTTTTTCAACGCTCGTATATGTCTATACCAGAATCCCATTCAAAGGTGAGTTGCAAGATCTGCCTCAGAATTTGATGGTTCTGAGCTTCTTCATTTCGGCCTGGGGGCAGCGCCACAAGCTCAAGTCGGATCTGATATTCAAGCTCCTCATTTTAGCGATTCTCATTCCCTGGTTATTATTCGGTATCAACGCGCTAATAGACTACGAAACCGCGATCAGGTACCACTCGGCAAACGATCTACTCAAACTTTTCCTGTTCTTACCGCTGGCCTGGTGGATAGGTGGTTCCCGGGCGGGGGCAGTAAGAATGTTAACAATTGCATTCCTCGGCTTGGCGACCGCCGTCGCACTCGACCCGAACCTGATGCAGAGTCTCAGTATGCTTTGGGCGGGCCAGCGAGTAGATTTTGGTATACATAATGCGCAACACGGGGCGTTATTCTTTGGCTTGGTAATTCTTTTTTGTGTTTGCAGTCTCAGTCAGCAAGTCCAGGACAAGCTCGCTTTGCACTGGATCACTGCACTGTTGGTTTTAGTCGGGCTTGTTAGCATGATAGGACTGTTGGGGACGCAGACGAGAGCAGCCATTTTAGGCCTGTTGGTGACCGGCTTCGTCGCCCTTCTGCTAGGAATTCGAAAAGGAAGCCTCTTTGATCGAAATCACCTGTCTACAGCACAGGGTATTCTTGTTTCGGTGCTTGTCATCGGGTTGCTGTCCTGGCCGGCAACAATCCTGCATAATCGGTTAGCCGCGGACAAAACAACTTTCCATGTACTTCTTGAGGGGAATCTGGACGAGGTACCTTTTGGCAGTGCCGGACTTCGAATTCATTCATGGGCCGAGGCCCTGGAATGGATAGCCGAGAGACCCATCACGGGCTGGGGACAGAAGGCTCGCTCAGACGTCATCCAGTTGAGCGAGCGTTTTCCCGATTATGTTAAAGATGCTGGATGGGGGCATCTTCATAACGGCTATCTGGAGATATTGCTTGGATTTGGTGCCGTGGGCTTTGTATTTGTTTGTGTCCTTTGGATCGTTCTATTGAGGCGACTCAAGATCGCTGCAAGTAACGATTTATATGCCTTTGCCCTCTACAGCAGTATCTTTTTTCTGGTTCTAAATATGTTTGAATCCTTTTTTATCTACTGGTCCGGAGAATTTGCGATAGCGCTTTTCATGGCTGGCGGATACTGCCAGTACCTGGCAAGGAACCTGGATAGCAGACCCTCGTACAGCACCACAACGGGATCACAATCGGAAAATAACAAGTAAAAAAAGGGCTTGATTCAAGCCACTGCAACCCAGCGAAAAAATGGTGGCTTATCGATTGCGAATCCCGAGCGGCTTGCACTCCCTGTACTCGATATTTTTACAAAAGCGTTGCCCAGTCAAATGGATTAAAGGCCCGGCGGAGTATTTGTCATTGCTTCTCAACAATCATGAAATAACCCAGTGGAAATCGGCTGGATGTTTTTCTGGACAATGACTTACCCAGGCTATGAACAAATACCCAGGTTATTTTTTGTATGAGTATCGACGTCGACTTACGGAATAAATGACCTATGATCGGAATCACTCGAGGTTTTTTCGCAATAAAATCGGCAAGGACTTCGGGTAGTCCGCCTATCGGCTCTAAACTGATAACGCTAAAATTAGAATTGTTTGCAAATCGCTCCAAAGCATATTCCGTGTATCTGTAATAATCATGGGGCGCTTCATGAACCCAATATAAAAAAGGGGTGTTGATGATGGCGACACCTCCCGGCGCAAGAATGCGGTACATTTCCGACCATAGTTGGCCTGGTTCAGGAATATGCTCTAAAACATCCGACAGAATGATAGTACGGTAAGAGTTATCGGGAAAAGGCAACCTTTCTGTTAAATCTAACTCATGATCCAGGTGATCGACTTTATGCCTCGTAGCTGGCCAATCAACGCATGTGATGCTGTTTACCCTGTCCTTGTAAGCCAGGAATAAAGGTACGTTACCACAACCCAGATCTATGAGATCGCCCTTGGCATAAGTTTGTATCGCCTTATCATACCGGGCCGCAACAAGGTCGGTAACCAGGCGTGAAGCCGTTTTTAGTTTAGACGAATCGCGAGTTGCTCTAAGTCGACCATTTCTTATTACGTATTTGCCGGGCGCCCATTTTTCCTGGTTTTGCATCAATTATCACTTGAGTTGAATGAGAGATTAGGCATGACGATTGAATAATCCATAGAATTAAATTGCATCATGTCGATAGTGAGCTTTGTCTGCATCGGGACAGTGAAAATCTAAGCAGGCCCTAAGACCGCGGATAACTTTTAGCAAACCTCTAAACTAAAAGCAAACAGCGTCAAAATCCTGTGCTCCTTGCCCCTATGACCTAAAACATACCCCAGGTTTATTGATCGGCAATCTCACCTGTGTAACAGACCCCCGACGGCTGGTTGATAGAATTCCCACCACGCGGTGGCTACCCGCCAAACCCTATCGACCCTAAAGCAGATATCATCTCCGAACCGGAGCCCAGATTATGGACTCAGTTCAAGTCTCCGAAATATATTTAAAAATGGTGGCTACGCCCTGATTTGAACAGGGGACCCCATCATTATGAGAATGACAAGGCAA
>Ga0265309_10000519_pt1 | contig 15564 bp, 13 predicted proteins | sample Helome_FD_192492 | JGI IMG/M metagenome (GOLD analysis project Ga0265309, IMG submission 192492) | Marine sediment microbial communities from subtidal zone of North Sea - Hel_20160524 (Illumina Assembly) | ecosystem: Environmental > Aquatic > Marine > Subtidal zone > Sediment ...
TAGTAATGTCTAATAAGAAATGCCATAACTGCGGTTTGATTGATAGTGTTCATGCCAAAGATGAAGGTAGAAGCAAATTAGTATGGGCATTTGGCCCTTATGATGATGATGGGCTGCAAATGCATCTAATCTACTGCCGGTCTTGTGGTTTCGTGAATATATATAAGCCAGGTTGGTTTGGTAATATAAAGTTCAATAGTTACATGGATGCGAGGGACGTATATAAAGCCTATCAAGCTGGCCAAATGAGGCGGGAAGAAATGGGCATGTTTGCAGGAAAAATACAGCAAGCTATGATAGAAGATGGGGTCTTCCCAAAAGATTGGGAAATTGTTTAAAGTGTGAGTTCATGTCAATGCTTGGCGAAGGATTCGGGTGCACAAAATAATCGCCCAAATACCTGATAAATACCTCGGAAACTCGCAAAAGTGCACAAAATGATAGGGGCTAAGTTATTGATTTTTCACGAAAGTGAACTTGACTTTTAATCAGGTGGTCGGGCGTTCGAGCCGCCCACGCCCCACCATTTTTTCTCCATAGAACCAGTAATTTGTCCCGGGGTCCATTTCCGCTAAAGTTGTATGGTGATAGTAATGGCAAACTTGACCCACCGCGTTTTTCAAATTGGCGAAAATATTATTTCTAGATATCAAACTGCGGATGCAGCATAGCTATAACGTATCCCCGCCATCGCAAACTTAAATCCTGGGTTACGGGATAGGCTGTCTGCTACTTGAGAGATATCAAGTTTGAGAAGACAATATATCTGTTCTCGACGCGTTGGTTTCGGGCCAGGTCTTTTAGGGATTCCGCCAGGTTAACCAGGGTCGGGATTACGGATGCGGCTCATTGACAGGTTACTTGTTCAACGCGCTTACGTCAGCTGCTATTACGTTTCAGCTCTTCGCGGCTATCCGGTCCTAAGCTATAGTTCGACTTTGGATGAGTAAGCGCCTTGGGTTAAATCAAATTCCGTTGAGAAATATATTCCTGCGAAACGCCAGGATAGATTGCAGCATATTCAACGCGAATGGTTTTATCACACGGTCGGCGTCGTTGACAGACCCTGAACCCTGGTAAATGAGCATCGGGTATTCATTGGAACCTCATATTTTCCATGATATGGTGGACCGCGATGGGTTAAAAACCGGGGAAAAGAGGGATGGCAGAAAAACAGGCCAGACGACAGCAACAATCTACCTTGGAAAATCAGCATCGGTTTAGAATGCGACCCATTGAGTTATCGGATGCAGATATCGTCGCTGACTGGTACCAGCAAATCGAGGATGTTTCTATTTTTGACCGACAGGTACCGTTGCCAATAAACTATGTCGATGTAGTCACACTGGTAAGGTCCCTGGTGACAGACCAGGAAAAAGAGAAGTGCCGATGGTTCATAACGGAAACAACACAAGGCACAGCCGTAGGTATGGCTGCCCTTGAGGCAATAAACATGCTGCACGGCAACGCTATTTTGCCCGTATTTATCGCCGAATCCTGGCGTCGATCGGGCGTTGGGATTCGTATGGCATGCATGATGATCGACCTTGCATTTAAACAACTTCGCCTGCATCGAGTCGCAACCGTCTACCGGGCTGACAATGTCGCTTCCGATGCACTTCTCAGCCGCCTTGGCTTCAAACGAGAAGGTACTTCGAGGCAATCCTGGTTCGCTCATGGGCAGCATTTCGACCTGATGAACGTTGGCTTATTAGTGGATGAATGGAAACAGACCAGGTTAAAATTACGCACAGAGCTTGATCCGACTGTAACCGTGGAATTAGGCCCTAGACCTTCCGCAATTTGGTGCTGGCCCGGGCAGGATTAAGCCATGACGGAAACCCCTTGCCAGTCCAATCCTGCGTTGTGCCAGGCATTAAAATCAACATTGTGAACTGTTAGTTTATGAGCGAATTTCCCAACAAGGACGAAGAACATCCGCGGCGCCTGCGTGCGATTTTATTTGCGGATGTGGCTGGATATTCGCGCATGATGGCGATGGATGAAGAGGAAACCTCCACCCGTATCGCCCACCTGATCAGTAAATTCGAAAAACTTGGGAACACATTCAAGGGAAAATTAGTCCAGACACGGGGCGATGGCTTGTTTTTCCTGTTTGACAGTGTCGTGGACGCGGTCCATCTGGCTACGGAAATGCAAAAGCTGGCGGAAAGGGAAAGCGAGTCCCTGCCCGAGGAAAAGAAAGTCAGATTGCGTATAGGCGTGCACATGGGCGATGTCATACAAGTTACGAACCAATACGTTGGGGACAGCGTCAATATTGCCTCTCGTATTGAAAATAAGGCGAGCATAGGCAGTGTGTGTATTTCCGGCGCGGTCTACGAGCAGGTAAAGCACAAACTCAATCTTGGCTTTGTATACATAGGCCGCATTGAGTTAAAAAATATTCCTGACCCGGTGGATATTTACAGGATATCAAACGATTCGAAGGTAGCACTGATGTCAGCCAGTCCGCGAGCAAGAGACCAGCTGGGGAACCTGGAGCCACATGAAAATCTTATTGGCGGTAAACCCACTATTGCAGTGCTGCCGTTCACCCATTTTGACAGCAATGACCCCGATGACTTTTTTTCCGACGGTGTGACGGAAGACTTGATTACAAATCTGTCCCGTTTTCATGCCCTGGCGGTGATCTCGCGCAGCTCGACCTTTGTTTATAAGAATCGCGAAGTGCCATTCAAACAGGTGGGCGAAGAGTTGGGTGCACACTATGTTGTCACCGGATCGATCCGTAAATCGGTTAATCGTCTCAGGCTAACGGTAGAACTTTCTGACTGCACTACCAGTGTACCCGTCTGGCGTGAGCGCTATAACCGGGAAATTGATGATATCTTCGATCTGCAGGATGAAATTACCGATTTGATCTCTTCAGCGGTTGCAGTGAAAACTCAATCTGCCGACAATACGCTCGGCCGGATTCAGGTGCCGGCATTGATCGAAACCTATTCTCTTGTGCTGCAGGGACAGCAGAAAATATTCAAATACAATCGAGAGCAAAATATTCAGGCCCGGGAAATGTACCAGGCAGCCCTGCAAAACGAGTCAGATTATAGCCGGGCAATGGCTGCATTGTCCCGGACCCATAACCTGGACTGGCGTTATTCGTGGACTGATCACCCCGAGCATGCGTTGGAGAAGGCCTATGAGTTGGCCCAGGAATCGGTTTTAATCGATCCCAGCGATGCCAGAGGATACGGAGAGCTGGGGTTCGTCAATCTTTACCGCAAAGATCATGATGCCAGCCTGTCCGCATTTGAGACCGCGCTACATCTCAACCCGAATGACACCGATATCATGTCTAATATGGCTGATGCGCTAGCGCATTGCGGTAGATCCGAGGAAGCTATTACGCTGTTGAGCAAAGCATTGTTACTCAACCCTTTTTATCCCGATCAATATCTCTGGTATCTGGGCGGCGCTTACTTCAATCTGAAACAATACGCGGAATCGGTTAAGACACTGAAAAGAATGAACAGCCCAACGGAGGGAAGAAGATTACTGGCTGCTTGCCATGCCTACATGGGCAATAAAGATGAAGCAAAGTTTCAGGCTTCCAAGGTGTTGGAAGCCTATCCAAACTTTGATCTCAGTCATTGGGAGGCTGTTCAGCCAGACGTGAACCCTGAGGATACCGAGCACTTTGTGAAGGGGCTGAGACTGGCCGGATTGACTTAGCAATCGGCCAGCGAGCGCAGCTCTTGTGGGACATCGAGGGGTTCGAACTAACCCCCCCTCAAATGAGAATTATCAATCGGCCTTGCCGCCGCTCACCCGACCGCCACTGACGCGGCCCCCACTGACGCGGCCCCCACTGACGCGCCCGCCACTGACGCGCCCGCCACTGACGCCACCGCCACCGCCACCGAGTTCAACTTCGAGCAGAATTTGTTCGATAGTACCGGTCAATTCGTCCAATCGCACCGACTTATCCAGTTTATCGATAGTCCACGCCTTGATATGAGTCGGAAAGGCCTTTACGACATCCTCTGGGGTATGTAAGTCTGCAAGCTTGGTTTCACTATCTCTTTCCAGCAACATGATAATCGGTGCATCCAGCACATAATAATCATCTTCAAAGCCAAACCCAAAGACGCGTACGAAGCATTTTATTGGGCGAAGCAGTTCAGGTTTTTTAGTTTTCGGGTCTATAACATCCTTACCACCTTTGTCTTTTTTGGTTGGGTCGTTGTATGTCATATCGGTCACTTTCTCTCCGTACAAATGGACCTCAGAAATACTTAGTAATGTTTCAGCCATGGTTTTATCTCCTTTAGAATTTAGTTTTGTTTCGGCAGAGTGTATCAATTAGCGGAATATTCGTTCGCACTATTTCCCGATTCTGGCCTCCCGGTAGCGTTCTGCATAGGGTCTTCGCAGCGAGCCCACTCGGTCAAAATCGTCGTCTACAGGTTTCGTATTACTTTCTGGACTTGCAAGGTTTTCATTGAGTCCACTGAGTTTGTGCTTTTTATCCTTGTGCCCAACATGTCTTGGCTCATCCTCAGCTTTGTCTTTTGGCAACTGCGGTCCCACCGTTGCAGAGCCAATATCCCGCCATTTGAAATTCACATCGATGATGTTGCGATATAATCCATCGAACAGAGCACTGTCGGCCTCGCGCATGGCGCGGTGTACATCGGTGTAATGGAAATTGTCGGGTGACAAACGGTCCCAGGTATCGATTAGCAGGGTCGCCAGGACGTCCCGCGCATACAGCAATGACTCGCGGAACAATTCCGGGTGAGCCGCATAAGCGATTTCAAAATCATCCTGCAGCTGCACTTCGTATTCGGGAGTGCCTTCAAGCCTGTCGGAGATATCCTCGAGACTCGCCGAAATGGCGCCCACACGGACCAGTTCTTCATGAAAGATATCCACCAGTATATCGAAAACCGCCCCGGTAAGCGGTTGCGCGAGAATATGTGAATCTTTCCAGCCCGCTGAAAAGTCTGACAGTTTTAGATTATTGCTGGCCATTCGAATCTGACCAACAGGGGAGGTTTCCGCGAATCGATTGAGATGATTCGCCATGTACAAATTGCCCGCAGTGGATTCGAGCACTTCATCAATTACCGAATCGAAATGCAGAATCGCGATCATCGAAACAATATCTGCGCTAGATTCCTGAAACCCCAGGTATTCGGCGGTTTCTTTATCCGGATCGGGTTCACCCACTGCGGTAAAGAGTATGCCATGGCCAATTTCATGTGCGATGACGTCAAAATTTAGCGTGAACGGAGACATGGACCCGTCTATTTTATCGACGTCAGTGCCTACCTCGATAAAGCCACGGCCAATTTGTGCATTCTCGAATTCGGGAATAATGACCACTTCTGCCTGGTCGTAGTAATCGCGAAAATACCATTCGAGGGGTCGACTGTAATACCGCTCCCAGACATCCAGCGTAAAACGGATGGAGGCATAGGTATGGGCGGCGTGAAAGCGTGGATCGTCAATATCGTCGTATTGCAGGAAATTACCGTCTTCATCGGGAGTCGCCGGTTCATACACAGGACCATCCCAGGGCGGCAGATAAACATAGGGATTGCCGTTTTCGTCCTCGTGCATGCCATATTCGCTGGGCTTGTCCACCGGAAATATCACATACATTCGATCGTCGCTCGGACCGGGGCCGAGACTGCCCGCGGGTGGCGAGACCTCTATGATTTCCGCGGGCATACTGAATTCATCAGTCGGTGTCTGCGGAAACAGCCTGAATAACGTGCCCACCTCGTAATCCCCTTTTTGGAAATCCCTAATTAATTCTTTTTATCTACGCGTAACTATCGATCCTGCGCGCGCCAGTATAGATAATCTGCCGTGATTAATCGATAAAAGTCGTCGCTACTGTCGAGGTCTATTCTGTTCAGATGATCCTCGAGTCGTTGTGGGATCGGGTCACCGAGATGATGTCCGAAATACCAGGCGAGTATCTGTGGAGGCAGGGCACCTGGATTTGCGGGGTCTACTCCAGCAGATTGTATCGTCTCCTGTTTTAGATTGGCGATTTCGAGGAGTTTCAGGTATCGAGCATTAAGTTTAAGCTGATCGATAATGCCTGATCGAAGATCCCCCGCCGCTTGTCGAACATGATCTACTCGCGAAACACCCTGTAAAAGCTCGGTTAATCGCGACTCATCCAGGTCTACCTGGGCCATATAGTCCAGTATCTGCGATCGCGAGTCTAACCGATTGTACGCCCTGAACTGATTCAGCGCCGTCTTTACTCCTTGATCACTGGCCGGGGTTTCTACCCGGTGGTCACATATCCAGGTGAGTAACGCCTTATCGCGATACCGCTGAAATTGATCAGGATCGAGGCGCAGTTGGTCAAGTACTCTCTGATCATCGTCGCCAAGAGAATTCACACTGGCCCGCGCTTGTCCATGCTCGTGAAATGCGCTATCCCAGACATTTGTCCACTCGAAATGGTGACTGGTTTCGGGCCTTTCGAAAAAATTTGCCCGGTTCTGATGCATGGTTTTCAGCATCTGCACCGCATCCTGTTTTTTAAGATCAACTCGATTCTGCTCCAGCCAGTTTGCCAGGTTGCTGCTAATTGAATCATCACCGAATAACTCGATAGACGATTCGAGCAGGTGATTCCAGCTACGTTTCTTATAGAAAGTATTTTTTGCCGCAGCAAGCAGGTTTTTTTTCTCCACTTCGTTGATCACTTGCTGCTCATGGGCCAACTCCAGGGTTGCGCGGATGCTGACCATGGGTTCCGATGCCACCATGAATCCGACCTCGGCAGGGCCATGCAAAACTGCCACTTCGTCATCGTCTTTGACCACACCATCCCGATACCATTCGAAAATCTGCCCAACACCTATCATTCCAAACGGGTGAAGCTCCGCGGCGCGCAGTGCGCCCATACTGGAACTGCCATACACATGCACCCCCTGATTCAGAGCGTAGAGAATTTCTTTATGCCACACCGAGGGTGCACCTTCGAAATAGCCGTCAATGATGCCTATGGCGGCTGGCCTTTTTTGCAGTATCTGCAAAATATCTCCGTGACTGACCGGGGGTAGGCAAACACAGTCAATATGTTGCGTAATCTCTTCATGACCAAGCGTTGGGCCAGCGTACACAACTATCATCCCCGGTTCTCCTGACGCGCCCGGAGCGCCCTCGCACCCGGCACATATCCTTCGTCATCATGAGGCGCTTCAAGGCCCGGTATTACAATTCGCACCACTGCAATATCGAATTCCGGCTTGCACAAATCCACCCGCAGTACCTGGGAAATTCCTGTGGTTTGCAATTTTGATAGCAGCGTTGCCAGATCCTCCTCTACCGAATCCGAGTCAAAATCACCAGTCTGCGAAAAGTGAGCTGAAAACGAAGAATGGCTGATAAGGTTGCCGAAAAACCGTCGTTTGGCGTCGATACCTTCAGCGGTGTACTCGTCCAGTGTAATGTCATCGCGCGCGCCCACAATATACGTGGTGCGCACTTGCACCGCCTCGTGCAACGCACGCAGTAACGCCACCTCCCTGGACAAATGACTGCCAGAGCCGACACCGATATGGCGCGTATGGGAATCCCGGTCCATGATGACGCTGAAATAAGTTGGAATGCCGGTATCGGGGGTAATATCCCATATAAAGCTGTCTTGACCAGCCGCATCAAGCTTGCGCAGGGTCTCGATACAAAGTGCGTTGTCGATGCTTTCAGGATTGATTGAAGTACGATCAATAGCGAATGACCCGGATTGATGCCAGAGAGAGATTGCATCGCGTTCAATTACTTCGCAAATCCCATGGACCGTCGCCTCGGCAATATTATTACCTGAAGCTAATCCATTGCTGCTCGCGGGAAAACAACCGCTTCCGGAAGGTCGTGGATAGGTGTAGTTGGTATGCACCATTTCATAGGGCAACCAAAACGGTTGCCCGGTCACCAGGTCTTCCGATTCAATCCAGGTAACAGGATAGTACGGATGAAACGGCGAGTCCTCCACAGTTGGCAGTAAATCTACGGCCACGGTGTGTGCAGACTTTTCCAGGTCTCTCAAACTGGCGATGCGAAGCGGTAACGATACCTGTTCTGCATGAAATCCCTCCACGCTCTCCATTAATCCAGATGCCCTCGCTGCTGCCAGGGTACTACCCTTGCCCTGAGATACCGATACGGAACGCGAGTTGGGTCGGCAAACCATCACCACAGGAATATCGATGGTATCGAGTCCCGTCACGTCCGCAATGCGTGTTATTCCCATCGCCGGCATATACGGAATCACCCGAGCCAGGGTTTCTTCGGGTGTTCGAACTCGATGAGTACCGATTCGGTAGGAAATGGGATGAATCGATTCCTCCAACTTATTGTTTCCTAGGGGGTTAGTTGATTTTGGTCATTTCAGACCCTGGACTCATTCTAACACCAGAATATTTGCCGGATACAGACCAAGGAGTGGAGCGATGAGCTTATTCTGAAACCCGAGGAAACAGTTGTATTAATTTAAGGAAGGTCGTTAAGGCGGAACTACCCCAGATTTGATTTGACACGTCGCAGTCCATAGCGAGTATCTATTCTGTGGCACGGAGCGGTTTTCGAGTCGATGTATGCGGCAAATTTAATCAATTCCCGGATCCCCTCGCTTGAAAGCATGAAGGAGAAGCTCGAATCCGGCGCTAAGGTCGCTGACGTCGGAAGTGGGCACGGATCCTCGACGATTATTATGGCTCAGGCGCTTCCAAACTCGACTTTCCACGGGTTTGACTTTTCTATTGCACTGAAGTGATCAGCTCATACAAATAAGACGCCATCTGCTCGCTCAGTTTATCCTTCGCCCTTTGCTCCACCATACCTTCGTCCATTGCGGAGACCTTGAGTGGCCAGCGTTTTTTCGCCAGTGCTTCGCCCTGATAAATCAGGTTCATTTCCGTCGAACCGCGCAGCCAGTACCAGCCCTGCTTCTGTTGTACCGGCTCGGTATCCATTGACGCTGTTAGCTGGTAAGGCGCATTGTTATCCAGGGTAATGCCCAGTGCGCTAATCGCACCTTCTAGACTCTGTTGTAGCTGCGAAGAGTCCGCCATGGCATGAAAGTGTAAAGTGGCCAGTGCATTGCGCAGCAGTTTTTCCAGGCTGGCCTGGTCATACTGTGCCTTGATGCCTTTACCGCTGACGACACTCAGATTTCGATTAAGGTTGCTACGCTGATTTTCTATTTTTCTGGCCTGCTCCAGCGCAGCCAGTGCCACCACCGGATTGGGTGCCTGTTGGCTGGCATACTTTACCCTATCTTCAATTTCGCGATCTGCTCTACGCAGGCCATTACGGAAGCGCCGCTCTGCAGGAGCTTTTTCCAAAACAGCGAGAGCATAGGTTTTTCCCTCTTCGGCTTGCCAGCTTTCCATTAGCTGCGCACCCTCGAGTACCTGCCTGGCCTCGGTGGTAACATACCGCGATGTTGTCTGGGTATTGCTGACAGCACGTCCCGACTGATCAGCGCTCACCTGGGCCTGCGAAAAATCCAGCGAGCGATCCCTGATGGCGACCGTAAATATTTTTGCCAGATTCGCCAGCGCCCGGCTATCGGCGGTGCTGCGATCATCTGCTTCACCCACAGCGCTAAGATAGCGTTGTTGTGGATACTGCTCTGTGGGTTTATCCAACCAGTCGGGCTGCTTTGAACTGCAGGCTGTCAATAAAAAGCCGAGCACGAGTGTTGCGATGATTTTTATCTTCATTATTTTTCGTCCGTATGCGCCATTCATCTATCAGACTTTATTTCCCTGTATTTGCATTTAACGGCGAAGCCTGAGTATAGGAAAATATTTTCTGGCTGACACCCGGTACAAATAATACGATTTTTTCACCACCACTCACAACCAGCTTTGTCTCTGTCAGTTCTTCTTGCCGGGATTTTGCATAGTGGGGAAGGGGCAGCGAGTACTCGCCTGCGGGCAGCGAAAAGCGGGCAAACTGTATGGTCGATGGCAACATATTCCAGCTGCGGGTATCGGCCGATTCACTCAACATGGCGAGGATATTTATGAACAGGCCGAGGCCGTCATTCTGGTTACCGGCATTTTTTACCATTTCATATTTACTCACCATACGCGCCAGGGTCATGGCATAAATTGCAGCTGACTCGTCGTTCAGGTCTTCTCTTAACAGCGTCTCTATATCTTCAATAGTCTCTGTGCGATGGAGTTGACCAGCCAGGTTCAGAATGAGAGGGTTTTCAGCGTAATTTGACGGTGGGTAATAAGGCAAGGCCAGGGATACCGCCTGATTCAGGGCAGGCACCCACACACTGAGGGAACTTCCCCGTTTGGCGGTCACTACACCATCCCAGTAAATCACGATAATTTCTGCGGTCTCCGGAGCATATGGTTTGACCACAAAGGTAAACTGTTCGCGGTACTTTTTATACTCCTCATCCAGTCCCAGGCGTTGACTGAGGCTAAGCAGGCTTTTTTGCAGGGCTGGGGGAGGCGACATATTGCGCAGCGCCATTATGTTTGCCGCCTTGCGATAACTGATCATCGCATCGTCGATTTCTCCACCTAACTCATAAATCAGGCCTGCAATATAGTGTGCACTGGCAAGTTGACCGATAGGCTCGTTCTCCCTCGCCAGTTCCTTCATCACTACATCTGCCTGTAAAACTTCAACTCTTGAGGCATCCAGATCATTTAGCATCAAGTAGTTGATCGATAATAACAGGTGCAGTAGCACCCGCTCGCTGGCACTACCGTCATAACTGCGCAGGGTTTCATTAATGATGGCGGCACCCAGGTTTTCACTGATACTGATCGCCTGCAGGTCATTAAGGATATTTTTGGCGCTCTGCAGGTCGAGGTTAGCGCCCTCAAAATCACCGGTTACACTTTTAAGCAGGCCAGTATTTAACAGGTATTGCACACGATCCCGCTCGGGGGGACTGATCGACTGCAGGGAAAGCAGGGTTGCCTCGGGTGTTGAATGTTTAAGTTGCTCGGCAAGAGAATTCACTTTCTGTTGATGCACTGCACAGGCCTGCAGTAAAACAGGCAGCAGCACGGTGAGTAAGGTCTTTCTTATTGATAACATTCAGTCTGGCAGCGAGTAGTGAGTGAAGCACGCAACTCACTAATAACGCACCGTGGCATTTTCCACCAGTTTCTTGATCTTCTTCTGACCAAGCCATACTTTGCGATTATCGGCCATGCTGATCATAGTCAAATCAACCTGGTAATAGCGTACCTGTTCATCGTCTTCGACATCAACAATGGTATTTATCTGGCCTTTCAACATGAAGTCAGCGCCAGTCTCCTGGCCTGCTTCATTACGTGTTTCCTCAGTGGCATTCAAATCCTGGTCTGTTCTTTCTTCACGAATTTCACCACGCTCGTCACTGGAGGCAACAAACTCAATCCGACCGGAATTGACCAGCGCTCTTTCCATATCGGCGACAAAGGTATTCATATTGATATGCTCGTGGCTGAAATTGCGCACAGTTCCGACAATAACCGCCGGGGCACGACCCTTTTTACCGGCAAAGTCTGAAGTCCAGGGATGTGATAGTGCATCGGAGATCATCTCCTCTGCCACCAGACGCGAGTCGGTATCATTCCAGGCACCACTGAGATCGACTGTTTCATCGACGTCAATTCGTGTGACCTTCGTACCGCAGCCCGCCATGAGTAAACTTGATAATACAACTGCCCAGAAGACTCTCATTGTTAGTTAGTCTCCATAAAACGGTCAAAATTGGCATCGGCGTTTTGAGTATAGTGACCCTTAAAAGCATCACTCAAGGAGGTCGCTGTTTCCAGAGATCTATCGACAGCGTCCATGTCGAGTTCTGCAAAGGCATAGACGTCGCCGCTATCTTCATGCTTCCAATGTCCCAATATACGTGCGCCACTTAAAGCCAACTGGGTTGTGCTGCGAATTTCACGCTCAACATTGAGGTCTGCATCGCTACCGGTGCTGGCGGTATAGTCGTTAATGACCGCATCCACATAGGTAGAAAGCACGCGGGCGATTTCAGCGCGGGCGCGGTTGTCGGCGGTGGCTTTTTGCAGGGAGACATCCCCCATTGCCGGTGCCATACCCACACCCTGGATCAAACGACCATCATCATCCTTAACCGCCTGGGTGCCTTCGTTGACCCAATCGGGGGCGTCGCTTAGACCCATATCGCTTTCAATGGTGGTTTTACTGGAACAGGCGCCCAGCGCCAGCGCCAGAAACAATACACTGAAGATTCTTGATAGCTGTGTCATTTATCGTGCTCCTTGACAAAAAATAAGATGAATTAACTGTTCAAGCATACTCTACAGTATGCCTAAAAGTGATTGTTATTAACTATTAGAGCTAATTTAAATATTTCCTTAAACTATTAGAGCTAATTTAAGTATTGCCTTAAACTACTTTCTCATTAATGGATTTCAAGCAGTTCCTTCTTAATGAGCGATGACACGACTTTACCAGGTATAGCCAGGGCAGATAGTGTTGGTAGTATAGATGTCACTAATAATAGCCTGATAACTAATTTTACCCGGATTGTAAGTTGCGTCGTGGGTAAGGACCGAAAGGAACGCAAGCGACAAAAAATTCGGGAAGAGCTGATTCGCAACCATATTAATGACTAACATCAGCTTGCACCGTCTCTCACGCCCCGATTGTTCAAAATATTCAGGCGCCGCTAGTTACTACCAGAGTTGCCGTGTGCCTTTTATTTTCCACGCAGATTCTGTTAAAGACCCTGGTGAGCGCACAGGTTTTAGCCGATGAAGGGTATATATTCCCTTTATCCACATGGAGCGAGGCTGCAGGGTATTTCTAGTCTTCCTGAAGCAGTTTTTGAATGAAGGATTTTTCAGGTGGTGTCATCTGCTGTTGATTCTCGATGAATTCACTCACCAGTTCTTTAGTTACATAGTCCAACGACGGGGCGAGATCCGTACTCCGCCTGCGGTTTTTATTATTAGTAACTTTGTGTCCCTCCACTCCTGTATTTGTGAAGTAATCGGTCATGGTAAACATCCATTTCAGGTCTAACAGGTACAAAATAATTATTTATTGATGCAATTAATGTGCTCCCAATCACATCGGGATTATTTTACCCTATGTGGGGCATAACTGAAAATGGGACGGTTTCTGAGTGTGTCTTGCTGCGCAGAATGGCTTTGTGGCGCGATTTCAGGGGTAGCAGGCATTTCGTTTCAGGGCATAGTGGGTGTTTCGCCAGGTCGATTATTTGTCACGAGGCATATGGTTTCCGGCCGGTCCGCTAGCGCGCAAATGCAGTTCGGCGAGATCAGGTCACGGGTGACTGCACAAAATATTCGGCATTGTCCCAAAGCCGTTTGGCCATCACCTCCACAACAATCGAGGCGGCCTTGTTCACATCTTCAACGTCGATGTAGAGCGGCGTAAAACCAAAACGGATGATGTCGGGAGCGCGAAAATCGCCGATAACTCCACGGTCGATCAGCGCCTTGATTGCCGCATAGCCATGTTCGAAACGGAATGACACCTGGCTGCCTCGTTGCCCCGGGTCACGAGGGCTTGCCAGTTTGAGGTCGGGACAGCTGGTTTCAACGAGCTCGATAAAAAGATCGGATAATTCAATGGACTTTACCCGGACATCATTCATATCAACCAGGTTCCAGATATCCAGCGAGGCTTCGAGCGCTGCCAATTGAATAACAGGTGGCGTGCCAACCCTCATCCGTTCGCTACCCGGTGCGGGGCGGTATTCAAGATCAAAGGCAAAAGGCTGTTCATGGCCGAGCCAGCCCGAAAGTGCCGGTCTAGCCATGTCGGCCAGCCTGGGGTGCAGGTAAATGAAAGCCGGGCCGCCCGGTCCCGAATTCAGATACTTGTAAGTGCAACCAACCGCAAAATCGGCATCGGCAGCGCTGACGTCCACTGGCAGCGCTCCGGCAGAATGAGCCAGGTCCCAGATGGTCAAAATATCCTTTGCATGGGCTTTCCTGGTCAGCGTCTTCATGTGGTGAAGGCGTCCAGTTTTATAATCGACTTCGGTAAGCAACAATACAGCGACATCTTCAGTCAGGTAGTCTGCAACTGCTTCCGGTTCGCATAGTTGGAGCCTGTAGCCGTTGCCGAGAGACTTGATGAGTCCTTCGGCGATGTAGAGGTCGCTCGGGAAATTGCCCGTATCGGAAAGCACAATTTTGCGCTCGGCGTTGATTTCGAGGGCGGAAGCCAGCGCCTGGTAGACCTTTATCGACAGTGTGTCACCCACCACCACCGTGCCGGCCGGTGCACCGACAAGCTTGCCTATGCGGTCGCCTACCCGGGAAGGCTGGTTTATCCATCCCGCCCTGTTCCAGCCGGTAATCAGCATTTCGCCCCATTCATCGCGCATCATAGAGCTAACTCTGGCGACAGCGGCTTTGGGCAAAGGACCAAGTGAGTTACCGTCGAGATAAACCAGACCTTCTGGCAATTGGAACAAAGATTTGGTGTTGGCAAAGTCTGTCACGATGATGCTGGCTTGAGGATTTCGACGTATATGGCTAGTCTAACAACTTAATTGAAGACGACAATCGAGGAATGCATTGAGCGAAGATTGGGACGATGCCTACGCCAACGGGGCCTATATCGAAGCTGCCGATGATTATCCGCATAAATGGGCACGGATGGCGGCTGAGTTTCGGCAGCTGATGACAGCAAAGCGGCTGGCCGATCTTGATATTGTTTATGGTGAAAGTGAGCGCCAGAGACTCGATATTTTCCGCCCGGAAAATGATATCTGCGGTCTTGTAGTCTTTGTTCATGGCGGCTACTGGCGAGCTTTCGACAAGTCCTTCTGGTCTCATCTGGCGACTGCGGCGATTAGTCGGGGTTGGGCTGTTGCAATACCTTCTTATGACCTGGTGCCGACTGTCTCTATCAGCGAAATTACCAGGCAGACAGGGGCTGCAATTGTTAAAGCAGCATCGATGATTAGCGGCCCGATCAGGTTAACAGGCCATTCTGCCGGCGGGCATCTGGTGACGCGCATGATTTGCCGGGACAGCCCGTTTTCACCGACGCTCAGGCAACGCATCGATCGCGTGGTTTCCATTTCGGGTCTACACGATTTGCGCCCGCTGTTAAAGACTAGAATGAACGACGATTTCCGCATGCAGGCAGCCGAAGCCGCCGCTGAAAGTGCAGCACTTAACCAGCCCATTGAAGATGTCGAACTGATTTGCTGGGTCGGTGCCGATGAGCGCCCGGAATTTGTGCGCCAGTCGGCGTTGCTTGCCAACATCTGGACTGGTTTCGACATAAAGACTTCGGCTCATCTCGCCCCGGGTCAGCACCATTTTGATGTCATTGATGGCCTTCTGGATCCTCAGTCTTCTTTGAGCGAAGCTTTATTGAAACAGGTAGAGAAAAAGTGGTCAGGTTAATAACAACTGTTGAGCCGAATATGGCATGCGATATACTCGGCCCGGTCAAACCAGAACAGGCCTGAAGTCCACCATGCTGGGTACGAGCAAATCAGGAGACACATGAACGAAACACTGCCACCACGAATGACCGCGGTATATTTAACCGGGCACGGCGGAATTGAGGTCT
>Ga0265309_10000520_pt1 | contig 15560 bp, 15 predicted proteins | sample Helome_FD_192492 | JGI IMG/M metagenome (GOLD analysis project Ga0265309, IMG submission 192492) | Marine sediment microbial communities from subtidal zone of North Sea - Hel_20160524 (Illumina Assembly) | ecosystem: Environmental > Aquatic > Marine > Subtidal zone > Sediment ...
AAGAGTGGTCGGCGCATAATATGTCCGAGGTTCCTAACCGAGGTCTTATCCAGAAAGTACCGTGGCTGTATTGTTACAAATAGGTAGGGTGAAGAGAAGAGTTTTTAAAAACCATTTTATATGAAAGGCCCGAAAAGTATTAGCTACAGATTTGATTTATAAAAACATTTGTCAAAAAACATTTTTTACAATGTGGCTATTGGAGGGGGTAGAGGTAACCTTTTTTGTGTAGAAAGTGTACTAGTTCCTCTGTAGAACCGTACCCAACACCCCAAATCACAGCAACTAGGTAACCCAAATGCTAATGATTTAACTGAGAAAGTATTAGAAAAATTATTTGAGAGTGCATTGAAACTAAATTGATCGAACATTGACTCCAAGTGAAAAAATAGTAGAAAAAGTATTGCAGTTGAAAAGGCTGCAGCTAGGCACACACCATTGCTCACAAATGTGTGATCTCAAACTAATTCCACCCTCTCACCTCTCACAAAAAAGATTAAAGATGGCTCGTCAAAGAGGAGGCATCAGCCAACAGCGAGCACAGCAGACAAAGCGACAGAAGGGAGCAGAAAAGACGAGAAAATCAAAAAAGAAGACTGCACAGAAGAGAAAGCACATGGAGAAAAATGCTGGAGCAGCAGAAAGAATGAGAATGTGTAGGAGGAGGAGAAAAATGCTGCAACAACAGAACACCCTTGCTTCTGTTGCATCTGAAAGCAGTGCTGAATTTTCTCTTTCCGGCAGCGATGGCACAACCAGGCTGATAGAGAAGTTGAATTCCACAGTCCTTCTGCCAGATGACTTCGAAGAAAAGTTGGAAGAGTTGAAGTCCAATGCTCGGAAGCAGTATCTGAAGACAACTGCAGTTGATGACACTGGCGAAGTTCACAGAGCTCCCGTCTGTGTCGTGTGTGATGAATTCATCATCAAGTTGGATGATATACAATGGATTGAGAAGGACACATTGTTGGAGCACAGCAAGAGGCTGGGCTTGAAGGAGTATGAAGAGCATCATTCTCTGACCTTGCCAGAGAGTTTGAAATGCCAGTACATGGCTGATGATCCTCAGCTGAAGCACCTGCTTCTGTCACCGAGAGCAAGGAGGCAGAACAATGAATACATGTGCTGCACCAGCTGTAAGACCTCCCTGCGGCCACACATGACAGAAAAGGCACCTCCACGGTTGTCAATTGCCAACGGATTTGTGATTGGCAAGATACCAGACGAGATTCTCCCTCAAGAAGAGATAACGGACATTCTAGCGGCTATGATTGCACCAGTGAGACCATTCATGCACATTGTATCGTACAGTGGTGGTCAACACAGAACAATCAGAGGCAACGTGACCTTCTTTCAGAACAATGTTGCTCACACAGGTTCTGTCCTTCAGAACTATCTCGCAACAGGTGCAAATCCCAATGTGTATTGTGTGATGTGTGGGAGATTTACACCCGAGCAGAGAGAAATTGTTCGTCGGAAAATGATGTTGGACATTGCTGTCTTCAAGAAACTTGTGAAATGGTACATTGAGCAAAGTGGGCACCCAGCATTTGCTGGTCTAGATCCTGAAATGGAGAATTGGCCACAACCTGTTGTGTTGGAGGGAGCCCAGGGCAGCAACCACACCGATGATGAAGAAGATCCAGATTTGGAGTCAACAGTGGAGGGCAGCACCTACTACTTTCCCAGTGCATATGAGCCCAACCCTGAGACTGGAACTTTCAACAGCCAGCAGGAGTTTGCCAAGAGCATGATCAATGAGACGGCTCCGACCCTGCTGTTTTCACCAGGCAACTTTGCCAGTGACAGACTTACACCGCTACAAGACATGTTTCCCCTGGTGTTTCCATATGCTCAAGGTGCGCTTAAAATGGTTAATGGAAGAAGAAATAGGGTGTCAGTAGAATCCATGATGGAGCACTATATGAAATTATCTCTGTCGCAATTCCATCAGCCGGATTTTGTTCATGCACTGTCTTCTATGAAGATGAGAATGATGTCCTTCAAAACAGGTATTATTAAGTGCAAATGTGGTCAGAGAGGTGCTTCACTTGCAGAGCAATTTTCGGTTTTAACTGCAGACCAGGTGTCAGCAGCAACATCCAGGGCAGACACAGGACTTGGCATGCCAGGTCCTGCTGGGAGGTTCCTGACAGCTGTTTCAACATCTTGCAGGCCTTTAGGTCACTCAAAAGAGGCTGCAGCTGTTGCCAGACAAAAATTGATGGCATTCTGTGATCTCTTTGGCATACCAAATTTGTTTGTGTCTGTGACTCCTGATGATTCTGTGTCATTTAGAATCAAGATCTTTGCAAGAAGCGGAGAAGCCATCAAGTTGCCAGATTTCAACTGGTCAGATGAGGAGTGTATTGTTGATCTGCAATTAAGAGAAAGGACAAGAGCAAAATATCCAGGAATCTGCTCAATGGAATTCCAATCAGTCATGGATTTCATGTGGAAATATGTGGTTGGGTGGGACAGGGACAAAATGGAAGGCACCCTGGGAGTGTTTGGTGAGCCATTGGCTGCATGTGAGGCAGATGAAGAGCAGGGTAGGAAAACTCTCCATTCACACTGGTTGATCTGGATAAAGGACTTCAGTTTTGTTCGCCAAATGTGCTATCACAGCGACGAGACAGTGAGGGAGACTGCAAGATCAAAGCTGAGTGAATATGTGGAGAAAACAATGTGTGCATCATACGGAGACAGGTATGAGGTTTCCCACGTCTGCCAGAGTGGTGTTGCCACACATCCCATTGAGGATGCATTTGAACCTTCACCTAATCAGGTGGTTAGAGATGCGAGACACAAAGATCACTGTTTCTCAGTTGAAGGTAAGTCATATGTGAAAAACAGGTGAAAAATTAACTGACATCATTCATCAAAAGTTGCGTTATTTATCTGAGTATTTGACTGACTGTTTATGTGAAAAACTATTTGAAACGGTCGGACCTGAACTGAATTTTAATCTGAATTCTTATTTGACACTATGATGCAACACAGGAAGATTGTGCCGGTGCACAGTATGCAAAGAAAATTTCTCATCTGTGGACATAATCAACATGGCTCTCGCAAGGCAGAAGCAGCTCTGTGAGGACGATTCTCTGCCAATCAATTACTTTCCCATGAGAGATGAGAGAATGGACCTATTTGCAGTCAGACACCCGTACGACCATGTGAGGGAAGCCATAACAGTTGACAGCCCTCAATTTGTTTTCAATGCAAGTGTGAGAAATCACCTCCTCCATCTCAGATTTAATGAGCATGCACACAAACACAGGATGTCTTGCTTCAAGAAGGGAGATGAGTGTCGTGCATGCTTTCCCCAAGGATTGCAACCTGCTTGGGAGATAGACTGGAACGATGGCAACGAAGTTGATTGGGACATGGTGGACAGTTCTCCAACAAGAGTTTGTGCCTTCACAGTCATGCCCAAGCGAACATTTGGGGATCAGTACTTGAACACCCACAACCCAATGATTTCAGATCTCTTTGCTTGCAACAACAATGTGCAGATTGGAGACATGGCCCATCTGTTCTACAACACACTTTACACTGGAAAGAGCACCCAAGCAGAAGATGCACAGCAATGGGTTCATGTCAGTACCAATTTTACCAGGGGTATTATAAGAGAAGCAACAAAAAGACAACAAGAGCAGGAAGCCTCTGGTGGAGGAGACACAGGAGAAGAGCCAGATTTTCTTCGGGGTCTCTGCAGACTCATGAGTGGTGTGAGGTCTCATATGTCATCCACAACAATAAGTGGACCCATGGCCCATCTGCTCTCAACGAGAGGAGGATCTAGGTTTCATCTATCTCATGACACGCATGGTTTGCCCATAAGTCAATTGGAAGCACTGGAGGCAGGGGAGGACATCACCTATTATTACAGAAGAAGTAAGGCTCCTGATAGTGAGACCATTACACCCTGGCCAGAATCGTTTGCCGACAACTACCTGCTGCGCCCGGACGCCCTTGATCATTGTTGTACCTACTGCATGGTTATGAATTATGCAATTGTGCACGCTGGTAGCAAAACTTCAGAGGGGAGTGGCACCATGAGAAGTCAGAAGTACAAAGGAAGAGAACTTTACTTCCAGGAGGAGCATCCCAGCAGGAGAAGGTCACATGTGAGAGAACTGAAACACATTCAAGTCCCTGTGATCTACACGAAACAAGCATTTCCTGAGACATCACAGCTAGAAATTGATTCTTCTACTCCATCAAGTAATGCTGAAATGCAGAGGGAATATTATGCAAAATTAGCGCTCCTCTTGTTTTATCCATTCAGAGACTTCAGCGAACTGAAGCATGAGGATGGAAGTTTTTGGTCGAAATACATATGGGCAAAGGACACTGGGAAACTGTGGAACTTTGACCCTAAGAACCACTAGATGCTCAGTGCATCAGACAGGACAGCAACGGTGTCGCAACATATCGAACAGGACAGCTCTGCAGTCTGAAACACGATGGAACTTTGACCCCATGAACACCAGCAATCCATTGGAAGTCACACATAATGTAGCAAGCGAGTTAGGCCATTTGTGGAAGTAGTAAGTGAGACAGTAAGCATAATCTTAGGTGAAATGTTATCGTAATAAGAGACAGTGCATGCCAGGTCCTGCTACCGGGAAGGTTTGAACATTTTCGGACAAGTTTTCAACTAAGTGGGTCAATATTTTATTAACAAAATAGCATTTGAAACGGTATTTGAAAAAGAGAGGCTTGAACATTTTCGGATAGGTTTTCAACTAAGTGAGTCGAATTTTTATTAATGAAATGGTATCTGAACAGTTCATTTAATGGTGCACACGGGATGCACACATCACTCTCCAGCTATTCTAATAAACGTGTCATTACAGTGTTGCAGAACATTCAGGACCAAATGAACTTTAGCTCTTGTAATAAACGTGCCATTACTGTGTTGCAGAACATTCAGGACCAAATGAATTGCAAGAAGCTGAAACGCCCAAATGACAAAATCTCACTCACAACAGAGAAGAAAGAATGTACAGGAGTTAGCAAAAACAAAAGGAAAAATGAAGAGACCTTAGACACAACCACATACGAAAATGACATCAAAGAGATGTTTCCTGATTTTGGCGAATCAGGCGACACCTTTCCTCAAATGTCCAACTCTGATCCCAGAAATACTGCGATAATTAGAACCCGAGCAGACATATCCAATTACTGCTTAGTAGATCCCCCAGTGTTGGGAGATGCATCATTTGTTGTTCCAAATTGTCAGGCAAATGGAGACACATTAAATGGATCTGAGCCAGAGACCAACAACACCACCACCACTAGAGCGGACTCACAGATCCCAACAGACTTCTTTGCCCTCGTACAGTTCATAAGAGGTGCAGTTCTCGTGAACACCTCTGCCAATGGTGTGGACATAAGAGTGAGTAGACAACAATCTGAATACCAAGTAGCATCAGGGCTGATCTTGTGTTGTCTGAAACCTTATCTGAATCTTATCTGAAGTGCCACGTAGCATCAGATAATACTGCGTCATCTGAAACCTTATCTCAAAGAGTATCTGATTCTGTGCCATTGCGGTTGGTTGTACAATCCTGCACTTAATTGAAACTTTGCTTACATAATACATATATCTGCTTTTCCATCATAACATGGTGTGCAGCCAGATGAGCACATAGCGACTTGTTCCATGTCTACTGTAGCTGATGAGTTTTTTCTGACCAATGATGACAAGCAGATGGCTGCATATGAAGTCATCTGCAGCACATTTGTGCTCCAGGTGCTCAATGAGGCAGCTGCAACCAATGCTGTCACCCAGGCCACAGCTGCAGCATTGGAAGCACAAGAACTCTGCACAGTGGAAGAGACAAGAATTGCCCTGAAAAAGTTGGGTGCACAAACACAGCTTAAAATGTTCTTGACAGGTGCCGGAGGGTGTGGGAAAAGCCATGTGATTTTTGCCGCAAAAAAGTTTTGTCACAGGTTCAGCCAACAGGCAGGTGTTATTTTTGACTCTAACACATTCCTCCTAACTGCTTATGTTGGCTCTGCTGCTGCAATCTGGGGTGGTGTAACAACGCATGCAGCAGCACATCTCAACAAAAAGAGGGTCACTGATGAACAGCTGAAAGAATGGGAAAATGTTAGGGTCCTTATTGTTGATGAAGTATCTTACTTTTCCAAGAACGATCTTGAGACCCTTGAGCGAAAGTTGCGCAGACTCAAGAGGAGGGGAGATGTTGAGTATGGGGGGGTCCATATGGTGTTTGCAGGAGACCTTCGCCAGCTCGAGCCAGTGTGTGGCAAACCATTCTATTTTGAATGGAGCAGATGCTGGCAAGGAGCTTTGAACTGCGCAATCATCTTGGAGAACAATCACAGATTCAGAAATGATCCAGAATTTGGCGAGCTTCTCGGTAGAATTAGGTCAAACACCCACACCATGGCAGACATCCAAACTGTCAACAGCAGATTTATCCGACAGGGTGCAGATCTGCCTGAGGAGGGAGAAGAGGTTTGTTATGCTTGCTCCACGAACAAGGAGAGGAATGCAGTAAGTGAAAGCATGTTCAAAACATGTCTTGAACGCAATCCTTCAGTTCAGTCAGAAGATGTCCCCTGTGATAAAGTGATAGTCATTGAAGCAGTGCTGAAAAACAACAACACAATGACTACCAGAAACTTTCACGATGCAGTGTTTGAAATATGTGGAGATGCACAAATTGAGACAAGCAGGAAGAAAAGGGTAGATCCAGCCCTCAAGTGGTATCCTGGCATCCCCCTCATGATCACATCCAATGGTGATATCAAGAAGGGCAGAGCAAATGGGAGCCTGTGCAGAGGTTTGAAGATTAAGTTGAAAGAAGGTGTGGTTCCACAGTGGAAAAACTACGATGGCAAGAAGGTTGTGACAGTCAGCTCATATGATTGCGAGTACATGCTCTGTGAGCACTGGAAAGCAGAAAGGGAGGGTCAAGCACCTAAAAGATTCAAGCTGACACCAGATAATGACACTTATGAGCTGAAAATGCCCATGCAAGGCCATGTTATTGCTTTCAAGTTGAGTGTAACACAATTTGGAGTTATTAGCAGCATTGGCACAACAGGGCACAAATTACAGGGAATGTCAAAGGACAACATCATTGTTACATCTTGGAATTACAGGACCAGAAACTGGGTGTATGTTGTGTTGTCAAGGGTGAGAACTCTAGGTGGGCTGCATCTTCTTCAGAAATTGAAGGCAACAGTTGACTTTTCTCCGCACCCAAAGCTTTTAGAAGAAGAGCATAGACTCAAACAGCTTGAATCTATCTTCCTGTCAAACGGAAGGCAGTTACCTATGCATACACATGCTGGTGTCTAGCTCTGCAGTCTGAAACACCGTGGAACTTTGACCCCATATGAACACCAGCAATCCATTGGAAGTCACACATTACGTAGCAAGCGAGTTAGGCCATATGTGGCAGCAGCAATAAGTGAGACAGTAAGCAATATCTTAGGTGAAATGTTATGGTATTAAGGATCAGTCATTGTTTTGCGTACAGGTGTTGGTTTCTTAAAATTAAAATTGTTCTTGGTGACTTTTGTGCTTGGTGGTCAGTACTTATCTTTCAAGGTACCCATTGATCATTTTGTATGGCAGGAAGAGAATCCTATCAAACTATGAATCGCACCATGATCTTGACACTTTCTTCGAACACCCACCTTTGATCAACAAAATTTTCCTGGAGTTCTTTCATAAGGAGAATAGGCCCTTTGTTAACACCATCAAAAAGGGTAACATTCTTTGCTATGATGTCACAATTTGAATCCAGCAACTGCAAGTTCACCGCGTAGTACTCCTGCATCTCATTTAGATGTTCAATGCTGACACCATTGCAAAACACATCGATGTTTTCACGTGAAACATAAGACTGAAGGATGAGACCAATTCGTCTAGAGAGCTTAATGTTCAGTTCTGGCAAGGTGCTTCCCTTGGCAGCGACCTGGATAACTCTGTAGAATACTGGAGTGTCATGAATGAACTCATTCAGAGACAGACTTTTGTCGAGACTGGTGGGAAACTCTCCATCACCAAAACAGAAAAGCTGACTTTCCACAGTCATTCCTTGTTGCAGAGCACCAAAAATTTCAATTGGGAAGGTTCCTTTCCAAACTTTGACATTGCATCTGATGATATCTAGGCAACAACTTAGTCTTGAATGAAGCTCAGTGGAAGCATGGGGTGGATTGGAGGGATGAGCAAGATAATGAATCATTTTCTTGTAGTACACAAGCGACTCCTTCGCCCATCCACTGCAAAAAGTTTCCCCTTTTCCTAAGATGCAGTCAAGGACCACTGGCGAGAAAGTTTGGAATTTATCATCAACTTCTTCAACTGTTGACATCTTCCACACACAACGAAAAAAATCATCCATTGTGGCCGACAGCTGTATGTCCTCGACATGTGTTTTGAACATGGTGAGGCCATGACGATAAGGATGCGGTCTTGGCATTTGAATTTTGTGATGAAAGAAGGTAACACTTTAATGTGATAAATGTCTTTCTGAGTTTTACAGGTTTGCGCTCTGATTCTCAGAGAGCATGGAAGTTTGTGGTTGCGCCCTTTTGCTGCATGATCGCTCCCTTAAGTTTTCTCTTAATAGCAACATAGTTTGGTTACCATGCTTCATGCAGTGATGTTACCATTGACAGCTTTTCAGTTAATCACGCATTTAACTTTGCATTTAACATAATCAACTGGTTCAGTGCCATGTCACAGTGACGTCTTCGGTGGTGGCGTACTACTGCTAGCAAATATCTCCAAATGTACGAGAGTACGTAGGTGGGCCTACTTTCAATTGCTCTTTTTTTTTTTGAGGTCAAACAAATATCATTATTTTATAAGGGCTGGATTATAATGAGGAAACCCCCACTACTCTAGCCTAGAGTACTCGCAGGCCGACGCCGCGCCGCCGCGCACCGCGCACCGCGCACCTAACGCACGTTACGGACCACCTTTTCGTGAGACCAGACGTGCTACTACGTAGTACTAATAAATATGTATCGATACGTTTCTCCGTTCGCCAATCGCCAATCTCAGAACACAACACACCGGTTACCCTCTGACCACCAGTCCGAAAACAAATAGGGTCGTCATGGCGAAACGTTCGTCAACAACGACAGATGAGTTGCTTCAAAAGAAGCAGAAGAGCCGCGAATCTGCAAACGATAACCGCCACTCACGGTGGGAACGGCGGCGACAAACAAGAATAAATAGTGGCGCCGCCGGCGCCACTGCAACATCCCCTGTCGCTCATGCTACGTCAATGAAGTCACCCGTCTCGTCTGGAACAAGAGGCTACAACAGAAGAGCTCCTTCGTCTCCCAGCTCTTGTCGCCATCATAATATTGATACATCCTACCAACCCGAAATGCCTTCCTTGGGTGCTGACCTACTAGTAGCCTATCAAGAAGCTCCGTCTCACCCGCTCCAGGTGCCAGCTGTCGACGAGTATACACCCGTCGACACAGACACCTCTCCCATCGTGTCAACTGCCTCCCAATCCCAACTATTCAGCCGCGAACCAAGGGGTTCCTCCGAGGCCGAAAAAAAGAAGCTAACAGACCTACTAGAAAAAGATGCAGCAAAACCGATACCATGTTCGGTGGAGGGTTGTGATCATGCCGGGTTTGCGCTGAGCGCATACAAAACGAATCATAACCTGCTTAAAAAATACGAAGAAGAAAGGGCGCAAAATCCCGCGATAACGAAGCCCTCCTTCTTCGACGTGCCGAGACTAGAAGACAAAAGCGTCGCGTGGGATGAACCCCTGCGCTGGACAAAGATGTATTCGGGTATAAATTACAACAATTACCTTCGCAGCGTGGCAAATCATTACGCATTTATGATCAGCGTGAGAAAGTGCAACGATCACAAAGAAAGATGTCCGAGGGTGCTCGTGACCAGAGCTCAAAAAGCTCTAAATAGTTGCAAGAATCCCAGCACTTCCAAACATAACTTTCGAAAGTTGTGGGAAGCATTAGAATTAGAGAGGCATTGAATCTATCTAGTTGTTCCACTCTAAGTACATAAAATATGTGCATGTAACTTTTATTTTATTTGTATTATTACATATTACATATTTACTAGGATCCACACACCATTGTTATTTTTCTCGGTACACGTACATTGTAGTCACATTTGTCCTAATCATGACGCAACATCCCAACCAATTCATCATGATCAAATTCTGCAGTATCACCATCTTCAAAACGAACATAATACCATCCAGTCTCTCCGCAGAAGTTCTCTACTTCACCGAAGAATAGTGTGGGTACCTTTGTCAACATATGTGGGTACACACACTCAACGCGTGTGCCATTCTCAAAAAATCGGTTGTGCGGGATCCAACTTGCAGTAACCTCTGTGAGAACAGAGTCAGAGATATCGGACCAAGACATTAGACTTCCACACTCTTCATCTAGAGCCCTCAAAAAGTCGGTTTCAAAGTCAGAAGGAAGTTCAAAATGATGCAGAGTGGTGGATGCAGCCGCGTCACCAGCAGCGGCGGACGAGCCGACAGACGGCGCGCTCAGCACGGATTGTCCGCTGCGCGCGGACGTCGCGCGGAAATTCTTGGCGTTCAGAATCATTCTTGGTGGCTGATCTCTTACGTATCTTGTCGCTCGTTCGCGCGTGAAGAAGTACTATCGAATAAAATGAGCACGGCGTGGAGAAGTCGCATTCGCAACAAGGAAACTTTTTTCACTCAATAATCGAAACGTTCAGTGGACGAGCTTTTTCACTCGATAGTTGAAACATTTAGTGATTGCGCGAACCAATTAGCTTCGCCCATGAGACTAATTTGGCTGAAACAATATCTGAAATAATAACTGAAACATATAGACGGCGCGCTCAGCACGGATTGTCCGCTGCGCGCGGACGTCGCGCGGAAATTCTTGGCGTTCAGGCGAATCATTCTTGGTGGCTGATCTCTTACGTATCTTGTCGCTCGTTCGCGCGAACCAATATGCTTCGCCCATGAGACTAATTTGGCTGAAACAATATCTGAAATAATAACTGAAACATATACAATTCCCCTCCCCCCCTAACAAACATGTAACTGCCACTCATAAAAGGAAGAAAATGTGCATTGTCACACCTACTGACAGCAGCGGTAATAGTAGCAGGTCAACAATCAATATGTCGCCCCCCAACAATAAATCCAACACTGGCGCTAATTCTACATCAAAGTCTCCAGCCAAGAGCATTAGAAATCCCTACCAGAAAAGTCCTCCCACCAAGCACCCTCCACGCCAGAAGCTTGAGAAAGGCCGTTTCGTTCAAAACCAACAAGATGTGGTTTATGCCATCCGCTTGAGGCAAAACATTAGGGTGGCCTTTGTTCTCAGGGCCAACAATCGAGGGAAAGCCTCCTACATTCAGCACTTGGTCAACCTCATCCGCAATGATGATCCATCTGTTGCCCACCTCAACATCCTAACAGTTGTCCCCCGCCGTGCCACCGATGGCTCCAACAACCGCCTCATGGACGGTAACTATCCTATGCGCCAATTCCTTCAGACCCTTGATGAGGATGAGGAGAATGACTCTGCTTCTGCCGAAACATGGGGCCGTGCCATTGCTGCCAAGGTCACAGAGCTCAACAGGACATCCATCTATCCCACCACGTGCATCTTTGGAAGAGACCTCACTCCAGCCGCGGGTCCTCCCACCATTGACACACATCTCATCAACAGAGATGTTGTCACCCTTGCCACCTATCTCTACAACAATGCAATTGTTGACGGATCCTTCTTTGCAGAAATCATGCCTCGTCCCCACCATGACGCTGCAGATGCTGATGAAGAGAATGATCAGGGAGTTATTCCTCCCCTCTCAGCTGACTTCTTCGGTTTCATTGACGATCCCAGGTCTCTCTTTATTGGACACAATTAGCAACAATGTCCTCCCATTTTTCTCCGTGTTTTGATCAATCCACTGCAGCTACATGCAAAATTAACAGTGATAATAGCACTGCCACTGCATTCAATCATGATGTTAGTGTTCTTCTTATTCTTACTAGCATGCACTTGCTCTGTTCACACAGGTCTATTTCTGTGCAGCAGCAGAGACTCCATCACATGGCACTTCTTTTCAACATGCATGACAGGTGTAGAATGTCAGAAAGTTTAGGCGCACATATACATCATCACTTGGTTCTCAGTGAGCTCCTCCCTATCCCCATCGGAATAATGGATCATGTAAAAGCCCTCATATGGATCGAAAGAAGCCACCTTGCCATTGTACAACTGTCTCTCTCCACTGGACGGATTGACAAACACCTTCTTTATCTTTGTTCCTTCTCCAAAGAACTGCAAATATCCACATCCATCGCCCCCTTTTGAAGCCATCGCAGTAGACCACTGGTCGCTGCAGGTAGACCTCTCTCCTGAAAAAGACACGGTAGCAGTAGAGTCAGATGATGATGATGATGATGATGATGATGATGATGATGATGACCCTGAGGATGCGCATGATGAAGACAACCAGCTTGATGCAGATGACAATGAGGAGGAAGACAAAGATGAGCAGGACAATGGAAGGGTAACAGGCATCTTCCCACTTTCGTTGTGTAAATCCAGATTTTATGACACTTCGATGCAACCGAAAAGAAAGCTTTTTCGAATAACTTTTCAGCTATGAAGAGCCAGATTCGACTCACTTAACTGAAGACTTATCCGAAACAATATGCTGCCCAACTCAACTACCTGAAAACTTATGCGAAACATATTGCATGCTCTCGGGCCTTCAACAATGATGCCCAGAAACAATGAGAACCCTCACTTCACTCACTCTGCCCATCTGGTATGAGGGAAAAGGGATCGAACCCCTCACCCTCCGTGCTGCGTTTTAAAATTAACCTACAGTGTGTGGCTCTGTAACAAATGAATGAATCTTATGACATCAGACATGGTTTTGATCTGATTAAGCTGTATATTTCATTTACAGTAGGGCCAAATTCGGCCCTCTTCTTTTTTCCAATCTCTGATGTGGTGCAGTCCTTCGATTCAGAGTTGATCTCAACTAAGCGCTTGATTTTTTTGTCTGTGTTTTCAAGACGTGGTGTCCAACCGTACCAGTCCAGTTCCACTTCCATTAGGGTGCGATTGTCATACCGCAAAGCATCAGCAATGGCATCCGCATGGTCACAACGAAAGTGTGTCCCATGAGCGTGGAGCTCTTTCAGCTTGCAGTTTGGGTGGCACAAGGCACTGGCAAGATGATCGCCCCCTTCACTGGGAGTTTCACTTTCTTCATCGATTTCCTCATACATGTAGTTCAATCCAATGTGAAGACATTCCAGGTTGCATCCTGTGTGCATCAAAGCGTCAGCAAGGTGCTTGAATCCATTGTCATTGATCTCGTTCATGGTGATGGAGAGTGTGTGAATGTTGCAATTGGGGTGCCGCAATGCATCAAAAAGACACCCCGGCGCATGCCCCATGATGAAGTTGTCATCAAGGTTGAGGTCAAGAAGCTTGCATTTCTTGTGGGACAAGGCAGAAGCAAGACATAGGACTCCTTCATTGCCAATTTCGTTGGAAGCAAGATTGAGTGTTTCAAGGTTGCAGCTGCTGTGACACATTGCAGCAGCAAAATGCGCGGCTCCAATGGGTCCTATTCTGCAGTAAGAGAGGTCCATGATGCGCAAACTGCAGGTTGAGCACATCATGGCATTGGCAAGGCGTGTCCTTTCAGCGGGAATGTGTCTGAGGGGCAGCTGCTCAACCTGGGAGCTTGAAGAAATGATCAGTTTGCAAAGGTGCCTGGCTGCTTCTGGGCCGAGTAGGGTGTTTGAGCTGAGGCTCAGCTGTTGAAGCATGCAGTCAGGGTTGCTGTTTAGTGCGCCCACAATCATGCTTACTGCAGCAACATCTACCTTGCTACTATTCTGTCCAAGATTTAGAATCTTGACTGTTTCCGTGCAAGCAAGAATGTTGGCTACTATGGTCATGTCATTTTCTTTCAGCTTTCTTTTAAGATCCACGTCCTCCTCCGTCAGCAGGTGGTGCTCCATTCGTTTCTGCCTGCGCTGCCGCTCCTGTGCCTTTTCTGAATCTGTCGCCATCATCATATGGTGTAGGGGTTTTTGTGTTTCTCTCAAAAAGTAGAAATGTGAGTGGTGCAGGGATCCTTCTCTTTTTAGACCACACAGGCAGAAAGTATTAAAAAAATTATTTGACTACTTCATATTTGTTCCGAAACTAATTGATCAAATGTTGATTGTAACCGAAAAGAAACATTTTTCGAACAAGTTTTCAGTTAAGGAGTTAGATCCAACTCACTTAACTGAAAAATTATCCGAAAAAATATGCCACCCGACTCAATTAACTGAAAACTTATGCGAAACATCCCACATCTCCTTTCTCCCTCATCTCACAATTCACAGAACGCACACTTTCCACAACTGCCTTGACCACATTCGCACCTTCCCAACCAACAACAACAACCACAATCAATCAATTAAGCAACATGGCAGCCAACAACAAGAAAACAAGTGGCAAGTCCAAGAAGTCTCCTCCTGCGAAGAAGACGACTGCTCCATCCAAGAACGCAACTTCCAAATCTCCTCAGCGCCAAAGGCTTGAGAAAGGCCACTTTGGGCTTCAGAAGCAGGGGGACATTGTTTACATCATCCGCTTGAAGCAGAACATCAGGATTGCCTTTGTGGTCAAGGCCAACAATCGTGGAAAGGGTTCATACATTCAACATTTGGTCAACCTCATCAGGAACAACGACGAATCTGTTGCCCACCTCAACATCCTCTGCATTGTCCATCGTCGTGCGACTGATGGCTCCAACAATCGCCTGATGGATGGCCACTTCCCTGTTCGGCAGTTCGTGGAGGCCCTCGACGAAGCGGAAGAGAATGATTCCCCCTCGGCTGAGAAATGGGGCCGTGCCATTGCTGCCATAATCACAGACCTCAACAAGTCTTCTGTGTACCCGACCATCTGTGCTTATGGAGGAGACCTCACCCCTGTTTCGGGCCCCCCCACAGTCGACACCCACCTCCTCAACAAAGATGTCGTCACCCTCGCCAGCCACCTCTACAACAACCCCATCGTAGATGGCTCCTTCTTTGAGGAAATTGTTCTGTCGGATGAAGAGGAAGATGAAGACGCGGAACACACTGTGCTTCCCTCCGTCTCGTCTGAGTTCTTCGGTTCTATTGCTGATCCCCGCTCTCTCTTCATCGACAACAATTGATGTGGGAATCGACAATATCACGTTCATCCTTAATTTAACATTTTAATGTGAATAATTTTCTGAAATGTTATACGAAATATGCTGTTCGAATGGAAGGTTCTGATAAGTTTTCAGCTAAGTGAGTCATATTTTTATCATTGCTATTTATGACGTGTAGCACGACAAAAGAGAGGCTTGAACATTTTCGGATAAGTTTTCAACTAAGTCAGTCAAATTTTCATTCATGAATTCGAAACGCTCCTTGAAAAGGAGGGAGGCTTGCTTCCCTCCCCCTGAACCTCGGCCAAGCTGCTGCTTTGAATACATGTAGATCTATGTGTAC
>Ga0265309_10000521_pt1 | contig 15560 bp, 19 predicted proteins | sample Helome_FD_192492 | JGI IMG/M metagenome (GOLD analysis project Ga0265309, IMG submission 192492) | Marine sediment microbial communities from subtidal zone of North Sea - Hel_20160524 (Illumina Assembly) | ecosystem: Environmental > Aquatic > Marine > Subtidal zone > Sediment ...
ATAGTTTGGGTGTAATCCCCATTCACAAACACAATGCGATAGTCAGCCTTAAACGGCCAAAGAAACTGCATGCCCCACACCGCATTGGATTCCTTGTCAACCACGAAACCCGTCGGGTGATAGCTTTTTCCTTCGCCGTCGAAACCGCCCTTGCGAAAGGTAAAGGTCGTGGCAATAGTGCCATCGTCATTGAGCCGATAAGATTCCATGGCATTGAAGGCTTCAGTTTCAATAAAGGTCGGAATATTCGCAATCACGTACCATCCCCCCATGAATCGGTCCAAATCCACGTGGCTCGCGGTCTGAATGGGAGGAGGACTACTGCAGCCCATCAGACTGGCAAGCAATCCAAAAACAATAATCGATGAGGATTTCATACCCCTGTTTCCCTATTGAAGTTCATAGCGAAGCTTTTTTCCTTCCTTGGTGGTCGATTGGAGTCCGACCCACTCGTCGTTCATGGTGTACCAGAGATCAATGGTGAACTTGTCACTTATGATACGATGATGCTTACTGGGAATGTTGGTTCTACGTACTGCAAATGTTTCTTCTCCCACAGTCTGGATCTCTACCGATTGGTGTTCGCCAGTCTGCGAATTTAGCAGGCGATGGCTCTGAAACCAGGTTGGGTTCCAGTAGGCAAAGGTTTTGACACATCCCTCCAAGTTTTTTTCCCCATTATGGGTTTGTAACCGCAACTGCCCACCCTTGGAGGTACCCTGCACAAAAAAAGATTCACCATTGTCATTCGTCTTTGCGCGAATCTCCTTAAGGCACTCACCTTCCCAAGTTTCAGAATTGGTGTGCCGGTAGCTGTAGAAAGTTATGAAAAAGTACTTCACATCGAACTCGGCCTCCACTTCGATCTGCGTGCGCGTCCCTTCAGCGGACACGACAAAGCGCTGAACCCCGATTTCATCATCGTCCAGAAAGACCTTGAAATCATAACTCTTTTGTGTGGAAGCCTGGGCATAGCTGGCAAACCCAATGGAGAAAATGAAAAAGGTCATGAGCGTGAACAAGACCGGTGGGCCTTTTATCATGAAGGTAGTTCCATTCATGATCTCTGCTCCCGGTTGTGGACATCAGCTGTTGTTGTTTTCATAGGTCCTGGAATGAAGGCTTTGGTGTTCGCGATGTATTCACGATAGGCCGGTCGTCGATCGACAATCGTTTCTTCGAGCATCGTCACGCCCGAAAATTTCAGTAACAAAAAAGTCAACAAGACTGGTGAGAGAATAGACCACCAAGCGCCGGTGGGGACCGCGAACAGAAAAAATCCCCACCAGATAAGACATTCCCCAAAATAATTGGGGTGGCGTGTATAGCGCCACAACCCGCGATTCATCACCTTGCCCCGGTTAGCAGGATTCGTCTTAAAACGGGCAAGCTGCCAATCGCCTACCGATTCAAAGATCATCCCGATAGCCCACAAGGTCACAGCTAGAATGTCGAACAGTCCGGATTGAAATGGCACGGTCAAAGCGATCCACAAAGGCATGGAGATGATCCAGGCCAGGAAAGCTTGAAACACAAAGATGATTCCAAGGCTTTTCAGCGCAAAGCTTGGTTCATACTTGCGACGAATGGCTTGATATCGGGCATCTTCGGGTTCACCCCAATTTCGCCATGTGATATACAAAGTCAGGCGCAATGCCCAAAGCAGGACGAGCGTAAGTACCAGGGAGGAACGATTCCAATAAGGCTCCACGCTGCTGGAGTAGACAAACGCAGAGGCAAAGATCATGACAGACCACATGCTGTCCACAATACTCACGTCACGCTTGATCACACTGACCAACCACGTAAGTATCGCCAGGACAAGAATCCCGTATAGGCCAGACATGTAGATTGAGAAACTCATGTGGCCCTCCCAGTCAATACTGGCGCATAGCCATCAAACCGGGTGGCCAATGCCATCAGAATTGGCGTGATGACAGCCCAGCCAATGGCTAGTGCGATCAACGCGACGCTTTCGTCGCCGAATTCTAAAGCCCCCAACCGGTGCCCCCCGTAATAGGCCAATGGACCTCCAAGACCTCCAGCAATGGCAGCAATGAACCAATGACCCCGCAGCCAACGAAGAGAGACATTCAAAATAGTGGCGAACAATCCCCACATGAGCACGATCCAATACGGGGCCGTGTTTGGGATAAGAATGCCGGAGGAGTATTGCAGCCAGTTTAGCCACACGAGCATGCTGTCCCACACAGCCCCAATACCAACGGCAATCAACACCAGCTTGAATTCCGCTTCAGCCACAGGCGCCCGAAGCAGGTGGATGGCCACAATAAATATGGCGATGAGTGCCCCAATCCACGGTCGTTGCGTCGCACCACTGAGCACGCAGGCAAACCATCCCACCTGAAAGAGAAAAATATTCTGAAAAGTCCTGCCCATAATTATTCCTACGAAGTACCGGTGGAGTTTTCAAAAAGATAATGGCTGACCCACCATTCTTTCCCCTCGCGATAGCCAAACAATTCGGCGCAAGCCATAAAAAACATGCGCCAGCGCATCCACCATTGCTGCACATTCGAAGCCCCGTAGGTCTTTACAAAGAGAGGCAACAACGCCTCGTGCTGTGCATCCATTTTCGCCAGCCAGGCATTCGCGGTTTTCTCATAATGCGTTCCGTCCCATTTCCAACGTTGCACAAGCCTGAGTGGGCTTGGAATTACCAGAGGCAGGTCATCACTCGGCATCATGCCTCCGCTGAAAAAATACTTACTCATCCAGTCGCTGGCATCTCGCACCTCGAAGACATACGGTACGGCTCGATGCACGAAAATGTGCATAAAGAAACGTCCATCCGGTTTGAGCCATTGATGAATGCGATGGAATAAATGTTCCCAATTTCGCATGTGCTCAAACATTTCCACGGACACCGCGCGATCGAATTGGTTGCGTTCAATATCAAATTCATTCATATCGCAGGTGAGCACGCGAATATTGCGCAATCCGCGCTCTCGAGCTTGGGACTCAATGTAGGCTTTTTGTGAACGAGAGTTCGAGACGCCCGTAATGTGGCTATGCGGGTAGTGGGCCGCCATCCAAAGTGTGAGCGAACCCCACCCACAGCCTAGCTCCAGGACGGATTGGCCATCATGAAGATCAGCATGAACACTTGTTTCCCGTAAGCTAACTTCCTCAGCTTCGGCTAAAGACTCTACCCCCTCGGGCCAAAAACCGCTGCTATATTTCAGATGAGGGCCCAATGTTCTTTGAAAGAATTCTGTTGGGACTTCATAATGTTGGGTATTAGCTTTTTCAGGATTCAAAGCGATCCCCGAACGAGCCATGTCTAAAATAAAGGCTGTTTTTCCAGAGGCCAAAGTTTCCTCATCCTTAAATGAGATCTCATCCAACCTTTGGCGAACCAGGTACCGGATGCCCCGACGGGTAACCGCATCCGGAATCATTCCTCGATCAGTTAAAGAGAGTGCAATTGTCGTTAAGAGGGACATGAGAAATTTCCCTTAAAGCTGATAGCCTATTTCGCACTCTTTTTTAAGATTTAATGAAACTTATAAAAGCGCCATAACCTAACTCTATTCCTCTGGCCTGTCGGTTTACAAAAAAACTTCTACAAACATTAGACAAATTTTCTGGTCGACCAAAATTCCGATGTTAAAATTTGAAATGGGGATTCACCTAGAAACAAAACGTGCACTGAGGAAAGACGTAAAATTTTTGAGGTTGATAGGGCAGTGAAATAGTGGGTTGATAGACCAATTTGATAAAGATAGAAATTGGAGGAAGTGGAGGAAGTGATGAGCAATTACAATTTTTTAGGGGTTACTTGGGGAGCAGGTCTCTGCCTGACATTAGGTATGCTGGGGGCATGCAATCTTCCAGAACCACCCCAGTCGAACAATACCATGCCATCTGAATACGCAACGAATCACATGCCCGAAGGGTGGTGGACCGATCAAGGTATTCTCAAAGAAGGGCGACAACTCTACCTTGGAACCATTAAGCCAGATGTCAACTGCGCGAAATGCCATGGGAAAAACGGCAAGCCTATCAAAAGCGGCGCACGTAATTTTCGCGACACAGAAAATATGAAAAAATATTCCGATTCACATCTACTCTGGCGAATTTCTGAGGGGGTGCCCTACAGTACTATGGGACCATTTAAGGACAAACTTTCTGAAGACGAAATTTGGAAGGTGATTGTATTTGTCAGCACATTAGGAATGGATGGTCTGCAGTATGATCCAGACACCAAGGGCTGGGTTCCCGCTGGATAAGAATAGGATTGGAGCTCAAGTATGCTGGGGTGCTTAAATCAATAAAACGTTTTTTTTCAGAGCCCACGCGCACATTCAAGCCCGCAGTTTTTTGCAGCCTTTTGGATAGAAATGGAATCTGAATAGCCCTTGATTTTCTGCCAAGGGCCTAAGGAGGCACGTTAGGTATGAGGATTATTCTGAATCTCTCTTGAAGTAAATGAACGTTAATCTCTTAGTCAGCGAAAGAGGAAAACCTCCGTGTGAATGAGCATGAATCGTTCTCATCATTACCGATAGTAATAGCTAATTTTCGGATAAGGCGCGACTGTGAAGAGTCTAATTTTTTCGCTCCCGAGCTTAGGGAGAAAAATCTCCATTGTCTTTCGGTTGGGTGCTCGATGCATCATGGGAATCTCTTCCCAGTTAGGTTGTTCATAAACAATTTCCGTGCGAAGCATCCGTTGGGTGCGGGGCGTATCCACATCAAACTGCCAAATCCCGAGGTAAGTCGTTCCGTTTGGGTAGACCTGAAATTGTAAGCTAACATGAGATTCCATCATCATAGGACCTTCATTGAACTGAACCCGAATGACTTCATAGTCCCCAGGAGCCAGATTGAGAATGAACGCTTTAGCAGCTGACTGCACATCGACACGAAGGCGTTCCCCTGTGCCAAGGTTTAGCAGATGAAAAAATCGAAGTTGCGTTTGATACCCGCGTGAATACGATCCAGTCGTCCTGACCTTAATCAATCCGAATGCCGTAGGTTCTTCCCCTTTCTTCCACTGCCAATCTTTCCCGACCACCCCCACACAGGCGGTCATAAACACTCCACAGGTAACGACTATCCCCACAGTTTTCAGGGCTTCCTTAAGAAAGCTGCCCAAGTTGCTGGGTTTGATCAATTGAAAATCCATTTTGATTACTCAAGTTCCATAGCTAACAGAACCAAACTACCATTCAAATTATACTAAATGGTCGTCTTGCATTGTCATGCTAACAACCTCTTTCCACTTAGTATGGCACCTGTCCTATCCTCTTGAACCAGAATTCTACAACGACCGGAGGCACTTCAGCAGGCTTCCTAGCGATGGCGTTAGGAATAGTAAGGCCATGGGCAATAAGATGGAGCCAAATAGCTTACATATTCAACCCGTCTCTCCATGGGAGAATGTCTACATTATCGGGCAGGTCACCTGCATCATGATGTTTGGGGCTTAACAACCGGTATTAACACTTCGTTTCTTCTTAGAGCGGGAATTGTAAAAGGCGGGTTATACCCGGCGGCTTTAGCGGCTCCTCTTTTTTCAAACCCTTTGCGCGCAATCCATTCTTCGAGAATTATTTTGTGCGTATTAATATTTTCTTGAATGAAAGAACCACTAAAAGTTATCGCCGCAACGGTATAGTTAACAATCTCCTCTACTTTGACCGCTGGGTCGTTGGGTATAGGTGCAGTCTCAATTGAAAAATTTTCCGGAAGGACAAAAGACATAAACTCGGTCGCTTCATCAGCCTGATCCAAAAAGACAGGTGCTGTCATAGGTATTTCTTTCGTCTGTTCATTTTTTCCAGAGATATAATCAAATAATTTGTAGAAGGGATCCCTTTGATCGTGCATACCAGTCGGCATAGCGGTTGTAACCAAAACCAAACGCTCATAATGACGAAGCTCAAGAACGTCCTCTTTTTCTAATACCTCGTATGGTGCAATTTCAACACCGCTATGTCCAAAAACTGAGCATCCCGATAGAGTCATAACACAAAGGGATAGCAATAAAAGAGGTGAAGATATTTTCTTTTTTGTCCTTTTACTCATGGAGTTGAACCTCGTTTATCTCGAAAAGATACAGCGTGAAATCGTAACTCTTAATATATTGCTAGAAGTGCAAAATTTGCCGTCGCATTCATGGTGATGGCATAGCCATTGCCCCCAATTTGTCCTATGTGGCTGACCAATCCCCCGAGCATGAATGGCACATGCAACATTTTCGTAGCCCTACCACAATCTCCCCAGGCTCTTTCATGCCTGAGTTTTCCCTCACAGACTTTGAATTAATTTTCATTGGTTTATTGTGTAATTTTCTAACGGCTAGATAGAATTGTTCATGCAAATGTATAAAATTTTGTGAACCTGATTGAATCCATAAATCGGGATGGTCGGAAAATTACCAAGGAGAGATAGTTAATGAGTGAAGGAAAATACAAAAGCATCAAGAGCTTTTAAATCCGGAAAGATAGTTATCTTTTCGTCCAAAAAGAGATCAGCATGGTTTTGGGCACAATTTCCTCCGACTCCGACCGGAACAACCGGACAAACCTCTGTCACTAATTCCCGAATAATAGTTTTTATTTCCTCTAGGGAGCGATCAACGGTCATGGAGAGGAGCACATAGGTAGGCCGGATTTGTTCGCAGAATTTTGCGAGTTCCGGAATAGGAAGATTCGCTCCTAGGTAATGAACACGACATCCACGGGCTGCGCAAACATAGGCCGCCGTCATCGCGGAAATTTCATGCCACTCTTGTGAAGGACAGGCTACGACGACACGTGGGCCCTCCTCAACCATCCGAAGTTGATTCATCGCGGAAAAGATTTTTTGCTTGATTTGATTCGACGCGTAATGCTCTTGCGCAACAATCAGTTTGCCATCATGCCAGAGTTGACCAATATGTTCCTGTAATGGAAGTAAGAAGCGATGCAGGGCTTCCTCAAATGGGATAACAGCTAACGCTCCATTCAACTTACGTTCAAACCCCGTCCGATCGTTCTCTTGAATAGCCTGGGTTAAATCTGAAATCAATCGCTCAGAAGGGGGCGGCTCAACCGGAGCGGCTACGAATTCTCGCTGAGCCTGCTCCAGGAGTTTTTCTCTTCCAATTTCTGCTAATTCCCCAATGCTCATGCCTTCATCGCCCTTAGACTTCAAATATCTGAATAAGCGGACATCCTCGTCATTATAAAGACGATAACGATTAGCTCCCCTGACCGGGGTCACCAGTCCATAACGCCGTTCCCATGCCCGAATTACGTGAGTCGTAAGCCCGGTAAGCTTTGAAAATCTGTGAATTCTGTACATTTGCATTAGGTGAATTTACCAATTTGTATAACTTTTGTCAAAACTAAATTTTTTAAACTATTGACAAACATTAAACATGGCGCTATAACACTATACATACATTATACAAACATTGAGCACTGAAAAATGACTCAACTTAAAAATAATCAAATCAATTGGAGGGGAAAAATGGCCACACTACACCAACAGCCCATTAACGCCTCACCAGGGAGGTCAGACGAACGACTATCTAGGTTTAACTCAACCTGTTCCCGATGCCGCGGACTTCTCGTAAAAACCTTCTGCGTTTCCCCTGAAGAAGGAATAGCTGGTTTCCAAATTGAGGTGATGAAATGTCTGCAATGCGGAGATCTCTTCGACACCACCATTTTGGAAAACCGCTGGCGTTCGGAACACCATCAACTCATTCACCACAAAGGAGCCCGAAGACCATGACCAAATTTATTAACACTGCTATTAACCAGTCACCATCACAGGGAGAAATTAAAATGAGGAACTTACCCTTTATTTCTATCATCACGCTCGCGTCCTTTTTCTTAGCCACCGGCCCTGCCTTGAGCCAAGACCCAGAAAACATGGTGTTGGTTCCCAAGGGCGAATTCACAATGGGAAGCAAGGAACATAAGGATGAACATCCGCACAACGTTGTACTCGATGCCTATTACATCGATAAATTTGAAGTCTCTAACAAAGATTACAAAGCTTTCATGAAGGCGACCGGTCACGCAGCACCCGCATACTGGGACGACCCTCGCCTCAGCAAACCGGAACAACCTGTCGTCGGTGTCAATTGGTATGATGCTAGTGGCTTCTGCGAATGGAAGGGCAAACGACTACCAACCGAAGCAGAATGGGAGCGTGCCGCTAAAGGTCCTGATGGCCACGCACACTACCCCTGGGGACATAAACTCGACGAGACCAAAGCCAATTATGGTCAAAAGGTAGGGATGACAACGGCCGTAGATTCCTACCCCTCAGGCGTGAGTGGATACGGGGCTTATAACATGTCAGGGAACGTCTTTGAATGGGTATCAGATTGGTATGACCCCACCTACTTCAATACTAGCCCAGCGTTGAACCCTAAAGGTCCAGCCACAGGATTGAATTTCGCCAATCAAGGGCCCGTCAAAGGATTGAAAGGTGGGTCTTGGCTAGCTCCCGCCAGTTCACTCCATTCCAGTCATCGATTCTGGAATCAGCCAGAAAACAATTCCTACGGAGTGGGACTAGGATTCCGCTGCGCACAACCAGCTTCCCCAGCGAGCATTCGGGTCACGCAATATGACTTTATGCACTCCCTCATTAGCATGGGTGATGAAAAATGGGCAGAAGCATTAGAGTCTATTGACCGTGCCCTGAAGGGTGACCCAGAAAACGCGGAATATATGGATACTAAGTCTCTCATCATGAATCAAATCAACAAGGGAAACAAATAGGCGTTATCAATTTGAGGGACTCCCATTCCGTTGACCTCTAAAGGAGTTAAATGAAAATCATGGCAACTCGAAATACACATAGAACCTTAAATATTTTTCCCAAAACAGGTCTGCCCTTGGCAGGCCTGTTTCTAGGGAGCCTATTTTTTCTAGTGGTAGTCATGTTTATCCTGCAGCCCGTTTCAGGTTTCGCTCAGTCCAATGAAGTCATTCCAGAAGGCATGGCCTACATCGCATCCGGACCAACCATTATCGGAATCGACAAAGATCCGTCCAGCTCCACGATAGCGTCTAATGAGTCTGTCACTCTGTATCAACGCCGTATGAGCATGCCCTGGTCGAAGGAGGCATTTCACGATGAAGGTCCAGCCCACTGGGTTTTTCTGGATGGCTACTTTATGGACAATTATGAGACATCTAACCAACATTATGCCGAATTTATGAAAGCCACAGGCCACGCAGGACCAGCCTATTGGGATGACCCCAGACTGAACAAACCCAAACAACCCGTAGTGGGCGTGAATTGGTTTGATGCAAAGGCCTATTGCGAATATAAAGGAAAACGACTGCCCACAGAAGCGGAATGGGAACGAGCTGCTCGAGGTCCCAACGGAATGAGATATCCATGGGGTAACGAGATGGACCCATCCAAGGCCAACTACGGGAAGAATAAGGAGGGTACTCTCCCCGTCGACTCTTTGCCAGAGGGAGCCAGTTCTTATGGACTCCATCACATGGCCGGAAACGTTTTTGAGTGGGTTCAAGATTGGTACGATCCCAATTTCTATCAGAAAACCCCCCATCCTGCGAACACCCAAGGTCCACTGAAGCCAATTTGGATTGGCGGAACGGGCACCTATGTCGATCGCCTCACTGTAGGAGCGAAGCGGGTCATCCGTGGTGGATCATGGATTGCCGCGGAATCAACCATCACCACCTCCCATCGCTTTTGGAACCACCCTTCCAACAATAGCTACGGAGTGGGATTGGGATTTCGATGCGCCCAGACTGCTCCTGAATCAGTGAGCGATTCCCTTCGAGTCGCCACTATCGAAGCCATGAAAAACATGGGAATGGAAAAATGGAAAGAGGCTAATGAACATCTCAACAAGGCCCTAAATCTTGACCCTCATAATGCTGAACTGAAGCAGATGCAGGCTATCGTTCAAGCAAAATTGTGAGACCTCGTATCGTGAAAAAACTGAAACCAAGAAACCAAATCAAAGGCACGATATACTTGGTGTTGTCGTTGATTTTCATCCAGCTCATCACGCTGGGAACTCCTTCTCAAGCAAATTCTTCTGGAGAAGGAGTGTCCCAAGATGAGTCCACTCAGTTAATCCGGGAGGCAGCCCATGCGACGGAAGAAGCCTGGGAAGAATTTCATGCTTCAGCCATCGAGGGTACCTTGGCATCTCCTCTCATTCAGGTGACCATCGAAGGCCAGTTGCATGAAGCGCGAGGCTTGCTCATGCAGGCCCGAATCGCCAAACGTTCTCAAGACTATCAAGCGGTAAAAGATATTACGCAGCAGATTCAAGAAATCACCCAGAACATCATTCAGGCGAGTCGAGAGAGGAAACAATGAAAACGTGGCTCACTATTTTTGCTCTACTAGGTGCGTTGGGTATCCCTCCGGAAGTCTCTGCTGAGACTCATCCGGTGATAGAAAAAGACCCAGTTGAAATGGTCATCATACCGTCTGGGACCTTTATCCGGGGCAGTGGACCGGGAGAGGGTCGCCTGGACGAGCAACCAAAACGCAAGGTTTTTGTGAATAGCTTCGCAATTGATAAGTACGAAGTGAGTAATGCCACCTACATGGCATTTGTGGAGGAAACTCTTCATAAGCCGCCATTTAATGTTTACGGGGACGGTCCACTCACCAGTGAAAAGGATATTTCCGATCTACCCGTGGTTCAGGTGACATGGCACGACGCCGTTGACTATTGTTTTTGGGCCGGAAAACGCCTTCCCACGGAAGCCGAATGGGAAAAGGCGGCCCGCGGAAGCGATGATCGGCTTTATCCGTGGGGGAATGAACCACCCACACCAGACAGAGCTCAGTTTGATGAAGAGTGGGAAGGGAAAAAGACTCTTCAAAAAGTTGCCAGTTTACCGGAAGGACAATCTTCCTCCGGCGTCTATCAACTTTCAGGAAATGTCCGAGAATGGACTCAAGATTGGTACGACGCGGAGTACTATGCCAATTCGCCTGACAAAAATCCCAAAGGGCCCGATACTGGAATCCTGAAATCTATTCGTGGAGGCTCCTGGCGCAGTTTTGATAGTGATTTACGAGTCACATCACGCGGGAAAGGCGGGTTTGCGCTAAAGACTCATGGCATTGGCTTCAGATGCTCCCGTGATATTGACCCTCAAACAGGACATTCAACCAAAACAGGAAATTGATACGAGGAAATGACATGTCCCAACATCTGAAACTCATTGCTGGAACTCACATTTCTGCATTGATCTTTTTTGCCCTGCTTGGATTCAACACCTCGGACATTCGAGCTGAGGAGGGAACAGGAAACGGAATCCCCTATCAAACGGTTGCGGATTATATTCATGACATCATTGAATCCGATCGCACCCTTTACACCACCCACGTGGTTGACCGAATGCAAGAAACCGGAACAACCATCGCTTCAGAAGGATGGAAGGAGCGAAATGCACTTCCACTCCCTGCTCAAATGCTTTTGCTATCCGGTGAAAGAGTGAGAAACAAGGGCGGGGGGCTTAACTATCGACTAGCAAGCTTGTGGCCGATTTACAAAAAAAATGGCCCAGCCAATGATTTTGAAACAAAAGGGCTAAAAGCCGTGCAACAGAACCCGCATGAACCCTACACAGGTTTTATCACTCAAGGAGGGGAAAGCTTTTATGTGGCCATCTATGCAGACCTGGCGGTTTCTAAATCTTGTGTGAACTGTCACAACAGACATCTACTCAGCCCCAGGCGAGACCAGAAATTAGGAGATGTCATGGGGGGAATCATTATCTCCTTCCCCGTCAAGGGAAAATCCTAGTCCAGACAGAGTTATGCAAGCTGGACTGCCTAAGGATGTATTTCATGTTTCAGAAAAAATACCAACGACTGAACCACGAAATGATGAAATGGATCTTCCTCCTAATCGTATTTGTGGGGGTCGAAGTTCTTATACCAGGAGTTGGACGGACGTATGAAGGACTACTAGGCTTTACGGGCAAACAACTGACTGGAACCGTCAGGCTGAAAGGAAAGATCCCAAGTCCCAAGCGTTTTAATTTAGTTCTTTTTTCAGACCCCTATTATTGCGGAAGAATTTCAGATGGGAGGGGATGGCGCCTAACTCCCATTCCAGCACTAGGCGAACATGCGGAACTGCCTGGAGCTGTGGTGTTTTTAGAAGATGTCAAAAAGGGTAAACCAGGAACCCCCTCCCCCACTATTATTCAAACCAAAAATTGCGTCTTTTTGCCCTATATCAGTGCCACTCAAGTCGGGCAAACATTTCATTTTCAAAATTGGGACCCCATCCTGCACAAACTTGAGGTGTTCCTCTCTTCTCAACAGGGCGCCCAATCTCTCCTCGGACAAAACCTTCAAACCCATCCGGAAAATCGAAAAAGCGATTTCCTTTCGTCGGAAAAGACTGGTCTCCATCAATCAGGGGCAGAAATCCAATATCAATTAGACAGACGAGGGATCCTGGTGTTTCGCTGTAGACTTCATGACTATATGGAGGGATGGAGTATTGTTCTTCCCCATCCCTACTTTTCCATCACAGGGGAAAACGGGGGGTTTTCCCTGGAAGACATTCCTCCTGGTACCTATGACTTGATCGTATGGCACCCCCTGGGAAAGCAAGAGACCGTTATTGAGATAGGGGCTAGACAAACCAAAGACATGAACATCATCATTACACCAACTTCACCCACTGTCTACGAAGAAGAAGAACCGGTGAACAATCCATTTGGCATTGATTTGGTAGGCGATTCCAGCATTGTGCCTACGGTTGAACTTCAAAAGTGGGAGCCCGGTAGTGAAAGCACTATAGGAGGTGGATCATGAAGATTGTGATCGCGGGAGGAACAGGATTTATTGGTCGACATGTTTCCCGATTGTTAATTCATGAAGGCCATTCGGTAACCCTTCTGTCCAGGCATACCCCTGATGGCAAGCATCTCGTCAACATTCATGCCCGACATATCCAATGGGACGGCTGTACTCAAGGACTATGGGCTCAAGAATGTGAGGGCGCTGATGTCGTCCTTAATTTATCCGGTGCTCCTATCGCAGATTCCCGGTGGACCAATAAGCGCAAACAGGCGCTTATTGACAGCCGTGTGCAGTCGACCAAAACCTTGCTTCAGGGCATCTCATCCTGGAGAAACAAACCCCACACCTTTATTACTGCTTCCGGAATTGGCTTTTATGGTGACCGAGGAGAAGAAGTGGTCAATGAATCATCCACTCCAGGGGAAGGCTTTCTTCGGCAACTTTGCCAGGCTTGGGAAGGCGCCGCCATGGAAGGTGAAGCCTTGGGGCTTCGTGTCATTCCAATCCGAATTGGAATGGTCTTGGGGCCGGATGGAGGAGCCCTATCTAAAATGACCTTGCCATTTCGCATGTTTCTGGGTGGGCCAATTTTACCCGGCACCCAATTTGTTTCATGGATTCATCGTGAGGATCTGGCTCGGCTCATTCTCTTTCTCATGACTCACTCATCTATTCGAGGTCAGGTCAATGCCGTTGCTCCAGAGACCGTTACGATGAAGGCGTTTTGTACCGCTCTAGGCAAGGCCATGAATCGCCCTTCGTGGTTCCCGGTTCCCGAATTTATGTTGCGAATCGCTCTCGGAGAACTTGCTACCATGCTGACAACGGGACAGAGAGTTCACCCCAGCAAGGCCCTGGAAGAAGGCTTTTCGTATTCCTATGCCACACTTCAAGCAGCTTTAGATTCTATATTCTCACAATCAACTCAAGGACCTAACTGATGAATAACACGAATCAAAACCAGACACCTCGGATTCTTTTCACGGGCTGCCTTTGTTTACTAATGGCCGGAATTTTCACTCTTCCTTTGGCACCTGCCGTCTTTGGAGAAGTGCTTTCATTGGATGAAGGCCAACTCCTCCCTTCCGTTACCCTGATTGGAAAGGATGGAGAGTCCGTTTCACTTGATACGCTGAAAGGCAAAGTGACTTTAGTCAGCATTGTTCCCCAGTTGAATACTCCGGTGTGTGATGAACAAACACACCGATTCAGTGAGCAAAACGAAGGTCTGGACGAATTCATCTCCCTTGTGACCCTGAGTACCAATACACATACGGATCAAGCCAAATTTGCCAAAGAAGCCAAGATTCAAAACATGACATTTCTCTCCGATGCTCCAGACTTCCATTTTGGTCAGAAAACTGGTTTGCTCTTGGATGATGTCGATATCCTTCATCGAGCCGTTATCGTGTTGGACGAGGATTCAATTATTCGATACGTTCAATTAGTTCCCATGATCGAATTACCCAATTTCGAGCAAGCCTACCAAGCAGTTCGACGTATTTTGCCAAAGTCATCTTGAGGAGGAGCCCCATGACAGAGCGCATTCTCATATTCCTAAATCTTTTGGCCATGGCGATTCTTGTGGGAAAAATTGTCTTTCTTTCATTTGTCACGGCGCCCGTTTTGGCGCGGACATTGGATGCGAACGCCTTTTCCCAGGTCGTCCGAAATCTTTTTCCCCAATACTATGCCTTAGGGATGGTCAGCGCGGCTGTTGGATGGTCCACCAGTCTTGCATTGGGACTTCTGTATGGGTTTGAATCTTTCGTCCTCATTCCGTCCACCCTCTGGTTAGGTATCCTGGCAATTGAACAGTATTGTCGAACACCGCTAATCGCTAGAATTAATGAATTAAGCGATCAACTTAAAGCCAAGCAAGCCAAAGGAATATCAACACCACTTCTTCAAAAAGAGCGGGATGGATTGCACCGGCGTTCGGTGCAATTGAATTCCCTCGTGCTCCTCATGGGTTTGTGCCTCCTTGGTTTTTCGGGCATTTCACCAACACTTCAATAAAGGAGACCTTCTATGTTGACCCGATTTTCTTTCAAACACCTTAAGACCCAAGTCTTGAAATTCATACCAGCCGTGCTGCTCTGCACAACGGCATTTACACCCTGGGCATTAGCCTACGAAGGCCCGGCGGGTGAAGCGGCGGCCCCCACAAATCCCCATGCAAGTCCGCCTGGGCCCAATACCCCCATGCCTTCAGGAATTGTGGGCATTGCCATGCATGTCACCGCGGGTCGCATTGGAGATCCTGCTCAATTGATCATTCGTGCCGTGCACCCTTCAGGTCCGGCAGCCAGAGTCGGGTTGGCTCACGGGGAAGAAATCATGGCTGTGGATGGTGACCCGGTCGCGGGCAAAACGTATATGGAAGTGGTTGGGCTGATTCGGGGAGAGAGCGGCAGTTCAGTCAAATTAGGGCTGCGAGGGCCCCAAGGTGAACGGACCGTTAGTCTCATGCGAATCAGCGAAGAAAAACTGATGGAGCAAACACCTCCGACGATGTAAGTATGTGGGAGCTTTTAAAAACCTGGGTTCCTCCGGGTTTAGTGTGGGTTGTAGGGACAAGACGGATCTTCGAGCAGAGCCCCCTCCTTTGTAAGAAAGGGTCGCGCCCTGCGGGACACACCAGGCAATAGCGAGGGGAGGTAGAAACGCCATCAGCCAACTTGCCATGAGAGTTGTTGGCGCAATTACAGGGGCACACCTCTGAATCTCTACCCCACCCAGCCCCTTTTTTGCGGCATCCCATA
>Ga0265309_10000524_pt1 | contig 15499 bp, 14 predicted proteins | sample Helome_FD_192492 | JGI IMG/M metagenome (GOLD analysis project Ga0265309, IMG submission 192492) | Marine sediment microbial communities from subtidal zone of North Sea - Hel_20160524 (Illumina Assembly) | ecosystem: Environmental > Aquatic > Marine > Subtidal zone > Sediment ...
CAAGTCCCTTACGCAGCACCGGGCTATCCCGGTTGAAAGCGGCCACGGCTTCGCGGCGCGCATAGTAATCGCTGCTCTGTTCTATTTCCGCCACCAGTTCGTGGATGACATTGTCATCGACGGTTTGTCCGTAGGGCGTGGTATTGCCTGTCTTTTGACCATAGAAATTGAGTTTGCGTACTGCCTGCGGATCCTTGCCCAGCGTGCGCGCAATATCGTCGATAATGTATTCGATCGCGATCGCCCCCTGCGGACCACCGAAACCGCGGAAGGCGGTATTCGACTGGGTATTGGTCTTGACGCTGTACGCGTCGATCGCCACATCGCCGAGGTAGTAGGCATTGTCGAAATGACACACCGCGCGGGTTACCACCGGACCGGTCAGATCGGCCGAGAATCCCGCCTGCGCGGCCATCTCGATGCTGGCACCCTTAATCAGGCCGGCCTCGTCAAAGCCGACCTCGTAATCGAATTCAAAGCCGTGGCGTTTGCCGGTCACCATCATATCGTCGTCACGATCGAGACGTATCTTGACCGGACGCTGCAGACGATGGGCGGCGATAGACGCGATGCAGGCAAAGATCGCCGACTGCGATTCCTTACCGCCGAAGCCACCACCCATACGCCGCATCTCTACCACGACCTGGTTGAAATCGATTCCCAGCGCATGGGCGACAACGTGCTGCATTTCAGTCGGGTGCTGGGTAGAACACCAAAGATGCAGACAACCATCTTCTTTCGGGGCGACGTAAGATATCTGCCCTTCGAGATAAAACTGCTCCTGCCCCCCTACTGAAATTTCGCCCTTGAGTTTATGTGGCGCCGCTTGCAGGGCCTGCTCGGCATCACCCCGGCGCAAGCGCATCGGTGGCAATACCCAGGACTCCTGCTTTTTGCCGCTGGCCACATCGAGTATTGCCGGTAAAGGCTGATAGTCGATGGTCGCGAGTCCTGCCGCCTTGCGCGCGGCCGTCTGCGAAGTCGCGACCACCGCAAAAATCGGTTGCCCCAGGTATTGCACCAGGCCATCGGCGAGAATCGGATCGTCGGCAATAATAGGGCCACAGTCATTGTTACCCGGGATATCGGAAGCGGTAATAACCGTAACCACGCCGGGGGCAGCTTTGACCGCATCGAGATCGATGCCTGTGATTTTTGCGTGCGCCTGCTGGCTCAGGCCCAGCGCGATATAACAGGTGCCGGCAAGTTCCGGGATATCATCGACATAGGTTGCTTCACCGGCGACATGCAAGACCGCCGATTCGTGTGGAACCGACACCCCGACCGCAGTCTCTCTGGCCTGTTGTTTGACCCGATCTTCCATCAAGCAGTCACCGCAAACACGTTAACCGCATGCGTGGCCAGTGGCTGTTGCGGACGGGTTTCGAGAAAGAAACGATACAACAGGTTACGCGCAGCGCGGGCGCGATAACTCGCACTCGCACGCATATCACTAAGCGGGGTAAAGTCCTGCTCCAGCTGTTGCATCGCGACGCTGACAGCGGCCTCGTCCCTGGTCTTGCCGCGTAGACAGGCCTCGGCGAGGGCAGCGCGCTTTGGAATAGCTGCCATGCCCCCCATGGCGATACGAATATCGGTTACTTTACCGTCGTCGAGCTGCAGCGCAAACGCCGCACAGATCGCCGAGATATCCTGGTCGTAGCGTTTGCAGAGTTTGTAACAGCGCAAAATAATGCCTGCTTCGCGGACGGGGATTTCGATGGCTTCGATAAATTCCCCGGCCTGCAGTGCATTTTTCATGTAATCGAGATACAGATCAGCGAGTGCCATTTCACGCAGCGCGGCGCCCTGGCGCAGTTTAACCCGGGTATCGAGCACCATCAGCGCTGGCATCGAATCACCAATGGGTGAACCATTGGCAACGTTGCCCACCAGGGTCCCGGCATTGCGTACCGGCACCGACGCGAAACGACGGAACATTTCAGTGAACTCGGGGTACTGCCCGGCGATCTCGGTGAAGGCGTCGTTCAACGTGACCGCGGCGCCGATCTCGATTGCATTGTCCTGCCGGCTGATCTGTTTGAGCTGCGTCACATTGCCGAGATAGATCAGCAACGGTAATTCGCGCAACTGCTTGGTCACCCACAGGCCGACATCGGTACCGCCGGCGAGAATGCGGGCATTCGGGTTCTGCTGGTACAGGCTGGCCAGCTCATCGACAGTCGTCGGGGCATAGTAACGCGCCTGCTCGAGTTGCAGCGACATACCCTGCTGGCGCTGCAGGCCGCGCAGCTGTTCGATCAGTTGCGCATCGCTATCCGCTGGTACCGGGTAGTCATACATGTGTACACAGGCGTCGATGATCGGACGATAACCGGTGCAACGGCACAGGTTACCGGACAGCGCGTCATCGATGTCGGCACGCGTCGGCGCGGGATTGTTTTTATACAGGGCAAACATCGACATGATGAACCCGGGGGTACAAAAGCCGCACTGGGAGCCATGATGGTCGACCATGCTTTGCTGCACCGGGTGCAGGCTGCCATCGGCTGCTTTGAGTGATTCCACCGTAAACAATGCCTTGCCGTCCAGCGTCGGCAGAAATTGAATGCAGGCATTGACTGCACGATATTCGAGAACATCACCCGCCAGTTCCGCAATCACCACGGTGCAGGCACCGCAATCCCCTTCGGCGCAGCCTTCCTTGCTGCCCACGCGCAGCCGGTCTTCGCGCAGGTACTGCAATACGGTGCGCGTCGGCTCGACCCGCCCGAGTTCGATCAGTTCACCATCCAGCAGAAAACGCAGGCTATTCGACATCGTCTAACTGCCGCGGTAGGTCGAGTAGGCCCAGGGGGAAACCAGCAACGGCACGTGATAGTGCTGCCCGGCATCGGCGATGCCGAAACGCAGCACCACTTCGTCAACGAACGGGGGCTCGGGAATATCGAGGTTCAGAGCGCGAAAGTAGGTTCCCGCGTGGAACACCAGTTCGTAGACTCCCGGTGCAAACGCGTCATCTTCAAGAATTGGGTTATCAAGCCGGCCGTCCGCATTGGTATGTCCGCGACCCAGCTCCTGTAGTTCCGGGGTCACGCGATACAACACGATTTCAACACCGGGCGCAGGACAGCCGAGCGCGGTATCCAGTACATGTGTTGTCAGCTTCCCCATATCTACACCCCTCAGTCGTAGACGCGCTAAAGTCGCATTTATCCAATAAATTGTCAACACTTTAGCAAATTATTGTTAACAATTTCATTACCGTGCTACACTCGAACGCAAATCAGATAAGCGACCAGAAACACGATGTCCGCGCAATTCGAAAAAACGGTAAAGTCCAGATTCAGCGAAGACGAGGTACTACGCCAGATCGAACAGGCGGTACTCGACCATCGCCTGGCGCCCGGCACCAAGCTCAAGGAAGTACAACTCGCCGACCTGTTCGGCGTAAAACGAGGCCTGATTCGCAAGGTACTGACTCGCCTGGCGCATTCCAGGCTGGTGGACCAGACGCCTAACCGGGGCGCCACGGTCGCGAAGCCCTCGGTCAAGGAAGGGCAGGACCTGTTCGCCACACGACGTGTCATCGAATCTGCCATTTTACAAACCCTGATTACCCGGGTTGATGCGCGCAAAATTGCGCAACTCAGGAAATTGCTGCAACAGGAACAGCAAGCTTACCAGCGGGGAAAGTCGGAAAAAGCGTTGGCCTTGTCGGTCGATTTTCACCGCCAGCTCGCCGCGATGGCAGCAAACAGCGTACTCGAGGAATATCTGAACGACATTATTCGCCGCACCCCGCTGGTCATTCTGACGCACCTTGGTGATGACGAGCAGAACCGCTGCCGCAACCAGGAACACGAGGCCATCATCGACGCACTCGAGCAGCGCGACCTGAAAACCGCGACGCGGATCATGCATCAGCACTTGCTGCATATCGAAAGCAAGATTCAGCATAAACCGGAAAAACCACAGGCCGATCTGGCAACCTTGCTGCGACGTCAACCCGAGACGATGCAAACATGAGCGCTTATCCGCGCGACCTGGTGGGCTACGCGGGCAGTCCCCCGCAGGCCCGGTGGCCCGGCGATGCCCGCGTTGCGCTGCAGTTCGTGCTCAACTACGAAGAAGGTGGCGAAAACAACGTTCTGCATGGCGACCCGGGTTCCGAACAGTTTCTCTCGGAATTGATCGGCGCACAAAGTTACCCGGCGCGTCACATGAGCATGGAATCGGTCTACGAGTACGGTTCACGCGCGGGCGTGTGGCGGTTATTGCGCGAATTCGAGGCACGCGGTTTGCCGCTGACCATTTTTGCCGTGGCGATGGCATTGCAGCGCCACCCGGAACTGGCGACGGAGCTGGTTCGGCTGAAACATGAAATCGCCTGCCATGGATTGCGCTGGATTCATTACCAGGACGTCGACGAGGCGGTCGAGCGCGAGCACCTGCAACAGGCGCTCGCCATCATCACCGAACTCACCGGAACCACGCCACTGGGCTGGTACACCGGGCGCGACAGTCCCAACACGCGTCGCCTGGTCGTCGAGCAGGGCGGATTGCTTTACGACTCAGACTATTACGGCGATGACCTGCCGCTATGGCAACAGGTCGAAACCAGCGCCGGTGAAAGCAAATCACACCTGGTCGTACCCTACACCCTCGATTGCAACGATATGCGCTTCGCCACCGCGCAGGGTTTCAACAGCGGCGAACAGTTCTATCAGTATCTGCGCGATAGCTTCGATGTGCTCTACGCCGAGGGCGAGCATAGCCCGAAAATGATGTCGGTCGGCCTACACTGTCGACTGGTCGGCAGACCGGGGCGATTTCGCGCATTGCAACGCTTCCTCGATTACGTGCAGTCACAGGAAAAGGTCTGGATTTGCCGCCGCGTAGACATTGCCCGCCACTGGATAGACAGGCACCCACCGCAAACCGCATAATCGCTGCATGAGCACCGGAATCGATGAAATCAACCACTGCAGCCCGGCTCGCTTCGTCGAACTGTTGGGCGCTATCTTTGAACATTCGCCATGGGTTGCAGAACTCGCTTACCCGGAAAGACCGTTTGCCTCGCGCCATCAATTGCATCAGGTGATGGCCGCCGCGGTCAGGCGCGCGCCCGAGGTCCAGCGCATGGCACTGCTATGCCAACATCCGGAACTGGCCGGCAGGGAAGCCAATGCGGGCATGCTGACCGATGATTCGAAACGCGAACAGGCCGGGGCCAGGCTCAACCAGTGCACCGCCGTGGAACTGCTGACGATCAAATCGCTCAACCAGGCCTACCGCGCAAAGTTCGATTTTCCGTTCATCATCGCGGTAAGCGGGCTCGATAAATTTCAAATCATCGCGGCAATGCAAAACCGTCTCGATAATTCTGCAGAGATCGAGTTCGATACCGCCATCGGCGAGGTCGAAAAGATTGCGCGCATCCGTATCGACGCGCTCATCGATGAGTAATATAGACAGGCTGATCAAACGTTCGGCAGTGCATGAGGACTGGCAGCCGATACTCCGTGAATCACTGTTAACGCTGGACCCCGACTACCTAGACTCCCTGCTGTGCGACGATGGCTGGTTGCCCGGGGTCGATCATTTGCTGGCGGCGTTTCGGCGTGATCGCAGTGGCGTCGATTACCTGCTGATCGGTGAGTCGCCTTACCCGCGTAAGGCATCGGCAAACGGAATTGCCTTTTACGACGCCGCGGTCGATAGCCTGTGGAGTGAACGAGGCCTGAGCAAGGCGGTCAATCGCGCCACCTCGTTGCGCAACATCGTTAAAACCGCTCTGGTAGCCGAAGGTCACCTGCAAAAGGACAGCGCCGGCAAAGTCACACAGGACGCTATAGCCAGTCTCGACAAGAGCGACCTGGTTCAAACCCTGGCAGAATTGTTCGACAACCTGCAACAGGCTGGATTTTTGATGCTGAACGCAACACCGGTATTGCATCCGCAACGCAAACCGGCGCTCGAAGCCCGTTACTGGCTAGAGTTTCTCGAACGCCTGCTGCACCTGGTCACTCAAAATTCGTCGCAACGTATCACGCTACTGCTGTGGGGCAAGATCGCGAAATTGGTGGAGGCCATGCCCGCCAGCCAGGCTTACGCCAGGCTGGTCTGCGAACATCCCTACAATATTTCGTTCATCGACAATCCCGACATGCTGCAATTGTTTGCCAAACTGCAGGTTCTGCGAAAACCGATGTGACCCACTACTGATCAATTCTGATGTCGGACCTTGACTAATCCAGATCAGGGTAGAAAAAAATTACTTTAGTCGTGTTTCTTAAGCCAATCTTCAGTTTGGTCCGCTACAACGAAACCATGAAAGTTTTAGTGGTTGAAGATTCCGCCAATCTGTTGACTTCACTGAGTGCGGAGTTAAAGAAATTTGGTTATGAGGTTGATGTCGTTGCCGATGCTGCTGCGGCGATCAGCTACGCAGCAGAGCGCAGTTACGACATCATTATCCTCGACTTGATGTTGCCAAAGGAATCCAGTTTGCTGGTGCTGCATGAAATTCGCGAGCTGGACCGGGAGGTAGAAATCCTGATCCTGTCCAAACGCGATCAAATTCATGATCGCGTAACCGCATTGATTCAGGGTGCTGACGACTACCTGGTGCATCCTTTTTCCTTTAATGACCTGCACGAGCGCATTCAGTCACTGGTGAAGCATAGAGCCAGTCCGGAATCTGTAGACGACTACTGATTCGAGTATCAAATATCAAGCTTGTGTAGTTTATGTGGCATTATTGCGCCTCGGAAATTCAGCAACTGACCAGGCAGCCAACATGGACATCCCAACCTATGAAGACGTACTGCAGGCGCATCAGCGCATCACTCCCTATATTCATCGCACACCGGTGCTGACCTCGAGCTATCTGAATCAGCTAACCGGCGCAGAAATTTTTTTCAAATGCGAAAACCTGCAAAAGGTTGGCGCGTTTAAGGCGCGCGGCGCGAGTAACGCCGTGTTTGGTCTCAGTGACGCCGATGCCGTCAACGGGGTCGCCACGCATTCGTCCGGAAACCACGCCGCGGCGCTCAGCTTCGCCGCCGCCCGGCGCGGCATCGATGCCACCGTGGTAATGCCCAGTAACGCCCCCGCTACCAAGAAAGCCGCGGTGCAGAGTTACGGTGGCAAAATTCTCGAATGTGAACCCACCCAGGCCGCGCGCGAGGCCATGCTGGAGCAGGTCATTACCGAAACCGGGGCCGATGCGGTGCATCCCTACGATGATCCGCGCGTCATCGCCGGTCAGGCCACCTGCGCGCTTGAATTGCAGCAGGATGTCGATCAGCTCGACGCCGTGGTGGCCCCGGTTGGCGGCGGCGGTCTGATTTCCGGCACCTGCCTGACGATGTCGACTTTATCACCGCAAACCCGGATTTATGCGGCCGAACCGGCCAATGCCGATGACGCCTACCGTTCCTTCCATGCCGGTGAAATCGTCAGGCAGGATGCGCAACAATCCGTTGCCGATGGCCTGAAGACCAACCTGTGCCCGCTGAGCTGGCATTTCGTGTCCACTTATGTCAGCGATATATTGCTTGCCAGCGAGGATGAGATTCTCGACGCGATGTACATGACCTGGCAGCGCATGAAAATCATCATCGAACCGTCGTCCGCGGTGCCGCTGGCGGTCATGTTAAAAAACAGGGGCCTGTTCGAGGGGCAACGCGTCGGCGTCATCATTACCGGGGGTAACGTCGATATCAAGAATTGCCCCGGCTGCAAGTGAACTGGTGGTAAAAGAATATGAAAACTGGAACTAATCCTGACGGGCTTGTAACGGGTTTCGACATCCCGGCGGAAATCGGCATGGATCTCGCCGATGTTTCGACACCATCACTGATCATCGAGCTGGATGCCTTCGAACGTAATGTTGCAACACTACGCGACAGGCTTGCCCATGCCGGAGTACGCCTGCGCGCGCATAGTAAAACCCATAAATCGGTCGATATCGCGCGTTACCAGATCGAGCATGGCGGCGCCTGCGGAATCTGTTGTCAGAAAGTCGCTGAAGCCGAGGTCATGGTCGCCGGCGGCATCGATGACGTAATGCTGTCGAACCAGGTTGTCGATCGAAACAAGATCGATCGACTGGCACGGCTTGCCGGGCGAGCGCGGATACTGGTCTGTGTCGATGATCCCGGCAACGTCGATGATCTGTCCGCCGCTGCGCTGCGCCATGACGGCATGCTCGAGTGCCTGGTCGAAATTGACGTCGGCGCCGGTCGTTGCGGCGTGGAGCCGGGTCCCAACGCGCTTGCCATCGCACAGAAAATCGACTCCAGCGAAGGCTTGAAGTTCTCCGGAATTCAGGCCTACCAGGGCTCGGCTCAACATATCCGAAGTTACGCGGAGCGGCGCAGCGCAATTGAATCTGCGACCAGTATGACCTCCGCTACGCTCATACAGCTGTCTCGGAATGGACTCGAATGCGCTATTGTCGCCGGCGCCGGTACCGGTAGTTATTACTTCGAGGCGGCTTCCGGGATTTTTAATGAAATGCAGTGCGGATCTTACATTTTCATGGATGCCGACTATCAACGCGTACTCGACGAACAGGACCGACAGATTACCGAATTTGAAAACAGCCTGTTTATCTGGACCTCGATCATGTCCAAAACCAGGAAAGATGAAGCGGTTTGCGACGCCGGCCTCAAGGTGATGAGCCTGGACTCGGGGATGCCCGTGGTATTCGGTCGCGATGATCTCGAGTATATCGAATGCTCGGACGAGCACGGGGTCATTGCCGATCCGCACAACAGTCTGCGTTTGAACGACCGCTTGAAACTGGTGCCCGGGCACTGCGACCCTACCTGCAACCTGCACGACTGGTATGTCGGCATTCGCGATGGCAAGGTTGAATGCCTGTGGCCGGTTAGCGCGCGGGGCAGGGCTTTTTAGACGACAGCCCTCGTCAGGCAAAAAAAACGCCGGTACGAAACCGGCGTTTTACTGACTAGCTGTCGTCTTAACGACTGGCGAGATAGCTATTCAGATCATCAAGAATCCTATCCTTGTCCACCTCGGCACCCATTTTGATCATCGCATCGGCGAAGCGACCGACGATATCATTTATGGTCTCGAAATTCAGATGGTTCAGAATTCCGACGCGGATCTGCGCCGGCTCCGAAAGCGTGTTCCAGATCGCGAAACCCGCTTCACGGCAGCCCGTAACCAGTTCTTTTTCCTTACCTGAAAAAGCGTCGGGTAGATCGAAAACCACCAGGCTGGTCATGTTGGAAGTGACCTTGCAGCCCATTGCTTCGATCGCATTGCGCAGGCCTTTTTCAAAAAACGCATAGTCGGCAGCTTTTTGTTCACGACCATGCTGCAGCAACAGGCGCAGGGCCTCGTGGAAAGACGCAACCGCGTAGCCCGAATGCGTGCGGTGATAAGCCGCGGCTGCAACATCCTGGCCATCCGCAATACACCAGTGACGCGCTTCGAGAATCGGATGATGCACATAGGTGTAACAGCCACGCTGCCTGAGCAGATCGATAACCTTGTCATTGAAACTGACCGGGGCATAGGTCAGCGGCAGGCCCAGAATCCCTTTTTGCGGGCACGAAGCCCAGGTGGTGACTGCCGGGTAGTCATCGATATTGAAACAGGCAATGCCAAGACTGGAGACCGCATCGACAATGCCCATGGCGCCATGCTTGGCACAGGCATCGTTAAAGCCCCGGAGATCATTGATCCGACCACTGCCGGTTTCCCAGTGCGCCATGAAAGCCCACATCGGCTTGTGCTCGGCAAGGGCGGCCTCGACGATATCGCCCGTCACCGATTCACCATGTGGGACGTTTACAGTGACAACGTTAGCGGGCCTGGGATTTAACGGATCTTTGGCCAGGTCTTCGGGCGTTGACGCCTTCAGACGAACATTGAAGTCGTCAATACCACTGAAAGTGCCATTGACGAAAGCGACCACGGTGTCGCCGGGAAGAATCGGCGAGAAGGCACAGTCAAGGCCATCCCATCCGGTGCCACAGACCGCAAAGGTGTGGATATTTTTGGTGCCGAACACTTCGCGCAGCATGACCTTGGCTTCTTTCATGCCACGCACGACGTCTGCCTGCATGTGATCGGCCACACCAGCCGCCGCAAATCTTTCGAGCACACGCGGATCGGTATTGCCAGGGCCAGGGCCCGCGGCGAGGGTATGTGGAATTTCCAGTTGTGGGAACATATTTAAAACCTCTGTGGATTTCTCGTTAAACTCTGGTTGTGCTGACATTGGTCTATCTCTCCTATATTGAAAACTGTTACGCCATGACGCTCGGTACTGAATCTCCGGCCAGGTTGATCTGAAGCCTCCTGGTACCTGGTTAATTTCATCGGCTATTTATCTAGCGGCATGGCCGCTACACCCGCCCGCGCGACGATGCCATCTTGATTCGCTTTGACGCCGCTGATGCCGATTGCACCGACGACTTCACCTGCGTATTCGAGCAGTTCACCGCCTTCGAGCGGCATGATCCCGGGCATCTCCAGGTAACCCGGTTGCCCGTTGTTAACCCGATCGGCAAAGATGCTGGTAGGACGCAGGAACAACACCGCAGCCTTCGCCTTCTTGATGGCAACGTCGATACTGCCAAGTTGTGCCTTTTCGCGATGCAGATACATCAGGTGCCCGCCGTCATCGACAATCGCAATAACCACGTTCCAGCCATTGCGGTCGGCTTCCTGCTGTGCCGCGTCGGCGACTGTCCTGGCGGTTTCCAGATCGATTTTGTATTTCTGCTGCATATAGTTACCGACTCGAGTTAACCCTGGTCGGCAGGCATGCGCCCGCCCAGCACCTGGGTGATTTCGAGGGCGGTCTGGCGAATGGCATTGCCGAGCTCGCCCAAACGGCTATCGACAATGCGCGCCTTCGGCCCGGAGAGCGAAATTGCCGCCAGCGCCTGGCCATTTTCATCGAAGATCGGCGCGGCGACACAGCGCAACCCGACCGCATGCTCCTCGTCATCGAGGGCATAGCCCTGTTGTCGTACCTGTTCCAGCTCCGCGTGCAGCGGTGCCGGACTATCGATGGTGTGATCGGTATAGCGCGCCAGCCCGCGTTGCTGCAATATGCGCGTTACCTGTTGTTCGGGCATGTTTGCCAGCAGGGCCTTGCCCACACCCGAGGCATGGATCGGTGAACGACTGCCCAGCCTGACGATCATGCGCATAACTTCCCGCGATTCGACCTGGCTGATAAAAACTACCTCGCCCTGATCGATTACTCCCAGATTTACAGTTTCACCACATTGCTCGACCAGGCGCTGCATGTGTGGTCGGGCGCTGGCGACAAAATCGCGTCGATTCAAAAACGCATTGCCGACGGTAAATGCCTTCAGACCGACAAACCACAACCCCAGCTCAGCATCCTGCTCGACAAAATCGAGTTCTTCAAAAGTACTGAGCAGCCGATGCACGGTAGCTGCCGGCATACCCAGCTGCTGCGACAAATCGGTCAGATTGACCCCGTCCGGAGCTGCGGATAGCCGCTCGAGTAAAGTCAGCGCACGAATTAACGATTGATTCCTGCCATCGCCGGCGCGGCTATTCGGCCCGGGCGGCCTGCCGCGCTTCCTGACGATATGTGTTACTGAATTAGGCATGTTGCGCAATTTACCAGCATGATTTATCGGAAACATACCTGAAAACGACACTTAATTTATAAGAATATTTTTCAATACAGGTATTAATTTTATCGATCAACAAAGTAAGTATCTGTATTTATTATATTAATTTTAATTTTTGCGCGATATTAATAATTTTCTTTAATATGGAAATTATTTCCATTTTTTAATATTTCAGTAGTTTCCCTGCACCCTGGCCCGCTACTCGACGCAGCATCCAGACCCGCTACTTATTGCCGCAGCAACGAATCGCTCAGGCTGGAATCATCGAGCATCGAACGGCGCCGGATTCGCCCCAACCCCGTTACCCGCCAGGTCTGGAGGAAGTCGATAACGCCTGTAAATGCGGTATTCCGGCTGGAATTAATCACGTCCACACGGCGCTGACCCGGCGTATCGTGGTAATAGCGTGATGGAGGTTGAAGAATTTTTCTTACAAACTAACGACACTGGGCCATAATATCAGGTTAAACCTATCCTTAAGCCAGGAGGCAGGATGCGAATTGCAATTTACGGCAGCGGTGGCGTAGGCGCTTATTTCGGCGGGCGTCTGGCACAAATCGGCAAGGATGTGACCTTCATTGCGCGCAACGAGAGTCTGAAAGCACTGCGCACCCAGGGCCTCAAGGTCGGTAGCATCGCCGGCGATTTCAGTATCGACAAGGTAAAGGTCACCAATAACCCCGCCGAGGTTGGCGTCGTCGACTACGTGTTGTGCTGTGTCAAGGCGTGGCAGGTACCGACCGCGGCCAGGGCCATGAAACCGATGGTGGGGCCCGACACCCTGGTAGTACCATTGCAAAACGGGGTCGAAGCCCCGGTACAACTTGCCAGTGTGCTTGCCCCGGAAAATGTCCTTGGCGGGCTCTGTGCCATCGTCGCGTTTCAGGCGGGCCCGGGCCATATCAAACACAGTGGCGCCAACCCGCTCATCCGTTTCGGTCACCTCGATAATCGACCCGATCCACGGGTCCATGCCCTGTCCGAAGTTTTCAATTATTGCAGCGGCGTCAAATCAAGCATTCCCGAAGACATCCAGGTAGCAATGTGGCAGAAGTTCATGCTGATCACGCCCTGGAGCGGGCTGGGTGCGGTTTCCCGTGCACCATTAGGAATCCTGCTCGAACAACAGGAAACGCGTCAATTGTTAACCCAGGCTACCGAAGAGATATATCAACTCGGGCGCGCCCGGGAAATCAATTTGCCGGAAGATAGCGTCAGTAAAACAATAGCTACCCTCGAAGATATCCCCCCTAACTCGACGACATCAATGCAGCGCGACCTGGTCAGGGGCCGGCCATCGGAACTCGACGCCCAGAACGGTGCCGTGGTGCGTCTCGCCTACGAGGTCGAGCTCGACACACCGGTGAATCGATTCTTTCTCTATAGCTTGCGCTCGCTGGAGCTACGCGCACGTGGCGCGCTTACTTTCAATCGGCGCTCACAACATCGTTAACTTATCAGGCGCTGCATTTAACCAACTGAAGTTTGCAACGCGGGTTTGAGCTGCGGATATTTCAACGCCCAGACGGTATTGATCGTGAGCGTCGATAGTACAATCACACCCCCAAGCAGCGTGCTGCTCCCCGGTTCTTCACCGAGCGCCAACCAGACCCAGACCGGTCCCAGGATCGATTCCAGCAGTAACAGCAGACCGACTTCGGGGGCCGGGATATAACGCGGGCCGAGAAACATAAGTGCAGTGCCGACCGGCAGCATATACAAGCCCATAATTAACAGGTAACCCATGTCGGCCTGAGATACTGACAGTGGTGCTGCCAGCGGCAGTATCATTACCGCGGTTAGCAAACCACTGCATGAAATTGCCGAAAACGACGAAATCTGCGGAAATCGACGTACAAAGCTGAAACCACAGGCCAGGAAGAACGAACCGAGTATCGCCGCCAGATCCCCGATCAGGCGCCCCTGTTGCGCGGCGCTGCCCGAGGCAATGACCGCGATCCCGATCGTCACCAGCAGGATCGCAATCATGGTTCGCGGCTGGATTTTTTCATGCAGCAGCAAACGCCCGATTAGCGCCGCAAACAATGGTGTCGTGCTTAAAATGATCAGGGTATTGGCAACACTGGTATGGGTAATTGCAAAAATAAAGGATATCGTACCCAGTGAATAAGCCCCAACCATCAACAGGCCGGGCCCTCTTATGGTTTTGTACTGCTGCCATACCCGGTTGGGGTAGAATAAATTGATCAGCAACCACATGCCGAAAGACAAAAACAGCGCGCGCCAGAAAATCATCGTCCAGTGATCCGCGCTAATAAGCCGGGTTAGCAGTCCATCCGGAGATATAATCAGTACTCCGCAGGCGGTTATCAACAGGCCTTTTGCATGTGTCGGTATCATGGGCCGCATTCTAGGTTTTTTCCGCCATCTCCGCCTGTACTTTTTTGTTGCGCGAGTATAGGTATTGCTTTTTATCCCGATCATGGTGAAGATACGGATACCCTGATCAGCAGCGCCGACCCTGCCATCTACGACGCCAGATACAGTGGTAAAAACCGATTTAAAATAAATAGCGATTAATAACCCGGTCCATTTTGACAACACAAATCAATTCCCGCAGCGGCGCCGAAGTTCTCATCGACGCGCTCAAAATCAACACGGTTGAACGCATCTTTTGTATCCCCGGCGAAAGCTTTCTGGCCGCACTGGACGCGCTTTACGATCGCAGTGAAATTTCACTGGTCGTCTGCCGTAACGAAGGCGGCGCGGCTTACATGGCCGAAGCCGATGGCAAGTTGACTGGACGCCCCGGAGTATGTTTTGTCACTCGTGGTCCGGGTGCCACCAATGCCAGCGGCGGCCTGCATGTGGCAATGCAGGATTCAACCCCGATGATCCTGCTGATTGGCCAGATCGCGCGCAAGGATCTCGACCGCGAAGCGTTTCAGGAAATTGACTATCGTCGAATGTTTTCCGAGGTTGCCAAGTGGGTCGCGCAAATCGACGATGCCGAACGAATCCCCGAATACCTGAATCGCGCCTTCAGCGTTGCCACCAGCGGACGCCCCGGACCGGTAGTGCTGGCGCTACCCGAGGATATGCTGACCGACCTGACCGAGGTCCGAGACGCGCGGCCCTGGCAGGTGGTCAAAACCAGCCCCGCGGCTGCGGATATCGAGCAGGTGGGGGATCTGCTGGCAACTGCTGAAAGGCCACTGCTCATCGTTGGTGGTAGCGGCTGGAGCGACACCACGCGCTTACAGTTGCAGGAGTTTGCCGAAACCCATGCGCTGCCGGTCGCCAATTCGTTTCGTTGCCAGGATTTTTTTGACAATGAACATGGCAACTACATTGGCGATTTTGGCCTCGGCGTAAACCCCGCCCTGGTTCGTCGCCTGCAGGCAGCGGATTGCCTGCTGGTTATCGGTGCGCGCCTTGGCGAAATGACCACCGGTGGGTTCAGCCTGATCGACATCCCAAACCCGGCTCAACGACTGATCCATGTGCATCCGGGCGCCGAAGAGCTCGGCCACATTTATCAGCCTGAGCTTGCCATTAACGCCAGCGCAGATCGCTTTGTCACGGCACTGGCGGCGGCAGAATTCAGCGCCGGCGACACTACTGCCGCGGCCGCGGCAGTCGCCTCCGCACACCAGGATTATCTCGACTGGAACAGGTCGATCAGGGTCGATGCCGATGTGCAGTTTTCCGACATCATCCACAGCGTACGCAAGCATAGCGCCGAAAATACAATCGTCTGTAATGGCGCGGGCAATAACAGCGGCTGGTTACATCGATTCTTTCGCTACCGCGAGTATAAAACCCAACTGGCGCCGACCAGCGGCACCATGGGTTACGGCGTGCCCGCGGCGATTGCCGCCAAGCTGCGCTATCCCGATCGCTGCGTGGTCGCGTTCGCC
>Ga0265309_10000526_pt1 | contig 15447 bp, 13 predicted proteins | sample Helome_FD_192492 | JGI IMG/M metagenome (GOLD analysis project Ga0265309, IMG submission 192492) | Marine sediment microbial communities from subtidal zone of North Sea - Hel_20160524 (Illumina Assembly) | ecosystem: Environmental > Aquatic > Marine > Subtidal zone > Sediment ...
ATCCTGAAACGGCCGATCTTTTCGCCGAACCGGCGCGCCACGCAGGGCAGCGCTGTGGTGGTCAGACAGGAACTGGGTATGACCCTGACCGGTATCATTACTTCCGCCGGCGACAAATTCGTTATTTTGGCTCCACAGGAGGGTGGGGAGTCGGTCCGCCTGCGCGAAGGCGAGGATTATCGCGGCTGGACTTTGACACAGGTCGAGCAGCACAAAGTGGTCTTTCGGCGTGGTAACAAGGAAGAGCAGTTGGAGCTAATTTACGACGAACCGCCACCCAAGGCCAAAAGCAAAAAGCGGCGCGCTGATCGTCGCATCACGCAGCAGCCGAGCAAACAGCAGACACAGCGCCGGACAATACGCCAAAACCAGAACCGGAGTCAGAAGCAGAATCAGAACCAAAACAATGAAGACGATGAGGAAGCCGAACAGGAGAAATGAACCCGAACGCCTGGCAAGACCACCTATGACACGGTGGGCCGCGCGGCCGAGAAACGGCTTTTAACTGTAAAAACATCAGGATACACATGATCTTAACCATTGTATGACCGGTTTAACGTGAGTTTCGAAGTCAACGCTACCGCCTGGAAGGACGCCAGTTTGATTGCTTCAAGCGAGGCCACGCCGCGAGTCCGTTTGGCGCGCTGGAGCCTGATCGGCGTCCTGGCGTTGACGCTTGCCGCTTGCGGCACCTCGCCATCCGAAGTGGCCGAGAGCCGGCCTGACCGGCCGGTTTCCAGCGCGGCCCGCGACGGCGAGCCCGACTATACCGGCCGCCCGCCAACGCCTCTCACCGCCGGGGCCAGGGGTGTTGACCGCGAGGACAGCCGCAGTGGCGGGCTAAGACGTGCGGAATTCTATCGCGGCACGGGCCAATTGGTCCGAGACCCCGGCACCGGCCGTGACGACCTAGGACTGAGCGAAGACGGCCGCGTGACGCTGAACTTCGCCAACGCCGAAATCCGCGACGTGATCGACATTGTCCTGGGCGACACCCTGAACCTCAACTATATCATCGACCCGGGTGTCCAGGGGACCGTCACTGTCCGAACCAGCGAATCCCTCAAGAGATCGGCGGTCATCCCGGCACTTGAGAATATCCTGGCGTTGAACGGCATCGCCATTACCCTGGTCAACGGCACCTACATGGTCGTACCGCAGGAAATGGCGGCCAGGGGCCTTTCCGGGCCTTCGGTATCGCCGTCGGACAGCCATCTTGCCAGGGGCTATGGCATCAACATCATACCTCTGAACTACGCCTCAGCCGCGGCCATGAGGACGCTCCTCGAACCCTTCGTCAATCCGGGGTCGCTGCGTGCCGACGATACCCGAAACCTGCTGATTTTCACCGGAACCGGTACCAATGCGCGCGACCTGATGGATATGGTCGAGGTGTTTGACGTCGATTGGATGAGAGGCATGTCCTTCGCGCTCTTCCCGGTCGAGGTTGCCGAGGTCAAAAATCTGGTGAGAGAGCTGGAAACGGTTTTTCTGCAGGATGGCAAAAGCCCCTTGGCCGGCCTGATCAGGTTCGTTCCGATCGAGCGCCTCAATGCGGTGCTGGCGATCTCGCCACAGGCGGCCTATTTGGACCGTGCTCAAACCTGGATCGAGCGGCTGGACCGCGGCGTCGAAGGCGCCGGCCGGCGCATCTTCGTCTACTACGTGGAGAACGGCCGTGCGGCGGACATCGCGGCAATCTTGGGCCAGATATTTGAAGGCAGCGGGTCGGGCGGCGCCCGCGTGCCGGAGGCCTCGTTGGCCCCAGGCTTGACACCGGTTGAGTTGAGCGGCGGCCCGCAAGGAGGTCAGCGGGCAACAGCGGGCATTGGTCAAACCGCGGAGCTGGGCGGCTCGGCCCCGGAACTGGCCGGTATCGCGCCCCAAATCAGGGAAGGCGGCGTCGGCCTCGCTGTCGGCAGCCTGGTTGAGGAATCCGGTGACATCAGGATCATCGCTGATGAAAGCAACAACGCATTGCTGATTCTGGCCACGTCGGCCGAATTCCGTATGATCGAATCGGCGCTGAAGAGGCTCGACGTGCTTCCGCTGCAGGTCTTGATCGAAGCGACCATCGCCGAGGTCACGCTCAATGACACCCTCAGATATGGTCTGCAGTGGTTCTTCGAAGAAGGCGATGTCAGCGCCAGCCTGAGCACGCTGGCGGAAGGCGCGGTCGGCGCGATATTCCCAGGCTTTTCATTCGTCGCGGATACCAGCGAGGCGCGCGTAGTCTTGAACGCGCTGACCGAAATTACCGACGTCAACATTGTCTCCTCGCCTCAGCTCATGGTGCTCGACAACCAGTCCGCGCGGCTCCAGGTCGGTGACGAGGTGCCTATTGCCACCCAGTCCGCGGTCTCGGTAACCGATGCGGAGGCACCGATCGTCAATTCGATCCAGCTGCGCGACACGGGCGTGATCCTGGAAGTGACGCCCCGGGTCAACGCCGGTGGGCTGGTGGTTCTGGAGGTCAACCAGGAGGTCAGCAATGTCATCGCAACGACCACCTCAGATATCGATTCACCGACCATTCAGCAGCGCAAGATACAAAGCACCATCGCGGTTCAAAGCGGCGATACGGTGGCACTCGGCGGCCTGATCAGGGACGATCAGCAAGACAAGGTGAGCGGCGTCCCGCTGCTCTCGGACATCCCCATTCTGGGGCATCTTTTCAAGTCGACCTCGAACGTAAAGACGCGCGTGGAACTGCTGGTGTTGATCACACCGCGGGTGGTTCGAAACCGGGGCGATGCCAGGAAGGTTACCGACGAACTGCGCAACCGCTTGCGGACCATCGAGCCCCTGGAAGAAAAGATCCGGTCGGGATCCAAATCCTCCTCGTGATGCCGCGACCGGCCATGCCATAGTGGCTGGCTTGTTAACCCTGGGACCGGCGCTGCTAGGCCTAGTTCCTGATTTGGTTTAAATTTGTCCAAGAAATTTTAATCATAAGGGCGTTAGACTGGCGTCGATGTTTCCATGGATTTGACTGTGGCCACCACAAGCGACGCCTCGATACCGAGGGAACATCGATGATTAAGCCTTCGGATTGCTATATGATCCGCAATCCTTGAGTGAAGAAATTTACCGGCTAGCTACGACCTGGCGTATCGGGTCAGCGGCTGGCTCTTTTGCCAAGGACGGCATGGACACGCCAGAAGGCGTCCACAACCGTCGATTCGGAAGTGTGGGGTGATGTATCACGAGTTCTTTGGCATAGAGGAGAATCCTTTCTCCATCACGCCAGACCCGCGATATCTCTATATGAGCAAGGGTCATCAAGAAGCACTCGCGCACCTGCTTTACGGGGTCAGCGAGAGCGGAGGTTTCGTGCTGCTGACCGGCGAGGTCGGGACCGGCAAGACCTCGGTTTGCCGTTGCCTACTGGAACAGCTGCCCGATGCGGCCGATGTGGCTTTGGTTCTGAACCCGCGCCTGAGCGAGACGGAGCTGCTGGCGAACATCTGCGACGAGCTGAGCGTCGGTTATCCCGCTGGGACCGAGAGTCTCAAGGAGCTCGTCGATTTGCTCAACCGGCATCTGCTGGACCTGCATGCCAAGGGGCGCCACGGGGTCGTTATCATCGACGAGGCTCAGAACCTAAGCCCCAACGTGTTGGAGCAAGTCCGCCTGCTGACCAATCTGGAGACCGCCAAGAGAAAGTTGCTGCAGATAATCCTGATCGGTCAGCCGGAGCTCCACGATCTGGTCAACCGCAGGGAAATGCGCCAGCTGGCCCAAAGAATCACCGCCCGCTACCATCTGAAGCCGCTAAACCGCAGCGAGACCATCGCCTACATACAGCACAGGCTGGCGGTCGGTGGGCTGCCGCCGGCTCTCTTCAGCCGCGGCGCGATCGCGTCGATCTACAGGCGCTCTCACGGCATTCCTCGCATCATCAACAGCCTCAGCGACCGTTGTCTGCTTGGCGCTTATGCACAGAACCGCAAGAGCGTGACCAGGGGCCTGGTGCGCCAAGCGGCCGTCGAGGTATTCGGCAGGAGACACGGCACCCGCTATCGGACGGCGGCGGCGATGTCCTGGTTCGCGGCCATGATGGTGGTCGGGATGGCGGTTTTCTACGCCAGTCCGACCGATCGCGAGTTGCATTACACGACAATAGAGGGATCCAACGACCCAACCGCCTCGGACGCGAGCCATTTGGGCCCGGACGAAGGCGGCGCGAGCGATGCCAAGAAGGCCGAGGCGAACCAGGCGCTCGGTGTGATGCTCGATTCCGGCAAAGAAGCACCGGCACGAGCGCGTGACGCCACCGAAGAGGATGCCGCTGTCGGCATGGCTGAAGAGGAAGCCAAAAAACCTGAGGTACTTCAGTTTCCCCAGCATCGTGGCGTCGCGAAGCAAGCGACAATGACGCAGCAGATCGCCTTCGATCCTCACAAAGCATCGAGACAAAGAGATAAGAAGGATCTGTGGGTTCATAATGCCGTTGAGCGGGTACCGATGCCTATCGCCGTGATGGCAACCAAAGCCGTGGTCGCGGTCCAAGAGAGCCGCGGCCTCGAGCCGGATGGTATGGTTGGCGTTCAGACCTTGATCCATCTGAACAGCGCGGCGGACTTACCCGAGGTGCCCCGGCCCCGCGAACCCGCGTCCTGACGCGCAGTTGCGGCTCTAGCCACATGTCATACATCCTGAAAGCGCTGCGAAAATCCGAGGCGGAGCGGGCCAAGGGCGCGGTGCCGAAGCTGACTCCCCAATACGAGCCAGTGGCGCCACGACGTGGCAGCGTTTGGCCGTGGGTCGCGGTGGCGGCTCTGGTCGTTAACGCGGTGATCGGCGGCGCCGTGCTGTGGCGTTCGGATATAGCGCCGTGGCTGCGAGATATGGGCTTTGGGCCCGATAAACCCGTCGTTGCCGAAACCCTGCCCATGCAGCCGTCTACACAAGGACCAGCAACCAGCCAAGCGGCCACGGCCGCCGCCCCCAGGGCGGCCGAGCCCACGCCGGTAACCGAACCTGAGACCAAAGCCGCGCCGCAGCCGGTGCCAAGTAAGCCGCAACCGCCGATGCAGAGCCCGGCGGAGTCACAGAGCGCCGAAATGCCGGATACCACCGCCAAGCCTGCTGAAATGGCCGAACAACAAAAGGCCGAAACGGTTGCGGCGGAGCCGCCGGCGGTATCCGCCGACAGTACCGCGCCGACCAAGTCACTTCCGGCGGAGCCCAAGGCGGTGGAAGCCCCCGATGCCGCAGCACGTATAGTCGCCGCCATCGAGCAGACGCCGCCACCGGTGGCTTCCGAAGCACGGCCAAAGCCGGCCAAGGCGGTCCCCATGGCACCGGAACCACCGCGCAAGCCGGCCCAGATCGAGGATTTGGCGTTAGTTTTCGCCACCGCAGCGGAGCAGGATGACCCGCTTGCCGATGAACTACCCTGGGATGAAGAACCGGACGGTACCGACAGATCTCTTGCCGATGAAGATCCTCTGCCACCGGAGTTTGCCGCGAGCCAGGCGGCCGACCTCTTCGAAGGCGTGCCGATGCTCTGGCAGATGCCACGCTCCTTCCGTTCACGGGTGCCCCAAATGCGTATTTCCGTCCATGTCTATTCGCCGGACGAGCCCGGTCGTTTCGTTATCATTGACCGGAAGAAGTATTGGGAAGGTGACAAGCTGCTGGACGGCGTGGTCCTGGAAGCGATCGTGCCTGATGGCGTGGTGATGGAGTACCAGGGCCAGCAGTTCCGGCTGAGCAGCCGCTAGCGGATAATGTCCTGCCTAGGAGGGCCGGGTCGGGCACATTGGCATCCGGCTTAGGGTCCAAGCCAGGATGAGCCCGGCGACACTCAGAACCGCCATGGCGTAAAATGCCTGAGCTTGAAAGGCGTCATAGAGCCCGCCGGCCATCAAACTGACCAGACCCATTACAAGACCGCCGGAAATAGCGGCATAGAGCCCTTGGGCCGTTGCACTCAGGCTTTCGGGAACGCGCCGTGCGATGAACAGCATGGTAGCCAGATGAGCTGCGCCAAATGTCAGGGCATGCAGTCCTTGAACCGCGATCAAGGTGGGGAGCGAGGCCGTACTGGCCAGCACGGTCCAGCGCACCAAGCCACCGAGCGCCGCAAGGGACAGTAAAAAGACTGGGCTGCGCTGGCGGAACAGGCTGCCGCTGACGGCGAAGAAGGCGATCTCCGCCAGCACGCCCTCGGCCCACAGCCACCCGATTGCCGTGTCGCTCAGGCCGCTCTCCCGCCAGGACAGGGCGGAAAAGCCGTAATAGACCGCATGGCTTGCTTGTAGCAATCCGGCAGCCAGGAAGAACAGGAGCAGAGCCCGGTCGGCGAGCAGTACCCTGAAACCAGGCTTTGCAGCGGCCTCCCGATGCTTGGTCTGCTGCTCGGGCAAACACAACGCGGCCAGGAATGTGGCGGCCAGTGCGCCCAGAACGAGCCATAGCAGGACCATGGGCGCGCGATCGTTCAGTAGGAAACCGGCGCCCAGCGACCCCACAATGAATGTGATCGAGCCCCACAGCCGGATACGGCCGTAGTCGAGCCCCTGGGCACCGACCGCGCGCATGGCGTGGCTTTCTGTGAGTGGGATCAGGCTGTGGAAGGTGACCGCGGTCAGGAGTTGAACGACAAGAATGCTCCAGAAATCGCCGGCCGCCAGGAAGGCCGTGAAGCTGATCAGGCTGAGCAGGGCGAGCAGGGCGATGGCCGCCTTGACCCGGCCCAGGTGGTCCGCGAGGCGGGCGATCGGCGGTAGGCTCAGAGCCCTGACCCAGGCCGTGAATGCCAGCAGAAGCCCGATGTCGGCGGCGTTCAGGCCGCGATCGGCCAGCCACACCGGCCAGAACGGCAAATAGATGCCGAGGGCCAGAAAGATGGCGCCGTAGAAGGCGGCAAAGCGGATCGAGAGGCCGGCTCCCGGCATGATGGTCGGGAAGATACGCGGCCCGCCCCTCACACTCCCAGGTACCGCGCCTTGAGCGCCGGGTCGGCGGCCAGTTCCGCCGACCTGCCGCTCCACACCGCGTGGCCCTTTTCGATGATGTTGTGGCGGTCGGCCAGGCGGGTCAAGGATTCCAGGTTCTTGTCGATCACCAGGATCGCTTGGCCCTCGGCCTTAAGCGTTTGAAGAACCTGCCAGATTTCGGCGCGGACCAGGGGCGCCAGGCCCTCGGTCGCCTCGTCGAGGATCAGCAGCTTGGGGTTGGTCATGAGGGCCCGGCCGATCGCCAGCATCTGCTGCTCGCCGCCGGAGAGCTGGTCGCCGAAGCTGCCGGCGCGCTCTTCGAGCACCGGGAAAAGCCGGTGGATCCGGGCCAGAGTCCAGTAGGCTTTTCGGTCTTCATTTGGTAGGCGCGCCGTCGCCTTTAGATTCTCCTCGACCGTCAAGTTGGGAAAGACCTGCCGGCCCTCCGGCACCAGCCCGATCCCGGCCTGGGCGATCCGGTAAGACGGCAGCCCGGCGATCTCGGCACCCTCGAAAAGGATCCGTCCGGCGCGGGGCGGCGTCAGCCCCATGATCGAGCGCACGGTGGTGGTCTTGCCCATGCCGTTGCGGCCGAGCAGGGTGACCACCTCGCCGGCGCCGACCGCCAACTCCATGGCGAACAGGATCTGGCTGTCGCCGTAGCAGGTCTCCAGATCTTCGACGCGCAGCATCATGGGCTGGCCTCCTCGCCCAGGTAGGCCCGCCGGACCTCGGGGTCGGCCCTGATCTCGGCCGGCGAGCCGCTGGCGATCACCTGGCCGTAGACCAGCACCGTGATCCGGTCGGCCAGGGCGAAGACCGCGTCCATGTCGTGCTCGATCAGCAGGATCGCGGTCCGGCCCTCGGCCTTGATGGCGGCCAGCAGAGCGATCATGCGCGCCGAGTCCTCCCGGCCCATGCCGGCGGTCGGCTCGTCGAGCAGGAGCGCGCGCGGCTGGCCGGCCAGCGCCATGGCGATTTCCAGTTGGCGCTGTTCGCCGTGGGCCAGGGCCGACGCCCGGACCAGGGCGCGTTCGGCCAGGCCGACCCGGGCCAGGGTCGCCCGCGCCCGCTCGGCCAGCGCCGCCTCGCGTTCGACCGGCCGCCAGAAGCGGAAGCTGTGGCCGTCATGGGCCTGAACCGCCAGGGCCAGGTTGTCGAGCACGGAGAAGTTGGGGAACAGGCTGGTGACCTGAAACGACCGGCCCAAGCCGCGCGCGGCCCGGGCGTGGGCCGGCAGGCCGGTGATGTCCGCGCCGGCGAAGCGGATACGCCCGGCATCGGGGCTGAGCTCGCCGGCCAGCTGCCCGAGCAGGGTGGTCTTGCCGGCGCCGTTCGGCCCGATCACCGCATGGAGCTCGCCGGCCTTCAGGGTCAGGCTCACCCGGTCGCAGGCGACCACGGCGCCATAGGCCTTGGTGAGCTCCTCCGTGGCCAGCAGCGGCTCAGTCATGTTCCTGCTCCCGCCGCTCGATCAGGCTCCAGAGTCCGCCGCGCGCGAACAGCACCACCAGGACCAGGATCGGCCCCAGGACGATCATCCAATGCTCGGTCCAGGCGGACAGCACCTCCTCGAGCAGCAGGAAGGCGACCGCCCCGGCGACCGGACCGTAGAGCCGCCCCATGCCGCCCAGGATGACGATCACCAGGATTTCGCCGGAGCGCTGCCAGCTCAGGAAGGAGGGGCTGACGAATTCGGTCTGGTTGGCGATCAAGGCGCCGGCCAGGCCGGCCACCGCGCCGGCGATCACGAAGCCGGTCAGCTTGTAACGGAAGGTCGGAAAGCCGAGCGCCTGCATGCGCCGCTCGTTGTCCCGCGCGCCCATCAGCACCCGGCCGAAGCGCGAGGCGACCAGGCGCGCTTTCAGGAACAGCGCCAGCAGCAGAATCGCCAGCACCAGGTAGTAGAACTGGATATCCTGCGCCAGGTCGAGCAGGGGCAGGGTGGAGCGGCTGAACAGGCTGATACCGTCCTCGCCGCCGTAGGCCGAGAGCGAGATGAAGAAAAAGAACAGCATCTGCGCGAAGGCTAGGGTGATCATGATGAAGTAGAGCCCGCTGGTGCGCAGGCTGATGACCCCGATCAGCGCGGCCAGCAGCGCCGAAACCACCATGGCGGCGGGCCAGGCGATCCAGGCGCTGTCCGTGCCCTGGATCACCAGCGGCCAAGTGATCAGGGGCTCGCCGTAGGTCGCGTGCTGCGCCAGGATCGCCACCACGTAGGCCCCGGCGCCGAAAAAGGCGGCGTGGCCGAAGCTGACCATGCCGCCATAGCCCAGAATCAGATTGAGGCTCAACCCGACCAGGGCGAAGATCAGCACCCGCGTGGCGACGCCGACCACGAATTCCTGTCCGACCGCGCCGGCCAGCGGCGGCAGCAGCAGCAGGAGGACCAAGGCGGCCCACAGCAGCGCGCGGACCTGGTGGCTGCCGGCGGTCACGTGGCAGGCTCCCCGGCGGCGTCCTCACCCTTCGACAGGCTCAGGGTGAGGATCGGATGTGACGGGCGAAGTCTTCTTGGCCACCGGCATAACCTCATGCTGAGCTTGTCGAAGCATGAGAGTGGCAGACTCATGTGTGCCATTCGCCGCTTATCCATGAGCCGGGAACAACCCGCGCGGCCGCCAGGCCAGGACCACCGCCATCACGATGTAGATCGCCATGGAAGCCAGGGCAGCACCAATACCGTCCGCACTGTCGGGCGCCAGGAACAGGCGCAGCACGGCCGGCAGGAAGGCCCGGCCCAGGGTATCGACCAGCCCGACCAGCAGGGCGCCGACCAGGGCGCCGCGGATCGAGCCGATGCCGCCGATTACCACGACCACGAAAGCGACGATCAGCACCGGCTCGCCCATGCCGACCTCGACCGCGTAGATCGGCCCGGCCATGACCCCGGCCAGCGCCGCGAGCATGGCGCCCAGGCCGAACACCAGGGTGTAGAGCCGCTTGATGTCGACCCCCAGCGCGCCGACCATCTCGCGGTTCGAGGCGCCGGCGCGGATCAGCATGCCGAGCCGGGTCCGGCGCACCAGCCAGTAGAGCAGGCCCGCCACCAGGCCGCCGACCAGGATGATCGCCAGGCGGAAGGCGGGGTAGGGCGCGCCGGGGATGATTTCGACGGTACCAGCGAGCCAGCCGGGCACGTCCATGAAGAGCGCGCGCGGACCCCAGATCATGGCGACCAGCTCGTTGAAGAAGAGGATCAGCCCGAAGGTCGCCAGCACCTGGTCCAGGTGGTCCCGGTCGTAGAGCCGCCGGAGCGCCACCACTTCGACCGCCATGCCGACCAGGGCCGTGACCGGCAGGGCGGCCAGCAGGCCGAGCAGGAAGGAGCCGGTCAGGCGCGTGACGCTGGCCGCCACGAAGGCGCCGACCATATAGAGCGAACCGTGCGCCAGGTTGACCAGGTTCATGATGCCCAGCACCAGGGTCAGCCCGGCGGCCAGCAGAAACAGCATCACGCCCAGCTGCAGGCCGTTCAGCACCTGCTCCAAGAACAACAGCACCTCGAGATCGCCCCCCAATGATCCGCGCGCCGAAAGGTGCCGCCGATTCCCGGACACGGCAACCGATTTCGCAGGATCCACCTCCCACCGGAGGTTTACCGGTGTGGCGATTCCGGCATTCGAGACCCGGGGACTAGGGTGACGCTGTCACCACAAAGTCACGAAGGCACAAAGAAATTCAATAGGCGCTTTGTGTCTTCGTGCCTTGGTGGTGAGAAAGCCGGTGCTGGAGGCGGGCGTCTTCCTTCGGTAGGGGCGACCACTTACGTAGAAAACCCAATTTACAGTTGTCCAGCGTGGGTAGATTTTCCCTCCTAAAACAAGGTCTCGAATGCCCGATCACTCGACAGGCGAGGCGGCGCGATTTCCAGGGGTTCCAGACCGGGAAAAGCAATGCTGATCCGCTCGATCTTTATTCTCTACTTCGTCCTCTACGGCATATCTTTGTTCACCTACTGACTGGCCCGGCATTGGGACAGGCCCGGCGCTCCATCGCCGATCGTGGCCAGGATGGCTTGGCCGCTGTAGGTCACGCTTGGATGTTGTCTTAGGAGGCCGTCTTCTTAAGGCTCTTCCCGCTGAATTTGTTCCGACAGGTAGTCCTCGGGTGTCCAGGTCCTTTCGGCTCCATGCCAGATGATGGTCACAGATTGCCATTGACGTTGAGCGACATCACCATTGAAATTGGCAATCGCCCCGCTGGTCCAGCTGTAGTAGACGCTGTTGCCGAGAATCATGCCGCCATCGGAAGTTTGCTCCACGTACAGTTCCTCACCGAAGGGAACCGGGTTGCCTTGGTTATTCTCTGGTAACAGCCGCTCGAGCCAGCGCCTGGCCTCTTCTTCTGTAAAGGCTTGGCCCACCGGCGGGTAGATGACAGCTGAATAAGCGTGGCCCCGGTCTGGGCGAGTGGTGTTGAGAAAAACTTCCGCACCGTCGGGCATGGGCCATCTCGACACAAAGCCTCTATCGCTGCCCTTACTATGCAAACAACGGTAGTGGTAAGCCAGGTGCCAGGAAGCCAGCCTGCAGATCTCGTCATCCGCATTGTTGGCCAGCTCGATCAGAATCGCTTCCAGTCCTTCGACAACATCGCGGTCTTCGGTGGCGGCCATAACGGCAATGTCGAAGCGGCCGGCCCCCATCAACTTTCGGATGTCGTGAGGATGGCCCGCGAACAGCTCGTGGGCATGAAAATCGATGCCGTTGAAATGGTAGTCGAGGAGGGGTGGCTCGGGTGCTTTTCGAGCTTTTAGTATCGATAGCATCCATGTCCTGACATAGGCCTCTCCGTCTCCTGGCAATCTGTCCAAGTCGTAGGTTATGTTGCCATAGAACGGACCGGCGATGCCGGGATGCTCGATCTCCTCCCGACCAATCATTTCCATGAGTTCCGCGAGAGTGGGACTCTCAATCTCGGATTCGCTGTACAGCTCGCCAAGCCCCCGCGCGGCAGATGCTCGCACATGCAGGGATGGATGTTTCAGGAAGTCGATCAGGGCGCCGGACGCGGTTTCCCAATCGTTTCCCATGCCCCGGAGCCTTATCCGGTAGGCCAGGGCGGCCTCGCTCCAGAGCTGGACGGCTTCCGGACGCGGCCTGTGGTTCTCGATCCAATTGAGAAAGGCACCGCGGAAGCCGTCGTCCCCGGCCATCTGCTCAACGTCCGCGACGAAGAGGGTCAGGCGGTCAATAATATCGGCGCGCTGTGCCAGCAGTGGAAGGGCCGTTTCCAGGCGCGCTTCGGGCTTGCTGTACACCCCTTCAGGATCACGTCTTGCGTCGCTCTGTTCAGACCAGATCGCTTTTGCAATCCGTTCTCCGGCGAAATCTGCAATTTGAGGATCAGCGGACCGTAATAGGCCGAATAGCTTTTCAAAAATTTGGTCCCACTGATCGGCCGCGTTCCCGTGGAAACAGGTCGCTTTGATATCCTCAATGAGGTTTAGAGCTTCGGGCGTCATAAGAGATGCGACCTACTGGCTGTGGTCAGGTAAATTTGCCGTCCATAGACCTACCACCTGTCGAATTACTTAACCGTGAAACGGGCCGTGGCCATTTACGACCGCGGTCCGTGCCGAATCACATCTTGCAGTCGGCCGCGTAGGCGTCGGCGTGGTCGGTGAAGGCCTTGCCGAGGATCTTGTTGGTCAGGAGGTCGCCGTCCTTGACCACCTGGCGGACATAGACGTCCTGGACCGGGTGGTGGTTCGGGCCGAAGCAGAACTTGCCGCGGACCGAGTCGAACTTGGCGGCCTCCAAAGCGCCGCAGAATTCATTGGCCTTGGTCATGTCGCCATCGACCAATTCCGCCATGCCGCTCTCGATCATCCACGCCCAGATATCCTGTCAAACAGGGAAAGGTGACCTTTACAGGCGCTCTTCATCAGTGGAGTTTCGATATTTGGGCCTCGCCCCGGAAACATGAAAGAGCCAGGACCGGTTCTTCTCCAACGACGATACGTCGATAGTTCACAAAGGCGCTGCACTCGACAATCGCGTCGTAGATTTCAGGGCAGCGATTGGCAAGATCGCCTGCGTGCTCGATGTGAAGCGCAAGGACACCACCGCTTGGCGAGTGAACCGACGTCAGCCCGCCGTCGGGTTCGTCAAGGTGAGTCATGCAGTCGATCCAGGCATTCATGTCACGTCCGTAAAAGTCTGGAAAACCCATCGCTTCATGGAACAGGTCGTGAAAGGACGCCCAATCCTCAATCTGTCGCGCGTCTATTGTCATAATCGTCGAAACCATGGCTTGAAGACCCCGATAAACCGTTGCTGATATGGCAACCAGAGGACCCTAAGAAGGCTGCCGGCTCCCTAAGCCCAGCTTTCAGGCAAGATCGGCGCACTTCTGTTGGTCGCCGTTCTTCCCTTACTCCGGGCCGAATCGAACACTAGGATTGGCGCTTCCATTCTTGACGAATGCGACGACGGAACACCGAGGGTGACTCCCCGGCCCAACGCTGGAAGGCACGCGTGAAGTTCGAGGGATCGGCGTAGCCCAGGGCGGAAGCGATCTCGGCCAAGCTCGATTCGGACCGTTCCAACAGGCGGCAGGCCGTCCAAAGGCGGACCTCGTCGAGCAGCTGGCTATAGGTGAGGCCGAATTTCAGCAGGCGCCGCTGCAGGGTGCGAACACTCATATCAGCCGCCTCGGCGGCCTGGGCGATGGTCGGATGGCCTTTGGCGAGCGACTCGGCGGTCAAGCGCCGGACCAGCGTCGTCAGGTCGCTATCGGCACGCGAAGCGCATAGTCCGTGCACGATCTTTCTCCCCTTTTTTATGGTCATCAAATACTCTGTAGGATGAGTTGGAGGTGAAAAGCCGCCTTCAGGTCCAAACCAGAAACGGCAAACGGGACCGGCCTGGCAGCGGACTGAAGATGGGCTCGAAATCCAAATCTGCATTGATATCTCCCGCCAAAGTTTTGATTCTCGTGGCCAATGCCGCAATCTGGTGTTTGATTGCGGCTCCATAGCGAAACTTTGTCCGCGCCGATCGCCGCGGTTCGGTGCTGTCAGGAGGGGACGATGGCGGATACGCGCATGATTGATGCCCGCTGGGCCTGCATTATGGTCGAGCGGCTGAAGCAGGAACCGACTCCCGTCGATCCTATCCTAAGGAAAGCCGGTCTCTCGTGGCGGCAGGTGAGCGATCCGGATGCGCGGATCCCCTACCACAAGCATGCCGCCCTCTTGTCGCTGGCAGCGGAGGCCACGGGCGATGGCTGTTTTGGTTTACGCCTGACGAGGTCCATAGTTCCCAAGCAAGCGGGCGTGCTGGGGTACGTTCTTCTGAACTCCGCCACCCTTGGCGGCGCATTGAGGAATCTTGTGCGCTACTTCCGTGTTCTGACCGACGGTCTGGAATTCGACCTCCAGGTCGGCCAGAAGGACGTCGTGCTGGCCAACAGGGTTACCGACCCGCTTGTCGTGGACCACCGACAGGTCGTCGAAGTCGCGCTGGGTCTTCTCTATCGCATCTGCCAACTGATCACCGGCCGGGACCTCCGTCTCGGCCGGGTCGAATTCCAGCATGCCGAGCCCAAGGAAGCGCGAACCGTCGGACAGGTTTTTGGCGCTCCTGTCCGCTATCGGCAGGACAGAAACGCAATGGTCTTTGATGCGGCGCTTCTGAAGCACCCCATAGAAACGGCGGACAACGAGCTGCTGAAAATCCTGGAGCACCACTGTCAGCTGATCCTGGGAGCGCGCCCGAAAGCCGACGATTTTGTCTTCAAAGTCCAGGAGCTGGTCACGGCGCTGTTGTCTTCCGGCCAACCCAGGATCGACGTTGTCGCTCAGGAATTTGGCATGAGCTCCCGCACTTTGACGCGACGGCTGGCGGATTTCGGCCTCACCTACAAGGGACTGTTGGAAGAGCTGCGCCGGAAGCTGGCGTTTCAGTACCTGCAAGACAGACGGATCAGCGTAAAGCAAGTTGCCTATCTGCTCGGATATTCCGAAGTCTCAGCGTTCTATCATGCTTTCCAACGGTGGACCGGCTCAAGCCCCGTTCAACATCGGCTGGCAAGTTGATACCAAGTTACGCAGGCGTGTTTTCTCGCCATCCAGGCACACCACTCCTGCCGCTTTCTCCTCGCCATGTCGTTGGCCGGTCCGGCGACCGGAGGCCGGCCGACCGATCGATTGATAGCCCTCGAAACGGGCCGTGGTCCCTTACGGCCACGGCCCGCGCCGGATTACATCTTGCAGTCGGCCGCGTAGGCGTCGGCGTGGTCGGTGAAGGCCTTGCCGAGGATCTTGTTGGTCAGGAGATCGCCGTCCTTGACCACCTGGCGGACATAGACGTCCTGGACCGGGTGGTGGTTCGGGCCGAAGCGGAACTTGCCGCGGACCGAGTCGAACTTGGCCGCCTCCAAGGCGCCGCGGAACTCATCGGCCTTGGTCACGTCGCCGCCGACCGCTTCCAGCGCGCTGCCGATCAGGCGGGCGGCGTCATAGCCCTGGCTGGCGTAGAGTGAGGGCAGG
>Ga0265309_10000527_pt1 | contig 15447 bp, 10 predicted proteins | sample Helome_FD_192492 | JGI IMG/M metagenome (GOLD analysis project Ga0265309, IMG submission 192492) | Marine sediment microbial communities from subtidal zone of North Sea - Hel_20160524 (Illumina Assembly) | ecosystem: Environmental > Aquatic > Marine > Subtidal zone > Sediment ...
AGACGCTCGAACAACGCTGGAAGAGGCATGATGCGCGGCGGCGCCTGCATGCCTCTTCCAGCGTTGTTCGAGCGTCTCGGCCTCGACGAGGCGCAGGGCTTCGTTCATCGCGAATAGCGAATTGACGGGCGCCGTGTGGTGGTAAGCCCTTGTTTTCTCGCCAGATTCGTAATAACTCATGAGCAGGCTGATGTCGCAGAACCAGCTCTGCGCGCGTGTCTTGCGCGCCTTGATTCTCTCGACGGCCGCCGCCGAAAAAGTGATCGGTGAGAGGCCCGGTACGCAGGAAAGGCACTTCTGGCTGCCCGAGTAGACGACGTCGAGCCCCCACTCGTCGACAAGCAATTCAACGCCGCCCAGCGACGTGACGCAATCGGCAATCACCAGGCAATCATGGTCCCTGGCAACCCTGGCAAGCGTCTTCGCGTCGGAACGGACCCCGGTACTGGTTTCGGCGTGTACGAATGCGACGGCCACGGCGTCCTCGTGCTGCGCCAGGGTTTCACGCAGCCGCTCGGGGTCTACGGCTGTGCCCCAGTCGAACTCGATAGCAACGACTTCCGCACCAATGCGCTCACAGATGTCCTTCATGCGTCCGCCGAACACGCCGTTGATGCATATGACAATCTTGTCGCCGGGCTCGAGCGTATTGACCATGCTGGTTTCCATCCCGATCGAACCCGGGGCCGAGAGCACGAACGTCAGCGCATTCTGCGTTTGCATGCAGTAGCGCAGGCGCTCCCCTACATCATCCATGATCTTCAGGAATTCGGGGTCGAGATGGCCTATCGTCGGCTGCGACAAGGCCTCGAGTATGCTGTCGGGCACGTTCGTCGGACCGGGTCCGAATAACTCTCGCGTGATGGCTTGCATGTGAAGTCTACTCCTCCTGGCTTACGCGAAGTCTACGCCGAAGAAGCAGCAGAACACTACTCTTTTGGACGGTACACGCGCACGTAATCGACGAGCATTTGCTGCGGGAAAATGGAGTCATCGATAGGTCCGCCTGCCCTGCCCCAGGCGCCGCCGACAGCGACGTTGAGAATCAGGTTGTACGGGTGGTCATACGGCCACACATTCCAGCCCGTACCCTCATTGACGTACATGAAGTAGTGCGTGTCATCGACAAAAATATCGATACGCTCGGGCGTCCATTCGAGTGCGTAAACCCGAAACTCTTCGTCGAGATCATCGAGCAGTATGCGGCCCTTGCGTTGTTCCCATTTGAGCCAGTAGTAGGCCTCATTATGAACCGTGCCATGGACATGGCCCATCTGGTAGCCGACATGCTCCATGATGTCAATCTCGCCGGAGTTTGGCCACGCGTCGCAGGTATCGCTGCCCTGCCAGTCTTCGCCGGGCTCACACGTCGTCGAGTACTTGTACGGATCGCTGGGCAGCATCCAGATCGCCGCCCAGGTGCCCTGGCCCCGCGGCAGCTTTGCGCGCACTTCGAAACGGCCGTACAGGAAATCGCCTTTGCCCTCGGAATGCAGACGTCCCGATGTATAGGACGCACCCTCGTAGTCTTCCTTGTGAGCCTCGATGATCAAACTGCCGTTCTCGACACGCAGGTTCTTCTCCCGGCCCGTGTAAGCCTGGTCTTCGTCGTTGACCTTGCGCGGCGGCCAGATATTAGGGCTCCACTTCGTCTCGTCTATTGCCTCACCGTCGAATTCGTCGCTCCAGACCAGCTTCCATTCATCCGTCGGTCGATTCTTGTTACGTACCACGAGACCGCTCAATGTCGGCTCGCCGATTGAAGCCTCGAAGCTGATGTTCAATTCACCATCCGTGACTTCGACGTTCGGGGCGGTGACTGTCAGCGCGGAGAAAACCTTGCCGTCGCGAAACAGCATGACGTCCAGGTCATCGATGACGCGATTGCCCTCCGCGAAGCCGTCGAAGACGCGTTCATTGCCTCCAACCTCGTCGGGCTCAGCGAAATGAAACGTAATGTCGTAAGTGCCGTTAGCGATCGGGTGCGCGATCTCGATGTCGCCCTCGCGATAAGTCTGGTAGAGAAGCGGGTCTTGAGATCCCTTGACGGTCTCCATCCGCCCACGCGTTCCACCGGACACTGACTCCTCGGCCACGTACTCGGTACCATCGATACCCGTATACGCAGCACCGCCAACGTTTACGGCCCAGACGAGATCGGTATCGGGTTTTCCCTCGCATCCCGCGGCTAACAGCGCGGAGGTCAGCAATGCGAAATGTCTGGACAAAAGACCTAACGCGCCACCATTATTTTGACCGCCCTTTTTCTTCATGATTGTCTCCATTCACGTGCGCTTCATTCCTCGTCCGGATACTACCCGGCTCATTGCTTTCAAATTTTCATCTTGTAGCTGATGATGTCAGAATCACTTCATCGAATCCCAACCGTCGGATAGCCACATTGAAACAAGTTGCCGAATTGGGGCACGTTGATTCCGAGACGTTTCACAGCGACGTAGTCTCCGCCAACAAGCCCGCAGTCATAAGGTCGCTCGTCAAGAACTGGCCTATCGTTGAGCGAAGCGCGGATTCTCCTGCGGCAACCTGCCAGTATTTGCAAGAAATGGGCAACGGTAAGGCCGTTTACACGATCGCCGCGCCGCCAACGGCGAATGGCCGCTTCTTTTACAGCGATGACCTTCGCGGCGTAAATTTCAAACGGGGCCAGGTACCCCTGGAACAGGTACTCGCGCAGCTTCTCGCGCAGAGTAGCGACGATGCGCCGGCGCATTCGATAGCCGTCCAGGCACTCCCGGTCAGGGATGTACTGCCGCAGTTCGAAAATGACAATCCTGTCAACCTCGTCGATCCGGCCGTTCCGCCCACGATGTGGATTGGCAACAGGGGCCTCGTTGCGCCGCACTACGATATCCATATGAACCTCGCATGCGTCGCCGCGGGACGACGCCGGTTTGTGCTTTTTCCACCCGAGCAAATCGCCAATCTCTATCCGGGGCCGGTCCTTAATGCGCCGGGTGGCGTGCCGATCAGTCTGGTGGATCCCTGGGATCCGGATCTCGACCGATTTCCCAGGTTTGCCGAGGCAATGGCCGTGGCCCAGGAAGTGCTTCTTGAACCCGGTGATGCCCTCTATATTCCCAGTCTCTGGTGGCACGGCGTTGCGTCGCTCGAGCGCGTGAACGTACTTGTAAATTACTGGTGGGGCGGCACTGCCGGGAGCGGTATCTCGCCAAACGACAGCCTCTTGCACGGGATGCTGGCGATATCGGAACTCGACGAATCGCAGCGCCAGGCGTGGCGGAGTTTTTTCGACTACTACGTGTTCAAGTCGGGCACAGATCCTGTGGCACACCTGCCGGACGGTATCAACGACATCGTCACATCTCTCAGCCCCGAGCAAGCCAGGGCGGTAAGAGAATTCTTGTCTCAGCACCTCGACGAAAGTACCTGATTTAATCCGTCGACCACGAATCCGGGAATGTAACCTGAATCCTTTGATTGGGATCGACGTTGTTTCGAATCGTCTCGCTGCCGTCCGGCCAGACCACACGAACCGAGTTCACCTGAGTCAGATCGTTGAGCCCGAAGTGCTGCTCCGCAGGATTCTGAGACACGTAGTTATTGCCATTGTGGACCTCCCTGAGCTGAGTCATGCCACCCGCAGTAACGTAGATGCGCGCGCCGATTGCGCGCGTGTTGGGGGCTGCGTTGCGGAGCTCGACATTCAGGTAGTTGAGCTGATTGCCGCCGTCATTACGAAACAGCCCGACTCTATCGCCATTGTTGGCGATGAGTATGTCGATGTCGCCGTCCCGATCTCCGTCGAAGCAGCTCACGCCGCGTCCCGAATTGCGATCCACCAGACCCAGAGGCTCAGAATACTCGGTGAAGCTGCCATCCCCATTGTTGATAAACAGGCGAGACGGATCCTCAAGGTAAGCATCGGTCGCAGGTTCGTCCATGCCGTTTACATGGAAAATGTCGAGAAAACCGTCGTTGTTGAAGTCGGCGGCACAGCTACCCCAGCCCCAATAACCCTTACGCACGCCCGCTGCATCTGTCTGGTCAGTGAATACGCCGTCACCCTCATTGCGGTAGAAGCGGTTTCCCGTGAGGTTATAGCCGGCGTTGTCGTCGCCGTTTGGCCGTTCCACGGGATCACCCAGCGAAATGCTGGATACAAACCAGTCGAGATCGCCGTCGTTATCGAAATCGGCGACGCTGGAACCCATGCCCGCGTCATCGGTAAGCACTTCGCGGTCGGTGGCGTAACTGAAGGTATACAAGCCACCGCCGGTGTCGCCATTGTTGATTAACACCTGGCTGGTCGTATTGTCAGCGACAACCAACAGGTCGAGATCACCGTCGTTGTCGACGTCTGCGAAGGTCGGTGAAAAGGTGTAGTCGTCGCTTTCCTCGATGATGCCGCCCGTAATCAGTGTCTCGTCACTGACATCGGAGAACGTGCCGTCTCCGTTATTTTTCCACAGGTGCAGTGTGCTGCCAGCCGGCAACTCATCAGGCGTGAACGTCCAATGGGCGATAAACAAATCGAGATCGGCATCCTGATCGTAATCCCCGAATGCTACGCCGATGTTGTTCTCCCTGCCGATGTCTGCCAACCCCGAGCCAGCCGTAACGTCCGCGAAACTGCCGTCGCCCAGGTTCTCGAATACTCTAAACGGCGTGTCCTCGACGCTGCCGACGAACAGATCCATGTCTCCGTCGCCGTCGTAGTCGACAAAGGATGGCCCGGCCGCCTTGTCTGCAGGCCCTCCTCGGACGCCAGCCTCGACGGTGACATCGACAAAATCATAGCTGCCACTCTGGCTTCGATTCTCGTAAAGCTTGCTGTAGCCGACATCACCCTGGGCGAAGTAAACGTCCAGCCAGCCGTCGTCGTTGTAGTCGCCGACAGCCACGCCCGCAGAGACATTCGCGGCATTGCTCGGGTTGTTGAACCCATGAAAGAAATCGAGGCCCGCCGCAACTGTCGCATCAACGAATGTGACATGCGCGACCGGGGCCGTTGGCGCCGGCGGCTCCGTCGGCGCATCCACGGTATCGTCTGGCGGTGGCGGGTCGGCAACAGGCGGGGTCGTGGGCGCGCCACTACCACCGCCACCACCCCCACATGAGGTAATCATGAGCGCCGCAAAAATCATCAGCGCCAGGCCCGGCATTCGTCGAATAAGATTCGGCGTCTTCAACACTATCTTCCTCATCCCGTTAGATATCGCTTGCCTTGCAGTAATGATCAATAAACGCCTGGTGCTCCGGCAATCGGCTGACCAGTTTGGTCACTGCGTTCTCCGCGCCATTCAGAAATCTGCGCAGTTCATCGTCCGTCATCTCGTCGACAATCGGATGATATTGCTCCGGCACCAGGCCCTGGCCCAGCATGACCTGGATCCAGGAATTCTCGCCGAACAGCTCACTGTCCACCTTGAAGACGCGTCCGGTCTCCTTGAACAGGTCAATTCGGTGCTGCAGAGACTCAGGGATGTTCATGTTGCGGCAGTGCCGCCAGAAGCGAGTATCCTCCCTGTTGGTGACGTGGTAATGGAGAACGATGAAGTCCCGAATGTTGACTATTTCGGCATCCATTTGCCGATTGAATTCGTTGACTTCCGGCTGCCTGATCCCGTTGTAGGGAAACATCTGCATGAGACGGATGATCGAGCGCTGAATCAGATGGATGCTCGTCGATTCGAGCGGCTCGATGAAACCGCTGGAGAGCCCCATCGCGACACAGTTCTTGTTCCAGTGCCTGCGTCGTTTCCCGGTTCGGAACTTGATGACCTTGGGTTCCGTGATAGTTTCTCCCTCGACGTTGTCGAGGATTGTCTGAATGGCCGCGTCGTCCGAGAGATAGCGACTGCAAAAAACCAGGCCATTGCCGACCCTGGACTGCAGCGGAATTCGCCATTGCCAACCCGACTCCCTAGCGATCGACCGCGTATAAGGAATGGGTGGACCCAGTGAGCGCGTCTGTACCGCCACGGCACTGTCGCAGGGTAACCAGTGCGACCAGTCATCGTAGCCGGTATGCAGCGTCTGCTCGATCAGTAGACCGCGGAAACCGGTACAGTCGATGAAAAGATCGCCCTCCAGCACTTCGCCCGATCCCAGCTTGACGTTCTCGATATTTCCTGTCTGCTCGTCTATACCGACCTCGACGATCTTGCCTTCTACGCGTTTGGCTCCATGGGCCTCGGCAATTTGCCGCAGAAACCCGGCGTATCGACCTGCGTCTATGTGGTAAGCGTAATTGAGCGTCAGGTTCGGCAAGACGGCAAACTTGTTTTCCCTGGCGGCTACCAGTTCAGGGCAGTACTCGCCAAAATCCTTGGTAAGTCCCTCCTGTCGTCCTTTCAGCCAAAAATGCTGAAATCCCGCAGCCCAACTGTCCTTTCCGGTGTAACCGAAGGAGTGGATGTAGTCTTCGCCAACGTCGCGCCAGTTCTCGAATGCGATGCCCAATTTGAAGGTACCGTGCACCGCGGCGACAAATTCCTTTTCATCGATTTGCAGCAATCGATGAAGTATCAGCATCGACGGAATCGTCGCTTCACCGACACCGACCGTCGGAATTTCATCCGACTCGATCAGCGAAATATCCAGATTTTTCCCGATCAGTTTTGACAACGATGCCGCAGCCATCCAGCCTGCGGTTCCGCCACCTGCAATTACTACTTTTCTTATCGTACTCATATTTAGCGGTTCAGTTGGTTAAGCAGGTCGGCTCGTAGCCTCCTTGCAGTTTCGTCATCCATAGACGCCAGTATTCCTCGGCTGTGTTCCGGTATATGTGCTGTGTTGCTTTCCTGCGGATCGAACACGTAATACTCGAAGATATGCTGCCATGCCTCTCTTTGCCTGGGAGGCAAATCGCGCAAGCTCAATAACGCATGTTTAAGCACGCTGAGCGGCGCACCCAGGAACCTGGGCGTGACCAGCCACCAGTAATTGACCAGCACGTTCAGCCCGTCGAGACCCTCGACGTGGTGCCACCACATGCTCGGCAAGTACAATGCGTCGCCGGGTTCCAGAGTCACAACGTAGGCGGACTCGAGCGCCTCTCTAAACTTCGGAAACCGGTCGAAATCGGGTTCGTGGAAGTCGACCAGGCTGATAGCCTGTCCAGCCGGAGTCACATCCCAAGGGCCAATGTACAGGTTGTCGAGCTGCTCCGGCGGAAACACCGTGAATTGCCGGCGACCAGCGACGCAACACGCGACGTTGTCAGCGGCGTCGAAGTGAGCCGAGACTCGAGTCTTGTTTCCTATCCATATACTGACAAGCGGTTCCAGATCGTCCATGGCCAGGTCGTTCTCATCGCGGAATCCGGGAAACCATCGGTTAAGAAGCGTTGAACCCATGTAACAGGTCGGCGGATCAGCGTCGTCAAGGTGTTCGAGTATGGGGTCAAGAACGTCATCGAGTGGGACCGAGAGCCGTTCGAAACTGAATCCGGTCAGGTCCTGGTTGTAGCCCACGCGTCCCCTGACTTCCGGCGGAGCGAAAAACGCAGTGACCCGATCGCCGGAATAAAAATCCCGTATGTAGTATGCGATATCATCCGCCGATTGCTTGCCTGCCTGCACGGCCGGCCAGTCACTGACGAGCCCTCTCAGAACCAGGGGTTCGCTTCTGGACAGGACCGTATCGGCAGCGGTGTCCGGCGGGCATCCTACAATCTCCTCGACAACATTTGCGCCCGTCATCATTCAGCCCGTGCGTAATTTGAGCGATTGGCGGACATGGCGGTCACGCGTCTCCCAGCTGGTCATTCTTCTTGTCGATCAGCGTTCGGAAGCAGGACAGAGAAGCCAGGATCATGAATATCGACTCCAGGTAGTGATGGCTGTGCAGCCTCCCCAGCGTTTCGCCGTCGAGTTCCTGCAGCTTCTCTTCGTTGATCGTATAGTACCCGAGCAGCTCGTTTTTCGACCCGTCCTTCAGTTCAATTTGCATGGTAACCGATTCAATAAGATCCAGTTCGAGCAACGCATCCACGAAAGGGGCATTCATTTCGCTCGCGAGCCGAATGGTCTCCAACATTTCGGTCACCGATGACAGGTAATCCGAGATTCCACCATGCGGGAGGAACAGTGCTTCGCCTTCGGATTCGTTGACACGCGGACTGTTCATGTCGATTGAAACAACCTCGCGTTTGGTGTCCCCCTCGCCCTGGACTTGTTGCAAGCCGATAACAAAGGGGTGGCGCCTGATCATCAGCGGGATGTAGTGCGCGTCCCAACCCGTGTCACTCAGATACAGATTCTCTCTTGGCTGGAAGCCGAACAGCGCGACCGGAGAGAACTGTCCCGTGTTGGCGTCTTTCCGAAAGAAAATCGGGTAGCAGGACTGTATCTGCCTAAACTCGAGCGGAAAGGTCATCGCAAAATGGACGTCGTCGCCGTAACGCGCCGATCTTTCGGTGATCACCTTGATGTTCTGATGCTCGACGTTGTTCAGTAGCGCGAAATTGTTATCCATGTCGACTCCAAATGCCCGTGAGACTAGATTTTCTGAAATCCGAACTCATGGACTTTACTAATCAGATCCCTGTTTGTCGGCAGCGCTTGCAGCGCTTGCGCCGTAAGCTTGATGTTTTCATTAAATAGACTGTCCGCAGTGGCACGCGCTGCGGTGTCCGAATGTCGCCGGTCTGATGGACCCTCGGTCTCGAAGTTCATTCCGTACAGCACGTACTGGTAACTGGCGGCCGGAAATAGCTCATCAACGCGCGAGAAATCCTGGTACCGCGGACACCGGTAACGCCACAATTCGAGTGATTCCGTCAGGTCGCCAGGTATCGAGTGTGCGCTACGATTGTCCCGCCAGTAGTCGGTATCGTCGCGCCGGCTCAGTACGTAGTGCAGCTTCAAGAAGTCGGTTATGCGGTGCCAATGGTACAGGAACTTGTCATTGAAGCGCTTCGCGACAATGTCCATTGTCGAACGGTTTGGCGGAAGCTGCTCACTCAGCATGTTCGCAGACTGTTCAATCATCACGAGCGCCGACGCCTCGAGTGGCTCGACGAAGCCGCCGGACAGGCCCACGGCGACGCAGTTCCTGTGCCAGAGTTTTTCCCGGTGTCCGGCGCTGAAGTCGATCCGGCGAGGATTACACGACTCGCTGAATTCGACGTCGGCTGTCGACGCCAGGTAGCTGCGCAAGTCGGCCTCAGCCTGTTCGTCGCTCGTGTGCGCCCCGGAAAATACGTAGCCGATCCCGCGGCGCTTGGGCAAAGCGATGTCCCAGATCCAGCCGGCTCGCTGCGCCGTAGAGAGGGTTGTCGAAGCAATAGGTTCATCTGGCGAACTGCGTGGCACCTGGACCGCAAGCGCCGTGTCGTTAAACAGATAATCCCGCACGCTGCGATGAGGAACCTCATAGTGTTTACCCAGCAGCAATGCGGCGAAGCCGGTACAGTCGACAAACAGGTCGCCGTGAACTGTCTCACCCGACCGCAAACCCAATGATTCGATATCACCATTGTCGGCGCCGTTCACCGCGACTACATTGTCGACGATGTGAGTGACCCCGAGCTTCTCGACACAATGTCGCTCCAGGAATTTCGAAAACTTGCCCGCATCGAGATGATAACCGTAGTTGAGATTGCCGGCGAACTCCGGCGTTGTAATCTGCTTTGGCGCCAAGGCACGCTCGCAGGCACGGCCCTGCGGAGTCACCGCGTCTGCATAGTCGACCTTGTCTCGCAGCGGCTGCCAGTGGCGCGCAAGATCGAAATCGTTGAACCTCAGCGGCGGCGCAAAGGGGTGGTAATAGTGCTCGTCGTCACCCGTCGACCATCCACTGAATCGAGTACCTTGTTTGAAACTGGCGTCGCACTGACGAATGAACTCCGTCTCCGAGACGCCCATCGTCTGCAGGCTGGTGCGCATCGTCGGCCACGTGCCTTCGCCGACTCCGATCGGGCTGACGTCGGGTGATTCGATGAGAATGATCTCGAGGCCCGATTCCTGGCTCGGCCGATGCTCTGCGGCAAGCAGGCCTGCTGTCAACCATCCAGCCGTGCCGCCGCCGACAACGACCACTGTGTTTACGGGATCCGACATTGTCATGACGTACTTTATTCGCGGAAAGGCAGTCTAAGACAACAGGAGCCGCCACAGCAATCGCTGTGGCGGCTCCGAACTGCACTGGGCTGATGGGGGAGGACCAGCCCACTCAGGCCCTGCCTAAAAGTCGGCGCGGAATCCAATAGTGTATCTGGGCCCTGTTTGCTGAGCCTGCAACAACTGGTTTTGGCGCCTGGTATGTTCGCGGAACGTCTCGTCAGTGAGGTTTATAGCCTCGACAAAGACTGTATAGTTCTCGCCGATGTCGTAGCTCGCGTTGAAGTCCCACTGGTAGTATTCCTCGGTGTACCGGGGATCGTTGCTCCCCTGCATGCCGAAGCCGTTGAGGAATTCGTCGCGCCAGTTGTAAGCGATTCGCGCCTGGATGCCATCCTTGTCATAGAAGGCAACGAAGTTCGCTGAGTCACTAAGACCTGGAAGGGCAAACTGAGTCTCCAGGCTGTTTGTGTCGACATCAACATCCGCATCGACGAATGTCGCGTTGGCGAGGAAACCAAAGCCCGTGTCGCCGAAGGTATGCTGCAGGGCGAGTTCCCACCCGTCAACGCTCGCGTCTTTCTCATTGTTGGGTATTTGCACCGTAAACACGACTGGATCATTGTCAGCCGCGCCGGAGATGATCTGATTGGCCACATCCACACTGGGATCATTCGGGAAATTGTCGAAAATGTACTGCCTGATTACATCGGCCGACTGGCTGCCTGTAGCCGCAGCGGCCTGCGCCGCCAAACCGCCCTGGGCCGGGTTCGTCAGGCTGGGGTTGAGCACCAGGTCATTTCGTGTCTGACCGAGGAAATTCACGGTGTCCTTGTTGAACCACCCGATAGCCGCGTAGCTCGCCTCGCCGAAATAGTACTCGATCGACACGTCGAAGTTGTCCGATTCCAACGGATCGAGGTCGGGGTCGCCACCGAACGCGTCACAGCCGTCTACCCGGCACGGACTGGCAACGGTCACACCGCCCCGGATCGAGCCGTAATCCGGCCGCCCGATGGTCTCGCTGTAGGAGACTCTGAACAGCAAATCGTCGATGATCTCGATATTGAAATCGATATTCGGCAGCCAATAATCGTAATCGCCCGACCTCTCCTCAAAGCTCCGGATCGCCAGGCCATTCGCATCCTGTGCCGTGACGGTGGGGATCTCGTTGCCCGAGATCCAGTCGAGACGCTCGATAACCGCCACCTGTGACTGGGAAGTGACATCTGTCTCTTCGTATCGCACACCCACATCGAGATTCACGGGCCTGTCCCACCATGTCAGGTCGAGGTTCACCTGCGCGTAAACTGCGGTCGACTCTTCCTGGGTGCGCAGGTCAGTGGCAGAGTTGCCTATTCTCGGATCGTTCGAAGGGCAGAACCCGTCGCCGCAGGAACCAAATACCGTGGACAAATTACTGACGGTCGCCCCGGCCGCCTCCAGCTCCCGGGCTCGCTCTATCAGTGCGCCGGTGTCCCAGGTAAAGATAAGATCCTGACGGTCAGGGTTGCTGCCGCCATCAATCTCGTCAAACCAGCCGGCCATTGAAGAAGGAGTCAGCAGGTCGGCAATATCGCCCGGCTGGCCAACGCCGCCCCAGGTATCACGCTGAACGGTCGTAGACGCACTTTCGTTATCCACGTCGGTCCACTGCACGCCGAAATCGATACTCGCAATGTCGTTGAAATAGAAATTACCGGCCAGCTTCGTCGACTGGACATCCATCTGGTCCCAGTCATTGGTGAATACGCTACCGCCGATCAGCATGTCGCCTGGCGTCAACTGCCCGCCACCAATAACGTCGACGCGCAATTCAGGGAGGTCCGTCGTCCAGTCCGCATACGTAGCTTCACGCAAGGGCGACGTGATGGCCAACGACATGCTGCTGCCGAGCGCATCGTTCGGTTCGCCCTTGGCGGTCGCATCGTTGAAGTCGAACTCCAGTTCCAGTCTGTCGGTCGGGCGCCACGTCAAATTGAAGCCGAGGGAATCGGTCGTATTCTTCGTCGAGTCAGTTCCGGAGCCCATGGGTGTATCGGAGCTACCGTTGAATTCGTCGTACCTGACGATATCCGCGCCATCCGTCCACTCGGTAAATTGCGATGGCGCGTTACCCCAGGCGAACCATGACGAGAAATCATTGAAGGACCGGTCAAGCTCGTTTTTCGCGTAGAGGTAATCCAGCGTACCCGTCACCTCCGGAATGGGCTCCCACTGCAACGTCAACTGGCCGTTGATGCGCTCGCGGGAGAATTCCTCCCGCACGTATTGCAGTTGCTGGGGAATCATCAGGACAGTGCCGGACCCCACCGCCGGACGATTAACCTGGTCCGGGTTGTCGGGAATCGCCCCCCACTGGACGTTCGACGCACCCCAGTCGCAGCACTGTACGTCGGCCGAAGACGGCGTCCAGCCGTTAACCACAGCCGCTTCTACCCCATTGTCGCGTTTCTGGTAGATAGCCGACAAAGAAACGCCGAAGGTATCGTCGAAAAACGTGTCACCGAAGATACCGGAGATTTCCGGCGTAATGTCGTCGCCCTCATCAGTGGACGTGTCGTTTACGGCCTTGGCACCAAAAGACATAACCCTGTCATTCAGATCCAGGGGTCTGGTGGTCCTGATGTTGATGGTAGAGCCAATACCACCTGTCGGCAGCGTCGCGTTGCTCGTCTTGTAGACATCGACGCCGGAAACGCCTTCGGCGGCCAGGTCGGCGAAGTCGAAGGAGCGACTCTGCGTGTCATGGGTCGGCATCTGCCGGCCATTCAGCGTGACCAGGTTGAACTGGGGACCAAAACCTCGCACCGTGACCTTGCTGCCCTCGCCGCGCGTGCGGTCGATCGATACGCCGGTGATGCGCTGCAACGACTCGGCCAGGTTGGTGTCCGGGAACTTGCCGATATCCTCGGCCGAGATCGAGTCCACAACACCCTCGGAGTTGCGCTTGGTATTCATGGAGTTCATCAGACTGCTGCGGATGCCGACAGTGACGATCTCTTCGATGACTTCCTCTTCCTGCGCGGCGACCACAGGTGAAAAAGTCGTGGCACCCAGCGCGATCGCGACACCTGTCGCCAATGGTGTCTTACGATATTTTGAATTTTGCATGCTCAAGCCCCCTAGCTTGCTTTTTAATGTAACCAATTGATTGGTGACGTTATTTTGAAATTCTGTGTCGACAGAGCTTAGTTTCAGGAGAAACTGACAACGCTGTCAGTAAGTATATATACTTAATGCTGACAGCGCTGTCAAATGTATCTACAATCGCCCTTCGATCGCAGAAGTGCTCGTCTTGAGGAATCGCACCCAGTGGAAGCAGTACCCGTGGAACCCGCCCGCATTCGGGGCGCCTGGCAAGGGCGCGTGTCGGGCTGCATGCTCGGCAAACCCGTCGAAGTACTGTCTTTCCAGCAGGGTCGGGACGGACTGCACGCCTATTTGGAGCAGGCAGGCGCTCTGCCGCTGCGCGACTACGTACCGTACCTGGAGGGCACGACTGTCGACCGGGTTGGTCGTGCCTGTTGCCGCGGGCACATCGTCCGGGCCGAGCCGGATGATGACATCAATTACACGCTGCTGGCGCTGTTGTTGCTGGAAAACAAGGGCGTTGACTTCGAAACAGCAGACGTTGCCCGAGCATGGCTGCGCCTGTTGCCTGCGGGCACGACCTGGACGGCCGAGCGAGCCGCCTATCGAACTCTGCTTGAGAACATGGACGATGAATTCGTGAACGGCGAAGACGTCGGCTTTGACCTCGCCGAGTGTTCCGATAATGAGTTCAACGATTGGATTGGCGCGCAAATACGCGCGGATCTTTATGGCTGGGTGTGCCCGGGCCACCCTGCCCTCGCCGCCGAACTCGCACGCCGCGACGCGTCGCTGTCTCATCGCGGAGAAGGCGTCCACGGCGCAGTGTTCGTCGCTGCGCTTGGCGCGGCGATTCCGGCAACCAGCACCCTCGATCAAGCCGTCCAATCCGCCCTCGAGCAAGTCCCGGCCGCCAGCGAAGTCGCCTCGGCCGCGCGTCTCGGGTGGGAGATGGCCGGTCGCGCTGACGCGGTCGATCACCTGCACGCGGCCTACGCCGAATTGTCGCCCGTGCACACGCTGAATAATCTCGCGGTCGTCGTCTGGGCACTGCTGTCCGCAGACGGGGATTTCAGTGCGGCGATAGGCAACGCCGTCATGGCCGGCTGGGACACGGACTGTAACGGCGCGACCGTGGGTGGCCTGTTCGGTCTTACCGGTGCTCCGGTTCCCGCCACCTGGACGAAGCCATGGGCAGGACGGATCGGCCTGGGCCTGGCGGGCCTGGGCGAAGCGCAACTCGATGACCTGGTGGATCGAACCGTGGCGGTCGCCGAGAAGCTCGCGGGAGAAGTACATGTCCATCACTAGAATCAGCGGCTGCGTATTGGCTGCCACCCTGATTTTGACCGCTGCAATGGCCCGCGCCGACAGCACCCACTCCGAAGGTCGCAGCGAGTACCGTGCCCCCCAGGCACTCGTCGCGCCGACGGTCGACGGCATCGCCGATGAAGCAATCTGGGGCAAAGCCCGCTGGCAGGAGATCAAGTATCGATGGCTCGGGCCCGAGTATTCGGACGAAGATTTCCAGGGCCGCTTCAAGGTTGTTTGGACCAACGACAAACTCTATATCCTCACCGAATTCGTCGATGACATCCTGATCGATACACACCGGGACCCACTCGTGCAGTACTGGGACGACGATTGTCTCGAGATCTTCATCGACGAGGATCACTCCGGCGGCGAGCATCAGTACAACCACAATGCGTTTGCCTATCACATGTCGCTGGACAACCAGGCAATCGACATGGGCGTCGACGAACGCCCGCACAACTACACACACCATGTGGAGAGCCGCTGGCAACAGCAGGGAAACAAGATCGTCTGGGAAGTAGCGATCGATATCTATACCGACAGCTACGAAGACGGATCTGACGACAACAAACCGATCGAATTATCAGCGGGAAAACTGATGGGACTGATGCTTGCCTACTGCGACAACGACGGTAGCGAGCTGCGCGAGAATTTCGTCGGGTCCGAATCGGTACCGAGTGGTCCAAAGGACCGTGGCTGGATTGACGCCGGCCTGTTCGGGGCACTGCTGCTGGTCGACGAATAATTATTGGGGGATCGGACCTTGAACAGAGGTGTAACAAACAACGCCGCCGTGCGCGGCGAATTCATCGATATCTTCGGTGAGCGCTATTACGCGATACGCAACGTCGACAAAATGCCGCCGTTCTTTATCAGCGTGGTATCCAACGTCGATCACTGGTTGTTTATCTCATCGACCGGAGGACTGACGGCAGGCCGCGTATCGCCTGCAACGACCTTGTTTCCCTATATCACGGTCGACAAGGTCCAT
>Ga0265309_10000528_pt1 | contig 15433 bp, 14 predicted proteins | sample Helome_FD_192492 | JGI IMG/M metagenome (GOLD analysis project Ga0265309, IMG submission 192492) | Marine sediment microbial communities from subtidal zone of North Sea - Hel_20160524 (Illumina Assembly) | ecosystem: Environmental > Aquatic > Marine > Subtidal zone > Sediment ...
CATTTCCGCGGTATCGATCAGGCTGACCCCGAGATCGAGCGCGGCTCGAAGCACGTCGACCTCACGCTGGTATCGATCGCTATGCTCACCCATACGCCAGGTGCCGAGACCGAAGGCCGGCATACTGTTACCCGATGGTAGATTTACGTTGCGCATAGGTATCGATTAATTCTAGCTGGTAACTGCGCCATTGAAAGTATTTTGATTGAAACATTCCGCAGCTTGCCGGTGTTTATTCAGGTCATTCCAAACCGGGTTTATGTCATCCCCGCGCTTTTACCTTGTCATCCCCGCGCTTTTACCTTGTCATGCCCGCGCTTTTACCTTGTCATCCCCGCGCTTTTACCTTGTCATCCCCGCGCTTTTACCTTGTCATCCCCGCGCTTTTACCTTGTCATCCCCGCGAAAGCGGGGATCTCAGAACGCGCCACCATTGCGAGATCCCCGCTTTCGCGGGGATGACTGAAGGGTGCGGGATGACTGAAGGGTGCGGGATGACTTGAAGGGTGCGGGATGACTGAAGGGCGCGGGATGACAGTTGTTTCTGCCGTCACGCCATTCGACTTCAAACCTTTCTGTCCGTCATTAATTTTCGTTAGAATTGCAGCTCGTACCAACCCCGGAATCAAGAATCATGGAATTTACCTTCACCTATCTGCAATTATTTTACTTGAACCTGAAACTGGCTTTCCCGTTGCTAGCTTTCGCGATAATGTTGATTGTCCTGCTGGGCAGAATCGTTGGCTTTCGGGAATCATGGGGCCACTATGATTCGATTTACTGGGCCTTTATTACCGCCACCACGGTTGGCTACGGTGATATTCGACCGCTCAGGTCAGTGTCCAAAGCCCTGTCGGTATTGATCGCGCTCGTCGGTATGATATTTACCGGCCTGCTGGTGGCACTGGCGATCAATGCCGCAACGCATGCGATTAACAATCAAGACCAATTTGCTGCTTTAAGAAACTGCATCGAAGCGATCAAATGATTACCCACCAGGGCAGCAAGTTGGCGCTCAGGACAGCGAATCCTGGCGGAACTGGCTTGGTGACTGCCCGTACCAGCGTTTGAAAGCACGCGAAAAATTACCCGGCTCGGCGAAACCCAGCAGGAACGAAACCTCGTGCAACGAATACTGTGGGTCGCGAACATATTGCAGGCTCAGTTCACGACGCGTGTTTTCCAGTAATTGGGTAAAAGACATCCCCTGTTGCCTGAGTTTACGCTGCAGGCTACGTTGACTGACATTGATCGACGACGCGATGCCTTCTTCGCTGACCTTGCCGCCGGGCAGGCGCTCGATCAGTTTAGACTTGACCCGCATGGTGACATCGTTACGATCGAGTTGCGCCAGGTAATCGGTGATGACTTGATCGCCGACCCTGGTCAGTTCGGGGTTCGCGGTTGCCAAAGCCTCGGTGACCATCTCCGGATCCAGCCATAGTGCGTTTTCCGACTGCGCGAAAGCAACCGGCGCGCCGACCAGGTCGTTAAATCTCTCCAGGTGCCTGGCTTCCCCGGGGGCGTCGTGCCGTAAAGAAACCCGCAGCGCTCGAAAATACTCGCCGTAAGCGGCCCGGCTCATATTCAGGATCATGCCCAGCCCGGCATCGATCGCAACCGTTGCGGGCGTCAGTTTCATCCGGCTCGGGTCGAGGATCAGGCAATAGCTTTGCGTTGATTTTTCGATCCGCAAGGCACCATTTGCAGCAGTACTAATAAAGCGCGCATAGCGCCGCAGTCGCTCGTATGCATCTTGCAGGCTACTACTCGCAAACCAGGAATAACCGAGCGCATGCAGCGTGGTCGGATGCCACAAGTTCGCTGCCGTCAAACCGAAACAGGGGTCCCGTGTCACTTGCGTCGCCAGCTCCCACAACCGGGTAACCCCGGCATAGGAGAAGCGCGCTCCCGGGTCGCGCAGGCGCGAATAATCCAGACCTGACCTGGCGAACAGGTCGGCGCTGTCGAAGCCATAAGAATCGATCGCTTTCGCGACCAACAACACCCAGGAGGACAAAGCAGAATAATGAGGGTTTGAATCCATTTCAGCTACTTCCTAACACAGACGTAATCGACTGGTACACAGGGTCTAACGGCATCTTGCCAACCTGTTTAACATTAGCGCTGAAACACCGGCTCGTTTCGAGGTGGGCCGGAATGCGCCATGCAAATTTAACAAATAATACCTCCCAATGCACTATTCCGGACTGGAGGGTATAATCCCGGGCCAGGTCCCGAGGATATCTGAGCTCCGGGATTTTTCGCAGGAGGGCTAAGAGATGATAAAAATTACCCTGTTCAGCAATTACTGTTTGATCGAACCGCAAGGCCCTTTAACAAAGGACAATTTCGCTGCAATTGCCGGCCGGATCGATCCGATCATCGACAACGAAGGACCGCTCGACGGGTTGATCGTGAAAACCAGGGATTTCCCGGGATGGGAGGGTCTGGGTGACGTCATCGCCCATTTTCGTTTTGTCAAAAACCACCATCGCCTGATAAAAAAGGTCGCGCTGGTCACCGACGCAAAAATCGCCGAGATATTTCCAGTCATTGTCGATCACTTCGTAACAGCTGAAGTGAAACATTTCGACTTCGACGACTTCGACAAGGCGCTCGACTGGATTGGCTGAACAAAAACCGCTGCCAACGGTCAGTCCACTTTTCTACTTCCCCTTGGAATCCCGCTTGAAATAAACCTTAATCGCGCCTTGCGGGCTGATTTCGAGCACGGCGCGCAATGGTGGGCCCGGGGAGTTATAAGCAGGCACCTCGATCCCAACCTCGTTGGTTTGGCGAACGCTATCACCGAATACCCAGTCAATGCTGAACGGACCTTCCTTATACCGACGCGGTGCAAATCGGTCTGAGCAAATCCCCAGCGGAGCAATATTGTCGCACTGCAAAACTCTATCGGTATCAGCCGACTTTACGGTTACATCCTTAATCAATTCCTTCGAATTATTAATAACCCGGAACTCATTATAAGTGTAGGTCGGCGCATAATTGGAGCCGGTAGCACAAGCCGACAACAGCAATGCACCAGCCACATTAATGGTTACTTTTTTCATTTTTTGATTCCTGCCAATCTGGCCTTGGTTCATGACCCACGTAACCTTCAAGAGCATCTGGATATACTAAACGAAGGCTAGGCCAACAGCCAGAACACCGTTCTACCTAAGTGGTGTATTCTGCTTAAATTTAGCTGTCATCACGCCTTCGGAGCTGATTGAGAACACAACGCTCAATGGTATACCCGGGGAAGAATAAGCAGGCACCTTGACCCCAAGCTCAGCGGTTTGACGATCGCTATCGCCGGCTACCCAGTCAACGATGAATCCACCTTCTTTATACCGAAGCCGTGTAAATCGCTGCTGGCAAATCCCCAGCGCGATAATATTCTCGCAGCTGAAAACCCTGTCAGAGCCATCGCCGGAACCGGCCACTCTTATCGTCAGATTCCGAATCGGTTGCTTCGAATTATTGACCACCTCGATCTCTTCGAAAGTATATGTCGGTCCAAGATTGGCGGCGGTAGCAGAAGCCGAAAACAGCAATGCAAAAGCCACAATAATAGTTTGTTTCATCATTTTAAATACCTGCTAGTCTATCCCTCGTTGATGAGAGACTTTACCTTGAAAATTCCACGCGTCGTACTGACGCTCCCATGGCCAGCTATCGTAAAACTGCTGTTTTTGCTGACCGTCACATTTGCCACAGCAGCCGCGGTTCCCGCCGCAAACGAACAGACAGTCGCATTTGCCGGTTCCGCGCAATGCCTGCAGTGCCACCAAGAAATATACGCGGACTGGCAACGATCAGATCACCACAAGGCGATGCAGCCCGCCAGTAAGGACAACGTGCTGGGTGATTTCAACGATGTTATCGTCAGCTTTCACGGGATCGACACGCGCCTGTTCGAAAGCGATGGAACTTACCAGGTAGCAACCCTGGGTAAGGATGGTGAGCCCGGCGTTTACACCGTCAAGTATACCTTCGGGCACTATCCGCTACAGCAGTACCTGATCGATATTGGCAAAGGTCACCTACAGGCGCTGAATGTCGCCTGGGATAACAGGCTAGCCGCTCAAGGCGGGCAACGCTGGTACCACTTGCAAATCGACGAAGATATCGATCCCGAACACCCCTTCTTCTGGACACGCCATTTTCAAAATGCGAACAGCCGCTGCATCGAGTGTCACAGCACCAACGTGAGCAAAAATTTCGACGCGGACGACAGGAGTTACTCGACTAGCTGGTCCGAAATCGGCATCGGCTGCGAGTCCTGTCACGGCCCCGCCAGCGAACACCTCAGACTGGCGTCCAGTAAACAGCTGGATGCGACGCACACCGGATTTGCTCGACAACGAACGCCGCCGCTTGCCTGGGCGTTTCGCGGCAACGACGATATCGCCACGCCTTCAGGCAGCATCGGCAATACGACTATCGATACCTGTGGCGGTTGTCACTCGCGGCGCTCATCGATTGGCGATGCCGCGCCACTAGCCGACTACCATGACCAGTACCGACTGTCCCTGCTTGACCAGGGGCTTTATTTTGCAGACGGCCAGATCGACGACGAAGTATTCGTTATCGGTTCGTTTCTGCAGAGCAAGATGCATGGTAACGGCGTGACCTGCAGCAACTGCCATAACGTGCATTCGGGCAAGTTGATAGCCGAGGGTAACGCAGTCTGTGCCCGGTGCCACAAACCTGACCGCTTCGATACATCAAACCATCATCGTCATCCGCCGGATTCAACCGGGGCGCAATGCGTGAATTGCCATATGCCCGAAAGACTCTACATGTCGGTCGACCTGAGACGCGACCACAGTTTCACGATTCCCGATCCACAGCTGTCGATGGTCTCGAACGCTCCCAATGCCTGCACGACATGCCATCAGGGTAAAACCGCCAACTGGGCATTTAAAACGATGACCGAATGGGGCACAATCAGGCGGCAAAATATCTGGCCCCTGATCAACCAGGGACTAGACCGGCAGGATTCGCTGATCTTCAGGGAATATGCATCGAATCCACCCGACTTGAACCTGACCCCGATCCGTCAGGCCACCCTGCTCAGCAAACTCGCCGGATTCCCTTCGCGCCTGTCCGTTGAGACCGCTGCCCGCCAACTGGCCAATCCGGATCCACTGATACGCCGCGCGGCAGTGAGTGCGTTACGACCGATGCAGGTTGAAGTGCGCTGGCAGTTGCTGAATTCGTTGATCGAAGATCCTGTAAAGGTAATTCGCCTCGAAGTCGCCAGCACACTTGCCGATGCCCTCGTCCAGCTCGAAGGCGAGGATGCCGAGCGACTCGGCAAGCTCATCGATGAGTACCGCGAAGTACTGAATTACAATGCCGATTCTCCCTCAGGGCAGCTTTCCATCGGCAATCTCGAGGCCAGCCTCGGTTTCAGCATTCTGGCTGAAAATGCCTACCTGCGCTCGCTCGAAATCGAAGCCTACTATGTGCCAACGCTGATCAATTTAGCCGACCTTTACCGTGCCACCGGCAGGGATCACGAAGCACGCAAGTTATTGCAACTCGCACTCGAGGTGGCGCCCGACAGCGCAAATACAAACTATGCTTATGGTTTATTCCTGGTTCGAGAAAATAAGCAGAGCGAGGCACTCAAATACTTTGCAACGGCTATCGAGCAGGAAGATACGACACCCAGGCATGTTTATGTTTATGCCGTGGCGCTCGACTCGCTCGGCCAAACCGACACGGCGATGAAAGCCATCGATGCGGCGACCAAAAGCTGGCCGAACAACCTCGACCTCGCTTTTCTGCAGGTATCCTACATGGATAAAAGTGGGCAAACCGCCGGTATTCAGCGTTACCTGACACTGCTACATTCCGTCGCGTCGAACTCGCCCCAGGTTAAAGCCTGGATTGCCAAATACGGCGCCAGGGGTGGTTCATAGAAGTTGCATACCCGCGTAACAGTTTCGCGATCGTAAAAGGCAGGGCACTACTGCCCTGCCTTGAACTTCTGATACTTTATCCATTCCAAAAATTCCTGGTACTCCGCTGAATCCGCAGCATTCGTGCGCAGGTTATCCCATTTCTTGAACTGCTCGAACTCAGCCTTTTCATCCATTACCGGCGCAGCGGCCGGAGCCGGGGCCGGTTTGGCTGCTTCTTTATCAGCACCCGTTTTCAAAGTCAGGGGCGATTCGCCCTGCTCGTCTGCGAGTACGCCGGGTCCGGGCATCGTCTCTCGGGGATCGTCGGTTTCATCTATATTTCCCAGGTTTGTATTACTGCAGCCAGCTACAGTTATCAGCAAAACACCGGCTAGAACGGCCCGCTTCAATTGCCATATTTGCCTTACGTTACTCATCATCAGAATTTGACTCTGGCCCCGCCAATCAGGGCGTCGATATCGTCCTCGTCATCCACATCATCAATACTTTCCACCCGATAAGACGCATAGACTTCAATACCAGCCATCGCCTGATAGACCCAGGCCAGGCTGACCGAACTGGCATCACCGGGGCCCAGGTCCTGGGTTTCAGACCAGTCGATACCATACGAGGACTTACCCGTCTTGTAGCCCAGTTTCAGGTAGATATTGGTCGGGTCGTCAGCCCCATCGTCACTCGCATCGGTGCCACTATAGGCCCCGGTAAGGTTAATACCATTCTCAGCTTCCCAGCTGGCCGATATAGCCGCGCCGCGGTCGCCATCACCACTTGAAGCTTCATCCCACCACGCGACCCTGACCTCCAGGTTGTCCATCTTGTACCCTGCGGCTAGCTCCCTTTTATCTCCATTGCCATAACTGCCGGCAAATGAAAAATCACTCACTGCTGCGTCGTAACGAATATTGTCATTGCGGCCGAGGCCATCAAATGCCGATTTGGCGTCGCCGACACTTACTCCGGAATCCCCATAATCCATGCTATTCAGAATATCGCCGTTTGAGCTCGCGTATTGAATCACCGTAGTGCCTGACTTATCCGCCTCGGTCGAGCCATCGGCAGCTCCGCTGCCCTGACCGAGCGTCACCTTACCAAAATTACCCTTGACCCAGACGTTGGCATTTCGATTAGAAAAATCGTCACCGCCGCCGACGTCACCACCTATCCCATCGGAATCGAGACTGTCTGCGGTTACCGCGCTTGATTTATTACTTTGCAGTTGGTATTCGTAGTAAAGGCCGGCGGTTAAATCATTGCCGACATCGCCCTCACCCTTGACGCGCACGCGGGTACCGCTGGCATCGTTGTCAGCATTGACCACACCACTCTCCTCGCCATTATCGACATTCATTATCAGGCGATTTACCTGCCCGGAAAGCGTAAATTCGAAGGCGTTTGCGCTTGCCGGTAACAGAATTACCGCGGACGTTGCCAGTGCTGCCAGGGCGTTTGATTTTCTTGCTGAGATACTCATGGTGACACTCCTCTTACGGGTTGATAAAGTTAATTAATAAATCTAAAAGGCATAGCTCAGAATCTGTAATTCATCGTAGCGCCCACAAACACTACGACATTGGTATCGAACTCGCCCTTGGCTCGAACGCCCTGTTGGGTCTGGTCAATCGCAGCGTCGCCATAAAAAAACAGGGTACTGGCGATCGAATAATCGAATTGTTGGTCACCTCTCCAGAAATAGGATGCCGCCAGCTTGTAGAGCTCATCGAAGGGGAGATCGAAAGTGCGGTCTGCGTCATCGACCGGCGAACTTTCGTAGGCCAGACCCAGGGTTATATGAGCGTCATTTTCCAGCGCCTGCCAAACGGCGACGCCGGCATGCCAGGTATCATCGAACTTACGATCGAGCTCCACGACGGCATCTCCCGGCGTGTTTATTGCCAGCTTGTTTTTGCTAAACCTGGACCATTCCTGCCAGCCGAGATTGAAAAACAGGGTCGTAGCATCCGTCAAATTGTGACGCAGCCCCAGTTCAATCCACTGCGGGTTTTTCCAGTCGACGTCCAGATCTGTCCTGGCAGAGAATGCGCCCTGCACGTTTTCGACCTTGATATCACCGCTGAGCTCGGTATCCGCCTCGGAGCGATAAACCAGGCCGAGCAAGCTGCGGCTGCTGAGCTCATAAGTCAGGCTTAAAATAGCCTGCGCACCCCAATCCTCGAGATCTTCCATTTTGATCTTGCCATCCGCAAAGCCCGGCTGGTTCAAGGCGATATCCTGCTCAAACCGGGTATAAACTATCGACAGGCCGGCGCCGACGGAGAGACGGTCGTTCACTCGATACGCAAGACTCGGGGTGAACCCTACGCCCTCCAGCGAGGTTTTGGTAACGACATAACGACCGACGAAATCGTTACCAAAATCAAACCCGCCACCCAGGGGTGCGACCACCGAGAAGCCAAAACGCGCATCTTCAGAGAGCTTGCGCACGTAGAAAAAACTCGGGATCAAAGCAGGATCGAGGCCATTACCACCATCATCGCCAGCGGGTCCGATGTCGGAATCGAATTTGATTTCACCGGTCGCAATCGTTAAGCCCGCCAGGATAGCGTCGTCATCCAGCCCGGTCATACCCGCCGGGTTGGTCCAGGCCGCATCGGCGGTGTAGGTATTGGTCGGGTTGATGACGCCCCCGGAACCGAGACTGCCCGGCGTACCCACTTCGGAGATATAGAAACCGGCTGCGAAGGCAGATGAGCAGACGAAATTACCCAGTACTGACAGGCATAAAATTCCGGATCTGTTAACCCTCATATTGATTCCTTCACGTGTTGACCTTGATCCGAAACGATAAAGAACGGATCTGCCAACCGCTGTTTTTTTTATGAATTGCTAAATATACGAGGTTCGTCAACGCATAACAATCGGCGATTGACCGGCCCATGCTAGCGTAAACCTGCAAAGACTCGTGCTACAGCGGCGTCAAGGCCAGGTAAATCCGGGGACAGTATACTTAATCCCAAATGTCTCCCACGATAGTCCAGGTGTTAGCAGGATTAAGTATACTGTCCCCGGAATGGCCTGCCTGAAGCTTGCCTAAATGAATCGGCTCGCGCAAACTTGGGCCCTGTCGTCAGTCGTCCTTTTTCCGCATGTTCCGAGATGCATATAGGCAACGCCAATGAACAACCAGGATTCAAGCAATTCATCACCCGGCGATCATGCGGCGGTGAGCAGCCAAAAATCTGCTTTTACCAGCCCGTTGCTGATTACCGCGCTGATTATCACCGGCGCGATAGCGATCTGGGGCCTGGTCGATACCGGGGGGCTTGCGGCGAAAGCGGCGCAACTGGTTCACGTCCAGTTCATCAGTCGCGGCTGGTTTATCATGCTGGCGGTATCCTTCATGCTGATTGTCAGCATCTGGCTGGCATTGTCACGCTACGGCGGCATCAAGCTTGGCAAGGATGACGATGAGCCTGAATTTTCGACGATTTCATGGCTGACGATGTTGTTCGCCGCCGGCATGGGAGTCGGCCTGCTGTTCTGGGGAACCGCCGAACCACTCACCCACTTCGATCTGATCAGGGAATATGCAGTCCCGGGGCAGGCGGCAAACTCGGCATTGTTTGTCACCAATTTCCACTGGGGCCTGCACGCCTGGGCGATATACGCGTTGACCGGGCTGGTGATCGCTTACTTCGGTTTCAGGCGCGGCTGTCCCAGCCTGATCGGGTCGCCGATCATCGATACCTTCGGCAGCAACCGGGTTACCGATCTGGTCGGCTGGCTCAGTAACCTGCTCGCCATCGTCGCGATTGCCATCGGTGTCGGCGGTTCGATTGCGATGGGCGTATTCCAGGTCAAGGACGGCATCGATACGCTGTTTAATCTCAGCGGCACCGGTCTCGGCCTGACCACGGTGGTATTTTTCGTGCTGTGCGCGGCCTACTTTCCGCCACTGGTCGTCGATCTGAGCACCGGCATGGCAAAGTTATCCAACACCGCGATGGCGGTAGCCGGTGCACTGCTGATTTTTATTCTGCTGGCTGGTCCTACGCATTACCTGATGGGAGGCATTACCAGCGCCATCGGCGAGTATTTCGCAAAAGTGCTGCCGCACGGCTTTCGTACCTTTACCTTCATGGATGAACATATTGGTAACTGGTTCCAGTCCTGGACCCTGACTTACATGGTCTGGTGGATCGCCTGGGCCCCGTTTGTCGGCGTGTTTATCGCACGTATATCCAAAGGCCGAACCATTCGCGAATTTATCCTCGGCGTGATTCTCGGCCCGACCGTTTTTTCCATGCTGTGGTTCGGGATATTTGGCGGCGCCGGATTCCACGCGGTGCTGCAAGGCGGTTCCGAAATCATGGAGGTGGTCAGAAACAACGTTAGCGCCGTGACTTTTTTCATGTTGGAGAATTATCCACTGCCCATGATTACCATCTCGCTGGTCATCGTAGCCGCATTTTTGTTCATCGTTACCAGCGTGGTTAGCGCGGCTTTCGTGCTGGGAATGTTTTCCACCGAAGGCGACCTGAATCCGAGCGCCAAAATAAAGCTGGTCTGGGGCGTCATCCTCGGAGCGCTGGGCTTCGTCATGATCCTGTCGGGAAATATGAGCGCGATCAAATCGATCATCGCCCTCGGCTCCCTGCCCTTTGTTTTCGTTGTGCTGCTGCTTGTGGTCTGCCTGCTGAAAACGCTGAAAAAAGAATTCGAGGACTGAGAATATGAACGACGGATTACTGGACACCGTGATGAACATCGAAGTCTTCCTGTTTATCGGCCTGCTGATCTGGCTGTACTTCAAGCCGGTAAACTAGTGATAACAACTCCACCGACCTGGGGAAAAGGGACATAGTTGTTTAACTGGCGCCGACCTCCGTTTATGCACTCAAGTAGTGCAGACAAGCGGGAATTTTCAGTTAGTGCTTCAGGGCATTTTTCACATGTTGCACTATCGCAGATCAGTCGTTATAGTCGCGCGCTGTAACCGGAATCCCGGTTATACCAGGTAATAAATTCTTCAAATCACCTAAAGGAATTAGTGGGAAAAACCATGAAAAAACATCTTATCGCCTTATCGGCTGCATTGTTATTGCTCTCCGGCTGCGCCAGCAACGTTACCAAAGACATAATGGTCGAAACCGAAGCCAACCCCAAAGTCAGTTTTGCTGGATATTCCAGCTACACCTGGCTGGGCTCGGCCGCTATCGTTTATGACCCTGAAGGTCAGTGGGAACCGCCACAGTTCGACATGGACGCCGAAATCAAATTCCTCATCGACCGTGAACTGCGCAAGCATGGCATGACCGAATCTTCGTCGAATCCTGATCTTATCGTCGCTTTCGCCGCGGGTATCGACATGGCGACCATGGAAATCAAGACTGATCCGGAAAGCAAGCTGGATACCCTGGAAAACGTACCCATGGGAGCACTCTCCGTGATACTGATAGACGCCAAAACCGGCTTTGCCATCTGGGGTGGTGTAGCCACTGCCGAGGTCCAGCAGAACCCGGACCAGGAGATCATCAAGCAGCGCCTCGATTATGCGGTAAGCTCGATGTTCAAGCAGTTAAAGAAGTAAAGGGAACTGAAAGCAGTCATCCCCGCGCAAGCGGGGATCTTTCAATTTGCCTGGTCATTCCCGCGCAAGTGGGAATCTCATGACGTGCCACCACGCAAGTCATCCCCGCGCAAGCGGGGATCTTGGGATCATGGCGCAATTGCGAGATCCCCGCTTGCGCGGGGATGACGTAATAACTCTCGGGATGACGTAATAACTCTCGGGATGGCGTAATAACTCTCGGGATGACGTGATAACTCTCGGGGATGATGTATGAGTTGGCGGGGACGACGCGTAGAGCGATCGTGTCAGAGTTTTAGTGGCAGTTTAGTTTATACAGATCACTGCAACACCAATCAGGCAAACTGCCACTTAAATTCGGTTTAGAACAACGGTTGACGCAACCATTCCGGGGACGCTAACACTGGGATGAATAGGAGACGAACTGCGCAATCGCTGGAACAGAAATAGCCCGGGCACGAGGTTTGGGAAGATCATTAATTCGATCCAGAAAATACCAGGAAATGCCAATGGCGAGGTCGCGATTCTGTAATACCGACAGGTCGATGGCGCGGGTGACATTCAGAGCAATGCTTATATCGGGATCATGCATAGGGTTTAAATACCTGTGCCCACAACAGTGGGCACAGGTTTAGTTTACTTGCGAAATAAATGCACTTTTACACAGCGCATTTATTGGCACAAGCCAGTTACCGCTTTTTCACTACGGCTTTAGCTTTAGCTACTGACTTTGCTTTGGCTTTAACGGGTGCCTTTACCTTCGCTTTGGCTACCGACTTTCTGGCTTTAGGTTTAGCTTTGACGTTGTCCATTTTGATCAACTTGATACCCAGCTCCGCGTGATAACCGTGGATTTCCTTGACGTCCAACTCACGCATGAAGTTGAGTATGCCCCGACTGATCACCTGCCCCGGAACCATGATCGGGAACCCGGGTGGATAGGGAATAACGAAATTGGCTGATACCAGATCCGGACCATTGCGCAGGCGATCATCGATTTCTTTGCTGAACAGCTTGATGTGCTCGCAGTTCTTTGATTCATATGCGGCAAAGAAACCTTCCCGCATGTTGCCTTCACGCGTCTTGCTGTTCGGGTTATCGCGGTATTTATCGTGGAAATGACTGAAGTCAGGCAAATCCGGCACGTCCTCGGTTAATGACTTGACCCGGGCAGCGAATGCGGCCTTCTCGTCTTTGCTGGCACGCGACAGACGCGTATCGATCTGCCGCGACAGCTTGACCAGGGTTTCAATCAGGTAGGCCGTGGCACTGCGTGAGTTATTGATATTGGACTGGAACAACACGGTATTACGCGAAGTCTTGTTGATCTGGATGTCGAACTTGTCCGACAGCAGGTTCTTGAACTCGGTGCCATCGTAACCCGCGGTACCACAGAACAGCGTCAAACGCGTCGGATCGAGTGCAAATTCGTCCTCTTCCCAGGCATCCACCACCGTCTTCCAGGTGGCTCCGGCCTGGCCGAATCGGTCGAATCCGGATTTACGGTACCTGGCCGGGATCATGTCAACCGGATCGAGGAAGCGGAAGTATTTCGAAATCAATGGATGATTGCTGACCTGGCGCCGCAATTCGAGCGCGAGCTGAATCTGCCTGGTAACCATTTCATAGCCTTCCAGCTCGGCCTGGCGTCGCGCAAGATCGAGCGAGGCGATGATCTGCTGATTCGGCGAAGTGGAAGTATGTGTCATGAAGGCTTCCTCAAAAGCTTCATGATTGTCTTCGTGAAAATCCTGATCGTTAACGTGAATCATCGATCCCTGGCGCAACGCAGACAGTGACTTGTGGGTGGAGTGCGTACAGTATACGCGCAAGCGGACCTGATCCGGGTCAGGCATCAGCCTGGTCGATAGCAGCTTCTTGTTGTTGATATCGATGTTGCCGATACTCTTTTTGAATTTGGCATACTCGTCACGGTAAGCGTCCGAGTGGTAGCGATCCGCCAGCGTCTGGCGCGCACCCATTGCGGTTCGCGTGCGGCGATAAAAGGGTGAAAAACGTCCGAACGCATACCAGGCTTCATCCCACAGAAAGATCAGGTCGGGCTTGATAGCGAGACACTCTTCCATGACACGTGTGACGTTGTAAAGATGACCATCAAAAGTAACATTAGTCATCAACAACATGCGCACCTTGTCGAGTTTGCCCTCGGCCTTGAGCTGCAGCAGGGTTTGCTTGATCGATTGCAACGGTACCGCGCCATACATCGAGTAAGGCACCAGCGGAAAGGCATCCATGTACAGTGGCTGCGCGCCGGAAAGCACCAGTCCGTAGTGGTGGGACTTGTGACAGTTACGGTCGATCAGCACGATATCACCGGGTTTACAAACCCCCTGTACAACAATCTTGTTCGCGGTCGAGGTGCCGTTGGTGACGAAATAGGTATGATCCGAACCGAAGCAACGCGCAGCCTTCTCATGGGCCATCTTGATGTTGCCGGTCGGCTCGAGCAGGCTGTCGAGACCGCCGGAAGTGGCAGAGGTTTCAGCCATAAACAGGTTAGAGCCATAGAATTGGCCCATATCCTGAATCCAGTGAGACTTGTAAATCGATTTACCCCGGGCAACCGGTAGCGCATGCCAGGTGCCCACCGGACGACGCGCATATTTCTTCAGGTTTTCGAAAAATGGGGTGTCATAGCGTTCACCGACCCCGCCAAGAATACTCAGATGCAGCTCCATGACTTCTTCAATCTCGTGGAAGAAGACACGACGGACATTCGGTGCCGGGGTTTGACCGGCCAGAGCCTCGACACCACGATCGGTCATCAGGTAAGCATCGAGCTCTGGCCGCATCCTGTAAATGCGTTGCGCGAGCTCAACTGCGTAATTCTCGCGCGCCATACCGCCAGCGCCAATCGGCATGCTGCGACGCAGAACCTCATCGACCTCGGGGAAATCGAGATCGGATTCATAGGCAAACCCATCGTAAATGACGACCGCCTGCAAGTTGAAGTTCACCAGGGTCGCGATCGTGGCGTCCTGAAAGTTCGACATGAACACAAGCTCGTAATTGAACGGATCGTCGGGCCGGCGCATCGCGCGGAATTCCTGGCGTATCCGTTCCTGCCGCGCCTCGTTGGCGTGGGCAGTTACCACGAGCACCTCGAAATAAAGTCGGCTGCTTTCATGCCGTTCAAGATAATCCGGCGTAACGGCGCTGTCTGCTTCCGTATCGGCATCCATGTTCCAGGCACTGGAGCTATGGCGGTAGCTATCGTCTTTCAACGACCGACTGATACGGGCTACCGCGTGACCGAAATAACCATAGTCGCCGTCCTCGAGTGCTTCCAGTACTTCGTTGAACAGTACAATACCGGGGAACGCCCAGTAGCGCTCGAGTCCGGCCATGTCGGTCATCAGGGACATTGCCCTGGCATGCAGGTCTGCAACCGCCTGCTTCGACAGACCGGCACCGGTTATGTTATTAGCGACAATATCCAGCTCGCTCCAGCGATCGGTGCGATTGACACTAGCGTTGAACAGCAGGTACTGCAGGCTATGCTGGCCTTGCGCAGCGGTCCGTGCCGCGGCGGTTTTCCCGGTTGATTTCTTGCGTACGATGTTACCGCTAGCCATATCTATCTCTCCTGAAGTCTCTATGTAAGCTGTGGCGCGAATCCTAGTATGATAATCCTTTCAAAACAATGGCTCTATTGATACAAGTCAATCAAACTCCATAGGGGATTTTGTTGCAGGTTCGTAACAGTACACATTCAATATTGTTCGTAGTAGGATTCCGATAAAATTTTACCAAGGAGAGATGAAATGTCCAAAAAACCAACACCGTATGAACAGTTCAATATTGAAATTCCTGAAACCTTTCCGGAAGACACTTTAGACCCCCGTGCGGCGAAGGCGCTAGTCAAAAGCGAATGCTGGACGGATGCCAATCCGATGCTCAACCTGTCTTCTTTCGTGACTACATT
>Ga0265309_10000529_pt1 | contig 15427 bp, 11 predicted proteins | sample Helome_FD_192492 | JGI IMG/M metagenome (GOLD analysis project Ga0265309, IMG submission 192492) | Marine sediment microbial communities from subtidal zone of North Sea - Hel_20160524 (Illumina Assembly) | ecosystem: Environmental > Aquatic > Marine > Subtidal zone > Sediment ...
TCCATTGTTCGCGCGTCTATATGAGGCTCCAGGGCATCATAGGCATACGACAAATTTGGTAATTCAAAAGCCATAATTTCTTTGTTTTAAATAAAAAGGTTTGACTATCAAAGGTACATTTTTTTTGCGTGCTCGAGAAACGAAATCACCTGCCAGAATGCCCTTAAGATTGCGTAATTTGCGGTTCAATACATGCAGCTACCTAGCTTCCATATATACCATTCATCAGCCGGTTCAGGAAAGACCTTCACCTTAGTGAAATCTTATTTGAAGATCGCTTTGTCCCAAGGTGGAAGAAGGGGTTTCAGGAAGCTTTTAGCCATAACATTCACCAATAAAGCGGTGAATGAAATGAAAGAACGAATTCTCAGGTCACTCTCCGATTTCACTTATGATAAAATCCCATCGAGAAGCACCGCTCTGTTCCACACCCTGTGTAAGGAGATGGAACTAGGTGAACAGGAAATTAAAGATCGTTCACGCAGTCTGTTAAAAGACATCCTTCATAACTATGCGTTTTTTGATGTCTCAACTATTGATAAGTTCAACCATAGGCTGATAAGGACATTTAGTAAAGACCTGGGGCTGGCTCACAACTTTGAAGTCACCCTTGATACGGATGCGCTTTTAGAAGAAGGAGTAGATAAACTTCTAGCCAAGACAGGTATAAATAAAGAATTAACGGATTTACTTTTGGATTTCGCCATTGAACAGGCAGAGGAAGATAGAAACTGGGATATCAGCAAGGACCTTCAAAATTTCGGTCGTTTCTTATTCAATGAAAATCACCGAGGTTTTCTCGCAGAATTATTGCCCTTGTCTTTGGAAGAATTTCAAAAGATCAGAAATCAACTAAAAAAGGAAATAGGTAAATCTAAAAAAGAGATCATATCTATTTCAGAAAAAGTTCTGTCCTATTTAAAAGAGCATGAATTAGATGATAGCTTGTTTAACCGAAAAACATTGCCCAATCACTTCAGAAAATTTTATTCGATCCTATGGGATCTGAACAAACTATATGGAAATCAATTGGAAACTAATTTAACTGCAGGCACAGTATTCAATTCCAAAATGACCCTCCCAAAAGAAACACATTTAGATTTTCTCTTAACACATTATCTGAAGCAAAAGGAAGAAGTCACCAGAAATGTGCTACTGTTAAATGCATATAGAAATTTCGTTCCGCTAACACTTCTTGCTTCTATAAATCAGGAGATCCAGGAAATAGAGCAACAAAGATCGTTGTTGTCCATAGGTAAATTCAACCAATTGATCTCTGAACAGATCAGGGACCAGCCTACACCTTATATATATGAAAGGATGGGGGAAATCTATCGGCATTATTTTATTGATGAATTTCAGGACACATCCTTACTCCAATGGAATAATCTGATACCTCTTATTCAAGGTGCGTTAAGCGGACTTGACGATTCCGGACATGCAGGTTCCCTGACATTGGTTGGAGATGTTAAGCAAGCCATTTACAGGTGGCGAGGTGGAAAGGCCGAACAATTCCTTAATCTCATTAATCTTACACAAAATCCTTTCCAGGTTGAAATAAGTAGAAGCGCACTCTTAAAAAATTACAGGAGCTCAGAAGAAATTATCGCTTTTAATAACGATTTTTTTAAGTCGACCAGCCCTGTTCTACAACAACAGGACTTCAGATCCTTATTTGAAGAAGAAGTGGTTCAGGAGATTAATGACCGCAAAGGCGGACTGGTATCCCTGAGATTCATCGAAAAAACCGATCCGGATCTGGAACAGGCATACACCCAGGGTGTTCTTGCCATTCTGGAAGAATGCACCCAAAAGGGATACGGTTTGCCAGAAGTATGTATCCTGGTCCGAAAAAGAAAGGAAGCAAGCTTGTTGGCTAAGGCACTCACCACCCAGGGTATTCCGGTGATCTCTCCGGAATCTCTTTTATTGGCATCAAGTCCAAAAGTAATTTTTCTAATACATCTATTGTATTTCGCTCTGCACCCAAAAGATCTTGCCATTGGATTTGAAATACTTAATTATCTGGCACCACAGAATGAAAACAAACATGAATTCATTCATACGCATTTGGAAGGAATCCCAGAATTATTGGTTCGCGAATATTCTTATGATCCGGTTTCCATGGAGGGTTTATCTGTTTATGAAGGATGCACCCATGCGATCAAAAAATTTAACATGGCTGCAAATGGATCTGCCTATATTTCCTTTTTCCTGGATGAGGTCTTGTCCGTTGAGAAAACCAAAGGTGCCGGAATTGAGACTTTTCTGACACATTGGGAATCAAAAAAATCTTCCTTAGGAATCCCTTCTCCTGAAGGACTAAATGCCCTGACAATAATGACCATCCATAAAGCTAAAGGATTGGAGTTTCCTATCGTTATTTACCCCTTCGCCAATTCAAGGATCTATGACGACAATAAACCTAAAATTTGGGTGCCTGCAACTGAACGGGTCTTTGACCCCCTGTCGCATATAATGCTCAACAAAAATTCCAGTCTTGCCCTATATCCGGAAGCTATACGGACTGCGTATGAAGAAGAGCAATTCCGACTCGAATTAGACTCCTTCAATGTCCTCTATGTAGCCTTGACCAGGGCGATCCATGGATTGTATGTCTTAGCCAATAAGGAAGTAACCAAGGATGGCAAGGCATCCCAGAAAACGTACAATGGGTTATTCATTAATTACCTGATGCAACAGGGAGAATGGGATGACTCCAAACTCCAATATGATTTTGGGAGCCTGGTGACTTTTGAAGAAGTGTCAGACCCCATTTCGGAGACGGAAATTAGTTTTACCTATTCACAACATGAGCATGGGCCCAGGAACACCATAGTTGATTCCGATATGATCTGGGAATCCGGGCAGCAAAAAGCAATTGAACATGGGCGATGGGCCCATCAACTACTCAGTGAAATTCACACTTCTGCCGATATTGATTCGGCCATTCAAAAGCGACTCAATAATGGTGATCTGACTGATGAATCAAGTGCAAATATTCGAGATCTATTGCTAAGGGTTGTTGCCGATGAACAACTGGCAACCTATTTTTCAGAGGAATACATCAACCGCAACGAACAAGACATACTTACGAAAAACGGTGTCATTTTCAGACCGGATCGCATAGCGATAAAAGGAAATACCGCAACTATAATTGATTATAAAACCGGAAAGGAAAATCCGGAACACGAGAAACAGCTATATATTTACCAGGCCGTTTTAGAAGAAATGGGATATCAAATCCCTCATAAGATTTTAGTATACCTTGGAGAAAAGGTCAAGGTTAAATTCATCTGATATGTACGGAAAGATCAAAGATCATTTAGAAAAAGAACTCCAGGAAATTCAAGAGGCCGGGCTTTTTAAAGAAGAACGCATTATTACATCCCCTCAAGGGGCTTCAATACGAGTGAGCACCGGTGAGGAGGTATTAAACTTCTGTGCGAACAATTACCTGGGCTTGTCTTCACATCCCGAAGTCATTCAGGCTGCCAAAGACACTATGGACACTCATGGCTTTGGAATGTCTTCGGTTCGATTTATCTGTGGAACCCAGGATATTCACAAGGAACTTGAGGCGAAGATCGCCTCCTTTTACGGAACAGAGGATACCATTTTATACGCGGCCGCTTTTGATGCTAACGGGGGCGTATTTGAACCTCTTCTGACAGCAGAAGATGCGATTATTTCAGATAGTCTGAATCACGCCTCCATAATAGATGGCGTGCGATTGTGTAAGGCGAAGCGGTACCGCTATGTCAATGGAGATATGACCGATCTCGAGAAACAATTGAAACAGGCCGGGGAAGACGGGGCGCGTTTCCAAATCATAGTTACTGATGGGGTTTTCTCCATGGATGGCCTTCTCGCACCACTTGATGAAATATGTGATCTGGCAGATAAATACGATGCAATGGTCATGGTAGATGAATGCCATGCAGCAGGGTTTATTGGTGCAACAGGCCGTGGAACCCTGGAGGCCAAAGGGGTTATGGATAGGGTGGATATAATTACAGGCACCTTAGGTAAAGCGCTTGGTGGTGCAATGGGTGGTTATACAACGGGTAAGAAAGAGATCATTGAAATGTTGCGCCAGCGTTCAAGGCCTTACTTATTTTCCAATTCCCTTGCCCCGGCTATTGTAGGGGCTTCAATTAAGGTGTTTGAGATGCTTCAGGATGATTCTGGTCTTAGGGACACCCTTGAAGAAAATGCAGCCCATTTTAAAAAAGGCATGAAAGCCGCCGGTTTTGATATCATTGATGGGGAGTCGGCAATTGTGCCGGTTATGCTATATGATGCAAAATTGGCACAAGAAATGGCCAGGCAGTTGTTAGCAAAAGGTATCTATGTGATTGGGTTTTTCTTCCCTGTCGTCCCGAAGGAAAAAGCACGTATCAGAGTGCAACTTTCTGCGGCACATTCACCTGAACAAATTGACAAAGCAATAAATGCATTTATAGAAGTTGGAAAGGCATTAAATATCGTTTAAATGCCCGATTTTACCCATGAAATGCGCTTAAAAAAAATGAGTATATGATTTTGTTAATAATTCTTAACAACTTACATTTGCAGCTGATAAACACTTAAACTTAAAATTTTGAACATGAAACAGCTTAGCAGATTATTGGTTGTTGGCCTACTAGTATTAGGGTTTAACAACATTCAAGCACAGGATGACAATAATCCGTGGCAGGTTAGCTTTGGTGTAAATGCCATTGATGTTTGGCCTACCAATGATAGTTCTGCCGATTATCCCACAGGTACTCTTTTTGATGAGTATTTCAATGTAAACGACCATTGGAACATTATCCCTTCTTTATCCTATGTTTCGGTAAGCAGGTCTGTTGGTGATGGGTTTTCCGTAGGCGCTAGAGGTTCCCTCAACCGAATCAGTAAATTAGGTGATGTAAGTGTTGATGACCTTTCTCATTATGGAATAGACGGAACTATCAAATACAATCTAAGTAACGGTAAGAATTTGCAGCCTTTTGTTGAAATAGGTGGAGGATACACCTGGGTTGATGAAATCGGTGCAGGTACCTTTAATGGTGGACTAGGATTAAACTACTGGTTCTCTGATAACATTGGCCTAACTGTACAATCTTCTTACAAGCATGCATTCGAAGACTTCGGTGTTCGTCATTTCCAACACCTTGCTGGTGTCGCTATCAAATTTGGTGGTGCTGATACTGACGGTGATGGAATCTACGACAAAGACGATGCGTGTCCGGAAGTTGCAGGTCTTGAGGCCTTCAACGGATGTCCTGATTCTGACGGAGATGGCATCGAGGATGCTAAAGATGGTTGTCCAAATGCAGCTGGTTCTAAAGAAATGAACGGATGTCCTGATACAGATGGTGACGGCGTTGCTGACAAAGACGATGCATGTGCTAATGTAGCTGGACTTGCTGCTCTTGCAGGATGCCCGGATGCAGATGGTGATGGTATCGCTGACGGTGATGACCAATGTCCTAATGAAGCTGGTCCTGCTGAGAATAACGGTTGTCCTTGGGCTGATGGCGATAGCGATGGTGTCTTAGACAAAGACGATCAGTGTCCAACAGTTGCTGGTACAGTTGCCAACAACGGATGCCCAGAAGTTACTGAGGAAGTTCAGAAGCAATTGAATGACTATGCAAGAACTATCTTATTCGATACTGGTAAATCTAGCATCAAAGCAGAATCTACTTCTGTGATGGTTGATATCATTCAAATCCTGAATGAGTATCCAAATGCACGATTTACAGTAGAAGGTCACACTGATAGCGTAGGTAGCGCATCCTTGAACCAGAAGCTTTCTGAGTCAAGAGCGAATGCTGTTCGTGACTTCTTGATCGACAAGGGTATTGGTGCAGACAGATTGGTTGCTGCCGGTTACGGTGAAGACAGACCGATCGCTAATAACAATACACGCAGCGGTAGATCTCAAAACAGACGAGTTGAAATTAACTTACTTAAGTAATTTCCGCTACTGATACGATTTAAATAAATTTGAAAAGCCCTGACAGTATTGTCAGGGCTTTTTTTATTTTTAGAAATGCGTCGATTTTTAGAAGAGGTACTGGAAGACTTACATAAGGTCCACGACTCCTTTGAAGATCTGATCTTTATCCTTCCAAACAAGCGTGCCGGAACTTTTTTACTCAATGCCCTGGCCGGTATTTCCGGCAAAACCACATTTGCTCCTAAGATCTACAGCATAGAATCCTTTGTGCAAGAGGTGTCCGGACTTGATTACGCCCCGCCCACTACACAGCTCTTTGAGCTATACAATACCTATCGAAAACTAAATTCATCTCATACGGAGTCCTTTGTAGATTTCAGTCATTGGGCGGCTCCACTGCTACAGGATTTTAATGAGCTCGATCGGTACCTGGTAGATGCAAATGACATGTTCGATCACCTGGCTGCTATTCATGAGATTAATCAATGGGATCTACAGGCAGAACCCACAACCATGATATCTAATTACCTCAGGTTCTGGAAAGATCTGGGGCCTTTATATGACTCCTATTCATCCTTATTGCTGCAGCAAGGATTGGGCTACCCTGGCTTGGTATTCAGAAAAGCAGCAGAAGCAATAGACGCATACTTGGATGGGCAAACGGATCCAACTTATGTATTTGTTGGTTTTAATGCCCTGACCAAAGCCGAGTCTTTGGTTATTCAACGGATCTTAAACCGAACTAATAGCGAGATCTATTGGGATCTGGATAGTGTATTTGTAGAGGATAATGAACATGATGCCTCCTATTTTATCAGGGGCTATCTAAACAAGTGGTCATATTTTTCAGAAAATACCCCAAAAGGATTTACAGCCCATTATGCTAATTCTAAGACAATTAAGGCTATCGGGATACCCAGGGAAGTATCACAAGCTCAATATGTAGCAGACTTGCTCACTGAGTTTAATGAAACAGACAAACAAGTCTTGAATGAAACTGCAGTTATTCTTAATGATGAAGCACTGCTAAATCCTTTATTGCATTCCCTTCCGTCTACTGTGCCTGACGCCAATATTACTATGGGATATCCACTAGAGAAAACGGCTTTGGCCGGATTTTTCTCGAAGATCATTCAATGTTATGAAGATCAGGATCCTAAAGGATGGTATGCCAGGAATATTCTGTCTATGCTGGCACATCCAATTTTTAAGAGAGTATTAGATGACAATGGGGAAGCAATTATCGCTGAGCTGCGCACATCAATATACAATGAGAATCCAGCATATGTAGGTCCTGAAACTTTACGGTCAGAGCTGGATAAATCTCAGGTCTTGCAATTGTTTTACCCGTCTAAGCCAAACAATGCAAAAACGGGCATTAACAATATAATACAGATCATTAGTAGCTTAAAAGAATCTATGATCCGGCAGGATAACAGGGTTGGGTTACAATTACTATATGGATTCCATCAGGTATTTAATCAAATAGCAGAATTTGCAGATCAATATGATTTCATCGATAATATCCCTGCATTGAGAATGCTCTTTGAGAATATTCTGCAGATGCAACAGGTTGATATGCGTGGGGAGCCTCTGAAAGGCCTACAGATCATGGGCATGCTGGAGAGCAGGCTCCTGGATTATAAGACAATCATTATGACCTCGGTAAATGAAGGAGTGATCCCAACAGGCAAAACGCATTCATCCCTTATCCCTTTCGATGTCAAAAAACAATTCGGTATCCCTACATATAAGGAAAAGGACGCCGTATATACCTATCATTTCTATCGACTATTACAGCGGGCAGAAACCATATACCTGCTTTATGATACCGAGCCAGATGCCCTGGCAGGCGGAGAAAAGAGCCGATTAATCATGCAATTGGAAACAGATCCCTTTCAAAAAGGAAATATCAGCTCGAGCATAGCCATTCCTGCCTATGACACATCAGTGACGGAAATAAGAAAAGTTAGTAAATCTCCTGCCCTGCTCGAGGCATTGTATACTAGATCAAAAAAGGGATTTAGCCCAACCCTGTTGAGCACCTATATTGAAAACCCCTTTCTTTTTTATAAGCGAGGAATTTTGGGCATCCGGGATGATCAATTGTATGAAGAAACCATTGGGCCGATGACATTAGGCATCATAGTCCATGAATCGCTGGAACTTTTGTATGGTCCGCTTCTACAGAAAATTTTAACTGCCGAGCTTTTGGAAAGCCGATTTAAAAAGATCCATTCTATTGTACAAGGGCAGTTCCGTTCTCAGTTTCCTGCTGGAAATTTTACAAAAGGGAAAAATTTTCTAGCCTATGAAGTGATTATCAGATACCTTGAGCGACTCATCAAATACGAAATAGATTTTTGCAAGGAACACGATGTTGTGATCCTTGGTTTGGAAGAGCAACTTCAGGCCGTAATTATACACGAATCTCTTCCGGCTGATGGGGTGAAATTAAGAGGAACCGCGGATCGGATCGATACTGTGGATGGCATTGTAAGAGTCCTGGATTACAAAACAGGCGTTGTCAATCCCCGGGATCTTCAAATTTCCGATTGGCAGGATATAATAGTCGAACCCAAATTTCAGAAAGCCTTTCAAATAATGTGTTATGCCCTAATGGCGTATGAACAAAAAGGGGTATCAGAATTTAAAGCTGGCATCATCTCCTTTAAAAAACTAAACAATGGCGTCCAATTCTTTGGGGTAAAAGAGGGCCGGCAACTTCATTCAAATATTACTCCGGCGGAGCTAATAGCATTTAAAGAGCAGCTAGTTGCCTTGTTTGCAAGGATCCTGGACCCGGAAACCGAATTTGAACATAAAAGTAAAGTCCGACTATTTTAGATCTGGCCTTGTGGGCCTCACTTCAATTTTACTCGGTAGCGTTCTGGCCGGCATTTTTAAGAGGTCAAGAACGATCTGGCCAATATCCTCAGGTTGTATTTTCCAATCGTCTTTTAAAGACGGTGTATTCCCTCTGAAATGGGACGCCACAGATCCTGGCATTATACAGCTAACTTTCACATTATGAGGCCTTAGATCAAGCATTGCTGCCTGGGTAAATCCAACCAGTCCAAATTTAGTAGCATTATATCCAGCGCCTTGAGCAAAGAAATTTACCCCTGCCAAACTAGCGATCGTAAGATAATATCCCTCTGATTGTTTTAGGGCTTCCACGCCGGCTTTTAATGTATTGAATGCGCCCGTCAAATTTGTATCGATCATTTCTTTCCATTCTACCTCTGACATCGCATCTATTGGAGAAAAATGGCCTACCCCGGCATTTGCGATCAGAACATCAATTTTACCCCATTTAGAAGTAATTGCTTCAATGGCCTGAATTTCACTAGCTAAGTCGGATACATCCGAAACAAGTCCGAACAAGTTCTCATTTTCCTTCAGCTGTTCTATGGCCAAATCAATATTCTCCTTATTCCTGCTACTGATAGCTACCTTCATACCCGCATTGAGCAAGGCTCTGGCAATTCCAAGACCAATGCCTTTAGATCCTCCAGTTATATAAACCACTTTGTTCTTTAGTTCTTTCATAGGATTCCATTGAGTGAAAAATAAAACCCTCCTTTGCTTGTGCATTGGAGGGTATAGTGGAGAATACCGGAGTCGAACCGGTGACCTCTTGCATGCCATGCAAGCGCTCTAGCCAGCTGAGCTAATCCCCCATGAGACTGGCAAAGGAAAAACATTTTGAGAAAGTATCAAAATGTCGTTCTCCCCATTAATACTTCTTTACGCTTAATACCAAAACAGGTATTTTGGCCGCAAATTCAGCTTTAGGTATGGTGTTCTTTTCCCAGAGGGTGCTAAAAAATCCTCTTTTCCTCCTAAATACTGCCAACAAATCCGGATGTTTAGATTGAAAATGCTCCAACACTCCTTGGTATGTAGTTGCGTTCTCTGTAAATGTGATCTGTGAACTGAGGTCCATCAATGCGGGATGGATCACCAGATCCTCTTCTTTATACCCAGGTGTTTTCACAAATAACAGATTAGTTGTGGCTTTGAAGGCCTCCTGAATAGCAAAGAGCGGATTAAGAATCCTCCTCTTTTTCAAGACACCTGATTTGAATCCTACCAGGATATTCTTGAAAGGAGCAAAAGTAGTTTCTCGGGGTATGATCAGGGTGGGAACATTCGTTCTCTTAACGATGCGGCCCGTTGTTTGACCGAGGTATAGTCCCTCTCGAATATCATTGCTCTTAGCTGCTATGATAATCAGGTCTATTTCCAGTTCAGAAGAGACTTCTTTAACGCCATCTACCAAATCTCCTTTATATGTGGCAATGCTGACTTTTACTTGCTTCGTGTCTAATTCCTGAATCAAGTCTTTCAACCGCTGTTTACTTGAAGCTGCTATTTTATCTGTAACATTTGCCAAGTTTCCTGCCCCAGTGCTGGCCGAAAATACTTCCATTGCAAATACCTCTGCTCCAAAAGCAGACGCAAAATCAACCGCATATTGCAGCGTGCTTTTTCCTGCTTCCGAAGTACCTATTGGAACTAATATTTTATTCATGGTCATTTTAATTTATCCTCTAAATTTATGGCCCTATAATTAGTGCCATGATCAGACGTGCAAAGATACTTGAAATCCCTGAGATTTTATTGCTAACGCAAGCATGTGCTCGTGATATGATCAACCGTGGCATCTATCAATGGAATGAATCCTATCCCTCTGAAGATGTACTTTTCAAGGACATTGAAAAGGGCCAATTATACGTACTGAAGAATGCGTCGAAGATCATTGGTGTCATTGCCCTATGTACAGAAATCGACGAGGAATATAAATCTGTTGATTGGCTGACAAAGGATAATCGTAATCTATATGTACACCGACTAGCGGTTCACCCTAATTACCAACACAAAGGCAATGCTCGTAAACTCATGGACTATGCAGAACAGTATGCCAGGGATCATACGTTTGCTTCTATCCGACTGGATACTTTTTCTCAGAATAAACGAAATCAACGCTTCTATGAACAAAGAGGGTATACCAGGTTAAGCGATGTTTATTTTCTAAAACAGAGTGCCTATCCCTTTCATTGTTACGAACTTTGCCTATAATTTTCAACCCTGCCTAAAACAGAAATCACATATAGATCGATAAACCGTTTGGCCATTCCTGCCACCATTGCCGGAATAGCTGAGCCAATCTTATCAATAACCGATACGGCTATTGTTGGAAATATCCCTGTTGATGGTGTCGAGGCCCTTGCGGCAGTAGGCATCGTTGGTGCATTCCTATCCATGCTCATTTGGATCTTAGGCCAGACCAGGAGTGCGATCTCTGCAATAATTAGTCAATATTTAGGCGCTGGTAAATTGGAAGAGGTACATACCCTTCCGGCCCAGGCCATTTTCTTTAATGTCCTGCTGAGTATTCTTATACTCTTATCTACCGTATTTTTCGTCGAAGAAATATTCTGGTTGATGAATGCTCGAGGAAAGATCCTTGACTTCTGCATTTCATACTATTCCATTCGGGTTTGGGGATTCCCGCTCACACTCTTCGTCTTTGCAGTAATGGGAATTTTCAGGGGTTTGCAGAATACCGTCTGGCCTATGGTAATAGCCATAACCGGGGCCGTATTAAACATTATTTTGGATTTTATCCTGGTTTATGGTATTGAGGGATACATAGAACCATTATATCTTGAAGGAGCAGCCTGGGCAAGCTTGATCGCTCAGGGAGTTATGGCCGTAATGGCACTTGTCTTACTGGTCAGAAAAACACAGATTTCACTGATCCCTCACAGAAAGCTTAATAAAGAGATGGGGCGACTAATTGGCATGAGTCTTAATTTGTTTCTCCGTACCGTAGCTCTGAATATAACGCTCATTTTAGCCGTCAGAGAAGCAGCTAAAATTGGAGAAGAGAGTATTGGCGCACATACCATTGCTGTCAATTTATGGTTATTAGCTGCTTTCTTTATCGATGGATATGGCGCAGCCGGTAATATTTTGGGAGGCAAGCTTTTGGGTGAAAAGTCTTATGCCGGCCTTTGGAAATTGGCAAAACGCATTGTACTGTATGGGGAAGGTGTAGGTCTGATACTAATTGCTATAGGCGTTATTTTCTACAAACCCCTGGGAACGTTGTTTACCGCGGATCCCCTTGTGCTCAGCGCTTTTTATTCCGTGTTCTTTATTGTTATCCTTGGTATGCCTATAAATTCCGTAGCCTTTACCTTAGATGGCTTGTTTAAAGGTCTTGGTGAGATGAAATATCTGCGAAATGTGCTATTGGCGGCAACCTTCTTAGTCTTTATTCCGCTCCTTTTGTGCTCCCAATATTTTGGTTGGGGACTTTATGGTGTTTGGATAGCGATCACAGCTTGGATGGCAGTTCGAGCTGCCATGTTAGTGTACAAGTTCAGGCGAAAATTTCGCCCCCTATTACAAAAAAGTTACCTTTAATCTAATCGAATAAAAATGGGGACCACACGAGAAAATGGTAGTTTATATGTAAAAAATGAAGGGGGTGTAGCCTCTATTGAATTTGGCCATCCTGCAGGAAATTCTTTTGTTTCTGAAATGCTGGAAAGGCTAGCCAGGGCTATAGATGAAATCTCTTCAAATCCAGAAGTCAAGGTGATCATTTTAAGATCGGAGGGAGACAGGGCTTTCTGTGGAGGAGCCTCTTTAACTGAATTATCTCAAATTCAAACGCCTGAGGAAGGCAAGCAATTTTTTAGCGGCTTTGCACATGTATTGAACGCAATGCGGCGTTGTTCAAAAATAATAATTGGTCGCGTGCAAGGAAAGGCTGTTGGAGGCGGAGTTGGATTGATTTCTGCCTGTGATTATGTTTTTGCTACAGAAGCTGCCTCGGTAAAACTCTCTGAATTAGCTATTTGCATAGCTCCCCTGGTCATTGAGCCGGCTGTTACCCGAAAAATTGGTGTCGCAGGATTTGCAGAACTTACACTAACGCCTCATGAGTGGCGGAATGCCTATTGGGCCCGTGATAAAGGACTCTTCACCAGGGTATTTGACAAAATTGTTGACCTGGATAAGGAACTCGAGCATTATTCTGCAACCCTTAGTAATTACAATTCCGAAGCGCTTCAGAATGTTAAAAGCGTTCTATGGCAAAATACAGAGCACTGGGAAGAACTCATGGCAGCGCGTTCCGCTATGTCAGGTAAATTAGCCTTGCTCCCTGAAACGAAAAAGCGATTGGCTAAACTTATGGGTTGAGATCGAAGTTCCAGGTGTCTGTATTAATTTGAAAAAATAATCTTTATAAAAAGATCAACTACCCTCCAATATTGAAGTCTTTATGAGAAGACATGATCTTGACTGGCTGCGTGTACTCGTATTTGCCCTTTTGATATTGTATCATGTTGGGATGTTCTTTGTTCCATGGGGGTGGCACATTAAAAATAATATCATTTACAGTTGGTTAGTCTATCCCATGCTTTTCTTGAATCAATGGCGACTTCCGATTCTCTTTGTTATTTCCGGGATGGGAACCTATTACGCGCTGGGTAAGAGGACGGGGAGGCAGTTCCTGTGGGAGCGGTTCAGAAGGCTCTTCATCCCTTTGGCTATTGGAATGCTTTTGATAGTTCCTCCACAGATCTATATCGAGCGCCTGGCCGAGGGGCAATTCCAGGGTAATTATTTTGAATTCTGGCCTTCAAAAGCCTTTATTGGTATTTATCCGGAAGGTAATCTGAGCTGGCATCACCTCTGGTTTTTGCCTTATTTACTGGTTTTTTCCTTTATTCTGGCCCCTGCTTTTCTACACTTGCGGAAAAATACAAATTCACGGTTTATAGCATGGGTAAAAAGAAAATTCCAATCTCCCTGGGGATTATTTATTTTCTTGGTTCCGATGTATTTAGTGGAAGCATTAATGGAGCCTTTCTTCCCTGTCACGCATGCATTAGTTGGCGATTGGTTTGCACTGGTAAATTATGGCTTGATGTTCTTCTTTGGTTTTCTCCTGATCTCTGCCCAGGAAGAATTCTGGTTTCAGGTAAAGACCCATCGTCGCAAATTTCTGTATCTGGGAATTGTGAGCTTTACTTTATTTCTAGGCCTTATTTCCCTTTTTGAAGATAATATTTATGTCCACTTTACCGAGGCCCTCCTTAAGGTCGCCAATCTATGGCTATGGGTGCTGATCTGTTTTGGTTACGCCGCCACATATCTAAATAAACCAAGTAAAGCCCTGTCTTATGCCAATGAAAGTGTCTATCCTTTTTACATCTTGCATCAATCCATAACCATCATAATTGCCTATTACTTGATTGACGCCCCTTGGGGGTTTATCCCAAAGGCGTTCATTCTGCTAATTGGAACATTTGGAGGCTCCTGGATACTCTACGAATTCCTTATTCGGCGTTGGACATGGATCCGGCCTTTATTTGGCCTAAAGGTTAAATCTAAGTGATACGAATTGGTACTTGATTAATAAGCCTTCTCCCTCCCAATTTTTCTACCTTTGCGTCAATTCTAAAAAGGGTATGATACGGGTTACCAAACAATTTACATTTGAAACAGGGCATGCACTGTACGGCTATGACGGCAAGTGTCGGAATATACATGGCCATAGTTATAAATTATCAGTAACTGTAATTGGTAAGCCGATTTCAGATTCCAGCCATGTAAAATATGGTATGGTTATCGATTTTGGAGATTTAAAAAAAATTGTAAAAGAAGAGGTGGTCGATCCCTTCGATCACGCCACTGTCTTTGATAAAAATACGCCACATGTCGATCTGGGCACAACCCTGGAAGCCCAAGGGCATAAGGTCATTTTGGCAAACTACCAACCCACTTGTGAGAATATGGTCAATGACTTTGCAGACCGAATCATTAAAAGATTACCTGAAGGTGTTACGCTATATTCATTGAAATTAAGAGAGACTGAAACTGCATTTGCCGAGTGGTATGCGATCGATAATAAATGATTATCTAATAAAAATTAGATCTAAAAGAGGCTAGTTTATTTCCAATTTATGAAGTCTATTAAAATTCCCGCCGGCAAGAAGATTTACTTTTCAAGTGATAATCATCTTGGTGCCCCCAGCAGAAAGGCAAGTGCCGATAGGGAAAAGAAATTCGTGCAGTGGCTCGATACCATAAAAGAGGATGCAGCAGCTATTTTCCTCCTTGGAGATCTCTTTGATTTTTGGGTTGAGTATAAGCATGTTGTTCCTAAAGGGTTTACACGCACACTGGGGAAATTAGCCGAACTCTCAGATAAAGGCATCCCTGTCTACTTCTTCGTGGGAAATCACGATTTATGGATGAATGGGTATTTTGAAGAAGAACTTAATATAGATGTCTTTCATGAGCCTAAGGAGTTCACTATAAACGACAAGCTTTTTCTTATTGGCCATGGAGATGGATTGGGGCCTGGCGATAAAGGTTTTAAACGGATGAAAAAGGTATTCACTAATCCAGTAGCCCAATGGTTTTTTAGATGGCTTCATCCGGATCTGG
>Ga0265309_10000530_pt1 | contig 15424 bp, 12 predicted proteins | sample Helome_FD_192492 | JGI IMG/M metagenome (GOLD analysis project Ga0265309, IMG submission 192492) | Marine sediment microbial communities from subtidal zone of North Sea - Hel_20160524 (Illumina Assembly) | ecosystem: Environmental > Aquatic > Marine > Subtidal zone > Sediment ...
GTACATGAAATCGTTACCTGCTAAATTTCGTGCTTCATTTGTACCACCACCATAGTATGGTAATACCTCATCACGAAAATAAAAACTCATTACACTACTTATAGTACGTCCGTCCTTAGTGATCGTCAGAAGCTCACAATCATCAGGAAAAACTTGTTTGAGTACCCGAAAGTATTTCCTCGAAAATACCGGCGTTCCAAGACGGTGTACACTTGTTGAATAGGCAGTAAAAAACCGCTCGGTATCCTGATCTATGGTGCTTTGTAGTCCTGCTTTTATTCCTTTACGTACCATTGCACGTTGTTTTCTAGGGATAGCTTGCATATTTAGCTCTGTTTCAGGAAGTATCTCTTTGCGAAAGGTTACATACAGATCCTTAGTCGGCCAATCTTGATGTCGCGCCCGCAAATTTCTATATTCAAGATAGTCGACTCCTAGCTGTGAAGCAAGCGACTGAGCAGCCTGATCAAGTGCCCGCCTGGCCTGCTCAGAAGTTGCAGCGATACCACCGTAGACACAGAACGGCAGGGAGCTCAGGGAGTGGCCAAAAAGATAACTGTTGATTTCAGCTAAGGGTAATACACCTTGAATATTTCCTTTTATACTAACGTAAAGGAAATATGTCTTATGTCCCAGCGCCTGATTAATAACCTTTTGCCAACCTGCACGGTGGAAAAAGGTGGCGTCCGGACAGGATAGTACAAATTCATCCCATTTTTGTACATCCTCGGGTTGCAGCAGATGGACAGATAATTCAGAAGTTTGAGAAATATCTTTGTTTCGATTATCAGGGCTATCAGAGATGGAGCTCATTCGCTTCATTCCAGAAAGATCCGATCCATTCGATCCCAGCTGAAGTCTCTGGTGAGAGCTTTGACCCGTTTTTCCATGTGACGAAGATTGAAATAATGGCGAAACCTTGTCTTAGCATTAATACCTTGCTGACGGGGTTGCTCATAGTCAATTTCCCAGGGATGGAAATAGAAGATTGCAGAATGTTTTTCTAGATGATTAATTCTTTGTAGAAGCCAATGTGAAAAAGCATATGGCCAGAGTCTAAAATAACCGCCGCCACCAGCAGGGATATTTCTCTTAAATAGGCGCACTGTAGTTACAGGTAGCTCCAGTAGTCCGCCATTATTTTTCGGATAAAATGCAAAACGGGGTGCATCCGGCATACCATAATGATCATGCTGGATAGGATAGATACTCGAACTGTAGCGATATCCAGACTCTTCAAGTAAGTCCAGCGCCCATAGAGTATTACTACCTATGGAAAAACTTGGTGCACGGTAACCAAGTACCTTCTGACCACTGATATCTTCAAGCAGAGCTTTACTACGGACAATGTCATCAAGGAACTCCTGTGGTTCCTGATCAGAAACGCGTTGATGAGCCCATCCATGACTGGCAACCTCATGACCATTAGATGCTATATGCCTTACCATAGCGGGATAACGCTCGGCGATCCAGCCAAGAGTAAAAAAAGTCGCTTTAGTTTGTTTTTCATCAAGCAGAGCTAGGATACGGTCAATATTTCTTTCTATGCGACATGGCATAGATTCCCAGGATTCTCTCGGAATGTGTGCAGCAAAGGCTGAGACCTGAAAATAATCCTCTACGTCGACAGTCATTGCGTTGCGTATAGGTGTCAAGCCCATTCGTTATTCCCTATTTGGTGTAAACATGATCATCGACTTTATTAGCCAATTCTTTAATCATGAAATTGTCTTGTTTTACCATTACATTGCCTGGATAAGTATGTGAAATGCAGCTCATGTTACTAATGAAATAGCTACTTAGCGCGGGAATCCGCATTAAATTTTATTGCCCTCGAGGTTTTTTTTCAGGGGCTTTTTTTTTGCTTTAGATGAAGAGAGTACTTTTTTAAGTAAATCTAATACTGAGGAGATAGAGTTTTCCATCTTGATAAGTCGGTCATCCATTTTTCTGAGTCCAGGGACACTTTCTTCTTCACTTGTATTAGTTGTAACTTCTGATACCTCTGGCATTTTTGTTTCGACAATAGGCATATCATATTCTTGCTGAATATCACGAATCACATCATTAATTTCTGTGATACCAAGTTTATGTATTTCTTCGAGACAACCCATTAAAAGAACTCGCTCACAAAGGGTATTAATCTTACGTGGGATTCCACCGGTATAGTTGTAGATTGCAGTATAGGCATCTTCGCTGAAGGAAGGATCATTGTTCCAGCCGGCAGTACTTAGCCGATGCTCAATATAGGACTTGGTTTCAGTTTGGTTCATCGGCCCCAGATGATAGGTGGCAGCAACTCTTTGTCGTAATTGTTGCATATCTTCACCAAGTAAAATTTTTCTGAATTCTGGCTGCCCCAGTAAAAATGTTTGTAACAAAGGTTTTTTGTCTGTTTGATAGTTGGACAACATTCTCAGTTCTTCTACTGTGTGGGAAGAAAGGTTCTGAGCTTCGTCCACAACTAGCAGCGCACGTTTTCCATTCTGATCACACTGATGAAGGAATTTTTCTATTCCAATCAGTAAAGAGGCTTTTGAAAGACCTTCATACTCCAGTCCAAAAGCAGCAGATACTATTCTCAATGTATCATCTGAATTAAGGCCTGTATTAGCAATTTGTGCGGCTACGATTTTGTCAGACTCCATCTTTTTGAAAAGATTTCGTACCAGAGTAGTTTTTCCTGCACCAACCTCACCAGTAATAATAATGAAGCCTTCTTCTTGTGCCATTCCATATTCAAGGTAGGCCATAGCACGCTTGTGGCCAGCACTACCAAAAAAGAAATCCGGATCAGGTTTCAGTTGAAATGGCTTTGCGCTTAGATGATAGTATTCTGTGTACATATTAGAATCTCGCGTTTACTGACGCTGTAAATCTATTCTCTACATATTCAGAGCGAGGATCTTCAGACCGGCGATCATTTCGACGATAGCTGAGCAAGCCAAAAATATTTTCTGTAATTTCCCTTGTAACACTAAACGAATATAATTTGATGTGGTCCAATCTGTTAAGTGAATAAAAAAAGAGGCGATTATAAAGGAAACTGGCGTTAACACGGGTGCGAGGTGTGATCGCATAACTCCACAATGCACTTACCCCCTCCTGTTTTACATTTGCAAGCGCTGTTCCTCCTCCACGAAACACAGAATCTAATAGTGGCCTGTTGTCTATTGGCCTGCGGGTTGTGTGAAATACCCTGACCAAGGCAGTATTCTTTGCAGCGTTAAAGGCAATGGATGATTCAAAGCTTTTCTGAAGGAAAAACCGGTTGGTGAGAAAACCTGAAGCAAATGCAATATCCGGAGGAAGTCCAAGTTCGGCAATAATAAGTTGGACAAGCTGTGCGATTTCTGCAGGATTAGTTCCTGGTGGCGCTTGCGAAGTAAAAAGATCTGTCAGAAGAGTTATTGTGTTACCTGTCCCATCAATATTTAATGTGTTCCATGCACTGTTGATAGTTTCTTTATAACTAGCATTAAGTGCAAATAAACGCGTGCGGTGGCTTGCATTTCCGAAATAAGTATCACCGAAGAATCTCTGTCCGAAAGAACCTTCAATACTTGTTCTTGGTGTCGGAGCCCAAATAAATCCTGCTGACCATCTGGCACCCTTAGGTCTATCTCTGGCACCACCACCAAAAGTATTATTTTCGTAGCCTCCGGTTCCCGTTATTCCAAATCTATGATTTATATTATAACGGACATTGGCTACTCCGGATTCTATCCTGACACTATCAGGCCTATTGTCGAAATCAATATCCTGCCTGGCATAGTTAAGGCCCCATTGAAGAGCTTTAAAGGTAGTACCGCTTAGGACAGAACCGGTATAGGAATTGGTCTGGCTGTTAAAGAAGGAATTGGAGGCATCCGAATCTGTCATAATTCGCGCATAGCGCAATTCTGTGCTTGCAAAATCCCCAAATCGTCTGCGTATATAAGGACTGGCAGAATATTGCCTTATATTCCGTAAGTTCCCTGTACGATTAACAGTGTCTCCCTGTGGGGCCAGTAAAGATTGGTTTTGTTGTTGAATTTTTACGTTTCCGTCAAAATAAAACAGGTCCTCTACAATTTCAGCAGTGTTTCTTGAACGTAACTCATTCAGACTCCGGTTTTGCTCTGTAGTTTTTGCGTAGATAACATTTATTAGCTGGTAATCAGTTTCACTATCAAACCGGCGTGATGTGTACTTTGCATATATCCCGGGAACGAGCTGGGTAACGAAATCACCTCCTTTTTGCGGGTCGGTTTTAGGAAGTAATCTTACGTTATCAGTATAAATCAGATCGGTCCTCATACTGGGGACGAACACGAACTCACCGGCATCAGAGTCAGTTGGCAGGGAAAGTATAGCTGTCGCAGTAGAATATATAGCTAAGAATAATAAGGCTCTATAGTTGCAGCTATTTTTAGTATTGTTCGTAGGTGACATACAAATCATTATCAGCAAATGATCTTGCTTTGTTAAAAAACTTGATTATATAACGATTTTGCAAGATTCAATCTTCCTGAGAGTCTCCCTAACGGTTTGTTGCGTTATAATTTTCTCAGCTTCTACTTATTTAGTATTGCTGATAGGCAGTATACAAGTCTTTATCAGCGAATGACTTTGCTTTGTTATATACTAAATTTACTACTTCACAAGACTCAATCTGCCTGAGAGTTTCCCTAACAGTTTGTTGTGTTGTTTTCTCAGCTTCTACTACTAAGACAATTTGCCCCATCTGACTTGCCAGTACCCGTGCTTCACTTGTCAATAGCAGGGGTGGTGAGTCAAAGATTATAATACGGTCTTCATACCGATGTACTAATTCCTTTAGTAACAAACCCATGCTTTGACTTGCTAATAGCTCATTTGCATTCGGGTGCTGACTTCCTGCTGTCAGGATAGAAAGTTTTTCAATATTGGTTCTGATTAAAACTTCAGTCAAGTCAAGTTTATCATCGAGAAGAACATCAAGTAAGCCCTTCTCGGCTCCTAATCCGAGAATTTTCGGAACCATAGGTCTTGCAACATCAGAGTCTACCAGAAGGACTGTATGGTCCATCTCCATAGCTATACTCATTGCCAGATTGACAGCACAAAAACTTTTACCTTCACCTGCAAGGGAACTGGAAACCATAATCAGGTTGCCATTTTTGATTGCTCCGGCACCCTTATTGAAGGAATTCTTAAGCAGCGGCCGTTTAATTACTCTGAATTGCTCAGTAATAGCAGTTTTTTTGTCCTCAGGAGTAATGATGCCATAGTGTCGTAACTTGGCAAAATTTAATGCAAGCCTCTTTGGTTTTACTAATTCAGTATTGACACTTGGTGCCTGGGCTATGGCAACCTTATTTTCGGGTATAATTTTCCCGATGGTAGTAGATTCTTCCTTCCCATCAAGTTTATTTGCCGCATTCTCAATAATGCTGGCGTTATCTTCCGAAACTTGGTTATCAAGCTTAGCAGCTGCTTTTTCAATAATACTCATATTGTCTCCAGATAGTCCTTATTTTGGACCAGGTCGTACCGGTGTATTATTTCTTAATTTAAATCTCCAAGAGTAGCGAGATTCCTACGTCATTTTTACCATCAGAACTCCATATGATCCCAACAAGGATAATAAAGACAGACCAAGAGCATAGAGACGTTTCTTACGCTCTGTTTTTTCCTTATTAGTCCAGATCATGGGAATTGTACCTAGTACAGGCATTCCGGTTACTTCTCTTAGCTTACCCTGGCTATGAAATGAAGGGCGGAGCTGACTCAGGGCAAATGCAATTCCAACTCCTACAGCCAAAGCTATAAAGAATGCTATTGAATAGAAATTGGCACGATCAGGGCCAACAGGTATTTCAGGAACGGTTGGCGGGTCAATGATTTTGAATGACAACAGCTTAGATGCAGAGCCTAATTTGCCAGATATTTTTGCAGATTCACGGCGTTTAAGAAGCTCCTGGTAATTAGCCTTATTTACCTGATAGTCTCGATTTAACTGAGCAAGAGAGGCTTCTACTTCAGGTACTGAATTACTCAAGGACTTCAGTCTATTATAGCGTCTGGTATATTCTTCCACACGAGCTCTCATGGCGGCCACTTTGGCCTGACTTTCTGCAAGCGACAGATTAAGCTGTTGGAGCATTGGACTATAATTTTTTCCCAGGTCAATACCACGCGATTTCATTAGCCCGGCTTCTTCTATTTTACGCCCCTGGAGCTGTGTAATCAGACGTTTAGTGGCAATGATATCGGGATGCTTATCAGTATAATTTAAACTAAGAGTATCCAGTTTTTTCCTTAGTTCAGCGATTCTGCCATCAATCTCTACATTAACTATAGATGATGGATCAACACCGGCAGAATCTTTGTCTACTGCAAGGAGTACCGGTTCATCACCGGTAATTTGCTGCCGGATAGAATCGCGTGCACGTTCAGCTTCCCGTAGATCCAGTTTTGTTTTGTTGAGATTTTCTGCGGCTTTTGCTACTTGAGCGTAATAGTCACCACCTTGTTGGGGCATTAATCCAAGGTTTTTTTGTTTAAAAGCTTTTAGTTCATTCTCCTGTTCAACCAGTTTTTTCTCATAACCTTCTATTTGTTCATCAAGAAAACGAATTACTGAAGCCGGGTCTTCAGCGTTATCACTACTCATTCCCACGAATATGGTTAATAAGGACTCAACAACACTTTTAGCAAAATCTTTATCAGGGTTGTTATAGGTAATCGTAAACAAGTTGGTAGCACCGGTTGTCTTGAGCTTGATATCTTTCATAAGAGCACTGACATCAGTCTTGTTATTTTTCCCTGCTGTTGATTTAATATCCGATTCAACCATATTTACTACTCTTTCTACATTTGGACGGCTGATCAGAGTACGGCTCATAATAGAAACTTGCCGCTGCATATCGGGGGCAACCGTCAATCCTCGCATATACGGTTTTATTACATTTCTGGTATCTACATAGATTCTTGCTGAAGCCTGAAAGTCATTAGGCATATTGTAGACAAAAAACCATCCCAATATGGCAACCAACCATGCTGCAATTACTGCAACCCAGCGATATTTCCATATTCCTTTTGCGTGAGCTAATAGTTGAGCTGAAAGATCATCCATATTGATTAGGTGCTCCAATAAATTATTTTGTGGGTATTGTGTTTACCAAAAATCAGAAGAAACTTTCTGGTATGACCAGAACATCTCCCTGACGCATAGTTACGTTGGCAGATACATCACCATCTCTTACCAGGTCACCCAGCCTGACCCCATACTCTTTTTCTTCTCCGTCAGTTTTACGAATGATTCTGGCACGGTTGCCGTCTGCAAAATCTGTGAGACCACCTACTGCAATCATGACGTCCAACAAGGTCATCTTCTTGCGATAGGGTAGAGCCTGAGGCTCAGAGGCTTCACCTACAACCCTGACTTGTTCACTATACGGACCAACAAATCTTTTTACGATAACTGTTACTACTGGTTGCTGAATATACTTGGACAGCCCTTCTTCAATGTCTCGTGCCAATTGTGTTGAAGTTTTTCCACTGGCTTCCAGATCCTCTACCAGAGGGGTTGTGATTTTCCCATCTGGACGAACGGAAACCAACATAGATACTTCCGGATTGCGCCAGACAATAATATCAATGTCGTCACCCGGGCCAATCAGATAATCATGTTCAGCTACGTTTACCTCTCCTTCAAGAGAAGGATAAGGCCAAAGGAGTGAGCAGCCACTTAGCGTTAGGACAGGAAAAATGATAATAAAGCAGGAAAACCATTTCAAAGTTTTGGTATACAGAGCGTTCACTTTATTTTCCTCATTTAAGTTAATGAAAATGCTCCATGGTTTGTAGGAGCAGGCTCAAATATTGTACACGAAAACAATGTCCTATAATGTTTTTATTCAATCAATATAAACCATATTTATCTAGTGGCGAATAAATACAGTGTAAAGAGTAATACTATTGTGAATAGAGTTCTGTGAGAAAAATCACATAGCCACTAAATAAATAATTAGTAGGATCAAGTTTTTCATAAAATTATTTATAACTATTTATTCTGGAATTAAGAATAATTTCTAATCTATAAAAATTAAGCTGATATTAGCTAAAAACGTATAGAGTAGTAATCGGCAAAATCAACGAAAGATTAACTAGAATAATTAGGTTTAGATAGTTTCCGGATTTTTTAGAATGTTCTGTACCATGCGTAACGTGAAGCGTGCTTTCTTTTGATCCCATGGGCCAATGCGAGGTAACTGATATATATCGCTGGAGTTATTTGCTGCACCTCGGGATGTTGAAACCGCTGCTTCAAATCCCAAGTTCCTGACCATTTCGACATGCTTCAAAAGATAATCTTGCCATGGCTTCCCATTTGGATAAGCAAAAGCCCGAACCGGCGAACGGATAATACTTTCAAGCGTTTCCTTTCCGTTAGCAATTTCTTCTCTGGCTATAGTATCCTCTGTGCACGCAAGAATCGGATGGTTTACTGTATGCCCGCCGATTTCCATCCCGGAATTGTGCAACAACTTGACTTGCTCAGAAGTCATCATTAAGTCAGTTGGCAATTTTACAGGATAATAAGTACAAATCTCCTTTATCTTCAGCTCCCTGGATTTAAGGGGCAGATATTTAAGCTTATTTAACAAAGTGTTAATAGTTTCTTTACGTTGAGAGGAAGTACTTATCTCAAATTGCCCCAAACCTATTTCGCTCAGATCAAGAGCTGGCTCCGGTATTTTTTGTACCATCTCAATTATCGTATCATTCCACATTCTGCCTCCATCGAGAAAGCCGGTAGATACAAAAAAAGTAGCAGAGATACCATATTTTTGTAAAATTGGGAGCGCATTAGTAGCGTTATCGGCATAACCGTCATCGAAAGTGATACAGGCTGTGCAAGGCGAGAGCTTATTTTGGCGTAATTTTTGTACAGCTTCATGTAGCGGTATTATATTAAAGTAAGAGGTAAGCCAACTCATTTGCTGATCAAATGATTCTGCGTAGTCTACTTCAGGAGACAGGGGATCAGGCTGGGCTAGTACCCGGTGGTATATCAGTATGGAAAGTCGTTTATTAAATCCACCTAGTGAAAGTAGGTTTTTGAGGGCAAAGTTTGCCGGTGAAAACTGAGATTGATGAGGTTGCATGGGATTCTTCAAATTATAAGCCGTAACCAGACTTAGACATTATCCAGAAATATTACTTAAGAGTACTAAGCTAGACTTTTACCGGACGACTAGCTTGTATCTCTGATAATCGGTCGTAAGTTAACTGGCTCTCCAGGTAGTTGTGAAGAGCCGGTACTCTTTATAGGATTATCAAGTGCAGCTCTTTCTTCAAGTGCTTTTTCTACTATGGCGCGAATCGCCACCATTGCTACCATTAGATAGTAAGGCACATCAAAATAAAGCAGACTGAGAAACGCTCCACCTGAAGCAAAACCGATTAAACTTACCTGAATCATGGAAGCCAGGCTGGAAGCCCATTGAAATTCTTTCAGGCCTTTTGTATTATGAATGATCCAGACACCTGATCTCCAGGTTAAGAACCCTAGTAAAAGATATAAACCCAGACCAACATAACCATGCTCTCCCAAAGCCTGGAAATATATACTGTGGGCAGCACGTGGTACATCCCCTATGTTATTGGCATAACGTTGAAATAGCTCACGTGTAGTTACCACAAAACCACCGCCAACAAATGGTCTGTCATTGGCAAGATTGTAGGCCATTCCCCAGGCGTTTAAACGTCCCATCGCTGATTGATCTTGCTCATATGTGTTGATAGTATCCATTCTTTGGGTCCATTGTTCAGGCATATATGCGAGCATTAGTGGAATACAAAGAAGAAATAATAAAGTGAACTGGAGTTTATGCTTACTTTTTAGCCATAAAAATCCTCCCATTGCAGCAAGTGCCAGCAAAGCACCACGTGAATAGGTACCAAGAGCTGCAATTGCACAAAGAATCATAGCAACCATCAGACCATATTGTGCCAGTTTGTTCTTGGTAATTAACTGAAGATAGTGTAACAGGGGAATAGTAATAACAAGAGCCAGAGCAATTTCATTGTTTCCTGATATAAATGAGTTACCAGGTCCCCATACCCTATGTTCTCCGCCACCGGTGAGGGTAAAGATTCCTCCTTTGACCCCAAAATAGGCTAATGAAAAAATTATCACTCCGATGAAAAGTTGTATTTGTCTTTTATCTCTTATAAGAATAAAAGTCACATAAGTCATCAACATGATTTTCATCACTTTGAACCACTGATCAGTTACCAGATCCGGATGTACAGCAAAAAATGTAGTTACATTCATCCAGAGGACAAAAAGGATAAAGACAATGACAATGGGAACATTAGGGGCAGTTTTAGGAACATTATTAATAATAAGACTGAACAGAGTCACGCCTCCTGTAATTGCAGCAAAAGGAAAATTGACAGCAAATCCCCATCCTAGTGTATGAGGGTTCATGACGCTGAACCACGCCCACAACAATACACCTATATAAGGCCTCTTAAAAACAAAGGGCAGTGCACCGGCAAAGATTAGAGTGACGAGAATATCTCTCATATGTATCCAGTTAATTGTAATTTGTAAATATGGTCATCTTTAATGTTTACGACAAAAAATACAATAAAACTAAAATTAGCTATAGAGTTGGCGTAACATGTCGGCAAATTTACCATCCAGCGCATGCAGGCGTTGATACCATGTCTTGAAGTTGTCCATACTCTGACGATAACTGACTTCCGGGGAATAACCCAGCTCGCTACGCGCCCTGGCAATGGAATGACGACCTTCGCGAAGCTGTTGTCCACATATGCGTGCGTTGAATTTCAGTCCCTCTTTACGTTTATTGACCAGCGCCTCACCCTCAATCGACAGGCGCAAAGTATCTTCAATCTTACTACCCATACTTGCGACCAATCCGCGCATCGTGAGGTCGAATTTTTCCCACAGCGGGTCTTTGCGCAGGGCTTCTCTGATATGGCTGGAGACCAGGTGTTTCATGCTGAGCCCGATCGAGCCCTTGGCCGCCGGTGGCTCGATGACTGCCTGCTCCAGTTCGCTGCGGCTGATCGACATCATCTCGGTTTCGGTTACCTGCAAATCCTGCAGATCGCCGATCATGTCGCTCCAGGTGGTTGTTTCATCATCAGTGATGAAGTATCGACTGGCATCGTTGCGCCCTTCAGTCATCGCCAGTTCGATAGCTTGGCAGAGGTTCTGTACATCGACGAGGTTGCTCGGTGCAACACCATTGTCCATCAGTGCAAACTCACCGGAATTGATAGTACCGAGTAGTCCCAGAAGGTAATCGGAATACGGGCCGCTGATATTTGGCGGAACCAGGATGGACGCACTCAGGCCCTCTTTTGCTGCTGTGATGACCATCTTGTCCTGCTTCAGTTTTACGCCGCCGTAGGTTTCGACTGACTGTTCGACAATTGGGCTGTCCTCGGTCGGAGCCACTGGCGGGTCACCGAAAACCATGACACTACTCAGATGTACCAAGCGTTTTACCTTGTGTTGTTTACTCGCCTTGATCAACTTGCTCAGACCCTGCAGCATGTCGTTGTTTGAGCCACGGGTGCAGTTGATTACGTAGTCTACACCTTTCAGCGCCTCATCCATGCCCTGGCCTGATAACAGATCGGCCTGACACAGGTCCATATTGTGGCGTGACAGGCGCCAAGCATTTCCCGGGCTACGGATGACAGGCACAATCTCGTGCTCACCTTTTTCCAGCATGCGCTCCGCAAGGGTTGCACCGACAAAACCGGATGCACCGAATATTGCTACCTTACTCATACCGATTCCTCCTGTGTAAACCAGTCTTCCGGAAGGGGTTCCGCACAGTCATAGAGTCGTTCGATCAGCCGCAACGACTGCACGCCCTCTTCACAGCTCACCATAGGTTCTTGTCCATCCAGGCAGGCGGAAACAAAGTCATCCATCTGCATGTTGAAGGAGTCGGCATCTACCGGGTAGGTCGTCTTGCCTTTCTGGTGAATCACTTCTTCCATGTCAGGTGCATTGTGCGGACGGAAAATAATTTCCGAATCGTCAAATTCACCGAGCATAACAATACCTGATTCGGTATCGATCACAGTGCCTCCAGGCAAGGCAGTAGTTTTGGAAAAGATTGCTCCGCCACGAAGGCCTGACTCATATTCAAAAGTGCAGTGGCAGTTGGCCTCGGGGCCACCCTTGCTGTCGGATAGCATGGAGACCTTGTCCGGCATGCCCCAGAAATGCAGCATACGGTCGATAAAATGGGTGCCGGACACAACCAGGACACCGCCGCCTGCAGAATCCTTGGTCAGGTTGTAACCGGACATCGGTGACCAACCACCTGGTGAACCGAAACAGTTGACGAAACGACGCACCTTACCAAAATGACCACGATCCAGCAGTTTTTTTAGACAGACAATGTTGTTACGGAAACGTGTGGCATAACCCACAGCCAGTACGGCACCAGATTTTTCTGCGGCGACCATGATAGCCTCGCCTTCTTTTGTAGACATGGCTAGTGGTTTTTCAATCAGCACGGACTTGCCATTTGACAAGCTGGTAATTGCAATGGCCGCGTGACTATCATTCGGAGTAGCGATAACCACAGCATCAATCTGGTCAAACACTTCGCTGATGTCTTTCGCAGTAGTTGCTTTTAGGCCGTACTCGCGTGCCATGCTGTTGGCACGCTCAACCATAGGGTCGATAATCGCAGTTACTATCACACGCGACGAACCGAGAGCTGCGGGCAAATGAGAGCCCTGGGAGATCATTCCGGCCCCTATAATGGCCAGCCGTAGTTTTTTCTTATTCATAGTACTCACATATAAAGTTTGGATGGATAGTGTATTACTGTTGAGCCAGGTATTCTGTGTAAAACATCACAATGTTAGTGAATAGGAATAGGTTAGAATCTCCAAAAAATTTGGAGCGTAACAAATCTATAATTTCAATTGATTTACGGATCAGAGGTGTTCAAACGCTATGTTAGCAGATTGCTGATCTGGCCATTAACGGAGCAGCAACATGGGCAGGATCATATAATAGTATCAGTAAAGTAAATTGTAGGGCCCATAAAAATTATTTAAAGGAAAACAAAATGTGTGGTGTAGCAGGCGTATTCGGACCTTTTACTGAAAATGAGGTCTCAAGAAAAATAGAAAAAATGTGCACGGCAATTCGCCATCGTGGCCCTGATGATCGTGGTTTTTCAACTTTTCCTCAGCAGGGCATAGGTATGACCAGGCTAAGTTTTATTGACCTGGAAGGTGGCCACCAGCCAATCTGGCTTGATGATAAAGTTGGTATCGTATTTAATGGTGAAATATATAATTATATTGAGTTAAGAGATGATCTCATTAAACGAGGAGCCTCATTTCGAACACATTCGGATACCGAAGTAATTCTGCAGCTCTATTACTATGAAGGAATAGAAGGGCTGGATAAGCTAGAGGGGATGTATGGTATCTGCATACTTGATCGTAGATATGGGAGAGCATTCTTAATTCGGGACCCTATTGGCATAAAGCCTTTATATTACGGAAATCTTGACGGAGGGTTTTACTTCGCCAGTGAAATCAAAGCTATTCTTGCTGCTTGCAAAAAGAAGCCTCAAGTGAACTTACAGTGCATTAATGATTATCTGTCTTTTAGATACGTACCAGCAGGCCCAGAAACCGTTTGGAAGAATATCTACAAGCTTCAAGCAGGCCACATGATCGAATATGATTTAAATAACCATACCTATTCGAAAAATCAATATTGGTCTCCGGACTTCATCAGTGCTCCTTTAGATTCTTCCCGTGACTATAAAAATGAATTCGAGGATTTATTTCTTAAATCTGTCAATCAACAGTTATTGGCATCCGAAGTTCCAGTGGGAGCCTGTTTGAGCGGAGGTATTGATTCAAGCGCAATTTGTGCTGCCGCAGTGGAATTAGGCCATAAAAACTTCCATACATATAGTGTTGCTTTTCAGGGTGACAGAAACCATAGTGAGCTTGGTTATGCCAACATGGTAGCTCGTCACTTAAAAACAAATCATCATGACGTGTTCGTAACAATTGATGATTTTAAGGAATTTATGGAGGTGCACCCCTGGTATACAGATGAGCCGTTAGCCGACCTTACTACGGTCCCTCTGTATTTTTTATCAAAAGAGGCCAAAAAAGATGTTAAGGCTATTCTTTCCGGAGAAGGTGCGGATGAATTTCTTGCCGGATATCAATATAATGAATTTGCTCAGGTCTCATATAAGAGACAAACCCAACTTTCCAGAATCCCCAGGTTCATATTTTCCATGCTGTCTCATATTTATCCCAAGGGGCATAAAAGACAAGAAGGACATACAAAACAAGAATTATTTGAATCTTTGAGTCAGTTTGGGTGGGAAGGATACATAAGGCCATTTTTACGGAACTATTCTCCACAATTTTCCGAAAATGAAAAAAAACGGCTATGGGCTCATGGAAACTACGAGAGCTCCTGTAGGATTAATCAAAATTTACTTGAAAATTGTTTGTCCAGGAATCCTATGGATTTAGAAATGACAATCAAGGCGCATGACTGGCTTGTTGAGCAAATGCTTATGAAAGCAGATAAAATGTCCATGGCCGCATCACTGGAGAGCAGGGTTCCTTTTCTGTCTCGTGAATTAATGGAATGGTGTTGCACACTACCCCACGAGTGGAAGGTTGGAACTAATAAGCAAGGGTTTACAACAAAAAGAGTACTCCGCGAATTCTCTGTAAAAAGGCTACCTAGAGAAATTATTGACAGAGAGAAACAAGGTTTTCCGATACCTATTTATGAGTGGCTACCAGATCAATTAAACGGATGGGCCAAAGACGTCTTGTTCCATCAGGGCCTCCTTGAGGACTGGTTTGACATGCAGGAAGTTAAAAATATATTTGATAAAGCTATGCAAAATAGTATACATCATCAAAATAATATTTTTGAATTGATTACGCTAGCATTCTGGAGAAAAAACTGGGATTAAAAAATAACAAAATATACAAACAGGAGTCCTGAATTAGAAGATCTATGGTAAATGATTTATAAAAAATATCACATTTATTATAACGTGGCACATTAACCTTGGAGAAAAGAGGAAATATTTAGCTTCTAGTCGCAGACTCTTTCCATCAAATTAAATCATGTGGGCCATGAATTCTATTTATCCTTCCCATCTTTATCAGATATGTTTTGATGAAGCTATTCCTTTTTATGAAGAAGATTATTTATCCGACTCAAAATAAGACCGGATTTGGCAATAAATACTATTGTACGAAAAAGAATTAATTTAATGTCACAGAAAAACTCAAAAAGTTTATCAGGAGAAGTATTCAAAGGTACTAAATGGTATACCGCTATGCGGTGGTCTATGAGGGGCCTGGGGTTTATCAGCTCAGCTATTTT
>Ga0265309_10000532_pt1 | contig 15418 bp, 14 predicted proteins | sample Helome_FD_192492 | JGI IMG/M metagenome (GOLD analysis project Ga0265309, IMG submission 192492) | Marine sediment microbial communities from subtidal zone of North Sea - Hel_20160524 (Illumina Assembly) | ecosystem: Environmental > Aquatic > Marine > Subtidal zone > Sediment ...
TTCCGAGCGGGGTGTTTTTGATAAAAACTTGACCCTTTGGGCCTCCTACGGGATTCGGGGAAAGGGACACAATCTATTTCTTAGTGGAGATTCTGGTTGGTTTGAGGGGCTCTACGAGATTGGCGAACGCCTAGGACCTTTCGATGTAACCTTCTTTGAGATTGGGGCTTACAGTAATTTGAAAGGCCAGATGGAGGTCCACTACACCCCCGAACAGGCGGTAAAAGCACATCAAGCTGTAAAGGGTAAAGTGATAGTACCTAGTGGTTGGGGCACCTTTGACCTAGGGCTGTTTCCCTGGTACGAGCCGATTGAGCGATTTTTGATTGCTGCTAATCAAGCGGGCATCGAGCATCTAACACCAAAAATTGGAGCGGTGGTTAACCTTGGGAAGGTCGGCATCCGCGAGACATGGTGGAAACCATTCATCAATAAATAAATCGTAAACGGATGCTCGTAGTCTTGAAATTTAAGTTAACTGTCACCGTAATTTTCCTGACTTGATAACGGTAAACTTATGCCGATTTTCTGCGAACTTGATTCAGATCAGTACCACAGAAGGTAAATGACTTTATCGTTAACAATTGACTTTAAGTCCCGATTAAAGCTGAGAATAATGCCTATATACCTTGAGCCGATTGATATATCCGATCAGCTGAAAGAATTTGCTTCGGTATTGATTGTCTTCTGCCCCATCTGCCCACCCATCAGTTTATCGATGCAGAAACATTCGACCTGCCTCGAATTGACTAAACGCGGTTTCAAGTCAGCGGCGTTTCAAGACCATGTTCGCTCCATTCGCGAGTCGCTTGAGGATCTCGATATTAAAACCGGCGTGTTTTCCACGTATATGCCGTGTCCGACCATGTGTCTGTGGACCACGGGGCAACGCGAACGCCTGAGAAATCGCGCCAAGGATTATGAAGCCGCAGTGGTATTGGGATGCGATACCGCGAGTTACACAGCTCGCCAGGCGCTGCAGGATACCAATTGCCAGGTCTTCCAGGCCATGCGGATAACGGGACTGACCAACGCAATCGTAAAGTTCCGTTTCCCGATGACCGTGACCCTCGAGGAGAAAACCCGGGTGACCGAAGGTGGGAATGCCTCAAAGGTGCCGTGATGACGACTAAGAATCGTCGATCGACGAGTACCGCTTACCTGATAGTCGGAGGATGAAATGAAATCATTGGCGACATACCTTTTTGTGTTGGGCATTGCTGTATTGAATAGCCCCCTCATTTTTGCGGCTGAACAAACGCCACCGGAAGTGGCGCCATGGCACGGCTACTACGGACCCTGGCAGATGCACGGGCACGGTTTTTGGTGGATCTTCCCGCTGATGATGATACTCATGTTCGTCTTCTTCTTTTTCATCTTTAGTCGGGGTAGAGGCCGTGGCTGGGGGCGTTGGATGAGTGAGCATCCTGGAGCCCACGGTAAATACACGCACGACCAGCTGGAATCGTCTGAGTCGGCACTCGATATTCTCGACAAGCGCTATGCGCGTGGAGAGATTGACAAAGCGGAGTACGAGGACAAAAAAGCAACGCTTACCGCCTCGAAACAGTAGATCTGATACTCAAAACTTAACAGGAGAGACAGCGTGAACAGCGAACAGATGCAAAACATGATGCCCGAGATGATGGAGAAGATGTTTGGTGGTATGAGCACCGATGATAAAAAGGAAATGATGATGGGAATGATGGGAAAGATGTGTGAAGGCGTCAATATGGAGGAGATGATGCCGATGATGATGGGCAAAATGATGCCGGGCGGCTCGGAACATTCAATGCCGGAAATGATGCCGATGATGATGGGTCAAATGAAGCAGGGCGGGGCGGAACAATCCATGCCGGAGATGATGCTCAAGATGATGATGCCCCATTGCATTGGAATGATGTTGCCGGGTATTGATCCCGACAAGCGAGGCGAGGTTGCCGCGACGATTCTATCGGCGATGGTCGTCAAGGGAACGGCCGGTTTATCGGACGAGCAAAAAAAGTCTTTTCTCGAAGCGCTCAAAAAAGCCATCGAACCGTCCTAAAAGCCATGGAGAACACAGTCATGAGTAACACGACGGTACACGAGGTTTCCTATCCCGATAAATTACGAGACGCGAAGAAGAACACGCTAAGCCTTATGTCAGCGCAGCCCGCGGTGATGAAAGGCTTTACCGGTTTGCACCAGGCAGGGGTGGCTGCCGGCGCACTCGACACGAAAACCAAAGAGCTGATGGCCTTGGCGATTAGCATTACGGCGCGCTGCGACGACTGCATCGCCCACCACACCTACGATGCGCTTAAAGCCGGGGCTAGCAAAGAAGAAGTCGCCGATGCAATTGGCGTAGCCATTCTTATGGGGGGTGGACCCGGAATGCTCTATGCCGCTCACGCGATCAAAGCGCTGGAGCAGTTTTCCGAAACCGAAAAATAAGGGGACAGACCACGTTTTACGGATAAGTGTCTATTGCATAGAATTCATTTATTTATTCAGGAATTCTGGGGACAGTAAACCTATTTATCTTCAGATTGCTTGCGGCCCGTCTGATCCCTGGTCTAATTAGGCGTTCGCAAGCTGCAAGGGCTGAAACATACGCCGGTACTGACCCGGGGTGAGCCCGGTCAGGCGCTTGAACAAGCGTCGGAAAAACGAGATATCGAGATAACCGACCGCTTCGCTGACCTCGTCGATCGGTAGCTCCCCCTGTTCGAGCAATCTTTTGGCTTCCTCGATGCGCAGGTTCTGTAAGGATTCGATCAACGTGCTTCCGGTTGCCGCCTTGAAACGTCGCTTCAGCGAGCGCTCCGGCACGTCGATCTCCTCTAGCAGCTGCCGGATCGCGTCGATATCGTGGAAGTGTTCGTTCAACCAGGTTTCGCAACGCCTGGCGATCGAATCGGCATGCGGCGCGTGGCGCACCAGGCCGGTATAGGGCAGCTGTCCTTCCGCGTGCCACTTGAGTAGATAGACCTTGGCGATGTGCAGCGCGTCCCCCGGGCTCGCATGGCGTGCGATGATGTGCAGCGCGAGATCGTGCCACGACGTGGTGCCGCCCGCGGTTACGATGCGGCCCGTGTCGTCGGCGTAAACCAGGTTCGAGGCGGGATCGAATCTGACACGCGGATAATGGTTTCGAAACATGTCCGCATAGCCCCAGTGAGAGGTCGCGGCTCGGCCGTCGAGCAGGCCGGTTTCGGCCAGCAGGATCGATCCCGAACAGGCCGAGTAGAGCTCCGCACCTTCCGCATACTTTCGCCGGAGCCACTCGATCAGTGCCGGGTAGCGTCCGTGCAGCGATTCATCCGGTCCCAGCCAGATCTCGGGCAGGATTATGATTTCGGCAGACGGATTGTCGCCGATCGATACCTGCGGATTGACAGGAATGCCGTTGCCGCAGGTAAACGGCTGCTCCTTCGGGGACAGGATCCGCACCCGGAAGCGCTTGCTTTCATCCCCGCTGCGCACCAGCGTGTGCCACAGGTTACCGGTGGCCGAGAGCACGTCGACCATGCCGTAAAGGGCCGAACCGGCGGTCTCCGGAACTGCCAGAACCAACACTTCTACTGGTTTTCTAGCGTCTTTTTTCATAATAATTCCAATTTAGTGGCACAAATAGCGTGTTTTAGGCATTTATGCATCTTATCTAATACGTGTCAATCCCCGATCATGTATCCACCCCGACGCGATTGCGCTTTTAGGGGTAACCAATTAACGAAACAGGAGCAAACACATGACTCAAAGCAACACGCAACAGCAAAGTCCTCAAAGCGAGGCGACCAACGTCGTCAACGGTGTCGACCTCGAGGTGCTTGGCGGCACTGTCGGCGCTGTCCAGGCCGATCCCGAACTTGGGGTGTGCCGTTTTCGCGCCAGCAATAGCTGGGTCGACGGCGCGCGTAACGAAAGCCGGGTGACCGGGTTTTACGGCGCCGCGCAGGAAATCGCGCATCGCCAGCCGTTCACGATGATCGCCGACGAGCCGCCGATCCTCGCCGGCAACGACGACGGCGCCAACCCGGTGGAGTACTTGCTGCACGCGCTGGCTTCGTGCCTGACGACCTCGATGGTGGCCCATGCGGCCGTGCGCGGAATCCGCATCGAGGCGATGACAAGTGAACTCGAGGGCGATCTCGACCTGAACGGTTTTCTCGGACTGAACCCGGAAACGCCGAAAGGTTATACCCACATCCGTGCGAGGTTTCGCGTCGACGCGGCCGAAGGCGACATCGATGCCATCCGCGAGTTGGCGAATTTTTCGCCGGTGTTCAACACACTCAAAAACGGCGTCAACATCGATGTCCAGGTAGAACTTAAATGAAGCCGGAGGTCTTTTATCAGTTGCCGGCAGGCCCTTTGACGGGGCTGCCGGCCGCGGAACCCGGTTCTGCCGAAACGAGCACGGCGCTCGACGACGCACCAGGCGGTGAATCACTGTTCGAAACCTTCGTCGACGAGATCGACATCTGGGCCAGGCGCGCACTCGCGGCAAACGGATTCGGTGACTACTAAGCAAAGCTGGCGGTGGGACTATGCTTAACTCCCTCCGCCAGCTCATACTCCGGGCTAGAAATACCGGCTCAACTGCAATTGCAAATAATCGTCCTTCTCGATTGCGGGATTCCGATACGTCGGACCGCCGCTTACGCGGGGATGACGGGAAGAACGATAAGGGTCAGACCACGAATAGTGAACGATAAGGGTCAGACCGCGAGTAGTCGGTAGACTTTCGAACAAACGTGGTCTGTCACTAAATTTTATTCGTTTACCAGATACCGGATCGGTTAGAATTCCGGAGCGCGGGCACTTGAGCAGGCAGCGAAAGGAGACAAGGAGACACATGAAAGTCAATCTTAAGGGCGGATTCGCGCTTATCATCGCATTGGTGATAGCTGTTGGCGTGGCGGTGATCCTGGTCAAAACCAAATCACCACTGGAGCACGTCGCGATCGAAATGCCGAGCAGGCTCGTCGAGACCATTAGCGCGCGGCAGATTCCTTTTCGTACCCGTATCACCGCCTATGGCAGTGTTGAACCCGCGATTACATTTAACAGCATGGCGGAGGTCAGCGGCAAGATCAGCTATCTGCACCCCAACCTGAAATCAGGCGAGACTATTCCCACTGGCACCCTGGTGGTACGCATCGACGCGGAAGACTATGCGCTCTCGCTCAAACAAACCCAGGAAGATTTGAAAGCCAGCCAATCCTCATTGCAGGAATTGGAGGAAGAGGAAAAATCAACGCGACGTTCGTTGCAGCTGGCGCAGAAAAACCTTGAGGTTGGCGAGGCTGAGCTTGCCCGCATCCAGGACGTCTATAAGAAACAACTGGTTGCCAAATCGGCGTTGGATGCCGAACAACAAAAGGCGATCCTGTTACGCCAGCAGGTGGAGGACTTGCAGGGTCGCTTGAACGGTTACGACAGTCGCAGGCAATCGATAGCAGCCCAGATCGCGCGTGCCGAGCAGGAGGTACAAAATCGCACCACGATTCTCGGTCGGACCGAGATCATGCTGCCGTTCGATGCCCGCATTGGTGCCGTTAGCATCGACAAAACCGAATTCGTTACCGTGGGTTCGCCGCTGTTCGAAGCAATCGATCTCAAGGGTGTGGAAATCAGCGCGCAATTGCCGCTCGATTCGATGCGCAAGCTGGTCAGTCACCTCGACGGGCGTGCCGAAATGGCGCAGCAATTTATTCTGACAGGGGGACGCATCAATGACAGTCTCGGGCTTAGCGCACGTGTCAGGCTGGTCAACGATATGCCGAGTGCGGTCTGGGATGCGAGGGTGCTGCGCATCAGCGAGGCTATCGATGCCACCCGCCAGACCCTGGGAGTCGTGGTCGGTGTCGATAATCCCTATGAGAAGATTATTCCCGGTCGAAGGCCACCTCTGCTCAAGGGTATGTATACCGCGGTTGACCTGTTTGCGCCGGTACGACCGGCACTTGTGATACCGCGCAAGGCAATCCACCAGGGGCGGGTATATCTCGCCAATAACGAAGACAGGCTAGCCATTCGCCTGGTCGAGGTCCAGCTTATTCAGGGTGATCTGGCGGTGATTCGCAGTGGCATCGAGGATGGTGAACGCGTCATCATTACCGACCTGGTCCCGGTGATCGAAGGCATGCCGCTGCAGGTAAGTAATGCCAGCCAGTTTGAAATAGAGCTGCAGCAGCGCGCCAGCGGAGTAGATAAATGATTCGTTATTTTGCGGCCCACCCAACGGCTGCAAACATACTCATGTTCGTTATCTTGCTGCTGGGTATTGCCGCTATACCGGGCCTCGAGAAGGAAACATTCCCGGAAATAAAGCTCTACAAGGTACAGGTTACCGTCAGCTATCCAGGTGCCAGCGCCACGGAGGTTGAGGAAGGGATTTGTAATCGGCTTGAAGATAACACCGATGGCATCAGTTTTCTCGAGGAGCGCAGTTGTGAGGCTCGTGACAATGTCGGCATCATGGTGCTGGATATGCAGGAATCAGGAGACCTGCAGCAGTTCATCGACGATGTTCGTTCGGCGGTAGACGGGATTACCGATTTTCCCGATGACGCCGAAGACCCCGTGATCGATGAACTCGGTCGAACCTCGGCAGTTGTCAGCGTCGCCATTAGTGCAGATTTGTCACCGCCGGAACTGAAAGCACTGGCCGAGCATTACCGTGATCGTTTGCTGGCATTACCCGACATTCCGATGGTCGATGTGAGTGGTTTTTCGACGCACGAACTCAGCGTGCGGGTTAAAGCCGATACTTTGCGCCGTTACCGGCTGAGCATTCCGGATATTGCCAGCCTGATTCAGCAACAGGCTGTGGATTTACCAGCCGGAATTCTCGAAGCTGAGCAACGCTCTTACCAGATTCGGGTCGAGAACGAGCGCCGTAACGTGGAAGAGCTCTCCGACCTGGTGATACTCAACGATGAAAAAGGCGGGCGTTTACGTCTCGGTGATATTGCCACGATCTCGGATGAATTTACCGACGAAGAGGTTCGCGTCGAACTCAACGGACGACCGGCAGCGCTGTTACAGGTCAGGAAAAATAGCGGCGACGATACGCTGACCGTGTTCAACGCGGTACAAGATTTTGTTAGTAATGAAAATAACATGCTGCCGGAATCGACCCGCCTGGTGATTACCCAGGATTCAGCATCGATTGTCGAGGATCGATTGCAACTGTTGATTCGCAATGGCTGGCAGGGCCTGCTGTTGGCAACATTGGCGCTGTTCCTGTTTTTCAGCTGGCGTTACACTTTCTGGGTTGCGCTGGGATTGCCGATATCCTTTATCGGTGGACTGATGGTGATGAGCGTGTTCGGCATCACGATCAATATGATTTCAATGGTCGCGCTGCTGATGGCGATCGGCATCCTGATGGACGATGCCATTGTTATATCCGAGAGTATCGAAAACGAATACCAGGCCGGTAAGCCACCCTTGCAGGCGGCTGTGGACGGGATCCAGAAGGTTGGGCGCGGGGTACTATCGTCATTTGCGACGTCTGCCATGCTGTTCGGTAGCCTGTTATTCCTGAAAGGCGATATGGGCCAGGTATTGGGCGTACTGCCGGTGGTGCTGTTGTCGGTGTTAATCATCAGTCTGGTGGAAGCTTTTCTGATCCTGCCGCATCACCTGACGCATTCGCTACAGCATCATAAAAATCAGGATAAGCCAGCCTGGCGCCAAAGTTTTGAACGTAAGTTTGATGGCCTAAGGGAGGAGGTCGGCAAGATAGCTGACCTGGCTATCCATTATCGGTATCTGACACTGGGAACGGCGATCGGACTCTTTGTTATCACCATCAGCCTGTTCCCGGCTGGCGTGATTAAATTTAAAGCCTTCCCGGATCTCGAGGGAAACGTGCTGGAAGCCCGAATTATTATGCCGCAAGGCACCCCTTTCGATCGCACCGAGGCGATCGTCGCGAGCCTGTTGACCAGCCTGGAGCAGGCACAGCAGAGCCTGCCACCCGAGGATGAGGGGGAGTTGATTCGACATATCCAGGTTTTTTATAGCAACAATGCAGATGCAGGAGAAGAGGGTGCGCATCTTGCGACTATCAGCCTGGATTTACTCGATTCTGAAAGGCGCAACACCTCGCTCAATGAATTGCGACGCCTGTGGCTGGAGACGACCGGATCGATTCCGGATGCCGTTTCGGTGCAGTTCAAGGAACCGGTACTGGGTCCGGCCGGCCAGGCGATCTCGATTCGCCTGCAGCATGATGACCTGCAGCAACTGTCCAACGCCTCGTGGGAGTTGCAGACCTGGCTCAACGGTTACCCCGGGGTGTCCAACGTGATGGACGATTTACGCCAGGGTAAACCGCAATTCACCGTGAGCCTGCGACCGGGTTCGCTGGTTTCGGGACTCAACGCGCAGCAGTTGGCGCAACAATTACGTGCTGCCTATCAGGGAATAAAGGTCGATGATATCTACCGTGGGCGTGAGGCTTACGAGATTAATGTCAAACTCGATACCGACCGGGAAAATGCACTACGTGATTTTGAGCAACTTAGCCTGTTTAATAACCAGGGTGTAGATATTCCACTAAACGCAATTGCCAATGTTGCCGAGAAGCGCGAATTCTCGCGCATCATTCGGGTCGATCACCAGCGTACCGTTACGATTAGCGGTGATATTGATGCCGATATCGCCAATACCAACGAAATTATTGGCGATACCCGCGAGCGATTTTTGAATGGCTTGCAACAGCGCTACCCCGGGATGTACATCAGTCTCGAAGGTGAAGTCAAGAATGCCCGGGAAACCAACCAGTCGGTGCTGACGGGATTTCTGTTGGGCATCGCTGGGGTTTACTTCCTGCTAAGTTTTCAATTCAGAAATTATCGCGAACCGCTGGTAGTATTGATGAATATTCCACTGGCGCTGATCGGCGTGGTCTGGGGTCATAAATTGATGGGCCTCGATATCACCATGCCGAGCATGATCGGGTTTGTTTCGCTGGCCGGTATCGTTGTCAACGATTCGATCCTGCTGGTGGAATTTGTCAAGCGTCGCAGCCTGGAAGGCCTGTCTCTGCATGATGCCGCCGGACAAGCGGTGCGCGATCGATTCCGCGCAATTTTCCTGACCTCGATTACGACGATCGCCGGCATGCTGCCGTTACTCTCGGAAACCAGCCTGCAGGCCCAGGTGTTGGTGCCGCTGGTGGCGAGCGTGGTGTTTGGCATGATGTCATCCACTGTGCTGTTGTTGCTGGTGCTGCCAGCGTCTTACGCGATCATGGAGGACCTGGGGATTCGCGAATTTGACGAGGACGAGATGGTATTTATCGAGCAAACCCAAGGCTGACCGGGAGTCTCTTTTCATCCGCTCCGCAGGGACTCGATGACTGCCACGGTTTCGGGATTCACACCGCGCCAGATCGAAAATGCGGCGGCGGCCTGTTCTACCAGCATGCCCAATCCGTCAAAGGCTTTTGCCACACCACGTGACGATGCCCAGTCGACAAATGCCGTCGCCGCGTTGATGTTATACATCATGTCGTAGCAAACCACGTTGTCGCCTAACACGGTATCCGGAATCGGTGGTACTTCATTGCTTAAACCGGCCGCAGTGCCGTTGATAATCAAGTCATAGGTGTCGCTTCCGAAAGCATCGTAAGCGACCACCTGAATATCACCGTGCTTGCCGAAATCCTGTGCCAGTGCTTTCGCCTTTTCAATGGTTCGATTTGCAATTGTCAGGCTGTGCGGTGATAGCTCGAGGATTGGACCGAGCACTCCGCGGACCGCACCGCCGGCGCCGAGTACGAGAATTTTTCGCTGTGCAATAGAAACCTGTAAATTATTTATCAGATCCCTCGTCAGGCCCAGGCCATCGGTGTTATCTCCATCGATTTTGGCGTCAGGAGTAAAACTCAGGGTGTTTACTGCACCGGCGTCCTCGGCGCGAACGCTTAAACGGTCACAAAGTTCCCAGGCTTCGCGCTTGAAAGGAACCGTGACGTTTACTCCGGCATAACCCTGTTGTTGCAGGTTGTGAATATTTTGCTCAAATGCATCGATCGGAATTTCAATCGCTTCGTAACTAAGATCTTGTCCGGTTTGTGTGGCAAAGGATGCATGGATTCGAGGTGACAGACTGTGAGCAACCGGGTTGCCGACCACGGCATAACGATCGACCTGGTCTGGTGCAGGCACTATTTTTCCTGCAACCAGGCGGCCGCCGTTTTGGCAAAATAAGTCAAAATACCGTTCGCGCCGGCGCGTTTCATCGACAATAACGATTCCAGCACGCAGGCCTTTTCATCGATCCAGCCATTTTGACCAGCGGCTTTGAGCATCGCGTACTCGCCACTCACCTGGTAGACAAAGGTCGGGAATTGCAGCTCATCGCTAACTCGCCGCACGATATCAAGATAGGGGAGACCGGGTTTGATCATGACCATGTCGGCGCCTTCGTCGATATCGAGTGCGACTTCGTACAGGGCTTCATTGGTATTGGCCGGATCCATCTGGTAGCTGTACTTGTTACCGCCCCCGAGGTTACCTGCGGATCCCACCGCGTCCCGAAATGGCCCGTAAAAACTCGACGCGTACTTGGCAGCGTAGGCGAGAATCCTGGTATTTTGATGACCACTAGATTCGAGCGCCTCACGAATGGCAGCGATGCGGCCGTCCATCATATCGGAGGGCGCGACTACGTCGGCTCCGGCATCGGCATGTGACAGCGCCTGCTTCACCAGTACCTCGACGGTTGCGTCGTTGGTGACATAACCACTTTCATCGAGTAGTCCATCCTGTCCATGGCTGGTGTAAGGGTCGAGCGCGACATCGGTGATGACGCCGAGATCGGGTTGCGCGGTTTTAACCGCGTGCACCGCGCGTTGTACCAGGCCGTCAGGATTCCAGGCCTCATCGGCGCTCTCGCTCTTGCCGGATTCGTCGACGACCGGGAATAGTGCGATCGCTGGAATGCCGAGTGCGGAAATTTCATTCGTTTCTTCGAGCAGCAAATCGATGCTGACACGTTCGATACCAGGCATCGATTCGACGGCTTCACGTTTTTGCTCGCCCTCGAGAATGAACATCGGATAAATAAAATCGCTGGCGCTCAAACTATTTTCACGCATCAGGCGTCTGGAGAAATCGTCGCGGCGCATGCGGCGTTTGCGAGTGTAGGGGTAACTGGACACTATTTTGTCTCTACTTCGGTTGATAACATCAAATATCGCATAATTTGGTCGATTGGGACAGGGCGCTGGTTAGCGCCGCATCTCCAGACAATTGCTGAGCGAGTAATAATAAATGCGTCAACCCCGCGCCCGCGGGGGTTCGCGCAAGCGTGAATGTTGAAATTTTAGACCATTATGAGATTCCCGCCAGTTCGGAACCCCGCGTATGCGGCCCCCCCGCGGGCGCGGGGTTGACGCATCGGGGTGACTAAGCGTTAGACATTGCGCACCAGCCAACGCACCAGATCGGTCCATAGGCGACTGATTTGTTTTTTGGTCGGCATGATGCCGGCATGTGGTAATTCCAGTGTTATCACCGGAACGCCAAGATGAATTCCGGCGTAGTTGCCGAGTGACCCGGGGTAGGTTCCCATCAGATTCTTGTATAAGTGCCCGATACGACTGGGTGCATTTTTTCGACTGGGTGCATCGTAGTCAACCAGCGAGTAGGGGGCGTGCACCGCGATTACAACATCCGGTTTGAATTGTTCAATTTCCTGGTGCAACCAGTTGGTTTCCGGCTCACTCAGTGGATAGGGTCCAGGATATCGTCGCTTGTTCTCATAGGTTTTGACCTTCCAGTATTCGAGTGCGGCTCCATTGTGGCTATCGGGAGTCGAGAAATTTCGGTTTAAATCTACACCGTTTGCATTGGTGCGCTGGTGCTTCGGTTGCAATGCGCCGTCAGGGTTCATCAGCGGATTGATGCGCCAGTGAAACAGCCCGGAATGATGTTTTTCCAGGGTGTGCATCCATTTGAATACGATACTGATCGAGGCAAGTTCGTCACCGTGGGTACCTCCAACGAGCAGGATACGACCACGGGGTTCGCGTTGCTCGAGTGGCGGGTATTCCTTAATCATTAACGACACCCCATCGACTGAGCTGTGGCCGGTTGGTTTCATTTCGAGGTCTGCACATTCCCCGTATTCCACGCTCGCGAGTTTGTTGGCGATTTTCTGGCACACCCGATCACTTGTTTCCGATGCGCTTGCGGTGCAACAGAACAGGGTAAATCCGAGCAACACTCCTGGGTACAGATTAGTCATCGAGCGTTACAGTTTTTAGCCTGTCGATCGACTTGATGTCACCTTTGGGAAAGCTGCGGTTGAGTAAGCGTAATGTATTTTCGGGCTCGTATTCTAAAGCGCTTTTTTGTGCCAGGGCTGAAAAGCTTTGGACATTGCGCTTGACGATTTTCAAACGTGGGGCCTTTATCGAATCGATTTGTGTCTGGTTGAGATGCTGAAAGCTTTGATTAATTTCGAGCAGCCTTTTATCGGTGTCGGAAAAATGATCTTTACTTGAGGTGCCGAACAGGGTCAGCGCTTGCGAATTCTCGAGCGCAATGGCGCTAACGCGGGCAGGTTGATAATCACCGCCACGCGGCTTGACCTGGGTGCTTGCGGTAACCCCGTACGCTTGCTTACTGACCTTCAATTCTTTGCTTTGGGCCAGGCGTTTTAACAACCCGTCCAGCGATTCATTCTTTTTAAGTGGCATCACCCCGATCTGCACCAGGGCACCGGTCTTGGGATTTCTGGCTTCGAGGAACTGGGGATTGTTGTCAACCTTCCAGCCCCTGGGCAACTGCAGACCGATGGCGAGCTCGGGATGTGCGAAGTTGTTGTTGGTGACGATACCCTGCTTGACGCTGGGACCCCAAAGCATGCCATTAATCATATTTTCGTAGCCCACCCGGTTGCTATCGCGGTAGGTTTTGGTAGAAAGTTTTTTCGCCGCACGCACCACGGTTTTGAGTCGATCGTCGTTGCGTGGATGCGTCGAGAAAACGCCATGGTAAATATTAGCCGGGCGGTTCTCCTTGGTTGCCAGCGCTTTTTCATAAACCTCCTGGTCCTTGAGTACGCCGATGACTTCGAGCATTTTCTCCGGGTCGTAACCGGCAGTATGCAGATATTCGGCACCCAGGCGATCCGCCTCCAGCTCGTGATCGCGGCCGTAGCCGCGAATCAAACCAGTACTGAGCTGTTGACTGAGATTTCCCAGTGTTTGATCGCCGGTGGTGGCGGCGACCAATATGCTGAGTATGTTTGATGCCAACTGACCACCCTGCTGGCGCACCGAGTGACGTGCGGTGACATGCCCGATTTCATGTCCGATCACACCGGCGAGCTCTGCCTCGGAGTCGAGATAGGCCATGATACCGCGCGTGACATAGACATAACCTCCGGGCAGGGCGAAGGCATTTATGTCCGGGGAATCCAGCACCGTAAACGTAAACTTGAGGTTTGCGCGATGGCTCTTTGCCGCCAATTCCTGACCGATTCGATCCACATATTGTTGTAGCGCAGGATCGTCGTAGACGCCGTAGGTGGCAATTATTTCTTTATGGTAGCGCCGCCCCTGGTTGATTTCTTCGGCTTCCGAAATGGTTACAAAATCCTTTTCGCCGGTTACCGGATTGATCGCACAGGCGCTGAGCGCAAGACTCAGCATAAGAGTCAGTAAGGTGAAGTATTTCATGCGTGAATTATTGGGGGCTAACGCGTTTAATTCAAGACAAAAAAAAGGGTGCCCGGGCACCCTTTTCGAAAACGAATTTCGCGTCTACTTGCCGTAGCGTTGACGGAACTTGTCGACCTGTTTCGCAGTTTGCAGAATGTGCTGCTTGCCGGTGTAAAACGGGTGCGACTGGCTCGAAATTTCAAGTTTCAGCAATGGATACTCTTTACCGTCTTCCCACTTGATGGTTTCCCTGGTGGGAACAGTGGACTTGGTCAGGATCGCAAAATCAGACGAAATATCCTGGAACACGACGTCTCTATAATCGGGATGAATTTCTTGTTTCATGTTGCTGTTGCTGTCTATGCTGGCGCTAAAGGGCGGGGATTTTGACCGTTTAGTGGCTAAAGTGCAAGTGTTTTCTGGCTGTTACCGACCGTTTTTGGGCCTAACTTAGGCGCGAAACTTAAAGTATTTTATGACTAAAAATTTATAAAACCTTGAACCGACTGTCGACTGTGATTTTATCCACAAAAACTGTGGATAACTTTGTGCATAACTATGTTCTGGGATAGCCAAACCCTGAGAAACCCTGGGTTTTTGTTAGATTAGTCATTTTTTAACCAACTTATAAAATATCTAAAAATCAATCACTTACGAAATCTGAATGTAAACGAACGAAAAATTTGAAAAAGCGCTTGACATTTTTCGTGTTGATATTTTAGTTGTGAATAATTCCCTCGGTGGAATCGAAGAATGGCTTCCTTTTTGCCGTTTGTTGCTGTAGGAAAAGGGCCTGCAGGTCGTTTAAATGATAAAATCCAAGCCTGGTGGGGAAGATTTTTTCGTGATTAAAATCGATCAAACCCTTGTCACGCGCCAGTTCCAGCCCTGGCAGCAGCGAATTTAGCGATAATCCGGTATTGTCGTGAAATAAACGGGTTTGAAAGCCGTGTTTGAGCCGCAATGCGTTCAGCATGAATTCGAAACGCAGATCGTCTTCACCGAGCGTTGTTTCACTGGTGATCGTGTTCCGGCCGCTATGCTCTAGGTAGGCCCGGGGTTGGCGTTGCCGCACCCGACGTATCACGCGGTTCTCGCTACCGAGGGTAATCTTGCCGTGAGCACCGGCACCGATGCCAACGTAATCGCCAAACTGCCAGTAGTTCATATTGTGCTCGGACTCTCTCTTCTCGAGGCTGTAGGCCGAGACTTCATATTGCCGATAAGCGTGTTTTTCAAGTAATGACTGGCAGGCAATTTGCTGTTCCCAGCACAGATCATCGTCTGGCATATTCGATGGGGGTTGGTGGTGAAACATGGTGTTGGGTTCGAGTGTCAATTGATAGTGTGATATATGCTCAGGTCCAAGATCGATCGCTTGCGCCAGGTCGTCGGCCGCCGCCTCGATGCTTTGTGCAGGCAATCCAAACATCAGGTCCAGGTTGATATTATCGAATCCCGCTTCGCGCGCGATAGCAAATGCGCGTAGCGCCTCGGTGCTGTTGTGAACGCGGCCGAGTGCTTGCAGCTTTTGATCGTTGAAACTTTGAATCCCGATAGAGAGGCGATTAACACCAGTCTCCCGGTAGCCCCGATAGTTTTCCGCATCGGCGCTGCCCGGATTCGATTCCATCGTAATTTCGATTGAGGGTGCGAAATTCAGCAGTGCGCGCAACCCTGAAAACAGCCCTTCGATGGCAGCGGCTGAAAATAGCGAGGGTGTACCACCGCCGATGAAGATGGATT